>JDSF01000042.1_pt1 | contig 119568 bp, 123 predicted proteins | sample 199441 | NCBI WGS metagenome assembly JDSF01 (sample SAMN02592751, study PRJNA231836) | bioreactor metagenome | isolation source: continuous culture bioreactor denitrification-DNRA | place: Germany: Bremen
CCTAAATATTTCAGTAAGTCTAGCAACTGGCAAGGCTTCAGCATGAATAATATCTTTTAGGACACAACCTGGTCCAACAGATGGAAGCTGGTCTACATCACCAACAAGAATAACCCGTGTTCCCGTTGTGATTGCAGACAATAAGTGATTCATTAGTAGTATATCGACCATTGAGGTTTCATCTATAATGATTACATCACAAGCAAGCGGATCCTCTTCATTTTTCAAAAATCCAGTAGTTTCATTGCCTTCACTATAGGCATATTCAAGTAGACGGTGAATCGTTTTCGCTTCTTTGTCTGTTGCCTCACTCATTCTTTTTGCAGCACGCCCAGTCGGGGCTGCTAAGAGTACTTTTAAGAACTTCCGTTCAAGAATATCAAGAATACCATTAATGATTGTGGTTTTCCCAGTACCAGGCCCTCCTGTAATAACCAAAAGGCCATTGTGCATTGCAGCTTCTATGGCAGCCTTTTGATTTTCAGCAAGCTCTATGTCTTCTCTCTGTTCAAAAGCACTTATCTCTTCTTTAACATCTAACCCAGGAATGTCTGAAGCACCTGATGCAAGTTCAATAAGCTTCTTACATACTTTGGTTTCAGCATAGTAAAGTGGGGCTGGGTATAAATGATCATGCTCTCCAATTCTTTCGACGTGAAGTGTCCCTCTTATGAGCATGTCCGAAATTACACCTTCAACCTGCTCCCTCGGCACAACAAGAACTTCTATTGTTTCTCGAATGAGCATCTCTCTTTCTGCATAAGTATGCCCTTGCATAACATGTTGTCCAAGAACATACTTAATTCCAGTTGCTATTCTATACGGAGAAACAGGTTCAACACCCATTTTCTTAGCAACTTGATCTGCCATTCTAAACCCTATACCTGGTACTTCATCGGCTAACTGGTATGGGTTTTCAGAAACAACATCGATGGTTTCTTGCCCATACAGTTTATAAATGCGCATTGCAAAATTTACAGAAATACCGTATTTCTGTAAAAAAATCATTATATCTTTTAAAGCACGTTGTTCAAAAAACGCACCTGCGATCTCTTCAGCTTTCTTCTTTCCAATCCCATTCACTTCTGTTAATCTTTCAGGATCGTACTGAATAATGTCTAAACTCAGTTTCCCAAACTTCTCGATAATCCGTGAAGCCGTAGCAGGTCCAATTCCCTTTATGATGCCAGATGCCAAGTATTTCTCTATAGCGTTTAAGTCCGTTGGCATTAATATTTCGCTACTGGCCACTTCCAACTGCTCGCCGTAAGTTGGATGCATAACAAATTTACCGCGGAAAACCATATCCTCCCCTTCATGAATGATAGGAATATAGCCTTTAACATATATAAATTCCTCGCCAGATTCTACAACCGCAATGACGAAGCCATTCTCTTCATTTTTTTTAAATACAATTTCTTCTACAGATCCACGAATTTCTACAGACATGATTCACCACCTAGCACCAACTTTTTTACGTTTACTTTGATTTAAATTATACCATAATATAGAACCCTTGTTCTGTTTCAGATATGTGACGATTATACATTTTGTGGAATTCGTTCTTTCACTCTCATGCCTCTATGCTTTCTAGATTGCAGCTGATCAGGTCGTTAGACACGACCTATATATAGATACAAAAAGACACCCAACTATGACTAGTGTCAAATTTAGGTGTCTTTTTGTATCTATATGCACGTCTTAGTCTTTTATGCAAAAGCTTCCTTTTTAAGAAGTTCAGCTTTATCAGTCTTTTCCCAAGGTAGGTCAATGTCTGTTCTTCCAAAGTGACCATATGCTGCCGTTTGACGGAATATTGGCTTTCTAAGATCTAGGTCACGAATAATTGCGGCTGGACGAAGATCAAAGTGCTTCATTACTAGCTCTTCAATCTTTTCCTCTGACACCTTAGCAGTTCCAAATGTTTCAACAAGTACAGATACTGGGTGTGCAACGCCTATAGCATAAGCTAGTTCAATTTCACACTTGTCAGCTAGACCAGCAGCTACGATATTTTTCGCTACGTAACGTGCAGCATAAGCAGCAGAGCGGTCAACTTTTGTTGGATCTTTACCTGAGAATGCACCGCCGCCGTGACGAGAGTAACCACCGTAAGTATCAACAATAATCTTACGACCTGTTAGACCTGCATCACCTTGTGGACCACCAATTACAAAACGACCTGTTGGATTGATTAGGTATTTCGTTCCCTCGTTTAGCAGTTCAGCTGGAACGATTGGTTTTACAACATGTTCGATTAGATCTGCTTCAATTTGCTCACGTGTTACTTCTGGACCGTGTTGTGTAGAAATAACGATTGTATCAATGCCAACTGGCTTGTCGTCAACATACTCAACAGTAACCTGTGTTTTGCCATCAGGACGAATGTAATCAAGAATCCCTTCCTTACGTACATTTGCAAGTCTCTGAGCAAGTTTATGAGATAAGGAGATTGGAAGTGGCATAAGCTCTGGTGTTTCGTTACAAGCGAAACCAAACATTAGACCTTGGTCACCAGCACCAATGGCTTCTATTGCATCATCCATTGAACCTTCTTTATGCTCTAGGGCTTCATCAACACCCATAGCGATATCTGAAGATTGCTCATCGATAGCAGTTAGGACTGCACAAGTCTGCCCATCAAATCCATACTTTGCACGTGTATACCCAATTTCGCAAACAGTTTTTCGAACAACCTTTGGGATGTCAACATAACAGTCTGTTGAGATTTCACCACAAATTAGAACCATACCAGTTTTAACAGTTGTCTCACACGCTACACGAGCATTTGGATCTTCAGCAAAGATTGCATCTAGAATCGCATCTGAAATTTGATCACACATTTTATCTGGATGTCCTTCAGTTACTGACTCAGAAGTAAATAGTCTTCTTTTCATTGAATTGCCTCCTCTTTTCAACTTTATCTTTCAATACGTCTTTTCGGTCTGGAAAATAACGATTTGTCTTGAATCCACTTTTCAGGAAATTTTCCCGAAAAAAAACCTCGTCACTAGACGAGGTTGCTTGCAAATTTATATTTGCACCTCATCTTCCAGATTTCTCTGTGGGAGTTAGCACCGTGTTTCCACCGGTTGCCGGACGTCATCGGGCCCAATCCCTCAGTCTCTCTTAATAAGGCGTTACTACTATCAAGTTGTTTTTACTTAGCGATTGTAACATACCACAAATGTTTAGTCAAACTTTTTTATAAGTTTGAAATACTAAACAAAACCACGTATTTTGAACGCTTCAACATATAAATACACATAATTGGTCGAATTTAAACTAAAAATTTAAATCATTCCAATATAGCTAACACAAAAGCGACCGGGGGAGGTCGCTTTTGTGTTAGTTCTACATACCATAGCAACTGCCAACGGACGGCAACTACTAATTAATGATGTTAAAATAGGTCACAATCATTTAAATAGGGGGGAGAACCTCTATTGGGGGATGAGGTTCCTTATGAAGCATGCCTAAATCTTTCAGGCGACTGCATTGTATCATAGTATAATTTTTGTGTTAACCCAAACACGATGAAAAGCAATTTTTCCTTACTGAGTTGCAGTCTTTCCTATACGAAATGCTTTATTCTATGTCCCAAATTTATAAACTAAATGCTTCTTTAAAACTCTTGATCTGATTTCGGGCAACAGGAACTTTTTTTTCGTCATAATTTTTTTTCATTTTAACCATATATGTGTTATTAAACCAAGGTTCAATAGCTTCAACAAAATCGACATTCATAAGGTACGCTCTGTGAGACCTAAAAAACTTCTCGCTATGGAGTCTTTCCTCTAAATAGCTTAAAGAATGTCCATATGTAAAGTTGCCCTTTGTTGTATAAATCCTTGTATGTTTATCAACGATTGTTGCAAATACAATGTTGTCAATTTCAATCGGAATATACTTCCCACTATCTTCCAAACAAATTTTGTCCATGCCATACACTTGGTCAAGCGCCATTTTACTTGCTACAGCTTGGATGGACACTTTGTCTTGAATCATGTTTTTTTCTCGAACACGTTCAATAGCATTATTGAGTCTTTCACAGATAATTGGTTTCAATAAATAATCAACAGCATTCAATTCGAATGCTCGAATAGCATATTCATCATATGCTGTTGTAAATACCACCATTGGTGGCTTAGGGCTACTCATCCATTTTTCGGCAACACGAATACCTGTAATTACAGGCATATTTATATCAAGAAATACCAAATCTACAGGATCATTCTTCTGATAGTCGCATGCGTCACGACCATTATCCACTTCATATACAACTTCCACATCAGAATAATCCTCAAGGAGAAATCTCAACTCATCGCGAGCTGGCTTCTCATCATCAACGATCATGCATCTTATCATATTGACCCCCATCTCTATGCAAATGCTTTTTTATTCATTCTATCAGCATGACTTATGACTTTCTATACTTCTAATAATATTCATACTTTTTTAATAGTCATTATAATTCAGTAACAAGCCTATGACATTCATTGTAAACCCATAATACGTTTGTTATAATCAGACGAGTTAAAATATTTAGTAAGCAGGTGAACTAATGGATTTAATGCAACTATTAATGAAGGAATTCAAACTGATGCTACTAGCAGCAGTCCCAATCATAGAACTTAGAGGAGCAATCCCGGCAGGCATGGTAATGGGATTAGACCCACTTACCTCTGCTGTTGTCTCGTTCATAGGCAGTATGCTCCCAGTACCATTTATCCTTTTTGGAATGAAGCCCGTGCTTCAATTCATGAGGCGATTTAAATGGGCTGAAAAGATTCTAGATTGGCTCATTAACAGAACTGTAAAACGTGCAAAAAACTTTGATAAGTATTCTTTCTATGGGCTTATGATTTTTGTAGCTGTACCACTCCCAACAACAGGTGTTTGGACTGGTAGTATGGCCGCATCTCTATTTGGAATGAAGATCAAGCGAAGCTTCTTTGCGATTCTTCTTGGAAACCTTATCGCAGCATTTATTATAACTGCAGGTAGTACTTTTGCCGCGACTTTGTTTGAGCGCATCCCGCTATTATAAAATGCATGGCAAGAATCAATCATAAAAAAAGCATGTACTTAAAACCTCCTGGTCATTCAGGAGGTTTTTTTTGACCAGTTTATCACAACTGTAATTTTATTGTAATTCATTTGTAACTGCTTACACTCCATTTCGTAATACTACCACGCTATAATGAACTTGAAAGGTGGAACTTCATTATGAAATACTTCAAAAAAAATAATTACAGCTGTGACGATTATGACACTTGTCATAGCTTCTCCAGCTTCATATGCCTACAACAAGCTTTATCATACATATTCTGAAACTTCAACGCTGTCACCAGGTGTTACCTTAACTAACGAGCAGCGTATGACAGATACTGGATGGTTCAATGTCAACTTAGTCACAATTGATTTAACTAACCCCGCTGCCCAGTCCACTGTACTTCTGCCAGAGTACATTTCAGAAAAAGCAACACTTATGAACCTAGCAAATGCAGAAGACGATATTGTTGCTGCGATTAATGGTGATTTTTTCGACACACAAGGAAAATCAACACTGGGAATGGTCGTTAAAGACGGGGAGTATGTAACATCATCTATACACGATGACAGGTTTTACACATATCTTCAAATGAAAGATGGACGTTCTTACATAGCAAAGGTGCTTGGGGAATCCACTAAGCTCTCCAAAGAGGGTTTTAGTCTTGATATTACCTATAAAAACAAACCTTACCTACAATATGACCGAGCAATAGTCTTTGATCGAAATTGGGGTAACGCCAGCATTGGTAATACAAATTCTGAATCGGTTATAGAACTTGTTGTTGTTAATGACGAAATAATTTCTATTGCCCTTGACCCCGCTCCACAGAAAATACCCGAGAACGGTTATATTGTTTCGGCAGTTGGTACACTCATTTCACAAATTTATGCAAACTTTAAAGTTGGTGATACAGTCGAGTTGTCTGATGGGAGCTTCATAAGTCACATTGATCAGGCTATTGGCGGAGGCGCAAAGATACTAACAGACGGTGTCCCCGAAACAGATTTTTTTTCTCTTAATATTTCTGGAAGACATCCTAGGTCGGCTTTAGGTTTTTCTGAGGACAATACAAAACTATTTTTAGTGACCATAGATGGTCGAAACGGTGACTTTACAGGTATGACTCAAACTGAGCTTGCATATCTTATTGCGGAAGCTGGTGCTTACAATGCGATTAACCTCGATGGTGGTGGTTCTTCTGAACTTGTAGCCAAACGCCTTGGAGAAAATAGCCTTGAAATCATTAACCACCCCTCCGATGGAGCTGAAAGAAGAATCCACAATGGTATTGGGGTTAAAAACGTTGGTGAAAAAGGCCCTTTAGATCAACTTCTCATAGACACTGAACAGGATAGATATTTTGTTGGTTCAAGCATTAGCTTAAACATCAAAGGTATTGATGCAAACTACCACCCAGTTTCTTTATCTGACGATAGCTTTAGAATCGAAGCCACTGGTGTCGAATATAAGATTGAGGATGGTGAGGTTATCCCTCTAGAAGAAGGCGAAATAACAATTACGGTTTACCAGGGACAGGCAATGGGAAAGATTAAAACAGAAGTTATTGGAGAACCCAAACGCATTTCTGTCTATCCTCAAACAGCACGCCTTATGCCTGGAGAATCACTTAACATCTCTTTAACAGGTTACGATGAAAATGGATTTAGCGCTCCCCTTAAACTAAAAGATGTCAATATTCTTCAGTCAGGTGTCAATGGATCACTTTCTGATTCCAAATACACTGTTACTGAATCTGGAAGCGGTTACATTCGCTTTAGTCTTGGAGAAGCAGATGCATTCATGTCACTCGGCGTCGGTGAAAGTGTACAACCACTCCATGCTTTTGAAGAGCAATTTGGCGAGTTTGTGAGTTACCCAAGCTCAGTATCGGGCTCATATGCACTCACTAACTTCTCACACACAGGCGGTTCGGGTGGTACACTACAATACGATTTCAGAACAGACACTGCAACAAGAGCAGCTTATGTGAAATTTGGTGAAAATGGACTTTCTCTTCCAGATAACACAAATAAATTACGCCTCTGGGTTTTTGGTGACTATGCTAATAACCATTGGCTTCGTGGCAAGGCAACCGACTCAAACGGTGAAGTTCATACTATTGATTTCACAAAATCAGTTGACTGGACAGGATGGCAACAAGTTGAAGCACCACTTCCAGTGGGTTCGGATTTTGTTAGTTTAGATAGACTATACGTTGTTGAGACTGACCCCGCAATACGCGATGCAGGTGTCCTAGTGTTTGATGATCTTGAGGCTGTGGTTACGGCTGATCCACCTGAAAATCTCAATGCGATGAGTGCATCTTCGTACAATTTTAGTACTCTCGAAGCAGACTCTACAGACTTGATTGTAGATATTAAAGTTGATTCTTATATTGAAAAGTCTGAAGAAGAGCGTAGTAGCGACCTGAACGAGCCAGTACCTGCTGTAAGTTCTGTCATTAAGCTTTCTGATAATCGACTAATTAGTATACTAAATCAATCAACTGAAATTCTGTCGATAAACAATGACGGCCGATTCATTAACCGAACAAGTAATACTGAAGGTTGGAATTCACTACTTGATTTTGTACCATCTGAGAGCACAAAGGATGTTATTGTCCTACTAAGCGACACATTCACATTTAAGAATTCATTTGATAAGAAACTCTTTAAAGACAAACTTAACTTATTAAGGTCTGAACTAGGTAAACGTGTAATTGTTATATCACCAGGTAGGAGTGACACACTCGATTTAATAGACGGCCTATGGTTTGTAACGTACGATCAAGACGGTGAAACTCAACTTCGATTTGATCTTGATCACGAAGTACCCCAAGTTGAGAAAGTTTCAATTTTAAAATTGGACATTTAGACTTAAAACCTGAATCAGAACCTAAATAAATGCCTTAGTCGACTATAGGAATTTTTCTTCCTATAGCGACTAAGGCATTTTAGAGTTATTATTGATGTTCTTCAAGATTACTATTTATATTACTGAACGAGTCCGATCATAATGGGAATACTAATAATTGAAAATAGCGTCGTAATAAATATTAACTTTGACGCCAGTCTATAATCCGATTTATATCTTGACGCTATTATTGCTGAGTTGGCCGCTGCTGGCATCGCTGCAATAACAACTGGAATAATCAATGTCATACCACTCATACCTAAGGCAGTTAATGTAAAGTAAACCAGGAGTGGTAACAAAATGAGTCTGTGGAAAGTTAACAAATAATCTTGCCAATCGCTCAATAACTCTTTTGGATGAACGTCAGCAAGTATAAAACCAATAAACATCATTGATAATGGCGTCGTAGCACTACCTATCATTTTAATAGTCTGATATATTGGCCCTGGCAGTTTAATACCAGTCAAGAACAACATAAAACCAGTAAACACTGCTATCATGGCTGGATTTATTGCAGATTTCATAATTGAGAGTACAGACCTTTTAACAGCATCTTCCCTATGAGAACGCTGCATTATAAACACACCATAACTCCAAACAAGTGTCGAAAATGACAGATTGTATATAGCTGCGTAAAACACTGCTTCATCACCAAATGCTGCATGAAGGACAGGGTATCCCATAAATCCACAGTTAGAAAATACAGCAACATATTCATACACATCTCTTGCTGCCCCTTTCATTCCAAGGGCTTTGTTCAAGAGCTTTGCAAGTAGTATAGAAACACCATATATGGAGAATGACAGGAATACAAGCATTCCACTATTTATAAGCACTTCTAGCGAAAAATCAAATGCCATTGATGATATAATAAACGCTGGCAAACACACATTAATAACTAAGCTGCTCACTTCTGCATTAATATGGTCTGTCACAATACCTCGTTTTTTTTATTACTATTCCAGCCACTATCAATAAAAATAGGACAAGTACTTGTTTCATTCCAACCATCTTTTCACCTACTCTTCTGCATTAAGAAAATCAAAGAAATTTCCATATCCACTATTCACAAAATCGTATAGCATTGGCACATCGATAACAAATTGCCCTGCTGGACGTATTAGTTTTTCACCAATCCATTCCGTAAGTTCAGCTTCAATCATCTCTAGACTTTCTTCACTAAAACTGCTTACCAACATTTGATCTTCGTCGGTAATATAGTAAAGCCCTAAAATGTCTCCACTAAGATAGAATATCTGTTTCTCAACATGGTCATTATTATCTTTAAACCTAGAATACAAGACCCCAGCTTCATGTTCATTATCCATTAATTCAGGATACTGCTCTTCAAGATCGATATCAAAGCTTTCATCTAATACAGTATAAACGGATATAAATTCCTTCTTTTTTAACATCATCGCGGCTTCAATGGATGATATCTTCATTTTCTGGAGGATTTCAGCAGACTCAATTTTAAAACCATCAATATTCTCACATATCTCTATTTCAGATATATACATATCGTATCCGTTGAACCCGTCTACCAGTGAAGTCACTTCATAGACATCGTCAGATATTTCCTCTATAGATTCACGGATTAGGGTGCTTGGCATGAGTGTCATATCCCTAAAATCATAATTTCTATCCTTATGAGCCCATAAAGCCCTTCTTCCTGACCAATCTTGCCCCACAGTCCTCATCATAAAATAATGAATAAGACCGTATTCATTCGTCTTTGGTGATAAACTCTCGCATATATGGTCATAACCATCATCATTATAGATTGCGTCTTTGTTCACATTCGGAAATGCCTCTTCAACTTCAGGATACTCCCCTAAACATTCTGGTGCAACAGCAACAGCAGACTGAAGCAGAATTCGAACTTCTTTAGCTTCTAATTCTACAAACTCACCACCAAGACCACCCATCATACTCATGATTTGATGATCCAAAAAGTCTTCGTCAGGATTTGTAAAACTTTCATATCCGTCAATGCCATAAGATTCAAAGTCTAAGTGATATAACTCATGGAAAAACTCATCATCTGCTTTCTGCCAAACAACGTGAATACCGATAACACCCATCAATCGAGTGTTTGTAGCTTCTGCACGCACAAAATGATATCCACTATGCAGTTTTCGTCCGTAACCGCCTTCAATGACAGTTAGATTGAGTTTGTTTCTCATGATTTTCCAGCTTTCTACACATCATAAAATCTTAGATTTTTTTATCTACCATCAAGTATTATAACATGCGTAGAGAATCATTCAATGCCAAGACTTTTAATAGTGGGGCATTACAACAAATGTTCTAAGACAATAAAGAAGGGCCTATAAGATTTCTCCTCAAGGCCCAGTGTAAGTTTTTTATTTTTATATTGATTCTACAAGTTTAACAACTTCTGATTTAATCTCTTCAATTTTTGCTTTCACAGCATCTTTAGAATCTGATTTTGCAGAGAAGTAGAACTTTATTTTGGGTTCAGTTCCCGATGGACGGATTGCAAACCAAGAACCGTCTTCTAGGAAATACTTCAGTACATTTGACTTTGGAAGACCCGTGCCATCTTTTTTACAATCAAGAACATGGTCTATTTTAACACCAGCATAAGTATCAGGGGCATTTGTGCGCATGAAGTCCATAATCTTTGAGATCTGTTCCATGCCTTCTTTACCCTTCATGGTAATGGCAACTAAGTCCTCTAGGTAGTAACCAACTTCTTCGAATATCTCATCTAATCTTTGATATAGATTCTTACCTTGTGATTTATAATATGCAGCCATTTCAGCAACCATCAATGTGGATACCACTGCATCTTTATCGCGTACATCCGTTCCTATTAAGTAGCCATAACTCTCTTCATAGCCCATAATAAATGTATGAGATTTATCTTCTTCAAATTGACGAATTTTCTCACCTATAAACTTGAATCCTGTTAAGGTACTCATTGCACCAACACCATACTTTTTAGCAATTTCCTCGCCGATTGTTGAAGTCACTATTGTATTGATGATTACAGGATTCTTTGGCATATCACTTAACGATGACAATACATAGTCAACAAGTAATGCACCTGTTTGATTGCCATTCAATAACTCGTATTTTCCATTATGATTTACCATGACACCAACACGATCACAATCTGGATCGGTCGCAACTATTACATCTGCGCCTGATTCATTCGCATATTTCACACTTAGGTCGAATGCATCTGGTTCTTCTGGGTTAGGTAGTCGAAGTGTAGAGAACTCGCTATCTGGAACCATTTGCTCTTTAACCGGAATAAAACCTGTATACCCAGTTTCATTAAGAACACGTTCAACAGCTCTTGCACCCGTTCCGTGAAGAGGGCTATATACAATTTTCAGATCCGATTTTACGGCAGGGTCAAGTTCTCTTTTTATATGTGTTTTAATCATGTCTACATAGTCCGTATCTTGCTTATCGTCAAGAACAACTAGGAGACCATTCTTTTTTGCCTCGTCTTCAGACATGTATTTAATCGTTTCATATTTTGTAATTGCACTGACTTCATCTACAACCATATCAGCTTTATGAGGTACAAGCTGACAACCATCTGAGCCGTAAATTTTATAACCATTATATTCTGGTGGATTATGACTTGCAGTGACTACAACACCACCAGCTGCTTTTAAGTTTCTAACAGCATACGAAAGCTCAGGTGTTGTTCTAAGGCTGTCGAAAATGTATGCCTTAATTCCGTTTGCCGCCATTACAAGTGCTGATTCTAAAGAAAACTCAGGAGACATACGACGTGAGTCATGTGCTATAACAACTGAAAGATCGCCTCTGTTTTCTTTGATCATATAGTTTGCAAAGCCTTGAGAAGCTTTTCTTATAATATACTTATTTATTCTATTACGACCTGCGCCGATAACGCCTCGCATTCCGCCTGTTCCAAACTCAAGATCCTTGAAGAATCTATCCTCAATCTCTTTTTCATCTTGGCCAATTGACTTTAGTTCTGATCTAAAATCATCATCAAAATACGGATTGTTCAGCCATGCGTCGTAGAATTCTCTATAGCTCATTCTCAAACCCCTTTTCCTTGTTTCATTTAAGTTCCATTTAAGTTTCATCTAAGTTTTTTTTATAAACTTCACCGATACTTTATTTACCCATTAGAGGCCTATCCACACAAGTTTTAGTTGGTCTAGTGCTCAGTGGTTCCACCCTTTTATAATTAGACGCCCGATGTAATTTCAAGTCTGATTCTAGTTGCCTTACATCTTAATCGTCCTTCAAAAGTGTTCTAATTACTCACTTTCAAGTATACCACAATTAGGAAAATTTGCTTATCAAAATCATGACAAATGTATTGTTATCTTGCTGTTAACATATAAAAAAAACCAGTCTATGAACAATTGACTTATCCATTAGACTGGCTTAACTTTCTTAATTTGAATTATTCAGGTTGGTCAACAATGCCAAACATGATTGAGCCTTTGCAAGCTACCTTGTCATCTACATAGGCAATAGCAGAACCTTTACCAATACCTCTTCTCATAGATTCGATCTTTACTTCCATACGAAGAGTGTCTCCTGGTGTTACCTGCTTTTTAAACCTGACATTATCAATACCTGCAAATACAGCAAGTTTTCCTTTGTTCTCCTCAAGACTCATTAATGCCACTGCTCCTACTTGTGCAAGTGCCTCAACAATTAGGACACCAGGCATAAGCGGATTTCCTGGGAAATGACCTTGGAAAAATGGTTCGTTCATTGTTACATTTTTTATACCAACTGCTCTTTCACCTGGTTCCACTTCCAAAATTCTATCAACTAAAAGAAACGGATAACGGTGTGGGATAATCTTCATTATTTCTATCGTATTTAACATATTCAGCCTCCATTAATACCAGTTTTTATTACCTGGTGCTATTTTATATTATTATACACGATAAAAATATATTTCTCTAGTGTTTAGAAAAACTCATAATTTATTTATACTCAACTTTAGGCAGTTCTGGTCTTGCCAGCCAGTCATACGGACCTGTTTCAAGTGCATACTTTAGTCTTGGAAGAACAATGTTCCCCCAGGCATTTTGGAAGTATTCCCGTGATTTACTCCACTCATCTGAAAAACCATACCCTACATTTCTAAAAATTATACGTGTCATTGTGCCTAAATCCTCAAGATGAATAATAACTGTTGTCATTTGATCTCTCAGACTTTGGAGTATTGGTGGAGAGTTCCAAGTGAATGATAAAAACTGATTTTCTTCCATTGCAAGTATAATCATACCTTCTGATCCACGTGAACCTTCTGGCGCTTCCATATCAAATAGAATAACAAAATTACCACCAGGATAAAACTCAGCATCAACATGTGATGAAAAGAAACTTTTTAACCCATCCTTCGTTGTTAATGTCCTCCAAACTTTGTCTACAGGTGCATTGACCTCAAATTCAAAATACAGCTCGTGCTCACATTCTTTCCCCAAATGTTCTCTCATTTCAAACACCTCTAACTTATTGTAATCAATTGGATTTATGAGTTGAATCGTAATCTTGATACTCTAACAAGTACATATTCCATGATACTATTTTCTATACTCGTAAAAAAACCATGAATTCTATGATTCATGGTTTACCTTCTATATATTATATACACTTTTTTAGGCAAAATAGTCTATTCATTAGTAATTTTTGTATATTCATGGTGTAAAGCAGACCATACTACCCTTTTATATCTAGTCCAGAAGTCTTAGTCTCTTCAGGATTCTCGTTACTTTTCTTATCTGTCGATTCAGGAGTGGCTTGTGCGGACTCTGTACCTATACCATAACTCTTAGACATCTGTTTGAAAATCATATCACTTATGCCTATGCCACGCCCTTCAGAAATTTCATCAGAAAGGGTTTGATCATGCATACTTTCGTAAGTTGATCTTGCGTGTGACTTTTCAGTTAATCCCTCTCCCCAAGATGATGACGTTCTCATTGATTTGAAAATTTCATTTAGGAAAAATGCTTCAAACTGCTGTGCTACTTTTTTTTAGTTCTTCAGCGTCACCATTTTCCTTGGCTTTATCGAGGGTATCAGAAAAAGATTTTAGTTTCTCCTCATCTTGTTTGTTGGAAACTTGATCAGCTAAAGTGGAACTGATTTGAGCTGTGCTATCAATTTTCATGCACTTTCACCTCTATCGTTTCAGGTTACTTGCTAGTTCAAGCATACTATCCGCTGTTTGGATTGTCTTTGAATTAACCTCATAAGCTCTTTGAGCTGTAATTAGATTGATCATTTCTTCAACAACGTCTACATTTGAAGTTTCGATAAACCCTTGAAGGATCTCAGCATCTCCATTTTCAAGTTCAGATGCATCACCTGAAGCTGATGTTGATTTATAAATATTACCACCAAGTGCTTCTAGACCTGGTGAATTTGCAAACTTTACAAGTTGAAGCTTTGCAACCGCTTCTTCTTCCTCTGAATCATTTCGAAGAACTGACACATTACCATTTTTGTCAATCGAAACACTTTTCACGTTTTCACCAAGATCAATGTCTCCGCCGTCTCCTTGAATGAAGTATCCATCAGCAGTGGTAAGAAAAGCCGATCCATTTGTTACACTAATTTTGAATCCGCCATCTCTGGTGTATCTTTCATCACCATTTTGATCATTAAGTACGAAGAAGCCATCTCCGTTGATAGCAGCATCTAGTTCGCCGCCAGTTTCCTCATAATTCCCATTAGTAAACGATCTTGATGTCGCTGATGGTAGTACACCATGTCCAATTTCAAGTATTACAGGTTTTCCTTCACCATCCATAAAACTATCAGAAGACAGTTTTTCGTACATCATATCTTGAAACTCTAAACGTTGTTTCTTGTAGCCCACTGTATTGACGTTTGCCAGGTTATTAGAAATGGTATCAATTTTAAGTTGTAGACCTTTCATGCCTGAAGCGGCTGACCACATAGCTTTCATGGTAAATCCTCCCTATTATCCTACTCGGCCAATCGTGTTAACGGCTTTATCAAGAATATTATCGTGTGTTAAAATGACCCTCTGACTCGCTTCATAGTTTCTTTGTAGAGTCATCATATTTATCATTTCAGTAATTGCATCTGAATTCGATTGCTCTGCAGAATACTGATGTATATCACCTTTGAAATCTTGTGTTGTTCCGACAGGGTTTTCTTTCATTCGGTAATAACCGCCACCCATTTTTACAAGGTCACCTTTGTTTGTAACGTCGACAAGCTGAAACTTGTCTATAATTTCATTTCCAGATATTATTTCACCAAACTCATTTGATGCTATATCTGCATTTTCAATAATTATATCACCGTTGAAACCTTGAACTGAATATCCTTCAGCTGTCATTAGTTTCTTTGAAGCATCTGTTTTAAAATGGCCATCCCTTGTTAAGAGTTCACCGAACGGTGTCTCAACTACAAAGAATCCATCACCCTCAAGGGCAAAATCTAAAGATCTATCAGTACGGTTTATTTGACCCTGAGTAAAATCTGTAAACACACGTTCAAGTTTTACACCAGCTGATAGTGTACCAATGACTCTTCTATCTGTCCCTGCCACAAGTCTATCAACAACTTCTCCACCTACGGTAATTTCACCAGATTCACTTACTTCAAAGTTTCCATCGGTACCAACGTTTATAAAGTTGCCACTTTCCCCTATTAGCTTGTCTCCTAGGTTCCAGTTTTTGGTTCTATCACTATTTAGGTAGTAGGTTGATAAATAGCCTTCTTCATCTACACTAAATCGAACGTCTTTATTATGACTCATACCCGTTTCGGTATCTATTCGGAAATGCCCTGTATCAGTTGTACCTTCGTAACCATCGGTACCTTGTTCAACTTTAATACCTGTTGCAGCGCCCTCAGTCGTATACTTCGAACCGTTGAATTTTGCCATTAGTACGGCATTAAATGATTCGGTAGTCACATCATCTCTTTTGAAACCTGCAGTTTCAATGTTTGCGATATTGTTACTGATTGCATCTATTTTTTTTGTTATTTGTAATTAGTGACGTACCTGAAATATATATTCCACGGATCATGAGAAAGCCTCCCGTTAATAATCAATCGTATTCTCACAAAGATTATCGGACGGAAGACCTAATTACTTTAACTATTTTCGTTGATTTTTCAAGTTTTTTTTACTTATTTAGTCTAGATTTCAAACTGCTGTGCAAATGCTTCTATTTCATGTCCTTTAATTCTGATTTCTGACTCAGACTTTCTTGTAATTATCATAGTGGCCAACTTGTCAAAGAAACGCATTTTTTCGAAGTCATAAGCGTGACCAAAATACCCTTTAGCTTTTGCATGTCGAACTAAATTTTCTGGATAATTTTTTTACTATGACGTCCATTGCTTCGTTTGGCATACCGCCTGTCACAAAAAATCCAATTTTCTTATTCATTAATAGCCTTTGATAGCTGTCGCAAAAGTCTAGTAAGGCAATATTGGGTTTGCTCACATAAATTGATGAGCCCATAATAACATTGTCGAATTTGGTAAGATCAACTGAGTAATCCTTCACACATCTTTCAACCACTACGTCACCGTCTATATGATCGGCCAAAATATTAGCCACTCGTTCAGTAAATCCATATTTACTTGAATATAAAATTAAGGTTCTCATCAGAAGCCTCCTAACATCTAAAAACTCACTCATTACTCTTAATATATTTATCTATTTATATTAAACCCTAATTTTCTTTCAAATCTATTAATCCTAGATTAAAAATTTCTAAGAAAATTGTCGAATTGATAAAGTAATAGGTTAAAATCAACATTCAAACGAATAATTTCATTCATGCATTCAACCTTCTCAGCTAATCCCAAACATAACAAAACCCCTGCGATTTCACAGGGGTTGATTGATTGGAATTTGATTTTTCTTTCCAAACTGCTTATTAATTAAAATTTGGCTAAGTATTTTTTTGTAGTACAAGGAACGATATTTCACTGAGTCATGAGCGTACTTATGTACGTGATTGGCTCAGTTAAAAATCAGAGACGAAGTAATACGAAAAAAGACGACGCCAAAGCCCTTCGGGCAGTCAAGAAACTCACGACTCTCTCCGGCCGCCTGCGTAAGGTACGATGCTCCAAATTATAAATTTGGATCGTACCATTAGTAAGCTCGAGCATTCTTACGGTTTGTTATCATAGACTTTTCTAGGACGTCTAGATGCTCAAGGGACATGCCTGTACCTTTAGCGACACAAGAGATCGCATCTTCTGCTATATAAGTTGGAATGCCTGTGCGCTTTTCCAGTAGTTTATTAAGACCGTGTAAAAGTGCTCCGCCACCCGTCATAACAATACCACGTGAACTAATATCCGATGCTAGCTCTGGTGGTGTCTTTTCTAGGACTGCATGCACTGCATCACTAATCGCATTTACTGGTTCATGTAGTGCTTCCAGCATTTCGTCGCTTGTTACGGTTATATTCTTAGGTAGACCTGTGATAAGGTCACGACCACGACAATCCATTTTGATTGCTTTTGGACGTGGAGCAGCTGTACCAATATTGATTTTTAATTCTTCAGCCGTTCTTTCACCAATTAGAAGGTTGTGTCCTTTTCTCATGTATTTGATGATTGCCTCATCAAATTTATCACCAGCAACCTTAATAGACTTGCTGACAACGATACCACCAAGAGAAATTACAGCTATATCCGCTGTACCGCCACCAATATCAATGACCATATTTCCATCTGGCTTTGTAATATCAAGACCTGCACCGATCGCCGCTGCAATTGGTTCTTCGATCAAGAATGTACGACCACCGCCTGCTTCCATAGTCGCATCGATTACTGCGCGTTTTTTCAACTTCAGTCACACCACTTGGTACACAAACAATAATCTTTGGCTTAAAGAATCTTCTTCTTCCACATGTTTTATTAATAAAATGTCTGAGCATACGCTCAGTCACTTCGTAATCAGAAATAACCCCGTCTTTTAGCGGACGAGTCGCTACTATATTACCAGGTGTACGACCAAGCATTTTTCTTGCTTCAGCCCCTACAGCTAGAACTTTATCTGTATTTCTATCAATTGCAACAACCGATGGTTCTTGCAAAACGATTCCTTTGCCCTTGATGTACACAAGAACGCTGGCAGTCCCCAAGTCGATTCCTATTTCAGCACCAAATCCGAACATCCCGATCCACCTTCCACGTTTATGTTTCTCTCCTTAAAAGGATTCTTACCTATGTCAACGACTACTCTGTTTCTTCTACTCGCTTAATTTTCGCACCAACTGCACGTAGTTTTTCTTCAATACGTACATAACCACGGTCGATGTGGCGGATCTCACTGATTTCTGTCTCACCTTCTGAAACAAGACCAGCTAGGATTAGTGCCGCACCTGCTCGCAGGTCCGTTGCTTTGACTTGTGCCCCCTGAAGTTTCTTAGTCCCCTGAATAACAGCACTATGACCTTCAATTTTAATATTAGCACCCATTCTATTCAGTTCAGCAACATGCATAAATCTGTTTTCAAAAAACAGTTTCATTTATAACACTTGTGCCTTCAGCAACTGCCATCAGAGCCATAAATTGTGCCTGCATATCCGTTGGAAAACCTGGATAAGGTAGTGTCGTTACGTCAACAGACGTAAAGTCCGCTTTGCCTTGAACACGAATAGCGTCATCATGTTCTTCAATGTTCACTTTACATTCGCGTAGTTTTGCAATGATTGGCTTCAAGTGGCTTGTAACTACATTTTCAATCATTAAGTCGCCACCCGTAATTGCAGCCGCAACCATATATGTACCTGTTTCAATTCTGTCGGGAATAACTTCGTGGATTGCGCCATTTAGCTTCTCCACACCCATAATTTTAATTGTATCTGTACCAGCGCCTTTAATCGATGCGCCCATTTTGTTAATAAAGTTTGCTAGATCAATAATTTCAGGCTCTTCAGCCGCATTTTCAATAATTGTTTGACCTTCTGCAAGTGTTGCAGCCATCATAATATTTGCCGTTGCACCTACACTTGGAAAATCAAGGTAGATTTCAGCGCCTTTAAGACGACCTTCTACTTTAGCTTCTACATAGCCGTGGCCCAGTTCAACTTCTGCACCAAGAGCTGTAAAACCCTTTAGGTGAAGGTCGATTGGTCTTGCGCCAATTGCACAACCACCAGGCTGAGAAACACGTGCTACACCATATCTTGCAAGAAGAGGACCCATTGCATAGAAAGACGCTCTCATCTGCTGAACAAGCTCATACGGAGCTTCACGGCTCACCAGATTATCTGCATGGATTTCCATTCTATCTTCTCTTCGATTCACTTTTGCACCAAGTACTGTCAATAGTTCAGACATAACGCCTACATCCCTAAGATTAGGCACTTCATCTATTATACAAGGTTCTGCCGTTAGAAGCGCTGCTGGCAGTAGTGCCAGAACTGAATTTTTTGCTCCATTAACCTTGATTGTTCCCTTTAAGGGTTCACTTTTTTCTACTATGAACTTTGACAATGTTAACCTCCTCGATACGCAATTCATAACACCGGTATGTTTGCCTACTCATTACCGATGGGTGATTACTTTCATCTAAATCTTTCGAAAGCGGATTTTCCGCATTATTTCAAAAATACCAATAAATACACAGTCTCAAAATCAACAGTTCCAAAAAGCCTTCAACCGACTGAAATCACTGGTTTCTGCTCATTTTCAGACTCCACATCTACTTTATTATATATCAAAAGTTTTTTAAACTCCACTATTTGCAACTATTTTTACTGAATTTTATCTTTTTTAGCCTTAATGACAAGAAATACAGTGCTTCTTTCCCATCGGTAATCTGACTTTTAGCCATTGAATCAATATAAAAAAGCTGTGTGGATTTATCGTTAGACATTTCCACACAGCTCTGACTATTAGCCTACTATACCATTAATGACACGTTCCATTGGTCTGCCTTGTTCAAATTCCCACTGAACTCCGTATGGATCTAACCAATAGAAGAAAGTTTGAGGGTCTGGTGACAGTTTTTGTGGTGGTCCATACCCTTCACGCACTGGCTTAATCATGGTTACGCCTTCTTGGTCTTTCAACCAATTGTACGCTTTCACCGCGTCAGACACTTCAAGAGCAACATGGCGAATGCCTCCGACATCATTTGTTTTGTGATATTTAATTTCCTGCTCTCCTTTTGGAAACTCATACATCATGAGTTCTAAGTGAATTTGTGCATTTGGATGATACAAGAATCTAACCAGTACTTTACAGTCATCAAACCCTGCATCAGCTGCAAAATGTTGATTGGTTTCTGGAGGTAACCAAAGAGTCCATGCCTCTTCAAACCCTAAAACCCGCTTATAAAACCCTGTTGCTTCTTCCATCATTTTTAAATCTGCAACAATCACGTTAATATGCGAAAATCCGAGTACGAAATCTCTTGGATCCATATGCCTTGGCTGAGGAAAATCTTTCGGTACAGATAAACGTCCTCTTGGTATTGTATATTCCAAAACGTCTTTACATAACGCCTGAGCCGCTTCAATGCCTTGCACAAGTTCTACAATATGAACCGCCTGCGCAATTGCACAGTGAACACCACCTGAGGTCATATACTTTGACTGGCTTTCATGAATATAGTTTTCTCCGCCTCTTGTGTCCATAACAGAAAGTCCGTAACCATGTGTATCGCTTAACTGCTGAAGTTGAACAAACCGAGTATGGTGTGTTGTTACTTTTAGGTTCTTTAATAAACCCGTTGCAGCAAGGAGCATAACGCCCGAACAGAAACCAGCAACATACTCTGCCTTCTGGTCAACCTTTTTAATCCAGTTTGTATAAACTGGCTCTTTGGCTTCACTTTGAAGAATATCGTCTATAGCCTGGCCACCCACTATGAGTAATATATCAATTTTCGGATGTTGTTCTAAGGTATACTGCGGTTTAATCTCTAGAACACTTTCTTTCGATCCTGGTACTGGTGGACCAGCAGTTGACTTAATTGGTTCTAAACTTTTGCCAACTGTGAACACATTAAACTGAGGTTTGCTTTCATTCTTCTTCATTCGTGCGGCTCCGAGAACTTCAAACACACCTGCAAGATCTTGTGCTTCAACATTATCAAACACTAAAATCCCTACATTTTTCTGTTTGGGATTTTCCTCAACGACAGGATGATTAAATACGTCTTGCCATACTTCTTGGAATTCCAATTGAGAGACCCCCATTGCAACCTTAACTGGTCTAACATCTTGTGTTCTTGTTATGTAAGTTTGTCCACACATATTGTCTTGATTGGTTTCTTCAGTAACTATGTCAAGCGTTAAATCCTGATAAGTCACACGTCTTAGCCTGTCTGACATGACCATAGCCGCTAATGGATCAAAGATCGGTAGTGGTATTGCCTCTTGATCAGGCCCTTTCGTTTTAGCATCTAATAGCCCCTTAACAAAGACTGCCACTGGGTCTGCAGATGTAATAAGGTCTGCATAAATCGGTTGCAATATAATGTCATTACAAGCATCAAGGGGTACCCACGTCATTGGAACAGATGTAAACAGAACCTTTTTAGCCGCTAGTGGATCAAGGAATATGTTCCACTCAGCATAATGATTAGAAGCATAGTTAGGACCTTGATTGTTTGTGTTCCCACCTTGCATGTCTGCTGAATTATTTAGAGCAGCCACATTTCCATCCACAGAAATAGCTCCGCCCATCACAACAATGTCCTTAATATTTTCAAGTTTCGCAGCAGGCTCAAGTTCAAATAAACGAGCTATATTTGTAAAACCTCCAAGGGACAAAATTGTAATTTGACCTTCTACTTCGTCAAGCTTATCTCTCATAAACTCCCATGCCATTCTTGGATCACACGGTTCATTGACTTTTGGAAGTTTATTAATGTTTCCACTTACATCGTCCATAGACTTCCTAAATGGCTCTGGAAAATGATGATTATACTGACTCGGTACACTTGCACCTGCACAAACCGCGCCGTCAATGTTTCCTGCTTTTAAAAGTCTTTGCGCGATTTCAACTCCATTTGTAAGATGTGTTTCACCACAACCCGTTACGGTTACACCCAATATATTTACATTGGGACATTTCATTAAATATGAAATTGCCAACACATCATCCCACCCCATGTCTGTATCAATGATAACATCCATAGGATTTGCTCCACCTAATAACATATTAACCTCCTAGTCAGATTCTGAATTATAATAAAGCTGTTTTAATCAAGGAAAACTTCGGCAAAATCATTTTTAATACTAATGACATGCCAGTTATTCTCCTCAACAACTTGCTCCCAATTTATTGACTCATGTCGGTCGTTGACTTCATATTTGTATTCTTTACTATCAGAATCATGATTTACTATTAGTCCTATGGTTTCATAGTCTGGATTTGTCGTTGTGTAATTTAACATCGCAAAATCATCAACTGTGTTGCCACATGCAAACACTGGTCTAGATCCAAGTTCATAATAAATGTTTTCTGGTTTGCCATCACTTAGGTTCATGGGATCATAAAAAATCGCCCATTCTTATAAACACATCAGGATTCTCATAGTCAGCAGAAAGCTGGATTCGCGTTCCAATTAAGCGATCTCGTGTCAAGCCTAGCGGCTCACTCGCGACACCCCAAATTAGCCCTTCCTCTGAACCAGAGACAATGTAAACACTAAAGCCACTTGCTTTAAGCAGTTCTATGACTTCGACCATTGGTTTATAAAAAGTCTTTTCTATTGGAATATCAAACTTAGTGTTCATTTCTGTACGTGCAAATTCTTGAACATACTCAACATAGTCCTCTTGGGTTTCCCCTAAGAAGGCTTTCATTAGAATCGGTCTTACATTTTCCTCAACTGCACTCCAGTTTTCAGCAGTAGGATTTGAAATGTAATTGTACGCAATAGCATAAAGCTTTTCATACATAAGTGGTTCATGCTCCCCATACATATTTGCCATATTGTTTAGTGCAACATTCATTTCGATCCATACAGGTTTCTCACAAACAACAGTTCCATCCATATCAAAAACTGCAATGCGGTCACTTTCTGGAATATTCTCTTTTGCATATGCAACAAACTCAATAATTTCATTTCTTGTCTCTGTGTCATTCCAACTCTCAAGCCCATTCACATCTGCATGTGTGTTTGTGTTTTGGCATCCAATAATAAATAACGTTAGTACAGCAATAATCAATGAAATTGAAACTTTCTTTCTTTGTTTAGAAATCATTCCTAACCCCTTTCACCCTTTTTTGGAAAAACAAGCCATAATTTTGATAACCTTTATACTTATGTCTTTCTCACATGCAAACGAATCCCAAATTACACATTCGGGACTTGAAAGATCACATTCTTCTACTTGCTTCCCAAAGCGAATTATTGATGTAAAATCTAAGATCAGTGAATACCTCCAAATCTATTTTCGACATCAAAATTTAAGTGTTTTTCGACCGATACTAGAAGTATATTAGTGTTTACATACAAAAAAAAGACCACTGAATAATTTCAGTGGTCTTTAAAGCTTTAACTATGAACTTAGTGATCTGAATCATGTCCAGCAACATGTAGACGATTCATCGCCTTACTGAGTGAAGCACGAGCACGTGCTACATCAATTTCTTTGTCATTGCCTTCCATTCGACCCTTAGCTCTTGAATATGATTCTTTCGCGCGGTCGATATCTATATCGTCTGCCCATTCAGCAGCATCTGTTACGATAACAACACCAGACTCGTCTACAGTTAGGAATCCACCAGCACAAGCGGCTTCTAGAAACTTCCCATCTTTACGAATTCGGATTTTGCCAATTGAAACAGGTGCTACGAGAGGCTCATGATCATGAAGGATACCGATGTCGCCTTCCGTTGTACGGACAATAACCATCTCCGTCTGACCTTCAAAGAAGTTGCAGTCAGGCGTTACGATTTCAAGATTGTATAGTGTAGCCATAACATTAACACCTCCTATGCTTTATCCAGGTCCACCCGGATTACCGCATGGATTTCGCTTTTTCTACAGCTTGTTCAATCGTACCTACCATTAGGAATGCACCCTCTGGAAGATCATCATGTTTCCCTTCAAGGATTTCCTTGAATCCACGAACTGTTTCTTTAAGCGGTACGTATACACCGTCCATACCTGTAAACTGCTCAGCAACGTTAAATGGTTGTGAGAAGAAACGTTCTAGTTTACGTGCACGGTTTACTACGATCTTATCGTCGTCTGAAAGTTCATCCATACCAAGGATTGCGATAATATCTTGAAGCTCTTTATAACGCTGTAGCATTTCCTGTACAGCACGAGCCACTTGGTAATGTTCTTCACCAACAACTTCTGGTGCCAGGATACGAGAAGAAGAATCCAGTGGATCAACCGCTGGGTAAATACCCTTTTCAGTGATCTTACGAGATAATACCGTCTTCGCATCAAGGTGAGAGAACGTCGTCGCAGGAGCTGGGTCAGTAAGGTCATCGGCAGGTACGTATACAGCCTGAACCGATGTGATAGACCCCTTCTTCGTTGACGTGATACGTTCCTGAAGTGCACCCATGTCTGTTGCCAGCGTTGGCTGGTAACCTACGGCAGATGGCATACGGCTAGAAGGGCCGATACTTCAGAACCTGCTTGTGTAAATCTAAAGATGTTATCTACGAATAGTAGTACATCACGGTTTTCTTCATCACGGAAGTACTCAGCCATTGTAAGACCCGTCAGGCCAACACGCATACGTGCCCCTGGCGGCTCATTCATCTGACCAAATACCATGGCTGTCTTTGAGATTACACCCGACTCCGTCATTTCGTGATACAGGTCATTCCCTTCACGAGTACGCTCGCCTACGCCAGCGAAAACAGATAGACCACCGTGCTCTGTTGCAATATTATTGATAAGTTCTTGAATAAGAACCGTCTTACCAACACCTGCACCACCGAACAGACCGATCTTACCACCCTTAGCATAAGGGGCGATAAGGTCAACAACCTTGATACCTGTTTCCAGGATTTCAGAAGCTGTTTCCTGCTCATCAAATGGTGGCGCCTCTCTATGAATTGGCCAAGGCGTGCCTTCGAACTTTAATTCTTTATCATCAATAGCTTCACCTAGAACGTTGAATATACGTCCAAGTGTTGGCGCTCCAACTGGTACAGAAATAGGCGCTCCAGTTGCTACTGCATCAATCCCACGAACAAGGCCGTCCGTAGAAGACATGGCAATACAACGTACCGTATTGTCACCGATATGCTGGGCAACTTCCGCTGTTAGCTTAATGTCACCGTACTCAATTCGAACCGCATCCATAATCGCTGGAAGCTGATCCGACTCGAAGCGTATATCAAGGACCGGGCCGATAATTTGTACGACCTTACCGATCGCTTGCTTCATATCAGATACACATCCTTTCAATCTGCTAATAAGCAGTGGCAAGAACTACTTTAGAGCTTCCGCACCACTAACAATTTCAGATATTTCCTGAGTAATCGCCGCTTGACGTGCCTGGTTGTATGTAAGTGACAGTGTTGCGATCATATCGTCAGCATTGTCAGATGCATTTTCCATAGCCATACGTCTAGCCGCTTGTTCCGAAGCTGATGATTCTACCAAAGCACCAAATAGAGTTGATTCCATATATTTAGGAATTACATAACTTAATACGGCTTCTGCAGAAGGTTCGTATGAAACGAATTCTGTCATTTCATCGTCACTTTCTTCTTTGACTTCCTCATCAGGCATTTCAACTGGCAACAGTTTTAACATATGTGGTTCCTGAGCAATTGTTGAAATCAGTCTCGTGTAAACAAGTTTGATCTCATCAACTTTTTCGTCAGTATATAGCTTTAAAGCTTTTCGAGCAATATCTTGTGCATCTGCAAACGTTGGTTTTTCAGAAATGTACAAGTACTCGCCAAGACTATCAAGTTCATTCTTTCTAAAGAAGTCTCTTGCTCTTTTACCAATAGTGATTACCGTTGCTTTATCGTGGCTGTCTATATCAGCCAAAGTTCTTTTTAATACATTAATATTGTAGCCGCCGCACAAACCTCTGTCAGCAGACACGACGATATAAAGCGTCTTTTTAGCGTCTCGAACATTGAGGTAATCATGTTTAAGTGATTTCTCATTACGGATAATATCTTGAACCGTACTCATTACCGTTTCAAAATAAGGTCGCGTAATGTCGACACGGTCTTTCGCCCGCTTGAGTTTGGCAGTGGAAACCAGTTCCATGGCTTTTGTAATCTGTCTAGTGCTGTTAACACTTTGGATTTTCAGCTTTATGTCGCGAATACCCGCTCCCGCCATGAGTCACTACCTCCCTTAATTAGAAATCTTATTTGCGTTCTTCATCACGAATTTCGAACTGACCTTTAAACTCAGCAATTGAAGATTCTAGCATTTCAATGATTTCATCACTTAGTTTGCCAACTTCTTTAATCTTCTTGCCAACTTCTGGCTTGTTGTTTCTCATGAAATCAACAAACTCAAGTTCAAAACGTTTGATTGCAGACACTGGAATGTCCATCATATGCTTCTTAGTAATAGCATAGATAACCATAACCTGATCTTCAACTCGCATTGTATCGTTCTGATTTTGCTTTAGAACTTCCATGAGTCGAGCACCATGCTCCAGCGTTGCTTGAGTCGCCTTGTCAAGGTCTGAACCGAACTGTGCAAAAGATGCAAGCTCGCGATACTGTGCCAGTTCCAGACGGATCTGACCAGATACCTTTTTCATTGCCTTGATCTGAGCGTCACCACCAACTCGTGATACGGAAATACCAGAGTTTACGGCAGGACGTTGACCCGCATTAAAGAGTTCCGTTTCAAGGTAGATCTGACCATCAGTGATCGAGATTACGTTTGTCGGGATATAAGCAGAAACATCACCCGCTTGAGTTTCGATAATTGGTAGGGCTGTAATTGAGCCGCCACCTAGATCATCATTCAACTTAGCAGCACGCTCTAGCAGACGTGAGTGGATGTAGAATACATCACCCGGGTAAGCTTCACGCCCTGGTGGTCGTCTTAGTAGAAGAGACATGGCACGGTAAGCAACGGCATGTTTAGATAAATCATCATAAACAATAAGAACGTCCTTGCCTGCATACATGAATTCTTCTGCCATCGCAACTCCAGCATAAGGTGCGATATATTGTAGAGGTGCAGGATCTGATGCCGTTGCAGATACAACGATTGTGTAATCAAGTGCACCAGCATTTTCAAGTGTCTGAACCAGACCTACCACTGTAGATTTCTTTTGACCAATTGCAACATAGATACAGATTACATCTTCATCCTTTTGGTTGATGATTGTATCGATTGCAACAGTCGTTTTACCAGTCTCACGGTCACCGATGATCAGCTCACGCTGGCCACGTCCTACCGGAATCATGGAATCGATTGCTTTAATACCTGTTTGAAGTGGCTGGTGAACCGACTTACGTGCAATTACACCAGATGCCTGTGCTTCAATAGGTCTAGACTTATCAGTTTTGATAGGGCCTTTGCCATCAATGGCTTGACCAAGAGAATTGACAACACGTCCAAGTAGGGCATCGCCTGCAGGAACTTCAACGATTCTTTCTGTTCTCTTAACTGTATCGCCTTCTTTAATAAACATGTCGTTACCGAAAAGTACGGCACCAACACTATCTTCTTCCAAGTTAAGAACCATCCCGTATACATCATTTGGAAACGCGAGTAGCTCGCCAGCCATACATTTTTTCAAGGCCGTGACACGTGCGATCCCGTCACCAACCTGAATAACGGTACCAGTGTCTTCAACTTGGAGTTTTGATTCATATTCTTTAATCTGTGCTTTTATGACAGAACTAATCTCTTCAGGTCTGAGATTCATGATCAAAATCCTCCTATTACTATACTATTAACTGCGCCAGGTTGTCTTTCATGATATCGAGACGGTTCTTAACCGAGCCGTCGATAACTTTATCACCAATTTTTACAACAAGACCGCCGATAATCTCTGGGTTAACCAGGGCTGTAAGACGAATCTCTTTACCAGTGACCTTAGCCAGTTTTTCAGTTAGTGCATTCTGCTCGTCATCTGTTAGGGTAACAGCAGATTCAACAACTGCTTTTACAACACCTTTATGATCATCAACCATGTCAACAAATTCAGAATAAATACCGCCAATTGCAGTCCCTCTTCTTTTGTCGATTAGAATCTTCATGAAGTTCATAACTTCTGTCGATACTTGTTCGCCGAAAACCTTTATGATGATGTCTTTTCTTTCTTCTTTGTTTATCTTAGGTGTTCTGAAGACTTCATAAAACTCAGGGTGGGTCTTGAAGGTTTCAGTTATGAAACCAACCTCATCCCTTATCTGATCTAGATTATCAAGTTCAAGAGCCACTTCAAATAGGGCTTGGGCGTAGGTACTGGATACTAGCTTTGCCATTTTGTATCCCCTACCTCATCAATCACCTTAGAGATCATGTCTCTGTGATCCGCGTCCTTGACATCCTTCTCAATGATTTTAGAAGCTGCAAGTAGTGCCATTGAAGCAATATCATCCTTCAGATGGTTAATCGCCTTCACTTGCTCACGTTCGATGTCATGCTGTGCCTTAACTTTAAGATCAGCCGCATCTTTTTCCGCTTGCTTGACGATATCAGTCGCACGCTTTTCAGCTTTTGCTGACGCGTCACGAATGATCTGCTTGCCTTCTTCATCAGACTTAGCAAGTCTTTCTATGTACTCAGTTTTCTTCTGGTCCGCTTCCTGCTGGAGCTTGGCTGCGTTGTCATATTCACCAGCAATTTCCTGCTCGCGTTTTTCCATAAACTCAGTTACGGGCTTAAACAGCAGCTTTCTCAGGAAGAAGAACAGAATCAAAGTATTGACAATCTGGAATACCATCGTCCAGTCAAACTGAACGAGACCGCTTTTTTCAACTGCAGCGGTTGCAATTACGGGCATTAAATTCATTGCCATTCTTCTGTGCCTCCCTTCTGAATAGTTTAATCTTCAAAGGTTGTCCCTTTGAGGCTCATGCTACGTCTTATAGCATACCTACTAGAGGGTTAGCAAACAGTAGAATTAGAGCAATGATTAGACCGTAGATACCAGTTGTCTCGGCAACCGCAGCACCTAGTAGCATCGTTCTAACGATGTCACCCTGAGCTTCAGGCTGTCTTCCGACACCTTCTGCACCTTTACCAGCTGCATAACCCTGGCCAATACCAGGTCCGATACCAGCGATCATCGCTAGACCAGCACCAATTGCTGAACATGCAAGAATAAGAGCTTTACCTGTGATAGGTTCCATAATCAATTTTCCTCCTAATTATAGATTTAAGTCATCATTTTCTCAGTTGAACGACTTGCAATATCTCAATTGCAAGTGTCTCAGTTATGAGATTTGCCTTTGCAAACTTCTCTTAGAAACTTAGCGAATTGCTTTTGCAAACGCCTAATTAAGATTTTGCTTAAACTAAAAGTTGTTTTGTTGATGTTAATCACTAATGAGCTTCACACGAATTATTTTCACACACATACGCTTAAAGCAGTCCAATAAGTGGATTTGCGAACATAAGCGCCAAAGAGATAATAAGTGCATAGATACCCGTTGTTTGAGCAACGGCCTGCCCTAGGAACATCGTACGTACGATAGCAGATTGAAGCTTTGGTCTTTTACCAACAGCTTCTGTGCCTTTTCCAGCTGCGTAACCCTGACCGATACCAGGTCCGATACCAGCAATCATAGAGAATCCAGCACCAAGTGCTGAACACGCAACAATAATTGAAGCGCCCTCTAGATTTACAAGCGGATTACCAAACAGAAGAATTAGAGCCACTACAAGTGCGAGAATACCAGATGTCTCTGCTACAGCTGCACCAAGTAGCATAACCATTGTTGACTGTTTTGAGCCCTTTGGATTTCTAGCGACAGCTTCTGCACCCTTACCGGCTGCATACCCCTGTCCAATTCCAGGACCAATACCAGCGATCATGGCTAAACCTGCACCGATTGCCGATGCTGCAAGGATCAGGGCTTTTCTGTCGAAGCTCATCAACCATTCAAGAAACATCATGATAAAATTGGTTGATTCCATTCATACACCCCATTCCTAGCGATGTTAATCCATTGCGATGGAAACGAATACCATCGTCAGCATTGCAAAAATGAATGACTGCAGCAAACCTGCAAACAAGTCAAAGTAGACATGTAGCGGAGCCGCAATGACTTGGAATACTGGAACAACTGCACTCATGCCAACCATACCGAACACTGCACTTGAAAGCGAGTATAACGCGCCGTAGAGCAGGTTCATTACAATTACGCCACCTACGATGTTACCGAAAAGACGGAACGACAGCGAAATCGGTGTTGCCAATTCACCCATAATGTTAAGTGGCAACAGGAACGGCATTGGTTCCAGAAATCCTTTGAGGTAAGTTCCCACGCCTTTGGATTTTATACCAAATCCGTGAATCATGACGAATGTCATAAGGGCTAACCCCATTGTGGTGTTAACGTCAGCAGTCGGAGGTCTCACATTAAACAGACCCGCGATATTCGAAAGACCTACAAACAATAGAAGTGTACCAACGTATGGCGCAAATCCGCCTTTGTCGTCACCCATAGTTTGTTTGGTTAATCCGTTAATACCGCCAACTAGTGCTTCGGTTACAAGTTGCGTCCCTTTTGGGACTTTTTTAAGATTCCGCGTTGCCGCGTAGGCAAAGAGAATCAGTACGGCCATGATAATCCATGTGTTCACGACAGTTTCCGTTATCATAACTGTTTGCAATCCTTCAGGTAGAAACGGAACAGTAAACTCATGTAGAATCTTAGGGCCAAAACCACCAGCACCCACCTATTCATCCTCCTTTCTTCTAAAGATGTTCAGGAAATAGTGCTTGTCATTAAATAAGTTGGTGGTAAGCAGCACCACCTTAATCAAGAGTAGTCCTACGATTGTCCCCAGCACGTGGATGTAATCCGCTTGGATGGAAACCCATAAAACCACACCGTAAATGACATAGCGAAGAAAATATTTTCGAGTCGTGTAGCTTTGCGCCTTTTCTGGCGAGAACTCCACAGCTCGGCTCAAAGTCTTTGATAGCTCCATGAAGTTAAGCACTCCAATGGCTGAGCCAAACAGAAGACCTAGAACGTACTTAGTTGGTTCGTCAAATAAGACGAATAGCAGGATTGATGCGATCAGAGTGCCTATAAAAGCAAACTTCAATGTCTGACGCTCGAGATCACGAACTTGGTTCATGTACATTTCACTTTCCTTTCGTGTTTCGCATTGCTATCCTGAAGAGATTTATGAACGCAGTTGCGACACCTATGAGTATGCATATGAGTAGTGCTATCGGTCCGAAACCAAACCACTCCCTTAGCTTATTACCAAGCCAAACGGATCCGAAAATTGGTACAAGCATCTCTAATCCTACTTGGGAGATGATCGCCAAATTCTTATACATGCCGTAGTCTTTTTCAAACATGTCTTCACTCGTTCCTTTTACAAAGATTCAAACCTGAAAACTACCAGGAATATTGATATGAATTTGATGTTGTCTAACGTGTTTCTTCCTATATGTACACCAGATGAAATTGTGACATAACTTCTTTGTACCCTTACTCGAATTCAAGAATAGTTAATTCGCAAAAGAATTCTAAAGATTCTTGATGGTTGCATTATTCAGAATCCATGTATGAATATTCTAAAAATTAGTCATAACTCTGTATTTACGAAGATGAATGGCCCTGTGAGCCATTCATCCGGTTAATCATGTATAAATCTTGTTTATGAAGCTACACTCTCATACCCTGCGTCTCTCATTTTCCGGATTGATTTACTTAGCGAAAGACACATAAGCGTAATAAGTATTCAGTTTCACTCACACCCATATTGATTTTTCTTATGTATGATCTTAACTGAGCCTGTATAAGCTAAAAAGCCGAACTCAGCCACTTACAAGTCTACCATATTTTCGAGACTTTGTGGATACCTCTCACAACACGAAATGAAAGATGGTATAAAAAAAACATCATTTTTTCGAAAATATCGGATTGCTTTTGGGCATTTCTTTATAAACATTTTACAAAACACCGCTTTTTACATTTTGTCACCATTTTCACAAAGTTTCAAGGGGCCCTGTACAAAATTCTCACCTTATTGTACAAAAAAACCTTATCATATATATAATAAGCTCAAAACTCCACTTTTGGCTGTACATTTCTCCCAACTAGGAAAACGTTATCAGGCATATGTTCATAAGTCGCTGTCTATGCTTCAGCGATTTTCTATAGAAATATTACAATTTTTTAACGTTATTTTCATTGTAAATCGCTGAAAGTGAGTTGTGAAGCCCTTCACAATGGTTTTCTGTATTGTTTTTAGATTCGTACAATTCAATCATGATTACAATGACTCTACACAGATTCTCCCATATCCATTACAGATTTGGAAGTTTAACAAACCCTCACCATTTCCTTATGAAAAGGTTAAATTTAAGTAAATTAACCAAGTACAACCAAAGTACTCGTATGCCTATAAAGTTAAAAATTAGACAATCATTAATAGAAAAAACTGCAGTGAACCTACTTGAGACTCTCTGCAGTTCTTATTTCTCCAATGCCGTATTTTACTATATGCAGGAATAAAACTTATTGATTGCATAATCTTTTTCCAGTTCCACTCTTAAATGGAATCTACAAACCTGCGAAAAGCTAAATGTCCTAATTCAGTATCTTTGAACACACCCGCATCTTGCAGAACTCTCATAAACTTTTTGCCTGTTTCCAGTTCAAGGATACCTCTGGCTTCTTCAATTGTTTTTGGACTGTAAACAGTCCTTAAGCCTTCCAACCAGGTCATATGAGCCGAAACGTCAACTTCACTTGTTTGTCCCATCCAAGCCTGTGCTAACCCAGTCAATTCAGTTTCCAGCCTTGCAGGAAGTACAGCTAAACCCATGACTTCAATAAGACCTATATTCTCTTTTTTGATGTGGTGAACATCATTATGAGGATGGAAGATTCCCAGTGGATGTTCATCACTTGTTCTATTGTTTCTCAGAACAATATCCAGTTCGTATGCTCCATTTTTGAACCGTGCTATAGGTGTCACAGTATTATGACGTTCTGCATTACTATATGCAACGACATCCACATCTATATCACTATAGGTCTTCCAGCTTTCAAAAATAGCCTCTGCAGCGTTTATCAGTTCTACTTGATCTTGGTGTTTCAAACGTATCACTGACATTGGCCAGTCTAAAATTCCAGCCTCAACACCTAAATGCGCACTCAGTTCAAAATATTCTCTCACTGGGGCTTTTTCCATAGCAAAGGTATAATGACCTCCTTGGAAATGGTCATGAGATAAAATTGACCCCCCCCACAATCGGAAGGTCAGCATTTGATCCAATAAAATAGTGTGGGAACATTTCAACAAACTCAAGTAACCTTTTGAATGTTTGTCGCCCTATCTTCATAGGATCATGATTACCCTTGAGAATAATGCTATGCTCGTTGTAATATACATATGGTGAATATTGAAGGAACCACGTCTCATTTGTTAATGTCACCGGAACAATTCTATGACTATGTCTGCCCGGATGATTAAGACGACCTGCATACCCCTCATTCTCTTTGCAAAGAAGACACTTCGGGTATCCGCTAGACGGTAAATTCCTCGCAGCGGCAATCGCTTTAGGATCCTTTTCTGGTTTTGATAAATTGATTGTAATATCTAAAGAGCCGTATTCTGTTTCAGCTTTCCATTGTCTGTTCTTAGCAATACGGTCCATACGAATGTAGTTCGTATTTTGACTTAGTTTGTAGTACCACTTTGTCGCATTTTCAGGCGACTTATCATAACGCGCCTTAAACTCTCGTATAACTTGAGATGGACGAGGTGTAAAAGCATTCATCAGCTTTGAATCGAATAAATCTCTATAGACCGCTGAGTTGCTCTCTATTTTCCCGTTTTCAAAAGCCCAATCGAGTATGTTCTCCAGAGGTTCAAGTGGTGATTCTAGTGCACAGTCAGTATCTAGTAGACCCTCAAAATCATCAAGCCCGAGTACATCTAACGCATTGTTAATACTGAATATGAGATCTTCTTTTTCAACTAAACCAGACTTAAGTGCAAAGCTTGCAAGTCTGCCAAGTTCGTTTTGAATATCGATCATTTTATCCTCCTAGGATTTAAATCCGTTTGGATTCTTTTGATGCCAAGCCCATGCTGAAGCAATTATTTCTTCAACATCATCATGCTTCGCTGTCCACCCAAGTTCTGCCTTTGCTTTTGCAGAAGATGCAATCAGTCTAGCAGGATCACCAGCACGTCGTGGTGTTACTTCAGCTGGAATGGAATGACCAGTAACACGCCGAGCAGCTTCGATCATTTCCTTCACTGAAAAACCTGTACCACTTCCAAGATTGAATATTGAGCTTTCGTTACCCTTATTGAGATATTCTAATGCTCTATAGTGAGCATCTGTCAGATCTGTAATATGGATGTAATCTCTTATACAGGTTCCGTCGGCTGTATCGTAGTCATCGCCATAAATAGACATCTTCTCTCGTTTGCCTAATGGCACTTGAAGAATCAAAGGGATTAGATGGGTTTCAGGATGATGATCCTCACCAATCACCGCTGCCTGATGTGCACCTGCAACGTTAAAGTACCTTAGTGAAACAAACTTGATACCATGTGCAAAGTCAGCCCATTTAATCATTTTTTCCATAGAGAGTTTCGTTTCACCATATGCATTTGTAGGTGATGTCATATCGTTTTCTTCAATTGGTACGCGTTTAGGTTCTCCATACGTTGCCGCTGTTGATGAAAATACTATTTTCATAACACCAGCATCTCTCATAGATTCAAGGAGAACTTGGGTGCCAAAAAACATTGTTGTCAAAATACTTTAGAGGGTCTGTCATGCTCTCACCCACTAGTGAATTTGCAGCAAAATGGATCACAGCATCAATATGATGATTCTTAAATATATCTTTCATAAACGACCTATCGCGAATATCCCCCTCAACAAAAATCGCTTCAGGATGAATAGCACCACGATGCCCAGTTTGAAGATTATCAACTATCACGACATCTTCACCACGGTCTATTAAGTCATATACCATATGGCTACCAATGTAACCAGCTCCACCGCATACCAGTATCATCTATACCCTCCTTAGCTCTCTTGCACCTTCACCAACATCTGCTATATAAAAAGATGGCGCATACCCAATTTTTAATTCGTATTCTTTGCCTACATTTTCAATGAAGCGGTCAACATAACTTGTCTTTACAATACTCACTGTACAACCGCCGAATCCTGCACCAGTCATCCTTGAACCCACTACACCGCCTTGCTTCCAAGCAAGTTCAACAAGAGTGTCAAGTTCTATCCCTGTAACCTCATAATCGTCTTTTAGGCTTATGTGAGATGCATTCATAAGAGTTCCAAATGCATCAAGGTCTCCCTTCATAAGCGCTTCAACTGCATGTAGGGTTCTTTGATTCTCATAGACAGCATGTTTTGCCCTACGTCTATCAACTTCTGATGTAATGAGGTGGGCATTCTCTTCAAATCTTTCTTCTGTCAAATCACCTAGGGACGTGATTTCTATTACATCTTGGAGCTGAGTTAGTGCTCTTTCACATTCACTACGTCTTTCGTTGTATTTCGATTCACCAAGTTCACGACGCTTATTCGTATTTGCAATAACAATTGTATTGTCTCCTAGGTCAAGTGGTGCATACTTGTATTTCAGTGTGTTGCAGTCAAGAAGTATAGCATGACCCGCTCTCCCCATTCCAATAGCAAATTGATCCATAATGCCACAATTCACACCATTAAAATTGTTTTCTGAATACTGACATGCTTTCACCAGATCTACACGATCCATTTCAAATCCAAATAGTCCTTCTAACATAATGCCTGTCGCTAGCTCCACTGAAGCTGATGAGGAAAGACCTGAACCATTTGGAATATTGCCAAACAGGAGTATGTCAAACCCGCTGTTAATTTCAAAGCCTTTGTCTATTAGTGTTTTTGTAACACCCATTGGGTAGTTTAACCAATCTAAAGCGTCATTGTATTTTATCTCCTCAGTTGAGGTTTCCAGCACACCCATGTCTTCAAAGTTTAAAGACACAGCTCGAACTTTATTGTCATTGTTTTTTCTTGCCACCATATAGGTTCCAAAGCTTAAGGCACATGGAAACACATGTCCGCCATTATAGTCTGTGTGTTCACCTATTAGATTGACGCGTCCAGGTGCAAAAAACAACCTTACGTCATCATTGCTTCCGAAGTATTTCGAAAAGCTTTCATAGAGTTTTTCGTGAGTCATTATACTCTCCTCTCAGATTCTTCATTTCACTTTAAGTTTACTACTTGTTTACTTAATAGTCAATAAAGTTTTACTAAACAAAACTCTGCATCATATTTTGTTTATATTATTGCAAGACACCTACACAAACCTTTAACAACAAAGCTTTCATTCTATACTCATTCAATAAAAAAAGCGTACTCTACAAGGATTTTCTTCCTAATAGGGTACGCTTCATATCGTTTTGTAAAGTTTGTTTACCACTTGTTTACTCTACGTTTCTTTACCAACTTTGGATACGCTATTTCGCAGAACCAATTCTGTTGGTACAATAGTTTTCTTTGGAATTTGGCGTTCTTCTTTTAACCTTTCAAAAAGCATTGAAAGAGCCGTCCTTCCCATAAACTCAGTATGAACACGCACCGTTGTTAGAGGTGGCGTTAAATACTCTGATGCCTGTATATCGTCAAATCCTATCAGACTTACATCCTCAGGAACTCGAAGCCCAGCTTCATGAATAGCTCGCATAGCGCCTATTGCCATAGCATCAGACCCTACAAATACAGCTGTTGGATGATTTTCACCCTCAAACAGTTCCTTGGCGAGCTTATAGCCGTCCTCCACCATAAAACTTCCGATTTTTATCCACTCATTTCGGAAAGTCCCCTCCTGTTTGAGTCTTTCAACAAATGACAGTTCCCTCAAATCCATAAGTGGTATATTGCCACCACCAACATATTCTTTGCCACCTATATATGCCACGTCTTTATGTCCCAGTTCACTAAGATAATCAATTACACTTTCTACAGCTGCCTTAAAATCTATGATAACAGCGTCGAACTTCCTATCGTCCGGAGCACAATCAACAAATACAATATTCGGTGACACCTTTGAAAGAACGTCAACCTCTTCGGGACCGTATTTGCCTATGGCAATTATTCCGTCAACATTCACAAGCTGATTGACAGGTAAACCCGAATCATTTCTAAATAACGTTCTTGTTTCAATCTGATGAGAAGTACAAGCCCGTTCTATACCAGACCGTATTGACAAGTAGTACGGGTCTGCTATTTCTTGCGATTCAGAATACCACTGTGTAATTCCAATAATCGGTTTACGCCCAAGTGGTACAGCCTTTTTTTTTGATTTTTTCGTATAGTTTAACTCTTCAGCTGTTTGGAAAACTCTCTTTTTCGTATCCTCAGATACAGACAGGGTGTGATCATAATTAAGCACCCTTGAAACAGTAGCAGGGGATACTCCAGCCTTTTTTGCTATATCTCTAATTGTTGCCATGATTCATGCCTCCGCTACATTCTTTCCAGGCTGCTGCCACGGACAACCAATTCAGTTGGAACAATAATCTTCACAGGTAATTCACGCTCATTTCTCACTCTTTGAAGAAGAATTTGAACAGCATGCCTTCCCATAAACTCAGTGGGTACTTTAACAGACGATAATGTCGGTCGGGTAAACTGAGCAGCTGGTATGTCGTCAAAACCTATAACACTAATATCTTTGCCGACGGTTAAACCAGCATCTGAAATGGCTTTCATTGCACCAAGTGCAATTGTATCGCTGGCTGCAAAAACTGCTTTCGGTCTATTCTCCAGCTCAAGTAACTCTTTCATGAGCGCATGACCGTCATCCAGCGAGAACTCACCAATTTTAATCCACTTCTCAATCAATGCATCATTTTCCTTTTGGATGAACCTAAAATACTCAAGTCGTTGATCTGGTATTTCTCTTCCACTTGAATGAATTCTGTCATGTCCACCAACAAATGCAACCGAGTTGTGCCCATTACTTTTGAAGAAACCAAGAACATCAGATATGGACTGCTCAACGTTCAGTATTATACAATCATACGCCTCAGACTTTGGATCAAAGTCAACAAACACAATGTTATCACTATGTTTTGAAAGAAGCTCAATTTCAGTGTCTTCATATCTACTAATTGCGATAATACCATCGAACTGAGCCAGACCTACATCTTGCTTTTGACCAAACTCAAGTATGGTTTCTGTAACGATTCCAAGATCTTTACATATGTTTTCAATACCCATTCTAATAGACAAATAATAAGGATCATCTAGTTCAGCACTTTCGGTTAGCGGTGAAACTATACCAATTTTAATATCCAGTGCAGGGTCGAATTTGTCTATATGGGGACCTTTTTTATAGTTCAATGATTCAGCGACGCGAAAGATCCTTTTACGTGTCTCTTCTGCCACCGAAAGCGTTTTATCATAATTCAGTACTCGCGATACCGTAGCCGTTGATACCTCGGCCTGTTCAGCTATATCTTTGAGCGTTGCCACAGCCACTCACTCCTCACATTAATAATCCTTTTCATTGTATGTCAATTCATAACCAACATGCAAGGATTAGGCCTCAATCACTTATGATTCTTTAATTCGAATCATAAGAATAACTTAATTCATTCTGCAAGGATACAATCTTGAGACCAAAAACAACCTCAAAAAATAAAGACCAGAGGCACGCTCTGGTCTAATAAATTCTATATTTTATAGTACACCTTAAGGGATTCAACAATTCTTTCTGATGCTTTGCCATCTCCGTAAGGATTCGTGGCTTGGCTCATTTTATTATAGGCCGTCTCATCAGATAAAAGATTTGAAGCAAGCTCAACAATTCTTTCTCGCGAGACACCTGCAAGTTCAACAGTACCAGCTTCTATGGCTTCTGGTCTTTCTGTTTCAGTTCTAAGTACTAGCACTGGCTTTCCAATACCAGGTGCTTCTTCTTGAATACCACCTGAATCCGTCAAAATTAAATGCGACTTATTTATTAAGTTCTGGAAGGGTTTATACTCCATTGGCTCAATCAAATGAATACGGTCATGACCATCTAAGTATTTTCTCGCAATGTCCCTCACTTTAGGATTTAAGTGCATTGGGAATACAAGTTCAACATCGTCAAAGCTTTCAACAATTTCACGGCAAGCACCAAAAATATTTTCCATTGGCTCACCAAGATTTTCACGTCTATGTGATGTTAAAAGGACAACACGTCTATTGTCATAATCAATATGGTCTAATTCTTCATGACCAAACTCATAACCTTCTTCCACAACCTGCATCATTGCATCAATAACTGTGTTACCCGTCTTCACAACAGAACTCATATCAACGCCTTCTGCTTTAAGGTTATTAATATTTCCGTCAGTCGGTGCAAAATGAAGATCTGCAATACGACCTGTTAATGAACGATTCATTTCTTCAGGAAACGGTGACAATTTATCTCTGCTGCGTAGACCCGCTTCAACGTGTCCGACTGGCACACCATTGTAAAATGCTGCAAGGGCTGCGCTAAATGTCGTTGTTGTGTCACCATGAACAAGAATCATATCTGGTTTGGCTTCTTTAATAACGTCTTCAACACCTTGAACCACTCTAGATGTGATCTGACTAAGGGTTTGTCCAGCCTTCATTATATTCAAATCGTAATCTGGTTTTATCTCAAAAAGCTCAAGTACTTGATCTAACATTTCTCGGTGCTGTGCCGTGACACAAACTATGGACTCAAAGCTTTCATCTGATTCAAGAGCTTTCACCACAGGTGCCATTTTAATGGCTTCTGGTCTTGTTCCAAAAACCGACATAATTTTTTTTCACTGTATAATCTCCTTTATTAATGGATTTATGCTTCATCATCTACTTTGTCTGACGACATGGTCTGACTGATCGGAATTGCAATTAGAATCATCGCTAACGTTAGAACAACAAATGTGTTAATAAAATCATGACTGGCAAGGAAAATTGCGCTTGCACCCATTAAACTTGCTATTAAATACAGTGTCAACACTGCACGTTTTTGATTCATACCCACTTGAAGGAGTCTATGGTGTAAGTGACCTTTGTCTGCCTCCGCAATAGAACGACCAGACATTAAGCGTCTAAGGATCGCAAAGGTAGTATCAAATATTGGTAGACCTAAGGCTAAAATTGGAATGGCAACAGCAACAACAGCTGTTCCTTTTAGGGCTCCATCAACCGATGCAGACGCTAATAGGAAACCCAGTAGTAATGAGCCTGCATCCCCCCATAAATATTCTAGCAGGATTAAAGTTATGTGGTAGAAAACCGATACAAGCACCAGCAATAATTATCGTTAATAAGGCAACTTCATTCATATGAGCGGAAAGAGCGATGTCTTGTCCACCAAATTGAAGTGCTACAAGTGTTAAGGTCACTGCGCCAATCGAGCTGATTCCAGCAGCCAACCCATCAAGTCCGTCAATTAGATTCACTGTATTTGTAATACCGACAATCCAAAATACCGTTACAGGAAAACTCAAGAAACCAAGTGGGATCATTCCCATTTCAGGATTGATAAAATTCGAAAAGAATTCAATTCTAATACCACATGCATATAAAACAACCGCCGCAACTAACTGGAATGCTAGTTTGGTTTTGGCACTCATTTCGTTGATATCATCAATAATTCCTGTTATAACCATTAAAGATGCACCAAAGATTATTGCACCCATTTTTTTTAAGGGTTCCATATCGCTGAATATTGCATACGATAGCAAAAATCCAACAAATATTGCTAAACCACCCATGCGTGGAATAGGCTTTGTATGTACACGTCGTTCATCTTTGGGAATATCAACTGCGCCGACCTTAAAGGCCAACTTTCGTACTAATGGTGTCAATCCATAGGTTACACATGCTGACAACATCATAGCAAGTACTAATTTATAAGTAATGTCCATTTATTCACCTCATAAGTGTGTTCGAGTTAAATACTCTACTTCGCTTACGTATTTTATCTCTTTTTCATGTAAACTTCAACGATTCTTGCCATAGTGTAATCATTTTTTAACGCTCATTACAGCTTTAGTACAGTCAACTACTGAAATAGAACACCATAAAGATCGGCAATCGTATTAAACGATTGCCGATTGCTTTAAATATCTAATGTTGATTTTAGTGTGTTTATGTAGTCTAGTAACCCAGTAAGCCGCTTTGTTATTCTGTCCAAACTCGCTTCTTGAGATTCGAGGGAATCCTTATTTTGTAACATTTTTTCCGAATTTGTATGACTAAAATCGGTAACTTTTCTAGCACCATCTGCAATGACTTCAAAATCATGGCTTAAGGAAAGTGTATTGGCATTAACTTCATCTGCACTTTTTTGCATATCAACTGTCTGTGATTCAATATTATCAAAGACACCTCTTACACGTTCTGAATGTTCTCTTGTGTCCTCTATACCTATTAAGCTACTTGATATAGATTTATTCACTTCAGATGTGTTTCTTTGAATAGATGTTAATATGTTTGCAATGTTTTCTATAGATGCATGGGATTCCTCTGCAAGCTTGCGAACTTCTTCTGCAACAACTGCAAACCCTTTACCATGTTCCCCTGCCCTTGCTGCTTCGATTGAAGCATTTAAGGCAAGTAAATTGGTCTGTTCTGATATATTATTAATAGTTCCAAGTATTTCGTGTATTGAATCTGTCTCAGACTGAAGTGAGGTCATTTGGTTCACTGCTTCAGATATCACTTGATAAACACCTCGTATTTCCTCAGTTAGAGCAGTAATTTCCTCATTGCCTAAATGGGCGATCTTTGTGGTTCCGTCCGATAAAGACGCTAAAACATCAGACTGGTTCATTAGCGTTTGTAGCCCAGCATTGCCTTTATCAATTCGTGTTAATGAGACTTCGAGCTGCTCATCTTGTTTTACTACATTCTCTGATACAACTGAAATGCTACCAGAAAGCTCGTGTACATTTTCATTTGCCCCAGCCATATCTGTATGAACACTATGTGAAAAACTCTCCAGCTCACCAGTTAAGTCAGATACCGTTTGAAGAACTGTCTCAACTTGATCTCTGGCTTTTGTCACTTCAAAATACTGTGCCTGCATATCACTAAGGAGTACATGGCTGTATCGTGCTTGTAATAGAGCAAATCCTGCAAAAATACCGTAGGGAAGAAGTGCTCTTACAAGCCCTGATATGTCTGTAAATCCAAGAACTTCATTCCCAATGCTATACCAGAAGAATATGAACATAAGTGTTGTAATTCCAATAGTTATACTCAGTAGTCGGATATCGTTATATAAAAGCACAAGCATTATCGTTAAAAATAGCATATACATACTTGAAGGTGTTTGAGCAGTATTTATAATAAAATAAGATGACATTAGGAGCCTAGAGCCACCAAATGTTTTGTAAGAGATTGATATGCGCTACGGATATTAAAGAACACCACCACAATCGCAACAATATACACAGGCATCATAAAACCTAACACCGTTCCTAAGTCATACCTATCAGTGGAAACCAATGTGACAGTTGCTAGTATAGCAGCAAAAAAAATTAGAAAGTACCCCATAAATGCGTTTCGCCGCAATAAATCTTGTTTTTGACCCTGGTTGTAATCCATCTTATCCTCCTTTTTGAACTCATTTCAGTTCATACCCGAAGGATGGATTCGTCCAACTTATTTTTTTTAGCATTTTTTACTTTTAGGATATAAAAAAGTCGTGAATCCTTATAGGACCACGACTTTGTCTATTGTAGATCAATATCCAAACTGATTTGATAAGGAATCATCATAGTATATCCAGTCACAAACTTCCAGAGTTTTAAATTCAGTATCGCTGTTTCTTATAACAATATGTTCAATACCTGCATTTATGATCAGTCTTTTACACATTGAACAGGAGTTGGCATTTTCAATAATATTTCCAGCCGTTTTTTCTCTGCCAACAAGGTAGAGTGTTGCACCGATCATACGCCTTCTAGACGCTGAAATAATTGCGTTAGCTTCTGCATGAACCGAACGGCACTTCTCATACATTTGCCCTCTTGGAATCTGTAGTCGTTCTCTTTCACAGGTTCCGATATCAAGACAGTTCTTTCTGCCTCTTGGTGCACCACTATACCCAGTAGATATGATCTCATCATCATTTACGATAATAGCACCATAGTTTCTTCTTAGGCAAGTACCACGCTCAAGAACAGTTTCTGCAATATCCAAATAATAATTGACTTTGTCTCTTCTCTCCAAGCGAATCGCCTCCCAAATTTATTATATCCTAGATTTTGGAGCATCCCAATATGAATATAGTCACGATAATTTATCTATACTAACACGAAAACGCGAAAAAGCTGCTACAACAATTCAAATTGTTGTAGCAGCTTTCTTGTGTGTATATCTCTTTACTTAGTACCAAATAGACGGTCACCTGCGTCACCTAGACCAGGAACGATATAAGCATGGTCATTCAGCTTTTCATCGATTGAACCTGTGTAGATGTCAACATCAGGATGAGCATCATGTACTGCTTTGATACCTTCTGGGCATGAAACAATACAAGCAAACTTAATGTTTGTAGCGCCTCTATCCTTAATAAACTGGATTGCCGCAATTGCAGAGCCACCAGTAGCAAGCATTGGATCAACAACGATAAGCTCACGGTCTTCTACGTCTGTTGGAAGCTTGCAGTAGTACTCTACTGGTTCTAGCGTTTCTGGGTCTCTATAAAGACCAACGTGACCAACCTTAGCCGCTGGAAGAAGATTCAGGAAACCGTCAACCATACCTAGGCCTGCTCTTAGAATCGGCACGATGCCAACCTTACGGCCAGAAATAACCTTTGACATTGTCTTTGAAACTGGCGTTTCAATTTCAACTTCTTCCAGTGGAAGATCACGAGTTACTTCGTAGCACATTAGCATTGAAATTTCCTTAACTAGTTCACGGAAATCCTTAGCACCTGTATTCTTGTCTCTAATCAGCGTCAATTTGTGCTGAATTAATGGGTGATCCATTTCAACAACTCTGTTCATTTCGCCTAACCCCTCTCGATATGCACTTAATATACTTTACCCTTCTGACTCAGATGCCAGATCAGGGCTTTAGTGACACATTGTCACAAAGCCAAATTGTCCTTAGACAAATATTTATCTGAATACAGGACTATATCCTGCATTTCATTCATTACTTTTACTTATTGTACTCATTTTCAATCTCAGTGATCAGGTCAACACGTCTTTCATGACGTCCACCTTCAAACTCAGCGTCCATGTATGCATCAACAATTTTTAAAGCAAGGCCAGTCCCTACAACACGCTCACCAAGAGAAATCATATTGGCGTTGTTATGTAGTTTTGTCATCTCAGCACTGAAACAGTCACTTACTACTGCACAGCGAATACCTTTAACCTTGTTTGCAGCAAGAGAGATACCAATACCAGTGCCACACATAATAATACCGCACTCACATTCCCCTGAAGCCACAGCTTCAGCAGCAATTTTGCCGTACACAGGGTAATCACAAGAATCCGCAGTGTGTGTACCAAAATCAATAACTTCATGTCCTTTAGCTTCCAAATGCTCCTTTACCGCCTTTTTCAGGTTTAGTGCACCGTGGTCGCTACCCATTGCTATTTTCATGGTCATCCTCCTAAAATCGCTTTGATGTTATCTCAAAAGATATTATCTCACAAGAAATCATTTGTCCATTATTTTCTTGAGTCATTACAAAATTTAAAAATATATATTATTCACATTTGGACTAAAGTTGTATAACCCTATGTCCAGCTGCTTTTAAAAGTCTATTCATAAGTGCATGTCCAATACCCTCTCTTGAGAATCCTTCTGAAAGAATAATATCTACACCATCCTGATCGAAAGCCCTTAAGACCGAAAACAGTTTCGAAGCAAGCGTCGCCAAATCAGCTTTTGACCCTAAACTTCTTACAAATCCATTCCCATATCTGGTTGAGTGTTCGTCACAAGTCATAATACCCACTTTTAACCCTTCAGCCTCATACTCAGACTTAAGTTTTTTTATATGGTAAATAACTTTCTCAGTCTCCCCTTCATACACAAAGAGGTCTGCTTCTGGCGCATAATGTGTATATTTCATGCCTGGAGACTTTGGCGTTAAATGTTTTGACATTGCTTTTTCAATAGCAGGATCAATATCACATTTCCCTACAACTGCTATAATGTCTTCTTTAGTAACACCACCAGGTCTCAATATAACAGGGATTTCTCCCGTTACGTCTAAGACTGTGGATTCGAGCCCAACATCTGATGACTGTCCACAAACAATGGCATCCACTCGACCACTTAAATCATTAATAACATGATCGGCATCTGTCGGAGAAGGCTTGCCAGACAAGTTAGCGCTTGGTGCGGCTACTGGTACACCCGATTCACGGATCAGTACGCGTGCAATAGGATGTGCCGGCATACGAACTGCTACTGTAGCTAATCCCGCAGTAACAGACATGGGTACATTCTCATTTTTAGGAAATATCAGAGTCAGCGGTCCTGGCCAAAAGGCTTTCATGAGTTCCTTCGCCATATCGGATACATGATCTACAAGTGGGTCCAAATCCTCCACTTCTGCTATATGAACAATAAGTGGATTATCTGAAGGTCTCCCCTTTGCAACATATATTTTCGCCACTGCATTTGTATCTAAGGCATTTGCACCTAAACCGTATACAGTCTCAGTTGGAAACGCAACAGTTCCGCCTCTATGCAAAATTTGAGCCGCTTCCTTAAGGTGGGCGGCATTTAAGTTTTCATCTTTTATATCGAAAATTTGTGTTTTCATAGATAAACCTTCTTTGCATATATAGTGCAACTTTTGTGCAACACCTGTGCACACATCATTAATATTATATAGAGTTTTAAAACTATTTCAAGAACAAAACTCCAAAGTTCTCTATATCTTGCAATAACAAAGGGCCTCACATATGTGAGGCCCCAATCTATCAACAAAGTCGACAGCGTAATATCATTTTATACCAATCATTATAAAACTCAGTTACATTATGCAGCTTGTGCAGGTGTCCCTTTTCCACCCTTGTCCTCAAATGACCATTTGAGAAGTGAAGGTGTAATAAGAGTTGTCACTAGAACCATAAGGATAACAGCTGCTAATTCGTTCTGTCCAATAAGTTCCATTTGAATACCCAAATTCGCTATGATGATCGCAACTTCTGCACGCGGCACCATACCAAACCCAATTTGCAATGCTTTTCGTCCTTCAAATCCAGAAAGTCTAGCACCAACACCACAACCAATAACCTTGCCAAGGAAGCCCATAATAATAAACACTGAGCCAACGCCTAGCGCAGATAATGCTGCGTTGATGTCAACACCCATACCAATAGACACGAAGAATACTGGGGTGAACATAAGTGTGGCAACTCGATTCACTTCGTGGGACACCTTATGTCTATATGCAGTCATAGAGAACACAACACCCGCAAAGTATGCACCGGTAATGGCCGCTACACCAAGTTCTTCTGAAATAAATGCCAGAACAAAACATGTAACGATTGAATACGTAACAATTTTTTCTTCAATTCTTATAGCTTTGCCGTATTTACGTATAAGCATTGTAATTAACTTACCGACAATAAATACCAACAAGAAGAAACCAACAATTTTAGCAAGTACAATGGCAACCGAACTACTTACCTCAGGTTTTATAACACCGACTATGAGCGTTAATAGAATTATGCCGACAATATCATCCATAATTGCGGCTCCAAGTATACTAATACCTTGACGGGTTCTTAACTGACCAAGTTCTCGTAGTGTTTGAACCGAAATGCTTACAGACGTTGCTGTAGAAATAACACCCATAAACATAGCCGAAGTCATATCTCTCGTAACAAAATAGGTGCCTCCCGTTACAAGTAGTATGGGAACGACCACACCACCAATCGCAATAAGCGATGATGACTTGCTCGATTCTTGAAGTTCTTTAACATCCGTTTCTAGACCTGCTATAAACATCAAGAAAATAACACCGATTTCTCCCATATGTTCTATTATTGCGGTCTTCTCCATAATGCCAAGTCCAAGAATAATACCTGCTACGATTTGTCCAAGTACTGCTGGTTGTTTTAGCTTTCGACTGATCAAACCACCTACATTGGCAGCGAGCAGTATAACCCCAATTTCTAGAATAAATGCAAATTTAGAATGCATCTCATAGACCCCCTTGTCTCTTCCCATACGACTAAATTAGTTTACGCAAAGGACAAGGGTCTAGGGTTGCGAAACGGCTTCATAATCCATGTTCACACCTTCTTTGTCAGAAAATTTACTTACTTAGTATACGCCTATTATTTTCATATTACAAGGAAAACGCTAAGGATTCCTGCACAAGTTCAAAACTTCTCAGATAATTTAGCAGGAAACGTTATCACGATTAATTATAGAAACAAAAATACACTTTTAGTACACTAAAACAAGTGGAATAATATTTCATTTTTGCACCGTTTATAGCATTGATGGCATACACCCATAATATATAGGAAGAAACACGGTTTTTTTTGTATAGTAAACAATTCAAAAGCGTTTTACATTAAGCGAAAAAAAGGTCTGATTTGGAGTACTTCCAAATCAGACCTTTGAACTTCATTATGCATCTAGTCTCTTTAGCTCTTCTGCCTGATAATCAGCAATCAGTGCATCAAGCATTTCGTCGATTTCACCTTCCATAAAAGCTGCCAGCTTATAAACTGTCATACCGATTCTATGGTCTGTAATACGACCTTGCGGCCAGTTGTACGTTCTAATCTTGCCAGATCTATCGCCAGAGCCAACCATTGTACGTCTTTGCTCGGAAATCTCAGCATTTTGTGCTTCCAGCTCAATTTCATATAAACGAGATTTAAGAACCTTCATCGCTTTATCTTTGTTAGAAAGCTGAGACTTACCATCTTGACACGATACAACAATACCTGTTGGAAGATGGGTAATACGAACAGCTGAATCTGTTGTATTAACAGACTGGCCACCATTACCAGATGAACGGAACACGTCAATACGAAGATCATTCTGGTTGATGTGAACTTCAACATCTTCTACTTCTGGTAGAACCGCTACAGTTGCTGTAGACGTATGAATACGTCCGCCAGACTCTGTTGCTGGAATACGTTGAACCCTATGAATACCTGATTCAAACTTCAGCTTTGAGAACGCACCTTGACCTGTAATCATCACAGATGCTTCTTTAATGCCGCCTACGCCTGATTCACTTGTATTCATCATTTCAACTTTCCATCTTCTACGTTCCGCATAGCGGATGTATAGACGCAAAAGTTCAGCAGCAAATAGGCCTGCTTCATCGCCACCTGCACCAGCACGAACTTCAAGAATTACGTTCTTGTCGTCGTTAGGGTCCTTTGGAATCAGAAGAAACTTCAATTCTTGTTCAATTTCAGGAAGAGCTTCTTCTAGTTCGGAAAGTTCCATTTTTGCTAGGTCGCGCATTTCCTCATCTGATTCTTCCTTAATGATTTCTTTTGCTTCCTCAATACCGTTCTTAGTGTTTTTGTAATCTGTAAACTTTTCTACGATTGGTGTGAGATCAGCATGCTCTCTCATTAGCTTTTGCCATAGTTTCTGATCACTTATAATTTCAGGATCAGAGATCTGTAGATTCAGCTCAGCATGTTTCTCAACGATAAAATCTAATTTATCAAACATAATACCACCTACTCCTGTTCAGACTTTCACTTTTTAAAACCGATCACCACGCGCTCAATGCCATTCAGATCCTTATAGATGGCGAGTTTCTCGTAACTGCCACTTTGCTCCATAAGTGTCGAGATGGTTCTTGCCTGGTCATGTCCAGTTTCAAAAGCAAGTATGCCCTTTTCATTTAGATACGCAGGCGCTTCGTTAATGATTCGCCTGTAAAAATCATAGCCATCAAGACCGCCATCAAGGGCCAGCCTTGGTTCGTGTACCGCTACCTCTATCTGAAGATCGTCAATATCATCAGATGGGATATACGGCGGATTGGATACTATCACATCGTATAATGTACCCACAGCAACAGGTTCAAACACATCTCCACTCAAAAATGACACTCGGTCAGACACGCCATTTTTTTTCTCAGCGTTTCCTATAGCGACCTTTGTGGCTTCTGCAGAGATATCAACTGATTCAACTTTAGCTGTTTTTAAGTAATACGCCAAAGATATTGTAATTGCACCACTTCCAGTGCCTATATCTAAAATACGCACACCTTTTCTATTATCAGCTAACTCAATGATTTTTTCAACAAGTAATTCTGTATCTGGTCTTGGAATCAGGACATTTGGTGTTACATTGAACTCAAGTCCCATAAACCCTTCTGTACCTATCAAATATTGAACTGGAACCCCCTGCACCCTTCTTTCAAAAAGCATTCTGAGTGCTTCAGCTTTCTCTGATTCAACTTCGCGTCTCGGTTCCATTAAAATATCAAGTTTTGTAATTCCAAGAACATGACACACCAATAACTCTGTATCGAGTGCCGCGGTGTCCGATATTTCCGAAAACGCCTCGCGACCTTCAATGATTAACTCTTGTAATGTAATCATGAAACAGCTTCCTCATCTTCATCAAGAACCGCTTTTAAAGATGCAATCGCAACTTCTAGCTGGCTGTCATCAGGCTCTTTTGTCGTCAAGTTTTGTACCATTAGACCTGGCCATGTAATGATTCTAACGAGTGCATTATCGTGCTTGCCTGTAAACTTAATGATTTCAAATGATAAACCAGCAATCAGTGGGAAGAATAGAATCTTCATACCAATTCTCGCTAGTGGTGATGTCCAACTTACAAATGAAAAGATTATAATACTAGTGATTAGAACTAAAAGCAAAAAGCTTGTACCGCATCTTGGATGAAGTCTAGTAAACTTTCTTGCATTCTCAACTGTCAGTTCTTCTCCACTTTCAAAAGCATAAATGACCTTATGCTCTGCACCATGGTACTGAAAAACACGTCTAATATCTTTCATCATGGAAATTACCGTGACGTAACCAATAAACATTACGATTTTCATGATGCCCTCAAGAGCACTTAACATAAGCGGATCACTGATCCAACGCTTTGTAAAAGAGATAATCAATGTTGGTAAAGCACCAAACAGGCCAAATGCCATGATTACAGCAAACACCATAGACAGTGCTATTAGAATATCGTCAGCTTTCTTTCCAAATTTATCGCGCATCCATTTTTCAAATTTAGATTCAGGCTCTTCTTCAGTTCCATCTTCAAAGAACTCTGCGGACCAAGTTAATGCCTTAACACCCACAATCATTGATGCCACTAATGCAAGAACACCTCTTAAAAATGGTACTTTTGCCAGACTTCCAAACTTTGACGCATGTATTTCTTTTTTCAGCTCAATTTCACCACTCGATTTTCGAACAGCCATGGCCACTTTTTTACCATTTCGCATCATAACCCCTTCAATTAAGGCTTGACCACCAATGGAAGTGTACTTGTTCTTCATCTAATTTTCACCTAGACTTCTTTCCTGCAACTCAAAGTAGCACTGAGCACAAAGAGATTCATACTCAACATGATCTACTCCGTCAATTGCAACTTGTTCGCCCTCGAATACAAACTCGCCATTTATCTTTCTACCATTCAAAATTGCTTTTCTTCCACATCTGCAAACTGTTTTAAGTTCCTCAAGCTATGTGCCAGAAGGAGTAATCTTTCACTACCTTCAAATCCATTTACCTTAAAATCAGTCCTAAGACCATAACATATCGTTGGAATTTTCATACGTACTGCAACTTCAAACAACTGGTCAATTTGTTCTTTTGAAAAGAACTGAACCTCATCTACAAGTATGCAGTCCAGATGACCATGTTTTGAAATGTATTGTTTTACTTCTTGAATAACATTATCTTCACGTGTAAGAAGCATATCAACTTGGCGTGTAATGCCAAGACGAGACATTACAGCATCTCCACCTTTTTTATCTGTACCTGGCTTCAAGATAATCGCTTTCATACCGCGCTCTCCGTAATTATGAGCCACTTGAAGTAGGTTAGTTGTCTTTCCGCAGTTCATTGCTCCGTATCTAAAGTAGAGTTTTGCCATGTGCCCCTCCCTGGTTATGTCTTTCCTGATTCTATTATACCAAATGCCAATAAATGGCTTTTGCTGAATTTCGCTTCTATTATTATACCAGAGAAGAGACAAACTTGGTCCACATAATGATTAATTCTACAAACACCCCATAACATTATATTACCTTTTGTATAATATAACAACATTATGTAAACCTATAGATACATACAAAAAAGGAGTTGTTTTGCAACAACTCCCCTTGTTCGCATTTACAGATCTTACTTAAGACCGTATTTTTGCTTAAACTTGTCTGCACGACCGCCACGCTCAACTTGCTTCTGAGAGCCAGTGAAGAACGGGTGACATTCTGAACAGATTTCTAGACGGATTTCTTTGTTAGTAGATTTCGTCTTGAAGTCATTGCCACATGCGCAATGTACTTCTAGCTCATTGTATTCAGGATGGATTCCTTTTCTCATGAGTTTCACCTCTTTCTAAAATTTGCGGGATTGTGATTTGGCAATCCCTGTTTAGTATTATACCCATATTGAAGATGAGTCCACCTTCAATAAATGTGTCAATTTTTAATATCGGAAATTAGTTTTCCACCCACATATATTAAGGGCATTCTTCTCCAATGTCAAGCTTTATTATTTTATCATGACATTCTCAAGATATCAACACAGATCTTTTATTTTACATAGTTGTTTTTCTTAATCTTAATACCGCCACGTATCTTCTCAACAAACTCATCGTTTGTCTTTGTTTTCATTAGCTTATCAATTAGAAACTCTGTAACTTCTTGAACATTTTGGTTACCCATTGCACGTCTAATATGGTAAATTGCTTCCATTTCTTTGCTTGATAGAAGTTTATCCTCTCGACGTGTACCAGACTTACGTATGTCAACCGCAGGGAATATTCTTTTTTCTGAGAGTCTTCTACTCAGAGTGAGTTCCATATTACCTGTCCCTTTAAACTCTTCAAATATAACCTCGTCCATTCGAGAACCTGTTTCTACAAGTGCAGTCGCAAGAATTGTCAAACTTCCACCACCTTCAATGTTTCTGGCAGCACCAAAGAATCTCTTTGGCTTATGAAGCGCAGCTGGATCAAAACCACCCGAAAGTGTACGTCCCGATGATGGAATAACAAGGTTATATGCTCTAGCAAGTCTTGTAATACTGTCGAGTAACACTACAACATCTCGACCTTGTTCTACAAGACCTTTAGCTCTATTAAGAACCATTTCCGCTACTTTAATATGATGAGAAGGCAGCTCATCGAATGTGGAATAGATAACATCCGCATTAATTGAACGCTGCATTTCTGTTACTTCCTCAGGTCTTTCATCAATAAGAAGTACTATAACCTCAGCATCAGGATTATTTCTGGTTATATTCTGCGCGATCTTCTGAAGTAGAATTGTTTTACCCGCCTTTGGTGGTGCAACAATTAAACCACGTTGCCCTTTACCAATTGGAGATATGAGGTCAATCAAGCGCATTGACATTTCACCGCTACCGTCATCTAGGTTAAATCTTTCTTCTGGATATAAAGGTGTTAAATCATCAAATTTCGCTCTCGTATAATTTGATTGAGGTTTTTGACCATTAATCTCTTTAACAAAAAGAAGAGCTCTAAACTTTTCCGACTGTGTTGGAATACGTGTTATCCCTTTAATTTTGTCGCCTGTTCGCATGCTGAACTTGCGAATCTGGGACGGTGAAACATACACATCCAAATCACTCGACAAGAAGTTTTTGAATCTTAGGAAACCATACCCCTGTTCAATAACTTCTAGAACACCTTCAACCTCATCATCTGCTTGACGCTGTAAGTTGTTGTTAATATTTTGTCCATTATTTGAAGGTACGTTTCCTTCACTTGTATTTCTATTTTGCGGTCTTTGACCCTGATTAGAAGGACTACGGTCAATATTTCTATTTTGACCGCGGTCATTATTTTGCTGGTTCACATTTTGACTTTGTAAACCTACAGCCTCTTTAACCACTTGACTTACTTCTGAGTTGGTTTCTGGTTGAACGTCCACCTTAGTTTCTGCTGTAGTTTTTCTATTAGGCTCTGGTTTAATTTCTGTTTGAATTTTCTGTTTGAGTCTCTGTTTGAATTTTAGGTTGAATTTCAGGTTGAACTTCAGAATGTGCTGGTGATTCAAGTGGTGACTCCACATTTCCAGCAACATTTTCTTCTGTCTTCTGCTCAACAACATTCCCATTGATGATTGCATCGATCAGGTCATCTTTTCGAAGTTTTGAGACATTTTTGATTTTCATAACCTTTGCAATAGCCTTTAAATCCGCTAAGGTTTTTTTTCTTTAAACTTTCCAGTTCCATAAGGGCCTCCATATATTTGGGATCAACTGACGGGATATGTCAGGAATATTACACTTAAACGACATTATAGTCATAATGCTTTATTGAAGCTTAACCTCATTGTATATTGAAAGTGAGAAATGAAATCTAAAACCGGGAGGTTTTTTGAATGAAAAATATAAAATTCATACTAATTTTCACACTTATTTTCACACTTAGCATCGGTCCAGGTTTTGCAGCAGATGATATCAAAGTCACTATAGATGGCAGTGAAATTTCATTTGATACAGAGCCAGAACGAAGCGGTAGAACAATAATGGTTCCAATGAAAGAGTTCTTTGAAGCCATGGGTGCTCGAATCCTTTGGGTTGAGTCACAGCGTATGGTTGTTGCCTATAAAGATAACACACATATGAAACTTCAGCTTGGAAGTGATCTTGCGTATCGAAACGGGAACAAATTAACGCTTGAAGCAGAGCCCTATATTAGCGGTGGTCACACTCTTGTTCCAATTCAAATCATTGCTGAAACATTTAACATGAAACCTAACTGGGATGGAGATGCTAATACACTTAAACTAGAAGGTTCAGAAGCAGATGCTGGTCTCAAACTATTCGATGATGGGATCTACAAAACTAAGCCAATCAACGAGCTTGGGATCACAATTTCGATTCCATATCATTGGAAAAATCTAGACGGGCCATTTCAGTATGGCCATCAAGACGATTTTGAGTCTTACAGCATTACACTGATGTCTCAAAGTATCGATAAGGATATTGAACTTGAAGATTTAGTCAATGAGAATAAAGCACTCTTACTAGATGCTTATGATGAGAATATCACATTTACAGGTGAAGAATCCATAAAAATTGACAATATCCTCGATGTAAAAAAAATTATATATTACGACAACACTCAATGAAAAGAAGCAAAAACAAGTTCTTTACATTCTAAAACAAGATGATAAAGCCTATTTTATGACTTGTCACTACGGCGAAGAAGTCCCAGAAGATGATATTATAGAAGTCTTTGACAATGTCATTTCAACATTTAAAATTCGCAACTTATCTGTTGACACTGAAGAAGAACATTATATGGAATTTGAAGATTATTACTACAACGGCGTCAAGCTAAATCAAGAATTCTACTCAAATATGGTTGTTGAAAAAAGTGAAATTCCATTCAGCGGTACCCTTGAAGAAGGTCACGAACTGGATGCTTTTAAAGTAACTGTAACAAGCGACCGTGAAAGGTTAGATTTTATTATACCAATCACAGGTAACGCTTTTGATGGAACAGTTTATACCCCCTTCGGACTTGGAAAACACAATATCTTCGTTTCTGGTATTCCAACTGAGGTTGCTTTAGAGAAAAAATCAAGTACCGATTTAGCAAATGAAAGTTCAGAGCCTAAAACAGACTCTGAGAGCGAACAAAATGTCGAGCCTAGTAATGACCAATCAAATACTACAGACTCAGAACCAAATAATGTAGAACCAAACAATCCCGAATCAACCAATACAGATACACCAGAAGCAAATGAAAATGACCTAGCACCTACAACAGAACAATCTCCAGATGACACTTTAGAAAATATGTCTGAAGAGAATACCGCAAATGACAGTTCAACAATTGATACAATAGACTCAATCGACACTGTAGATCCGAATGCGACTTCCACTGAAGATTCAACTAGCAACTCAACTGAAGCGTCTATAGAAGTATCTATAGAAGCTTCTAATGAAAACTCTCAAGAAACTACAGATATTACTCAAGAGATAAATACAGACGCAACCAGTGATGGTACAGAAACTAATGATTCAAAGGACATTAATTCTGTTGATGACATGATTGAAGATTCCAGTGAAGTCTCTCAAATTATAGAGTCCTCAAACATTACAGAAATTCCACTTATGCAGTTTAGTGTCATTAACATTGATTCTAGAACAATGAGATTCCGAATACCAACAAGTATCATAAACTCAACCGATGTCCAAATAAACTCAACTAGCATGCTGATCACATATCAAGTGAGCAATGAGTATATGAAAGCAAAATCACTTTACAATTGGATGTTAAACAATATTGAGATTGACTCAGAAGGCACTATTGAAAGATCGAATATCCAAGTATTTGATGATGCAGTTGGAACAACTGAACAGGTTAACCAGCTTTATGTAGCATTCCTTAGAGCAATTGATATTCCTGCCAGAGTTATGAAAGGTACTGTCGGCGATGAATCTTATTTCTGGACCGAACTTTACTTGAATGGTTCTTGGGTCGCTTCCGACCTCATTGAGGGCATTCATATTAAAGACGATGATGCTATACAGCACGCCCAAAGCACTCTGTTTAATATCAATATGGAAGTCGTTCGAGACAAATTTGATTTTAATAAAATAATGCCGTACTAAAGCACAAAAAGCGCTAACGAAAGTTGGCGCTTTTATATTGTGCAAAATCACATCTTTTGGGGTATGTATCAATTGAAAGCGGTGATGAACATGCTCGAATTTGAAAATGTCATCAACAATGTGACTATGTATCATAAAATATTCGATATCATCAGAATTGTTGATCCTGTAAAAAAAGAAGTCCTTTTTTATGAAAAAGAACATCAACAAAAGTGATGTTGAAAATACCCTTGGAAAATCCTCTTGTTATACATTCTGGGCGAATGGACATATATGTGATAATTGCATATCCATGAGAGCTTTAACAGAGAAAGATATCTTTGTGAAATTTGAGTATGCTCATTCTAGCCTTTTTATGACAACTGTATACCCTCTTGAAGTTCCATTTTCAGGCTATGTGGTTGAAATCATTAAAGATGTAACAAGTTCTGAACTCATAGGTAGTTTAGACAACATTCCACTCATAGACCTTTATTCAAATATTGAAAGCAAAAATAGAGAATTGGTTACAGATACCCTAACGCAACTGTACAACAAACGGTATTTGAAGGAGCGTTTACCATACGAGCTTGTAAATAACAATTTAAAAGGATACAACAGTGCCCTTCTCATAATTGACCTCGATCACTTCAAAAATATAAACGATATTTTTGGACATATGGCGGGAGATTATATACTCAAACAGTTTGCAGTTATTCTCAAAGACTGCATTCGCGAAGACTACGACTGGGTTGCACGGTTTGGGGGCGAGGAGTTTGTAGTCTATCTCAAAAATATTAAAAGAGCGGACTTAGATCATGTATGTGAAAAAATTCGTTCCAGGGTTGAATCTAGCGTTTTTTAACTATGAACGAAACATTATTCCAATAACCGTTAGTATTGGGGCTTCTCATATAGACAGCAACTTTGTCACAAGTTATGACGAAATTCTAAAATTTACGGATGAGCTTCTATACTCTGCAAAAAATAACGGTCGTAATACATTTGTCATCAAAGAACTGAATTAGATATGTATTTGACTTAAAAGAGGTGACCTAATGAAAGACGTACTCATCATTGACCAAACAAAACCAGTACGCGTCAGACTTGTTGAGATCTGTAAATCTATGAAGCTAACTGCATATGAGGCCTATGACAGCACCACTGCAATGAACATTCTAAGCAAACATAGTAACTCCATAGGTTTTATTATTATGGATATTAAGTTTGATCAGTTTGATGGATTTGCCTTACTTGAAAGAATCAAACACCAATATGAAAATATACCTATAATGATCCTGACTTCCAGCAATAGACGAACCGATTTTGTTTATGGGCTTAAATCAGGGGCACTAGACTATGTGTTAAAACCCTTTGAAGATATTAATCTAATCACACGAATATCAAAGCTGTTACGTGACAATGGTGATACAGGAAAAACACCTAAAATCATAATAGATCCAAGCGTTACCATCAAAGATATGATTCAAATGGAAATAAAAAAAAGCCCAGAAAGGCAACTATGTCTTTGAGCTTTTTATGCTATTAATATACAAGCCAATGGATCAGATCTCCTCTGCTCAAGATGATGAGTACAGCAAGTTCTTGAACCTAGTGTATCCAGAGATTGAAAATCTATTCTGGGAAACTGACCACCTTACAAAATTCGGAACACAACTAATTCTAGGTGTTTTACCCTTTTGTGATGAAGATGGATTTGATGTTGTAGAACACAAGCTTTCTGACAAGATTAATAAACTGAAATCCGACAATAGCCTCCCCGGAGAATACAAATGGGCTCTAAGTCATCAACTAATGCCCGGTAACTCCGACGATTCTGCTTCAAAGATACTTGATCAACTTCAAATCGGAGTCAGAAAACACATTGCAAAAGCTAAAAAAAGAATCTCCATAATCACATATAACTGACCACCTTTTTCAAAGGTCTGGTCAGTTTTTTTTGAGTCCATGACGTTCATACAAGTTTGTTGCATTAAGCCTTGCATTACACCATAGTCTTTTGACGCCAAGTTCACTTGATGTCCTTATCACATGATTAAGAAGTTGGCTGCCAATACCTTGTCCTTGATGAGATTTTAGTGCTGCAAACTTTCTATATTGAGCCTCAATTTTTTGTGTTTCGATTTCTTGATTTTTAGGCAAATCACTTTCACTCTTTGACACATTCACAAATAGTGATATTACAGCCACTAGCTTGTCATCAACAAACGCTCCAAAATGAAGTCCATCTGGGTCTGATTCAAGTTTAATGTATTCCAGATCACGATCTGGCCACATAACGGCCTGCCTAATGGCATATGTACTCGTATACTCAATTTCCTTAATAATTACCTTAGGTGTTTCCAGTACCATAGTAGACCTCCTTTACACCCCTCACTAATACATTTGTTAACGGTTGTAATACACCATACTACAATGAACAAAACCGCGACCAAATGGTCGCGGTTTAGAGTAATATAGCTTTAATTTCTACTTTTTAATATTCAGAATGCGGCGAGCTTCTTCAGGTGTAGCCACTTCACGGTTAAGTTCTCCCGCAATACGTACAATACGCTCAACAAAATCTGCATTCGATTTTGCCTTAACACCCTTTGAAAGATAGATATTGTCTTCAAAGCCTACACGTACATGACCACCCATTAAAATCGCCATTGTAGTTAGTGAAAGCTGTGAACGTCCAACACCTGCCACAGTCCATGTTGCATCTGCTGGTAACTTATTCACCATGAACATTAAATCTTCTGGTGTACCTGGGCATGCGCCTGGTACGCCAAGAACAAAATCAAAGTGAATTGGAGCTTGAACAAGACCTTTCTTTTGAAGTGACATTGCGTTTTGGATCATGCCACGTTCGAAGATTTCCAGCTCTGGCTTTACGCCAAGTTCCTGCATTCTTTTTTGCAAACTTTTCAATGTACTCTTCAGAATTCATAAAAACATCAGGGCCAAAGTTACATGTTCCCATTGATAGTGTAGCCATTTCAGGTGCTAGTTCAACAGGTTGTAAACGTTCTTCCGGACTATGCCATACAGCACCACCTGTAGACGGCTGGAAGATTACATCACACTTTGCTTCAACAAGTTCCTTAATCTCTTTGTACATTTCATAGGCTTGCGTTGGAGAACCATCTGCATTACGGGCATGAACATGAACAATAGATGCACCTGCCTGCCAGCATTTGTACGCCTCTTCTGCGATTTCCTCAGGAGTGATCGGTAGATGTGGCTGATGTTCTCTAGTGACCTCAGCACCTGTTAGTGCCGCGGTGATAATAAGTTTTTCCATGAAGGGCCTCCTATTTACGTTGCTTGTCTTTAGGCGTCACGCAAGTACCGATTGCCTTACAAACAACAATTGGCTCTTCAAGAACGTCACACGCAGAATCGCTAATATCTGGACGAGGTACAATAACCTTTCTTGCTTCAAACTTCATCTTGCGAGAAGAATTTCCGACCTTGATAATCTCCCCAACTGCTTCAATGTAGTCACCAGCAAAAACAGGTGCACAGAATTCAACACTTTCGTAACCTGCAAATAGACCTTCATCGCCATCTTGACGAATTAAAAGTTCTGTTGCCACATCACCGAAAAGGTTAAGCATTTTTGCGCCATCAACCAGATTGCCACCGTAGTGTGCGTCATGCATGCTCATACGCATGCGGATCATTACATTTTCCATTCTAAAAACCTCCTATGGGACACGACCTTACCGACATCCGTCCCAATTATAATGGGAAGGTTCTTCCTCATTATATTATGAAGATTCTCAAAAGAAAACCCCGCTTATTCAAATCATACATTAAGATTGATAAATAAATCTCAATCGTTTATAGATTTTTTCATTATACACATTTATGTGAGTCTTTATTGACCTGATTCAGATTTTGATTTAACTCTTTTCAGTCTAAAAAAGTCCTCTCGTTCCTTTTCTTCAAGTGTGTCCTCAATTTTTTTTTACTAAGGCTCTGTATTTTGGTATCTGAATTTTTTTCAAGGGCATTCGCACGTTTTTGGGTTTTTCGGATTTCCATGGCAAGTTTATACACCTTTGTCTCAACTTCAGCAAGCTCATAAGTCAGAAAACGAACCTTCCTAAACTTCCTAACCGCTGTGTCGAGTGCCGCATTGGTTCTATAAAACCCATAGCTCACTTGGAACTTATCCATTTTATAACGAACCTCTGGAATTTCGACACCCATAACAGATGTCAAAAGCACCTGATACTCTTCTGTATGAGGAATGGAAACAGCAATTTCCTCTACAGCATTCACACCAAGAGTAATATTCGCAAACCGAAGTGCTTCATATGCCCCTTTATAAATATCTTGAATTTCCTTTTGAATGGAGCTGGCACGATCAATAAGACTCATCATTTCACGAATAAGCACATTCCGTTTTTTATCTAACAGATCAAATCCTTTTGACGAGAATCCGAGTAAACTTTTAGCTTTCATTAAATTTGATTTTGTCGGGGCTTGATTTTGATTCATATGGATCCCCCCTATTTAGAACTTTTGTAAAACGCTTCTATAATTTCCTCGCTGAGTCGATCCAGTTCTGATTTAGGCAGAACAGAAAGTATCTCCCATGCCACATCTAAACTTTCTTTAATAGTACGATTCTCATCCATACCCTGGGTAACAAACTTTGCTTCAAAAGCACGTCCAAATTCCATGTACTTCTGATCAACTTTCGATAGGTCACTTTCACCTATAATCTGTGCCAATGCCCTTATATTCTGGACCTTGGAATATGATGAAAATAATTGGTTCGCCACATCAGGATGTTCCTTAAACGTATACCCTTCACCAATCCCATCCTTCATAAGCCTCGAAAGAGATGGCAGCACATTTACTGGTGGATAAATATTGTCAGAATAGAGGTCTCGACTGAGTACAACTTGCCCTTCCGTAATATACCCTGTTAAATCTGGCACAGGGTGTGTTATATCATCATTGGGCATTGTGAGTATTGGCAAATAAGTAATCGAACCTGGCCGTTCCCTTAACATGCCTGCACGTTCATACAGAGCCGCTAAGTCAGAATACAAATATCCTGGATAACCTTTTCGACTTGGTACTTCTTCTCTTGCTGAAGACACTTCACGAAGGGCTTCACAGTAGGACGTAATATCTGTCATTACAACAAGAATATTATAGCCTTCTTCAAAGGCTAAATACTCAGCTGCTGTTAATGCACACCGTGGTGTACTGACCCTCTCGACAATAGGGTCATCCGCTAAATTTATAAACATAACCACATTTTCAAGGGTTCCCGAAGCTTCAAAACTCCTCTTAAAAAACGCTGCATCATCATGTTTAACACCGATAGCAGCAAACACTACAGCAAACTTTTCCTTTGAATCACCACTTATTTGAGCCTGACGCACTATTTGTGCAGCCAGCTCGTTATGGGGCAAACCATTCCCAGAAAAAATCGGTAGCTTTTGACCTCTAATAAGTGTGGTTAATGTGTCAATTGTTGATATACCTGTCTGAATGTAATTCTTCGGATACTTCCTTGCAACTGGGTTAATCGGTCTTCCATTTATATTATACAGTTGACCAGAATAGATTTCCCCGCCATCATCAATTGGCTGTCCAACACCATTAAAGGTTCTTCCTAGGATTTCATGTGAAAGGCTAATTTCAAAAGGTTTGCCTGTGAAAGTCACCGAAACATTTTGTGTAGATAGTCCCGAGGTACCTTCGAAAACCTGTGCAATAACACGATCTCCATCAATACGAATAACTTTACCCATACGGTCTTTGCCACCGTCTACTTTAATGCGTACCACTTCACCATAGGATGCTGACTTAACCCCAGACAATATAATTAGGGGGCCTTCTACCTTATCGAGCGTCAAATATTCTCGCTTCATTGTCTCTCCCCCTAGCTTTCTGCGTATTGCACAATCAATTCATTGTAATAGTCTTCAACTTCCTGACGAAGCCGTCCTATACCTCTTAGATCTTCGTTTGGGATGGTGTACTTCATCTTCATAACTTTATTAAACAGCTCGTCATCTTTGGCTTTTGAAATTGGTACACCAAGATTAATAGCATCTTTTGCACGATCATATAAATACTTGATCATTTCAAGCATTAAGTGCTGCTTGGGTAATGGTACGTATGTGTCATCCTCGTGGAATGCATTCTGTTGCAAATACCCTATTTTAATGACTTTCGAAATCTCAAGTATTAGTCTCTGGTCATCTGGCAAAACGTCTTCCCCAACAAGTGCAACGATGTCAGCCAGTTTATTTTCTTCAAACAAAATACTAATCATTTCATTTCTTAGTTCTATAATATCTCCACTCACATTTTCCGTATACCAAGGCGACAGCATTTTAATATAACCACTATAGCTGGTTAGCCAGTTTATAGACGGATAGTGTCTTGCGTAAGCGAGTCGTTTGTCGAGTGCTAAAAACGCGTTTACAAAACGCTTTGTATTTTCTGTGACTGGCTCTGAAAAATCGCCACCTGCTGGTGACACCGCTCCAATTATTGTAACCGAAGCTTCTTGTTCATTTAATGTATCAACATAACCTGCTCTTTCATAAAATTCAGCCAGACGAGACGGTAAGTATGCAGGATACCCTTCTTCAGCAGGCATTTCTTCAAGACGCCCTGAAATTTCTCTTAAGGCTTCAGCCCATCTCGATGTAGAGTCTGCCATTATTGCCACGTGGTAGCCCATATCTCTATAATACTCAGCCAGAGTTATGCCTGTATAAATACTAGCTTCCCTCGCAGCAACAGGCATATTTGATGTATTTGCAATAAGTATTGTACGTTCCATTATTGGTTTGTTTGTCTTGGGATCAATCAGTTTGGGGAATTCCTCAAGAACGTCCGTCATTTCATTGCCACGTTCTCCACATCCAATGTAGACGATAATATCTGCGTCAGACCATTTCGCCAACTGATGCTGTGTCATTGTTTTGCCTGTTCCAAATCCACCCGGAATAGCTGCAGTTCCACCTTTTGCTATTGGGAAAAATATGTCGAGTACCCTCTGCCCAGTGATTAATGGTTTCGTCAGCATTTTTCTTTCACGGACTGGACGGGGTTGACGCACAGGCCATTCCTGATACATTTTAACCTCGTAACAGTGCCCTTTACCGTCTTTTAGCTCAACAAGAACTTCATTAATGTTATAGCTACCGTTTTCTTTTGCCTCAACCACAACCCCATTCATATTGGGCGGCACTAGGATACGGTGTTCAATTAGACTGGTTTCCTGGACACGACCAATAATCTGACCTGGCGAGAGTGTTTGTCCCAGCTCAACATCCATTACAACGTCCCACTTTTTTTTCTAAGTCGATGGAAATAAGCCCAATACCTTCTGGAATAAAATCAGCACAAATACTGTTTATTGTATGAAGCGGTCTTTCTATTCCATCAAACATATTTCCAATAAGTCCTGGCCCAAGCTTTAATGATAGTGGTCGTCCTGTTGACACAACATCTTCTCCAACTTGGAGGCCTTCTGTTTCTTCATAAACTTGAATGGTTCCAATATCTCCATCAAGTGAAATCACTTCACCAATTAGTTTTTTTTGATCCAACGGTCACCATTTCACGCATTTTATAAGCACGCATGCCAGATGCTTTAACAACTGGACCATTAACCATTTGAATTACGGCGCTGTTATGCATTTGCATCCCCCGCTTCGTTTATTATCTCGTATACCAGTTGTCCCATAAATCTCTTATTCTCACTGATCACAGCTGCCAAAGAAAAATCAATTCGAACAGACCTTGCGCCGTCATACACAACAAAACCGCCAATAATGTCTTCTTGAGTAGAGATCAGCTTAATTTGCTTGGTTTTATATCCAGCTTTATGGAGCGACTCCTCAATAATGTCACCATAACACTGATGATCATGTTGGGTAAGCTCCACAACCACATCGTCAAACTCATGGAACTTCTCCAGCGTCGCTTTTAAGTTGTCTTTAAGAAACATTGTATAAATCTCAGACTCAACAAACAGGTGGATCCTGTCTTTTACAGCCTCTAACAGCTCGTCAATTAATAAGTGTCTTCTATATAGCACCTTGCTTTTGCTCTGACTTTTCGCTTTTGAGATCATACGTTTACTTTCATCATGTGCTTTGTTTTCCATCTGATGTACAAAAGCTTCCTTCTTTTCATACACAGTCTGCTCAAAATCTTTTAAAGCCCTTTTATGGTCTTCATCAAGTGACTCTAGCCTTGCATCATATTTATCAATGACCTTCTGTAAAACAGCCTTTCTAAAAAAGATCTAATTTATCATCAATGGTTATCAATTCATCACCTTCTTATGCTGCGTCGTTAAGACTAGAATTTCAGCCCAATAGACTCCCTAATATACCTAGCCATTCTGTCCTCATCTGATGATTCGGCAGTCCCTGGAATCTGAACAATAAGCGTTTCTGACTCCTTCAACTTCCTCTCCATTATGGCTTCTTCAGCCTTTTGCATTACTTTGCCAGTTATCATAATGATGCCAATGCTCTCATCGTCGATTAGTTCATCTATTTTACCAACAATCTCTTCAGCTGTTTCAAGAATAACACCGCTGATTCCAGCGAGTCTCATTCCAATTAGCGTTTCCGAGTTGTCACTGATTAGAAAGGATTTCATTTCATCTACCTCATTCTTTAGACATTTATAGACGACCTAAAATTAAAATGGATATGATAAGCCCATAGATTGCAATACCTTCTGCAAGTCCAACAAAAATCAGAGTCTTACCTAATATTTTGGGATCTTCACTTACAGCGCCTAATGCTGATGATCCCACAGCACCTACAGCATAGCCAGCCCCAATAGTTGCAAAACCCGTACTAAGTGCAGCTGCAATAAAGCCCATACCCGACGCACTTGCAATACCATCTTCTGCCGCCGCAAATGCCATGTCTGGCACAAGTAGTCCTATGGCTAAAAGCATTAGTGGTACATATCCAATGAGGTTCCATTTTAGAATTTTCTTTAATTTCTCTTTTCCAGCCTCTTTATTCTTAAGAACAACACCAGCCATGATTGTCGCAAATACAATTGTCATACTAAGACCTAGAATAATCTTCATTTGATGCCCTCCAATTTATACTGACTATCTTTCCATACGAACGGTTGCTGGTTCAAACGGTATGCCTTCTCCTGTGTAATACTTACTAAACAACTCATAATACACCAGTCGAAGGCCCTGAATAAATACGATTAAACCTTCCAGGAAGATAACAATTAGATTTCCTATAATAAACATAGAAATGTCACCCGCTAAAGTTCCTATAATGCTCGCCATTGTGTGAAAAGCGATGAATAATCCCACGTGGTTGAGTGCAAAGGCCCCTACACGAATAAAGGATATACTATTCGATAACATACTGAGGAATGTCTCTAAAATATCAAAGCCACTTTCAACATAGTACTCACTTAGTGACTCATGATGTAGTGGTCTATGCCCCGTCAGATAATTAGCAAGTGGTTCACGAAATACAATGAATGCAACCGAAATGACAGCCAGTGGTGTTAACACCGATGAATACCCTGCAAACTCAGGTTGGAAGTTACCATATACAATCCCTAAAAGTGATGTGTATAAAAGTAGTCCAGCCATACCATTTCTACCAAATACACCTTCTTTTATGTCCTTTATTTTAAGCTTGTTGAATATGCTGTATCCGAAACTAATTAGGAGTAGAACAAGCCCAATAATAATGGACGACATTAGTACTGTATTGATGTTTTCAATCGGTCTTAAGAAAAAAGTAATCAGCTGCATGTTCATTGCCTGTAACACTAGCTACAAAATGAGATATAACATGTTCATAGCCAAAAATGCTGTCATAAAGCACACCAAATATCATGGAACTCAGTCCGAGCCTAGATAAAATTCCCCCGTATAAATTCCCTGCGCTACGCTTAACCATAAATAGTCCTGCAAGATATAATACAAACCCTTGTCCAAGGTCACCAAACATAGCTCCAAAGAGCAGCATGTAAGTTAGTCCCAGAAAAACTGTTGGATCAACTTCTGTATACGATGGAGTACCATACATTTCAACTAACAACTCAAACGGTTGAAGCAATTTGCTATTCTTAAGCTTGGTTGGAGGTGTATGCACCTTCGTTGCTTCATCAAGGCCTTTGAATGCAACTATAATGTTATACCCTATTTCTTCAACGGACTGCTGTATAAACGCCTTGTCTCCTTCACCAATCCACCCTGACAGATAGAAAAAGTTATTTGTACATGCAATTTTTGTTTTTAGTGAAGTTGTTGACTCCTCCATTGCAGTTCTAGAATAACTACGGGCTATGGGAACTGCATACTTTTCTTTGCCATCTATAATTTGTTGGTTCAAATCAAAGAGAGTGCGTTCAATTTCATCGATTCTTAGTTTAATGTGATGAATCATTTCATTAATTGGCCCTAGATAATTTGTTAGAATTTCGATTTCAGTGAAATACACAGATTTAAGAATTCTATTCGTCTCAGTTTCAAGTGATTTTGGTGAAATAATCAAATATGCTTCTTCATCCTTAAAGGGGCCAATATGCATTGCCGCTGCAGAGACATTTTCATAATTCATCGTAAATTTGGTTCGGTTCTCTTTTTTTTAGTGTTCCTAATTTCATAGAGAAATACTTCATGTTATGAACATCCTTTAAATCAATGCTCACCTCTTCTAAACCTTCAATAATCTGAAAGTCTTTTAGTTTATCAAGCTCAGTTTCAAGCTTGTTTTTTTTCACTTTTAATATCTCTGAATCTGGTGAAGACCATATCAATTTCTTCTTCAACGTCTCCATAATCATATGGTTCAGAAAAATCTTCCTTTCTAACCAATCTTGGAATCTCCATAAGAACCATAAGCTCTTCAAGCTCCTCTTGAATTCGCTTAAAGCTTTTATCTGTCCTATACGGTTTAATCATGCACATATTCATTATTTCTTCAAGATTTTCCTCCAGCATATTCAGAGTAAAATTACTCTCATCAATTTCTGTGACTGCATCGATTAGATGAACATTTTCCATGAGAACAATTCGTCGAAGGATCTGATCAAGATGGTCTTGATGTGCGACCAAGTTCATCAACTCCATTTTTTCCACTGCCATGAGGCTTCCCCCTTCCTCAATTTAAGACTTAGGGTGTCTGACGCGTACTAAATATTTCATTGTTTCCGATTTATTAAATCCATATCTTTTCGATTCAAATATCGTGAATAAATCTCTCACTTCATACTCAATTTGATGCATATACACCATAGATTCAATGATATTCATGTGGTTCACTTTCTTGAGTTTCATAAACTCGTCATAGATATAACGTTCCATGTTTAATTCCATAAAAACTTCAAAGCCCTTGTCTTTGACAAGAAACTCGTATGGACTTTTCAAAATATATTCAGTTGCTTCTTCTAAGGATGATGCATAACACAAATTTTTCAGAGTTTTATACTTCAATTTATAGCCACCAAGCAAGGTATAGTTAAGAAGTTCCTCAGCAGTAAGCCTATAGAACCGCCTCCCCCTGTACACCCACTGAAGATTCAATATATCTGTGTTTTTCCCAAGAATCTCTTTAAGTGGTTTTTTATCAACCACATCAAGCTTATCTACCACTTCATTTAGCTTCTTAAAATAATACCTGTCTAAGTTCATCTCCATATAGAATATGCGCCGCTGGGGTTCTTCATCCATGTAATAACTTATAAGGGATTGGTAGGGTGTACCCCCTAGGGCACTCACCAATTCTTCAAGACTCCCCGACTGACTCAGTCGATCATAGTCAAGGGTTTTACTGACGCCAAGTATAACCATATGACTCTGCATATTGGATATGTTTTCTTCGCGAACCAAAGCTCGAATGAACAGCTTCAAATCCTCAAGTTCATACCTCATAAATAGAATTTTAAAGAGCTGCCTGTATTCATCCGTAAAATAATGAATGAAGCCTTGAATCTTTTGAAATAGTATTCGTTTAAATATTACTTCCAGATGGTCTATACTTGTCTTATCCGATTCAACCGACTCAAGATAGACTCTATAACTGGTACTTTCTTTCATATAAGAAATCATCTCAGTGAGGTTGTCCATTTCAAGAAGTCTGTCATAATCTTTAGGTTTCAAAAGTTGACCTTCAAGGGCGCGTATTTTGGTATTTATAGCTGCGAATCTTTTTACACTACCCATTTCAGCCTCCTATTCTTCGCTAGTCGATGGATGCATTACCACCTCAAACAGTCTAATAAAGACCTTTTCTACCATTTCTTCCTTATTCTCTTCAAGAAGCCTGTTTAGGCGGTCACATTCGCTGTCACCTGTCGATTCAATTCGCTTTGTTTCTTCTTTTGCAGCATTCACAATCTCGTCATACTTCCCTTTTGCTTCTTTTCTGGCTTCTTTCATAATGGCAAATTCCATATCTTTTTTAAGCTTTTTTTAGGGACATGTATTTTTTCTTTTTTCGTTTGTAATGGAATCACTTTCAACTTTTATAGCTTTATTATCGATCTCAATAATTTTTTTTTAAGGTTTCTTCAATCATCTTAGCTTGCATGTTATCACCTCACAAAAGACTTCTACACCAGAATTTTTTAAACCTTCAAAATATTCTGATAATTATTTTTTTACTAATCATATGGGTATAATACCCAATCAAGTAAAGAGTATGCTCATTAGAAAAGAGCTATTTAACTGACGTGTTAAATAGCTCTTAATAACAATACTTCTTATTTTGCAATTCTCTTCAAATCATTGAGTATGCCTATAACTTCCTTAGAAATAACATCCATGTCATGTAGATACTTTTCTGCTCTGTCTTTGTCGTCTTGTTTGTATGCATTCACTGCGTCCATTGCTAAATCATGAAGTTTCTTGTGGGGACCATTCATCTTCTCAACTAGGGTTTTATACTCTGGTGTAACAATACCTTTAGCGACTACCCAGCGACCAAGGCGACATTTTGTATGGTCTCCCATTGCTGCGGGATCTATTTTATCGTAGCCTAGAATCATATTGTAGATTCTCCAGCGCCAGTTTAAATGATCTGTAATACATATGTCAATTGAATCCAAATCACTGATTGTGTCTGAATTTGAGTACATATTTTTTCTTAAATCATCAATACCAACAGAAATATCAAACATAGCCTGACCAGTACGAATACACTCTCCGTATAATTGTTTTGTACCGTCATTGATTTCAGTTAAATTACTTGCCACTTCTTCTGATACAGCAGTCTGTTGATCAATGCTCGTACTAATTTGGTTCATATTGTCTTGAATACCTTCAACACCACTAACAGCTTCATCAATAGCTTTAGTCGCTTCCTCAACACGCTCTTTACCCTTTTCAAACCCTGCCCGAGAGCCTTCCATCGACTTGACGGCTTCACTAATCTGACTTCTCAGCTCGTCAATGCTCAACTGGATAAAGTCAACAGATTCCTTAGTACTCTCAGCTAGTTTTTTTTATTTCTTCTGCAACAACTGAAAATCCTTTACCCGCTTCACCAGCTCTGGCGGCTTCAATTGATGCATTGAGTGCCAATAAATTGGTTTGGTCAGCTACAGATTTGATCAACTCAACCATTTCGTCAATTTTTCTTGTTTTATCTCGAACACCTTCTATTTGGTGGTTTGTTTCCATAACCTGATCAAATGACACCTGTATGTAATCAAAGGCGTCCATAACCTGTTTCATGCTGTCTCTTGTTGCAACCACTGTGTCACTTGCAGCTTTGGTTGAGTCAGATACGAAATGTGCTACATCCTCTATTGTTGCTGACATTTCTTGACTACTCGCTGCTACAGTCTCAACAATTTCAGCTTGGTCTCTTACATCGTTGATCATGTCCTTTACGAAGTCCATACGCATCATTGTTCGCATCAGCTCGTTTGTATCCATAAGAAGAGGCGTATGACTGTCACAATTGCTACAAACCATTTTATTCATTGCACTTATAATATAAGGTGGTACTTCTTCTGTTTTTTCATCCCATTTTATTTCGTCGTTTTCAACACGTTCAAACCAGTTTTTCAATGAGTCGATTTCTGCATTACTCTGCTTTTTTCCGTCCTTCTTATTACGTCCAAACATTTGCCCACCAAACCTTTCACGCTATCACTTTCAATTGGAGTAATTACTGAGTTTCTCAAAATCAAACCAACTGTACACAAACTTGAAAGAAGCAATAACATCCCTTTATTTCAATATTAACCATTGAATTTATACCACTTTCAGTAAGTATATACTCATACAAAAGGGATTTTAGGCATGGTACAAATGTCACATTTTATTGTATTGAGTTCCGAACCTCTAAAAGGAATTCATAAACATTTTGAGCAACATCCTCTTCTTTTGATGCATTACAAACCTGACAAATTTTTGTACCTATAATCACGCCATCAGCACTTTGTACAGCGTTTCTTGCCGCTTTAGCCCCGTCAATACCGAAGCCAGATAAAATTGGTCTGTCGGTTAAACTCTTTAACACATCATAGTTTTTGCGCACTCTATCATCTGTAATTTCCCCTAAGTTCTCCGCCCCAGTAATACCAGTGTAATTCACAGAGTAGATTAGACCATCTGATCCATCTACAATCTGCTGTAGGCGATTTTCCGATGTTGGCGAAGTAAATGCTGCAACAGTTAATCTCCCGAAGTCATATTCAGTACGGATGTCTTGCTGTGCTTCAAGTGGAAGGTCTGGCACAATCAAACCCTCTACACCTGCCTTCAATGCATCTTCAATAAACAAGTCAACACCATAGCCGAATAATGTATTCAAGTAGGTGAGGATATATACAGGAATCCCGTTTTGGTCCACCGCTTGCCCAGCAAGTTCAATGGCCTTCTTCGGCGTCATTCCCTTCTCAATTGCTTTCTCAGCAGCTTCTCTTAAAACAGCACCATCAGCAAGAGGGTCAGTATGCGGAATACCAAGTTCAAGATAATCCGCCCCCCGCTTTCACCGCTTCACTCAGGATTTCAAGTGTTAAATTGTCGTCGTATTGTCCTAACATAAAAAACGGCATTAATAGTTTTTTTTGTTTCCCATATTAATTTCCCCCCCCTTCATTACTGTTTGCATGTCTTTATCACCTCTACCTGAGAGATTTACGAGTATTACTTTTTCAGGCGTCATGGATTCAGCCAGTCGAACTGCGCCAGCAAGTGCATGAGCGCTTTCAAGTGCAGGAATAATTCCCTCTGTTTTACTGAGCATATGAAATGCCTCTAAAGCCTCACTATCTCGTACACTATCGTATCGGGCTCGCTCGAGAGCTTTCAAATATGCATGTTCAGGACCAACACCAGGATAGTCTAACCCCGCAGAAACAGAGTGAACTGGGTCAATATGTCCATTTTCATCATGAAGCAGAACCGTTCTCATACCATGAATAATACCATCACGCCCAAGCCCTATTGTCCTTGCATGTTTTCCCTTGTCGTCACATATCCCCCCCGCTTCAATTCCAACCATGTCAACTTGCTCGTCTTTGACAAAGGGATGGAATAATCCTATGGCGTTACTACCGCCCCCTATAGATGCTACAAGCACATCTGGCAAACGCCCCGTCATATCAAGAATCTGAGCACGTGCCTCTTCACCTATAACTTTCTGGAAGGTTCTAACCATCAATGGATATGGATGGGGCCCCACTACAGACCCAATAACATAAAACGTGTTGTCAGCTGCAGCTACCCAGTCCCTAATGGCAGCACTTGTTGCATCTTTTAAAGTCCCTTCCCCTTCAGAAACTGGCTTTACACTTGCGCCTAAGAGCTCCATTCGTTGAACATTGGGAGCTTGTCTTGAAATGTCCTCTACCCCCATATACACTGTGCACGATAGTCCAAAAAGAGCACACACTGTCGCTGTTGCAACCCCATGTTGACCCGCACCTGTCTCAGCAATAATATTATTTTTTCCCATACGTTTGGCAAGGAGGACTTGTCCCAACACATTGTTTAGTTTATGTGCTCCTGTATGATTTAGGTCTTCTCGTTTTAGGTAAATCTGAGCCCCACCAACTTTTTTCAGTAAGGCGTTTGGCATGATAAACTGGGGTAGGTCTTCCTGCATAATACTTAAATAGGTCTGATAACTCATCTAAAAAAAACTTGGTCTTTCATCGATGTGTAAAATGCATTTTCTAAATCTTTAAGAGGTTGCATCAACGTTTCTGGAACGAATCTACCACCATATTTCCCAAAATATCCTGTGTGTTTTTTCATTGTATGCCTCCTGAAATTCGAACTGCCTTAACAAACTGTCTCATTTTTTCTGGATCTTTGTAACCATCAACCTCTACTCCAGAGCTGATATCCACGACATCTGGTTTCAGAACATCTATACACTGTTTTGCGTTGTTTGCATTTAACCCCCCCGCTGCTATTCGAAGACCATAGCCGTCTGGTAGTGCTTCTTTCCAGTCGAATGTCTTGCCAGTCCCCCCCAGCCATGTCTGAACTAAATGTGTCAAAGACATACCCCGAAACTTTGGACTCTGAAATGTCTTTAATATCTGCCGTTGAGTTTATGGAGACTGCCTTCCAAACGGGACGGTCCAGCCGATATTCTTCAACAGACTCATCTCCGTGGAGTTGAATCACATCGAGGCCACAAACTTCAGCAATTCGCTGTACATCCTCTTTTGGTTTATTGACAAACACCCCGACAGACTTAATAGAAGGTTTTAATTGTGAAATTAAGATTTTAGCAGTCTTGGTATCTACCATCCGTTTGCTCTTTGCAAAGACAAACCCTACATAATCAAGGTTTAGTTCATTGGCCACTCTTATATCACTAACACGTTTTAAGCCACAAATTTTAATTTTAGGTGTCTCTGAACACCCCGTAAACGCTCTTACAAACCCATCGGTTGAATCCCTCATTAAAGTTTCTCCAACAAGAAATGCATGCGCTCCAGCACCACTTAATCTTTTCATATCTTCAACTGACTTTATGCCACTTTCACTTACCACAAATCTGCCTTGTGGAATAAGTACAGTTAAACGTTCGGTTACATTTATATCTGTATTAAAAGTCTTCAAGTTTCGATTATTAATACCTAGAAGTGCATCTTTAAGTTTTAGGGATTTCATAATTTCGATTTGATTGTGAGATTCAACAAGCACATCTAAATCAAGTGATTTTGCATACTTATAAAACAGGTCCAGTTTCTCCTGGTCTAAAATTGCAGCTATAAGGAGGATCGCGTCTGCCCCACTTAGTTTTGCAAAGTCAATCTGAATCGGGTCAATTATAAAGTCCTTGCAAAGCACTGGTAGCACTGTTGTTTCAGCAACTTTTTTAAGGTCTCTTAAGCTTCCTTTAAAATAGTCTGGTTCAGTCAAAATCGAAATGGCACTTGCACCATTTTTCTCGTATCTAAGTACTTGTTCTGTTGGATCTGCCCCTATGTTAATGTCACTCTTGGATGGAGAGGCTCTCTTAAATTCAGAAATGATTGCCCTCTCACTTTTTGTATTCTCAAGGGCACTTTTAAAACTTTGTCTAATTCGACGTTTTTTTTAACTTGGCTTGTCTGTGTATTTCCAGTCGCTCCTCACGGGAATAGCCTGCTTTAATGGCTTCTATGCGCATAATCCTGTTTGAGACGATTTCTTTTAAAATATCGTGCATTACATTCCCACCAATCTATTAACTGTTTTGTTTCTCTCTTTAAGATTCTCAATTATGTCTGAGTCACTCATGTATTTCTCTTGTGGAGCAATCTGCTTATATAAGTCTTTTTTTTTCAGATGTATCTATCTTAAGTGTTTGTAATTTCAAAAGTGCTTTTCCCTCTTGTATAGACTGCTTTGCCAGTTTTATGCCTTCTTCTAAAGTTTGTGCCACTTCCCCGATATAGAGTGCGGTTCCAGCATTGAGTATAACTGCATCTTTATGTGCGGATTCTTCACCTAATAATACCGACGACATGATTTTAGCGTTGTCAGACGCTGTCCCCCCTTTTAGGCTATATCGGGTTTAGGTACAAAGCCAAGTTCTAAGGCATTGATATTCATTTCGGATTTACTTCCCTGGTTCACTAATACACCTCGATTGGTGCCTTCCAAAGTAAGTTCATCTAGACCATTTTCACTACATACAAACAGCGTTCTTCTTAGCCCCATAATTCGTCCAGCCTCTGCCATGACATTTAGTTTTGTTGAGTCTCCAACACCTATTATCTGACCTGATAACTTTACTGGATTGCATAGTGGACCAATTAGGTTGAATATTGTTCTAAATCCAAGTGCCCTTCTTACAGGCATAACTGATTTCATACTCTTGTGGATTGATGGTGCGTAAAAGAAACCAAGACCCGTACTTTCTAGAGACTCCAACGACTGACTTTCTGTTAAATCCACTTTAACTGATAAAGCTTCTAACACATCGGCGCTACCAGACTTGCTTGTCACTGATCGATTGCCATGTTTTGCAACTTTTATTCCCGCTCCTGCTGCAACAAATGCTGCCGCTGTAGATATATTAAAACTCCCGCTTCCATCTCCACCCGTCCCACAAGTGTCTATGACTGGGTATTCAAACTGAGTTTGGCTTGTACGCCCTTTTAATGCTGATGCAGCACCCGCAATTTCTTCAGCAGACTCTCCTTTTATTTTCAGAGCCGTTAACACACTTGCCATTTCTGATTCATTTACAGTGCCATCTAAAAATGATTCAAACATTGCTTTTGATTCTCCAAAGTTTAAGTTTTCACCATCAACCAATCTGTTAATAATAGCTTTCATGTTACGCCTCCTTTTGGTAGTTGCTTGCGATCTTTACAAAGTTCTGAATCATTTTCATACCACCTTGAGTGCTATAGGATTCTGGGTGGAACTGCACACCGTACATTGGATAAGCCCTATGTTTAATAGCCATGATTTCACCAACAGTATCTATTGAAATCACTTCAAGGTCTTCTGGACAGGTTGTATTATCTATTACAAGGGAGTGATACCTGACCACGTCTAATTCCTCAGGTAGATTGTTAAACAGTTCTTTATCATTAAGCTTTATGCGACTTAACTTTCCATGTAGTTGCATGTCCGCTTCGTTTACACAAGCGCCTTCTGCATATCCGATGGCCTGATGGCCTAAACAAACACCCAATATTGGAATTTTGCTTTTAAAAGTTTCGATGACCTGACAAGTGAGCCCAGCATCCTTTGGATGCCCTGGCCCTGGCGACAATATTATGGCTTTTGGATTAAGGTCATTTACATCACTTAGCTTAAATGTGTCATTCCTCCAAATCGTTAACTGCTCTCCCAGCGAACCTAAGTACTGAACTATGTTGTAAGTGAATGAGTCATAATTATCGATTACTAATATCATCTTTAACCTCCAATTTTGTCGTTTCCGATTTTTTAGCTTCCAATTTCTTAGTTTCTGCCAGCTGGACCGCTCTCATAATACTTGCAGACTTGTGGATTGTTTCCATGAACTCCATTTCTGGATCAGAGTCTTGTACAAGGCCTCCGCCAGCTTGTATGCTAACTTTTCCATTTTTTAAGACCGCAGTTCTAATAGCAATACAGGTATCCATGTCTCCATTCGTTCCAATCCAACCCACAGCACCTGCATACACGCCTCTTCGCTCTGGTTCATTGTCATCTATAATTGACATTGCCCTAATTTTCGGTGCGCCAGATACCGTCCCTGCTGGGAAACACGCTTTAAATACGTCTAAGGCTTCCATTTTAGAATCGACCTCGCCAGTAACCTCCGAGACTATATGCATTACGTGTGAGAACCTTTCAACAGTCTTAAACTTAGGCACTTCAACCGTTCCATATTTAGATATACGTCCAATATCATTTCTAGCAAGGTCAACGAGCATGAGGTGCTCTGCATTTTCCTTAATGTCTTCAATAAGTGTCTTTTCATTTTGATTATCTTCTTCTTCTGTTCCACCCCTTGGTCTCGTGCCAGCAATAGGATGAATCGTTGCTTTTTTGTCCTTCAAATGCACCATAGTTTCTGGAGAAGCACCAACAACTTTCACTTCTGCAGTGTCTACAATAAACATATAAGGAGATGGATTAATGTGCCTTAATGATTTATACAAGTCATAGGATGTAAGTTCAGTTTCCTTGGTTAACCTTCGAGAGAATACTATTTGGAAGGCGTCTCCTGATTTCACATATTCCTTTGCTCTATGTACCTTTTCAACAAATGAATTTTTACTTGTTTTTGAAGTCCAGCTCTTAGCAAGTTCCAGAGGCTTTAATGGTTCAACACTTTCAACAACCACAGTATTGCCCTCAGTTACTTTTGAATGTGAGGACCCTAGTAAACTTTTCAGAGTCTTCACAAATACGTTTGTTTGTGTCTTATGAGTTGAGTTGGACTTTATGACGCTACTGGATTCGCCAACTCCAAACGTTATGACATCAATACACGCTTCATTTCTGTCCATGACAAGTAAATATCTAGGAAGCATTAAATGAATATCTTGCATTTCAGCTTTTCCAACCTTGTCGGAAATAAACTCAATATGGCGAACCGCATCGTACCCGATATACCCCGCAAGTCCACCACTTGAAAATGGGAGGTCTCCAAGTGGTTCTATTCTTTTATTCAGAAGTGCTTTCATTACGTCAAATGGATTGCCTTCAAATACTTTAACTTGATTTTGACACTGAACCTTAATTTGGCTGTCGAGGGACGTAAGCTCTAAGATGGGGTCGATTCCTATAATAGAAAATCGACCGATCTCTCCACATCTATCTGCGCTCTCAAGAAGAAATCCATTCCCACTTCCCTTAAGGGATTCAAACATTTCCAGTGGATCTGGTACGTTTTTATATGCTACCTTTTCATGTCCTAGTCTTTCTATTACGATGTTTAACTCCAACTGCTGGTTTGAACTTAATTGCTCAGTATTGTTTTTCATAGGTCATACCCTCCAGTTTCCTCAAAAAATGAGAAACTCCGTCCCAAATTACTGGGACGAAGTTTCTTCGCGTTGCCACCCGGCTTAAATGTCAGCATTAAAATCTATATTAATTTGGGTTTATTCTCCACTTCAAAGTCTATTTTGTATTTATTACTGCTTTTTAAATACAAAAAAGCATATTTCATCCCGATTGGGACGAAATATGCTATATACTCCGCGTGTGCCACCCAAGTTAAATGCTAAGCATTTCACTCTAATCAGTACGGACCATATATGAAATCAAATACATATTAGGTCGATACTTTGCTGATGATAACGGACAGCTACCCGACTCACACTATTATCTTTCGAATTCATGCGGCTTCTCATGGACCCATTCGTCAGCAGTTCCCGTACCGGCTCCCACCTGCCCCGGCTCGCTTAGACATTCCCTATCTGAGTACTATTTCCAATCAATGAATTTATGAGTGTTTATTCAAATTTGTTGATACTAATTCTAATCACAAGTGCTCGATCTGTCAACATCGTTTTCAAATTTCCACATAATTTTGGCAGCTATCAACTTTTTTGCTTTATCTAGACTTTAGTATTTTCTTAGGAATCCACTAATCTGTGAAAGTGCCTCTACGCCTTCTGGAAGGACTTCATGTTGCATGTGGAACATGTGCCACATGCCGTCCCAAATTTTCAGTTCAGAACTTACACCAGCCTCTAATGCTTTTTTATGAAACCGAACAGAGTCATCTCTGAAAACATCATAATCTGCACCATGAACCAGAACTGGTGGTAGTCCAGTAAAGTCACCATTTAGCGGTGTAAAATCCACTTGTTCAGCATCGTTGTCTGCTAGGTATATATCAGCAATATAAAACTCTTTTTTTTAATGCATACGGATCGAGTTCTGCACGCGTTTTCATAGAATCACCTGTGTAGGTCATGTCTAACATTGGGTACATCATAGCTATTGCTGACGGCATTGGAACTTCTTGAACTCTAAGATCAAACAGACTTGTCAGTATAAGACCACAGCCAGATGAATCTCCTATAAAACTTATATCCTTTGCAGTGTACTCATTAGAGAGTAAATGTTTATACACATTTATCATGTCTACCTTCGGCGCTGGATGTACATGTTCTGGTGCTGTTTTATAGTCTACCAATATAACACGACGTTTAAATAATTTGGATATAAGTGCTGTAAATCTTCGATTAATATTATATACACCAATCCCATACCCTCCACCATGACTGTAAACTACGACTTTCTTAGGATCGTCATTTTCAGCTGGCTCAAATATTTCAACCAGTGCACCACCGTACGCCTCTTTAACCACACTCACGTCTCCTGGCATTTCTATTGTTTCAGATATGCTACTCAGTGCTTGACGTACTTGCTCCAGTGGCATGTTAAACCCACCCTGAGCTTTAATGCCCTCTAACATTTGTTTTGCAATTTGACTTGGCATAAGTCTTCCTCCTTACTTTGATGTATCGATATTGTTTTCATTTTCTTCTTCTTTCTTTCAAATGAATCATACGATAAACCGAAGTAAGGGTTCATGACATTTCTTGCTCTAATGTAATATTACTCAATAGGAATCCAACAAGTCACTGGCGCTGGATTTTCATCTTGATACTCAAAAATTACACCAAACCCCATATCCTTTAACGTGTAATCTTGAATTGCGATCCATCTAAATAGATCATCTATAAAAACACCTTCAACATCATAAATGTCATTTAGATATGTAAAGACTGCAAATCTAGTTGGTTCAATTGTTTTTAATATCAAATTTTTACAAATGTCTTCACTCGTATCAGTACTTTCTGCTTCTCTTCCAAATAGGACTTCAAAATGAGCGTCATCCCCTAAACACTTTATAATAGAAACATGTTTTTTTGGTTTAAGGCCGTGAATTGTACGAGACATGTTAATAAACTCTGTGCCCCTAGTTCTGAGTTTTGCTTTTGATGTGTCAGATGTTTGGTCTACTGTGGTTTTTATGCCATAGATATTGAATGTTCGCTCTTCAATACTCGTTTTTACAGACAACTGCCCCTTCTTATTAACGAATTCTCGCTCTATAAGCTTGGCAGGCTTTCTAATTTTTTTCGCCCATCTTAAGTCAGTACTATGCCCCCTTGCTTCTTTGGGTGACATACCGAAGTATCTTTTGAAAGACCGACTAAAAACTTCTGGGTATTCAAATCCATAATCGTAAGCAATGTCTATAATTGGAGTCTGCGAGCCACATAGGTCAACCACTGCCATACTTAGTTTTCTTTCCTGTACATACTTTTTTAAAGCTTGTTCCAACAATTGCTTTAAACATTCTATCAAAGTGATATTCTGAAAAATGAAAGACTTTTGATGTACTCTTTAAAGATATTGGATTATGAATTTGAGTTTCTATATGATCGACAACGCTCTGCATTAATTCAATATATTTGATCATTACTATCTCCACCGTTCATCTTTGTTTTTGTTATACAACAGTCCTATTCCATTTGAAAATGGAATGACTTTACAAATTAACGCCTGTTTATATTACTAGTTCAACAAGGCCTGACAATAGCCTTTTTTATCTTGATAGTAACAAAAAAAGACTCCAGCAATTTCTCGCTGGAGTCTTTTGATGTATACATAATTTTAGATTTTTTCCTTAGCTTTGTAATGCGTATGAAGGAGTTCATGCGCTTTTTCACCATAAGGCTTACCAAGGTATTCCTCATAAATCTTCTTAATCATTGGATTATCGTGTGACTTACGTCGCGTCTTCATGCGGTCTTCACTATAGATCGCTTCAATACGCTTACGAATGACATCCATATTACCATGATGGTACGGCTGACCTCCGCCACCAATACAACCACCAGGACAAGCCATGATCTCAATTGCATGGTACGTTGATTTTCCAGACTGAATATCTTCAAGTAGTTTTCTTGCATTACCTAGACCATGGGCAATACCTATGTTTACGTCCATATCACCAATCTTAACAGTCGCTTCACGAATACCTTCAATGCCGCGAAGTGCATGATAATCTACTTCATTAATTTCCTCACCAGTAATCCACTCGGCCGCTGTACGAACAGCTGCTTCAATAACACCACCAGTTGCACCAAAGATGACACCCGCGCCTGTTGATTCACCCAGAAGGGAATCAAAATCACTCTCAGGAAGAGAGGCAAAATCAATACCAGCTTCTTTTAACATAGCGCCAAATTCACGAGTTGTCACTACGATGTCAACATTCTGCTTTTCATCACCCGATAGCTCTGAACGAGCTGCTTCGGCTTTTTTGGCTAGACAAGGCATAACTGAAACAACCAACATATCCTCAGGGTTTACACCAACTTTGTCAGCGTAATATGTTTTTGCCATTGCACCAAGCATGATCTGAGGTGACTTACACGACGATGGGATATCAAGTAAATCTGGGAATTGATGTTCGAAGAACTTAACCCATGCTGGACAACAAGATGTTAACATTGGCAGTGTTCCATTATTTTCAATACGGTGTACAAGCTCGGAAGCTTCTTCCATAATTGTGAGGTCTGCCGCCCAATCTGTATCAAAAATTGCATCAAAGCCCATTCTTCTTAGTGATGCTGCCAGTTGACCTGTCGTTATTGCTCCAGGTTCCATACCAAACATTTCACCTATAGCAACACGAATGGCAGGTGCAACCTGTACAACCACATGTTTTTTCGGATTGGCAAGTGCCGACCAAACCTTTTTAGTGTTATTGACTTCTGTCAGAGCTGCCGTAGGACATACCGCAACACACTGACCACAATAGGTACACGATGTTTCTGACATTGGAAGATTAAAAGCTGGGCCTACAAAAGCATCAAAGCCTCTGTTTAAACCTGATAGTATTCCACATGTTTGAACATCGTTACACATCGTTTCACAACGACGACACATTACACATTTATTTGGATCCTTCACAAGTGAGAATGATGATACATCCAGAGGATAATCCATCATATCCCCTTCCCAGTGAATTTCTCGGATACCTAACTCCTGAGCAAGTGACTGAAGTTCACACTCCAAGTTCTTTGCACATGTCAGACAATCCTTAGGATGATTTGATAAAAGTAGTTCCACCGCAATACGACGCGATGTAATTGCACGAGGGGAATCCGTTCTAACAACCATTCCATCATAAGCCATTTCGGAGCATGATGGTACAAGTGCAGGTCGGCCTTCTACCTCAACCATACAGACACGGCACGATGCCACTTGATTAACAATACCAAAACCTTCAAGGTTCATATGGCAAAGTGTCGGAATGTGGGCGTTGACTTCTTTTGCCGCATCCAGCACGGTTGTTCCCTTAGGAACTTCAACTTCGATGTCGTTGACTGTGAGTTTGATCATATCCATATCTGCCACCTCCTTTAAGGTTTAAGTACTGCATCGAATTTACAAGCATCATAACAAGCGCCACAAGCAATACAAGCTTCTTCGTCAATAACGTGAGGCTTCTTCACTTCACCTGCGATACAGTCAACAGGGCACTTACGTGCACACGCTGTACAACCGATACATTTATCTTCCACAATTGAATATTTTGTCTTTTTCTTACCAGTTACATAGTCCATGTATTCTTGGTTAAAATACTTGAGAGTAGAAAGAATCGGGTTAGGTGCTGTTTGACCAAGACCACAAAGTGCGGAGTCCTTGATCATGTAACAGAGCTCTTCCATATTGTCTAAATCTGCAGGTGTCGCTTCACCTGAAGTAATTTTCTCTAACATCTCGAACAGTCTTCTAGTACCAACACGACAAGGTGTACATTTCCCGCACGATTCTTCTTGAGTAAACTCAAGGTAGAACTTTGAAATGTTAACCATGTCATCATCTTCATCCATGACGATCATTCCGCCCGACCCCATCATAGATCCAATTGCTTTTAGGCTTTCATAATCTATAGGTGTATCAAGATCTGCTACGGTGATAACGCCGCCCGATGGCCCACCAGTCTGCACAGCCTTGAATTCCTTATCATCAAAAATGCCGCCGCCAATATCGTAAATGATTTCTCTAAGAGTTGTGCCCATTGGTACTTCCACCAGGCCAACGTTGTTCACCTTGCCCGCCAGTGCAAATACCTTCGTCCCCTTAGATTTTTCCGTACCAATAGAACTAAACCACTCAGGTCCATTAAGAATAATAGGTGCAATGTTTGCATATGTCTCTACATTACAAACACATGTTGGCTTTTCTTTGTATCCAGAAACTGATGGATATGGTGGCTTTTTCGTAGGCTCCCCGCGGCTACCTTCAACAGAGTGAATCAGAGCTGTTTCTTCGCCACATACGAATGCACCTGCACCAAGTCGGATTTCAAGATCAAAATCGAATCCAGTGCCAAAGATATCTTTACCAATTAGACCAGCTTCTTTCGCTTGATCTATAGCAATTTGAAGGCGTTTGATTGCAAGTGGATACTCTGCACGAATATAAACGATACCTGTATTAGCACCAATTGCATAACCACCAATTGCCATCGCTTCAATAACACTGTGTGGATCACCTTCTAGAATTGAACGGTCCATAAATGCACCTGGATCACCTTCATCAGCGTTACAAATGATGTATTTTTGATCATTCTTCTCTTTGTATGTAAGCTCCCACTTAAGACCCGTTGGAAAACCACCGCCACCACGGCCTCTAAGTCCAGCTTGTTTAACGATTTGAATAACATCTTCCGGCTTCATATCTGTTAATACATTCCCAAGAGCCTCATAGCCTCTAAATGCAATGTATTCATTGAGATCTTCCGGATTAATAGTACCGCAGTTTCTAAGTGCAATACGGTATTGCTTCTTATAGAAATTCATTTGAGAGTGTTTATCCTGCTTCACTTTAGCTTCAGGATCTTCAAACAGAAGTCTCTCAACAGTACGACCTTTTACAATGTGCTCGTTAACAATCTCATTTGCATCTTCAGGCATAACCTTGACATAAAATACGTTGTCTGGATGTACCTTAATAATAGGACCTTGACCACAAAAACCAAAGCACCCTGTCTTAACAACTTTTATTTCCTGATCATAGCCGACCGTTTTCAGTTCTGACTTTAAGGCGTCAATGAGCTCCTCGCTCCGGGACGCGACACAGCCAGTTCCGCCACAGACCATGATATGGCTTCTAAACTTTGCCAATTCGATCCCTCCCTACGCTTTATCGAATGTTTTAATCAGAATGTGATCGTCAAGTAGCTCGTCGCCCTCGATGTGCTTGTCGAACATTTCTTTGACATTTGCACCAGTGATCTTGCCATATAGTACAGGCTCCTGACCAGGTTTATTAACCTGAACGGTTGGTTCTGAGTGACAATACCCCATACAACCAACTTGAACAACTCGAACATTCTTAAGACCTTTTTGTTCGATTTCTTCTAATATTGCAGAAAGTGTTTCGCGAGCGCCTGCTGCGATACCGCATGTTGCCATGCCCACAAGAATTTCGGTGATATCGCCTTCAACTTGGCCAGTTTCACGAAGTTCTACTTTTTTCATGTGCTCTTCGCGGATTTTTTTTAAGCTCGTCAAGTGACTTAATTGGCATCGTCAGACTCCTTTCTGTATTCGTCGATGATGTCTTTTACGTCATTTTTAGTGACATGTCCATAAACCTTTTCACCAACCATAACAACAGGTGCAAGACCACATGCGCCAATACAGCGAACGTCGCGTACTGTAAATTGTTTGTCGGCAGACATGCCGCCGTTTTTTCTCAATGCCTAGATCAGACATGAATTTTTTAAGTATGTCTTCTCCACCTTTTACGAAGCAAGCTGTTCCCATACAGATACTAATCGTGTGTTCTCCACGAGGTTCTGTTGTGAAATAAGAATAGAAGCTTACAACACCAAACACCTTTGCCCCTGGGACGTCAATTTTTCTCGCAATATGCAGCTGGACCTCCATAGGAAGGTAACCGAATAGATTCTGTGCTCTATGCAGAACGTGAATCAGGGATCCCTTCTTGTCTTCCAAGCTGTCGATATATGCGTCAAGTTCCTGCAGCTTGTCTTGCGGCAGGTCGTTTAGGTCCAGAGAAATTGTCTTCTCATGAACAGCTCTTGCCATTACGACACCTTCCTTTCAGAACGTTGTGGATCTTAACAACATCTCCCGAGCCGTGTTCCACTTTTTGAAAACACTCGGGTAAAGCATAACAATGTAATCTTTACCCCAACAAATTTGCATTTTAACAATTTTTGATAAGAGTTTATCAGAATTTTCAGACTTGTAATGAGAATAATTATATATTCAATTTAAAAAAGCAGAGAATCGTATCGATCTCTGCCTTTAGTGATTCATTTTTTTCAGTTTTATAAGTCCCATACAACTTTTCTATAATGCACTGGATCTGTATCGCCTTCAGTACTTATGAGTAAAACAATCGACTCCTCATTAAGTCCTAAATGGTGTTTCAAATCATAATAAGATTCATCTTCCATAAGCACTTTTATAAACCCAGCACCTACTGCGCCCGACTCTCCTGATATAACTCTTGGATCTTTACCTAGTGGATTGCCAAGAACACGCATTCCAAGCGCGGCCATGTCATCTGAACATGAAACATACGCTTCACAGTGGTCTCTTAAGATTTCCCATGAAATTGTACTTGGCTCACCACACGCAAGACCTGCCATTATTGTTGTGAGGTCACCAGTTACAGCATGGGGGTTTCCATCATTTATTTTTGCTGATTTGTAAATGCAATCGGCTTGATCTGGTTCTAATACCACACATACTGGTTTCTCATTCTTAAACTTTTCAACGAAACACCCGACTACACTGCTGGCAAATGACCCAACGCCAGCTTGGAGGAAAACATGTGTTGGTTTCTCAATTCCGATGGTTTTCATCTGCTCTAGTATTTCTTGAGTTAAAGACGTATACCCTTGCAGAATCCACTTTGGAATAAGTTCGTACCCGTCCCATGCAGTGTCTTGAACAAGTACTCCATTGTTGTCTTCTGCGTATTTAGTAGCATGTCTCACAGCATCATCATAATTCAAATTCAAAATTGAAGCAGTCGCCCCCTCTTTACGAATATTCTCAAGGCGGATCTCTGACGACCCTTTTGGCATAAACACAACTGACTTTAAGCCAAGCTGATTTGCGGCCCAGGCCACCCCTCTTCCATGATTCCCATCTGTTGCGGTTACAAACACAATATCTTTAAGTTTAGCTCTCACTTCATCAGAAGTGACTTTTTCAAATGTCAGCGCCTCTGAGTTTATGTTTAATTCATGAGCTATATATTTTGCAACAGCATATGCCCCACCTAGTACCTTAAACGCATTGAGTCCAAATCTGTACGACTCATCCTTTACAAGGAGTTTGTTTATGCCCAGTAATCTCGATAGATCATCTAATTCACACAAGGGTGTTGGTACATATTTGGGAATACTTTTATGAAATTCAAATACCTCTTTTAATGATTCTCTGTCCAGTACACCAATGTCGTAATCTGAAGGTTGGTTGCTGATTTTTTTATCTTTCATTACATAATTCATATTCATAAGTCTAATCCCACCTTAACTATTTAAGTTTGCAATCCATTTCTAAAATGTTAATGTAATTATATATCCCAATACAGACATAAAATATAACTATTGTGGCGATAAATATAAATATATCGCTTCTCTTAGCGAAGTCAAATAGAAAGTAGGCCTACTATGCAAGTCAATAATATTTCACTAACACAAAACTTGCAGGAAATTACTTTACAGGGATCTGATCTATTCCCTATGTCGGTATACTCCATTATCATAAAAGACCATATTTATGGTTATATCCCCCTCCATTGGCACGATGAAATACAATTTATTCTTGTGACACAAGGGTGTGTGAAGTTCACAGTAGATATGAAGGCATTCATTCTTGAGAAAAACCAGGGACTATTTATCAATACAGGACAACTTCACTCTGCAAGATCACTTCATGGAAGTGACGGAGCGTTTATTTGCTGTGAATTTTTGCCTTCCGTATTAGCTTCAAAAGATGATCCTCTCTATAACACTTGTTTAGGCCCTGTTACTGAAAATCTAGAATTCAAAGCTTATATGCTCACCAAGAAATCAACATGGCAAGCGGATCTATTACACTCTATCGAGGACATGTACAAATGTATTGTTATAAGTGACACCTATAAGAATCTAAAGCTTAGGTCTCTATTGTCAGGTATGTGGTATACATTCATTTCTAATATTGACATAGCAGATGAAATCGATTTAAGGACAAATACAGGGGCAAACGATAGAATTAAATTAATTCTTGAATACATTCATTCAAACTTTGACCAGACAATTACCTTGTCAAATTTAGGTCATGTTTCTAATCTTAGTCGGTCAAGGTGTTGCAAGTTATTCAAGGAATCGGTTGAATGTACTCCTTTTGAATACATTAACAAATACCGAATTTCTAAAAGTATGAACCTCTTAAAACACAGCTCGTTATCTATTAATGAAGTTAGTTTTGCAGTGGGTTTTAATACACCTAGCTATTATATTCATACCTTTAAGACACTTGTAGGCATAACGCCAAAACAGTACCGAAAAAAAATCAAATGCTCCTCACGCTACATCAGACTAGTTTATATAACTAATATCCAATAAAAGAGCCTCCGATTTTCATCGAAGGCTTCATAATTATCTAGTGTACTCGTGTTACTAATATCTGCAATTTTATTATTCTATTTAATTGAAGCAATGGTATTTAGGTTGACCTGAACACGACCGAGAACAACATTCATTTCTCTTAAATTATTCATAATTCTATTTAGGTTTGCTGATTCAACATCTGCTGGCATGTCCAGTTTAATGCTCGCAACCTTTTCACTTCTTCCTTCTGCAAGATCTTTCAAATTTCCCATCTGATCCATTAAGTCATGAAGTGCGTCAGCGATTGATAGTCGAATATCCGCTTGACTTAAAAGTGTTGGGTTTTCAGTTAAAAGGTACTGAGAATCAAATAGCAGGTGGCAGAACACTCTAAGTCTCTTAGTTAAGGCAATCTTGCTCTAAGCCTTTCATCCGTAACACCCATAAGCTTTCTTACAAATGCATTTTCCTTAAGCATATCTTCAAATAGATTTGTCGTCGAGTCTATGTCGTTAAATACACCAGCAAGCTTTTGCTGACAGTTTCTAAAGCCTACAGCATCACCACTTCTCATAGCCAGTTCTAGTGTATTCATGTGATTTAAAAGATTTTTCATTAGGAAGATCACACGTCTATTACCCATTTTTCTATATTGAATCATCGAGAAGATAAAGTTAAATGCAATTGCAGTAAATACACCAAATCCAAGAGCAATAATTCTTAGTCTAAATGTCATTAAAACACTTGGGTTGCCCATAGCGTCTAGCTGAATATACTGTGTCATATAAATTGCAGTAAAAAAAAGTGCCACTGGTGAAACCTGACGCCAGTTGACTTTTAGACACACATATAAGGTAAGGGCAACAGATGCGCCAGCAGTGATAGCATTAATACCAAAAAATCGATATTATTATTGCAGTTGTTACTGCACCTATAAATGTTGCAAAGAACTGTTCCCAACCCCGGCGCAAACCAGTTACGTTTACAGGTTCCAAAGTTAAAATAAGACCAAACAGAACTGAGATCATATCTCGGCTTGCAATTGGGTGGTTACTTCCAATAACATATGCCGTTGCAATGGCTAAAAATGTCTTTGCGATAAACGGCTTTGAATCTAGAAGAACTGCTTCTTTTTTTTAGTTGTAGTGCATTTATTAGTTTTCCCATAACGTCACTCCTATACATTTGCACTATACCCTATAATGCAACCATATTTCTAAATTCATACCTTAATTTTGATCCTAAAGTTGTATGAATCTTAATTCCTCTTATAGTTTCAACAAAACCATATTAAAGTATCATAGATCGAATGGGTTATCAAGGAGAATTATGTAAAGTAACGTTTTCATAATTAAAGACCGTCATTTGGACGGCCTTTGCTTTGTTTACATTGGATTTTTACGCATTACACCTCTGAACTATTCTTTGTAGTTTTTTTCTCCTTCTTAACAACATACATCTTTTCATCTGCGCATTTTATGGCATCATACAAGTCTTTTCCGCATGTGCTTTCTTGAATGCCATAAGAGAATTCTATGGCAAAATCAAAAGCATCGTCTTTATGAAGTTCATCATACATACTTTTCATTTTAATGGCTGCATCTGATTCATCACAGTGCCTTAACACAATGATGAATTCATCTCCACCGAACCGAATAACATAGTCATGGTCTCGAGACATATTCTTAAACACTTCAACAACTTTCATTAAGACTTGATCCCCCACAGAATGACCATATTCATCATTAATGTATTTGAAGTTGTCTAGATCCACCCCCCACAATTGAGCATGTATCCATATGCATACGTCTTTCGTTCTTTGCTTTTTCAAGAAGCACATCCAAATATAATCTAGAATATGCTCCTGTTAAAGGATCTATATACGCTTTCTTCCTATAGTTTTCCCGACTTATAGATAAATAGCCCATAAAAGCCAACAAAAGACCAAATATTATGAATGACATAATAACTGTATTTTTCCTTGAGTCTTGCAAAGACTTCTCTAACTCAACACGTTCCGTTACATCTAGAACTATAGAAAACAGTAAATTACGATGTGGGTCTTTCATAGGGTATGAATAGACTTCAACCGTTCGAGTTTCACCACTTGCCAACTGATGTTGGAACACAAAATAATTTCGGTGCTCCTTAAATGCCAAACTTCGTTCTGCCTGAACTGCTTCAGGACTTAAATGATTTATATCTTGGATTTTCATTTTAGTCAGGACATCTTTTGAATAACCATAATAGTCAACAGCAGCTTTATTTGCGTAAGCTATTTCACCTGTATCAGCATCAATAATAAGTCTAACAAGACCATGATTCTCAAATATGGTATTAAAATCATATGGACACTCCACTTCGTCCCCATAGCTTATACCCATGCTTAGAACCGCCACTAAACACAGGACTAGTATAATTATTTTGCTTAACATAACATCCACCCCAAATATTCGTAACTAAGACATACCTATTAAAATATTTACCCGATATATGAACACTTACACAAAACGAAAAAGTACCTTGAGCTCTATTTTGACATCTAATAGAATGCTTAAGGTACTTTCTTTATTTATTGTTTTTTTATTTTCTTTTGACGCCTTCACAAAATCTCTAAATAGAGGATGTGGACGAGTAGGTCTTGATTTGAACTCTGGGTGGAACTGACCAGCCACATACCAAGGGTGATCTGTAATTTCAACGATTTCAACCAGGCGGTCATCAGGTGACAACCCTGAAATTGTAAGACCTGCTGATGTAATTGCATCACGGTAATGGTTGTTGAACTCATATCTATGTCTGTGACGCTCATAAATCAAAGCTTCACCATAAGACTCAAGTGCTCTTGAATCTTCTGCAATTTTACATGGATATAGACCAAGGCGTAGTGTTCCACCCATGTCTTCTATATCGTGTTGCTCTGGCATTAGGTCAATCACTGGGAATTCTGTTTCCGGATCTAGCTCTGAACTGTGTGCACCCTTGTACCCTAGTACGTTTCGTGCAAACTCGATCACAGCAACCTGCATCCCTAGACAAATACCAAAGAACGGTACTTTATTTTCACGAGCGTATCGGGTTGCTTCAATTTTACCTTCAACACCTCGATCTCCGAAACCACCAGGAACTAAAATACCGTCCATGTCCTTCATCATTTCATCAACCGTAAGAGGTGTTACGTCCTCTGAATGCATCCAGTGGATCTGTACTTTCAGGTTGTTTGCAAGACCAGCGTGCTTTAGGGCTTCTGCAACTGAAAGGTATGCATCATGTAGTTCAACGTACTTGCCTACAAGCGCAATGTTCACGATCTCTTTTTTCAGCTTTATCTATTTCAACGATTCTTTCCCACTCTGTTAAATCTGGTGTACCACATTCTAATCCAAGGTGTTCGCATACTTTAGTCGCGAAACCTTGTTCTTCAAGAACCAGTGGCACTTCATAAATAGTGTCTGCATCCATACATTCAATAACATCAGATGAGTCCATATTACAGAATAGACCAATTTTTTCTTTTAAAGAGTCACTAATTGGCTTTTCCGTACGACATACAAGCATATCAGGTTGAATACCGATTTCACGGAGCTCTTTTACAGAGTGCTGTGTTGGTTTTGTTTTAAGTTCACCAGCCTTACCAAGGTAAGGAACAAGTGTCAAATGAACATACATAATATTTTCTTTGCCAACGTCATACTTGATTTGACGGATTGCTTCAAGGAAAGGTAGTGATTCGATATCACCTACTGTACCACCAATTTCAGTGATAATAACATCAGGGTTTTCTTCTCTTGCAACGCGGTATGCACGATCTTTAATCTCATTCGTAATATGCGGAATAACCTGTACAGTTGCACCTAGATACTCACCACGGCGTTCTTTCTGAATGACATTCCAGTAAATTTTGCCTGTTGTCACATTTGAGTTTTGGCTTAAGTTAATGTCGATAAATCTTTCGTAGTGACCAAGATCAAGATCTGTCTCAGCACCGTCATCTGTAACATAAACCTCACCGTGCTGGTATGGGCTCATTGTGCCTGGATCCTTGTTTAAGTATGGATCAAATTTCTGGATAGAAACCTTCAGACCTCTTGCTTTTAGTAATTGGCCAAGTGATGCTGCCGTAATGCCCTTACCTAATGATGATACCACGCCGCCTGTTACGAAAATATACTTCGTTGCCATGTGTAACCCCTTTCCAATAACTGTATTTTTCAAAAAAAAGAGTGAGAGATCACCCGTAAGGATGACCTGCTCACTTTTTTCCTTAAATATATAGATGTCCATCTGATTTTCGATAGCATCAGGTGGGCAGGCACCCAGTCCGGGTGCGTTTTATTCAAAATAAAATACTGATCTAGTATATCCGCTCCTACAATCACCGTCAAGTTTTTTTTTCCTATAAGATTCAAAGATATCTATTTACAATCTGGATATAACCATTGCACCAGCTAGTACTTTACCCCCCTTTGTGATAAACTAATTTGTGATGAAATACCATATATCGGAGGTGTTTTAATGCTGGAAAAAGTTCTTGGCAGGTTTATAAAAAACTCGTCAGAGTCCATCGTGAATCCCATTAGATTTTCGTTGTTCTATCTTATTTACATCATTGCCTGTGAGGTCATCACAAACAACTTCAGCATCGATGGTTTAGCCTACTTCTTTTTGATTCTCATTGGTCTTTCTATTTACGGATATCTTATTAGATTTGTGTTTATCATGATATCTCATGCAGGATCTGGTCAAAAAACCACAGGTGAAGCTGTGTACAACATCATACTGTCCGTAATTAGTGGAATTATCTTTTTTGCAATCAATTATTTCTATCTATCTGTAAATGATCCGAATGCATTTGTCGGTCATCTTGGCAATGCACCACTGAGTCGGTTGATTGGCTGTTTATACTACAGCGTCATAACCTTCTCTACTATAGGCTATGGTGATATTGTTCCATATACTAATATGGCGCGTATTGTAGTCATTGGCGAAGTTCTATATTCGGTTTTCATTTTAGTGCTTGTAATTTCTTCATTTTCATCTTTAAAAGACGCAATGGGGAAAAATGATATTGGCCTTGATCAAGATCATATTAGGTCTCGATTTTCAAAGCAGAAATTCAATTCTAAAAATCAAAGTAATACTGATAAATAAAGGTTTAAGGGGATTATATGTTTACTACCATAAAGGGACTTAAAGTTCATTACGAAGTCCATGGCGAAGGTGTGCCCATCGTGCTACTGCATGGCTGGGGAACAAGCCTAAGGCTATACGACGACGTTACAAAATATTTAAAAGAAAACTTCAAGGTCTACACCATAGATTTTCCAGGGTTTGGCCTTTCTGAGGAACCCACATCGGTCTGGTCTGTATATGACTATGCTGACATGACTCAAGCTTTTCTAAGTGAAATGAAAATTGAAAACCCAATTCTAATGGGGCATTCATTTGGTGGGCGTGTGTCAATAATACTTGGGGATAAAATTCCCGTTAAGAAAATTATTCTTGTCGATTCAGCTGGTGTTAAACCTTCACGTGGAATGAACTACTATAGAAAGGTATACTTCTATAAGGCTATGAAAATGGTTGAGAAGTTCCCAGGTGTTCGTCTCTTGTTTGGAGATTTAATTGACGCATATCGCAACAAGGCAGGGTCTTCAGACTATAAAAGTGCAACACCAATGATGAGAAGAATTCTTTCTAAGGTTGTTAATGATGACCTAAAGCACCATATGCCGAATATTGTTGCACCAACGCTTCTCATTTGGGGGAGTCTTGATACTGCAACACCACTTGCTGACGGCCGTATTATGGAAGATAAAATTAATGACGCAGCACTCATTGTTTTTGAAGGGGCTGGTCACTACAGCTATTTGGAGAGACCTCATGAGTTTAAAGCCATTGTGAATAGCTTTGTAGAGGAGGATGCAAAATGATTAAAATCCTTCTTTTATTAATGACTTTGATCTACATGGTACACAAACTACAGTTTGATATGCACATGTTCCAGCAGAACAGTTACAGAAACAACAGATACTACAGATGGCTTAAGGGCTCCCATAACAGATTTATAAAGGGCAATGACAACATGATTCTAATAGCTGTCCCTTTATTCATTTTGTCTGAGTATGGTACAAACCACAGCTCAGAATTTACTTCTAATGTATTTGCTGTATTAAGTATTACTTTGGTTTTCTGGGCACTTCAAGCTCATAAACTTCTGGTCTCTGTACGTGAAGTAAAAAAGAAACTCGTATATACACCGCGTGTGAAAAGACTTGTAGGTACATCTGTGATTCTTTCACTCCTTGCAGTCATTGGTCTGTCTCAAACTCATGTATTTATTACTGGAGCTGGGGTCTATCTGCTTACGACATTCTCATTCCTGATTGTCATGACAGCAAAAATCATAAACACACCCATAGAAAATCGCATTAACAAATGGTACTACGATGACGCCAAGCGGATTCTAGCACAGAACCCTAATAGAATTGTAATTGGTATTACAGGCAGCTATGGTAAAACGAGTACTAAAAATGTTATTGCTCAGACTTTAAGCCGTGACTATAATGTGCTTGCAACACCTGCAAGCTACAATACGCTTATGGGTGTTATTAGAACCATTCGCGAGCAAATGAAACCCACACATCAGGTGTTTATTGTTGAAATGGGAGCAAGAGAACCAGGAGACATTAAAGAAATATGTGATTTAGTCTTACCTGATTTCGGCATTATAACTTCAATTGGCCCACAACATCTGGAAACCTTTAAGACCATTGAAAACATAGCCAAGACAAAAGGAGAAATGTTTGAAGGTATTAAACCAGGCGGCAAAGCTTTCGTGAACTTGGCTGACGACCGTGTAAAGGGTCTTCCAAAACGTTCAGATATTGAGTACGTCGGTTTTGGTGAGAATACTTTTGAATGTTCTGATGTTGCCAAATGTTACTTAAGTAAAAACATGAACATTTCTGGTGATGGTACAGGCTTTGATCTAAGTTTTCCTTCAGGCATTACACTTTGTGTTAACACCAAACTGCTTGGTGCACACAATGTCAGCAATGTTCTATGTGCACTATCAGTCGCAAATGAGTTAAATGCTGATATGCTTAGAATTATGGCAAGTCTGTCAGATGTTAGACCAACTGAGCATAGACTTTCACTAAGAAAGGGACGAAAAGGCCAAGTTATTATTGACGATGCTTTTAACTCCAACCCAATTGGGTCAAAAAATGCTCTTCAAGTATTAGAGGCTATGGAAGGCCATAAAAAATTCATCATAACACCGGGAATGATAGAACTCGGAGACCAACAAGACGAGCTTAACCAAAAGTTTGGGGAGTATATTGCTGACGTTTGTGACCATGTTGTTCTCGTTGGAGAAAAGCAAACTAAGCCTATACAACAAGGGCTTGCCGATGCTGGATTTAAACCTGAAAACATCCATATAACAGATACATTCTTAAATGGATACGCTCATCTTGAAACTATAATGAATGCTGATGATGTCATGTTGATCGAAAACGATCTCCCTGATTCATTTAACGAATAATTGGAGGAAGAAAATGATAAAGATCGGTGTTTTCTTCGGCAGTCAGTCCGTAGAGCATGAGGTGTCTGTCATTACAGCGCTTCAAGCCATGAATCATCTTAAAAATTTAACTGAATATGAAATTATTCCTGTTTTATAGATAAATCAGGAGATTGGTATACTGGCGAAAGCCTTAAGTCCATTGAGAACTTTAAGAACATTCCTAAATTACTTGAGTCTTGTACAAAGGTCAATATGGTCAAACAAGGCCGAGAAGTTGTCCTCATTCCAAACCCTGTAACTCGATTTGGACCACCACTGATTGACCGCATAGATATTGCCTTTCCTATTATTCATGGGACTTTCGGGGAAGATGGAACCATACAAGGTATCTTTGAAATGACTGGGCTTCCATATGTAGGTTGTGATGTTCTAGCGGCATCTACCACAATGGATAAGACCGTGTGTAAACATGTTTTAATGGCTAATAATATTCCTGTTATAGAAGGTGTCTGGTTTACAACCGACGACTGGCTTAGAGAATCAGAAAAGCTTACAGAAAGTGTTGCCACTCAAATTGGCTACCCCGTTATTGTAAAACCTGCTAATATGGGTTCCAGTGTTGGTGTTTCCGTAGCACACGATGAATATGAATTCAAAGACGCAGTCCACTTCTGTAGAGAGTTTACCAATAGAATACTTGTTGAACGAATGGTTGAAGACCTAATGGAAATCAATATTTCTGTTCTTGGTGATTGTGAAGGTGTCGAGGTTTCAGCTTGTGAACGCCCTCTTTCATCAAGTGAGTTTTTGTCATTTGAGGACAAATACACAAGTGGAGATGGTGGGTCTAAAAATGGATCTAAGACGGGTTCATCTGGCTCTTCATCAGGTGGTTCTAAGTCAGCTAGTGGTATGGCCTCACTCAGTCGTATTCTTCCTGCTGACATTTCAGAAACCATGCGTGAGAACATTGAATCCATTGCAAAAAAAGCTTTTTTAGCTGTTGATGCAAGTGGAGTAACACGTCTTGACTTTATTATTGACAAAGCAAATGACACTGTGTATCTGAACGAGCTAAACACCATTCCAGGGTCACTCGCATTTTATCTTTGGGCTGAAATCGGAAAATCTTACGAGGTCCTTCTAAGTGATTTGATTGAACTGGCCTACCGAAAAGATCGCAGAAAATCTCGACTTCAGTTTTCTAATGAAACTAACATCCTCGCAGATGCTAAAATTGGCGGCAGCAAGGGGTCTAAGTCATAGACTAGATCTAAGCTAATAACTAACACAAGAAAACCTCCCAGTCCTACGTAAAAACGACGTAAGGCTGGGAGGTTTATTTAAATTTTAAGCATATTACTTTAAGTATATTGTTTTAATCGGAACACTCACTTGTAGACACACCAATTATAGGCCACATTTCTTCTGTCACACGCCCGTCTCCCTGTATTGAAATCGGTTCACCTAAATGCGTTGGCTCTGGTCTTACTATATGTACATACAAAAAGTCTTTAATCCTTGCTAACAGCTCACGGTATCTGTACTTTAGAACATAAGGATTAAAACCGTCATCTGCTGTGACACCATAAGCATCCATTCCAAGGGCTCTTGCTATATAAACTGCCCTTTTCAAATGATACCCCTGCGTCGATATAATTAGGCTCTCAACGCCGAAAATTTCTTTTGCACGCACCATAGATTCATAGGTGCTAAAACCAGCATGATCCATAAATATGTCTTTTTCAGGAATTCCCTTCTCTACAAGGTAGGCCTTCATGACACCAACTTCGTTATAGTACACTGAATCATGATCACCACTAACAATAATTTTGTTGCTGTAGCCCTCATTATAGACTTTAATTGCTGTGTCAAGTCTCTGGGCAAGCATTAAACTGGGCTCTTTTTGAGGTGTGACACGTGCGCCTAAAACTAAAATCACATCTGTATTTTCTATATTCTTTTTATCTATGTATCGGCTTGCGCTAAGTGCAACAAATTGATCAATTGCTACACACCCGAGAATAAAAGCAAGGACAATAATACATACTGCCTTGACCAATTTTTTTTATCCAATTAATTATTGATTTCATCTATCCTATCACCACTTCCCGTAGTAAGCATACACGCTGACAGGAATCACTTCAAGAGTCAATCGTCCTATCTCATCAAATTGAAACAAATATGGAAGATTCCCTTCCAATGTATGGTATTATTACATTAATAGTAATCAATTTGGAGGGAATAAAAATGAATCAATATAAAATTCTTGTTGTCGATGATGAACGTGAGATTGCAGAGCTAATCCGTGATTATCTGAAAGCGACTGGATACGAGGTGGTTACAGCTTCAAATGGTGAGGAAGGTCTCGATACATTCCATAATGAAAAACCTGATATGGCAATTTTGGATATTATGATGCCTATTATGGATGGTCTTGAACTTTGCCGTAAAATTCGAAGTGAATCAAACATTCCAATTCTTATGTTAACAGCTAAGAAGGAAGACTCAGACAAAATTTTAGGCCTTGGCCTCGGCGCAGATGATTATGTGACGAAACCATTTAGCCCTAGAGAACTTATAGCACGAGTTGGCAGTCTCAGCTTAGACGATTTAATGATCTATCTGGAACTGTAAAGAAAACAGATACACTCAAATTTGGTGAAATTGAAATTGATCCTTCTGCTCATATTGTTACAGTACGAGGAGACGTTGTCTCATTCTCTGTAAAAGAATTTGAGATTCTTCATTATATGGCAATGAACATGAATCAAGCTCTTTCAAGAGAAAAGATTTTCGAAAACGTTTGGGGCTTTAATGAGTACGGCGACATTAACACTGTTACTGTTCACGTAAGAAAAATAAGAGAAAAAATAGAAAAAAGACCCGTCCCAGCCTGAATACATAGAAACCGTGTGGGGCATAGGATACAAATTTAAGGGAGGCAACTAATCATGGGCATCAGGACTAGGATCATTCTCTCCTTCCTGTCGCTCCTTATTGCGCCTTTCATGATCGTTTTTTTAGGTCTTCTAATCTTAAACAGCAACGCCTTTGGTGGATCAATACAAGAGAATATATCCAACCTCGGAAACCAGTCCAACCATATACATGATGTGTTTATAGAAAACTATCATATGGTGGATTCTCCAAAAAAAACTGGACCAAGTAATAGACCCAATTATTGAAGGTAATTTCCGTCGTGTCCTATTCGCCAACCCTGATAGAGTTGTTCATTATGACACTTCAGGCATATTAGATGGCAAGTCCTTATCTGAACTTTCTATTACTGATTCGAACTTAGATACATTTGATATGGACGTCTATATAGGCAATGTTTATAAAGGCACATTGGTTCTTATTCCAGATTTTGACCTTGCTCGTGCTTTCAATCTTTTAATGGTTCTTCCTATTATTATGATTGTCCTATTCATTCTCACGATCATTGCACTGATATTTGTTCTTTCTAAGATCCTTGCAGATGGCATAATCAATCCTTTAAGAGAATTGAATTATGCTGCTGAAAGAATTTCCGCAGGTGACTTGGATTTTGAAATGAACTATGACAAGGACGATGAATTCGGAAAGCTTTGCCAGGAATTTAATCGAATGAGACTGAAGCTTAAGGACTCCTTAACAAAACAAGTTCAGTACGAAAAGTCAAGACGACAGCTAATTGCAAGTATATCTCATGACCTCAAGACGCCTCTAACATCCATAAAAGGCTATGTTGAAGGTTTACAAGACGGTCTTGTCACTGATGAGGATACATACCAACGGTATCTTCGTGTTATATGGGATAAAAGCAACCGACTCAACCACTTAATAGATGACCTTTTCATTTTTTCCAAATTAGAACTTGGAGAGTTTAATATTGAGCCTGTGGTTCTTGACGCTGATATGCTTCTTGATGAGCTTGTTTCCTCAAGAGAAATGGAACTAAAAGGACATGATGTTGACTTTGTTGTTCATAGGCCTTTTCCAACTGCAAAATTACTTGTAGACGTAAACCGAATTGGTCAGGTTCTTGATAACCTGATCGACAACGCCCTTAAGTTCACAAAGTCGAAAATCGAAGTAAGTTCTGTAATTGAAAAAGATTTTTTTGTCATATTTGTGAAGGATGATGGTGTCGGCATGGACGAGGAAGACTTACCCTATATTTTCGATCATTTCTACAAAATCGACAAAGTCAGAAGTACAAACGCAAAAGGCACAGGCCTTGGCCTTGCTATCTGTAAAGAGCTTATTGAAGCCCACGATGGAACCATTCATGTTAAGAGTCGTGAAGGTCGTGGTACAACGTTTAAAATCATGCTTCCAGTGAAATAGGACAATTTCAGTCCATTATTTATGAAGCTAAATAATTTCAAACGTTTCAATTCTTTCGCCTTTTTTCGACAATAATTGCATCTTGGCAAAATTTATTGTACAATAAAGAAAATTCGGGTGATCAACTTGTACATATTGGAAAATGTGGAATTCGAGCGCATAACCCAGCTTTTAGTTAAAGAGACGAGAGTTGTTAGGGGGCACTAATACAATGAACTCAATTGGGAAGAAAATCACGCAGCTGCGTACGGAAATGGGATACACTCAAAAGCAGCTCGCAAAATTAGCAAACATTACTGAAGCTTCGCTGTCTAGATACGAAAATGGTCTTCGCGAACCAAAGATCAACACACTTGTGAAGTTGGCTAAAGTACTGGGTTGCACAGTAGATTACATGGTTGGAAACACAGATGTTGTGGATGGCGTTATTGTAGATCGCCAGAAGCTGCCTGAGCTTCTTAAAACTGTAGATCTTAAGTACTTAAGTATTGCAAAAGACCTTGAGCATTCAGAAATTCCTGCTGAAGACCTTAGAGCAATAGTAGAAATCATCGCAAAAAATCGCGCAGTTTAATACACTACGCTACATCAGAACGAATAAAGAAGAGGTTACCAATTGTATTGGTAACCTCTTTTCTTATTTCCTTCTTTTAGGAGTAAATTAGCCTTGTGACCTTTCTCCTTGTCGAACTAGTTCAATTTGTATCCAACGCCCCAGATTGTCTTCACATACTCTGGTTCACTTGGATCCTTTTCAATTTTTTCTCTAATTCTTCGAATGTGAACTGTTATAGTCGGAATATCCTGGTCTGCCTCAAAGCCCCAAACCTTTTGAAATATTTCCTCTTTACTAAAGACTTTGTTCGGGCTTGTTGCAAGGAGTTGTAAAAGTTCAAACTCTTTTACAGTGAGTATCACTTCTTTTCCATCAATAAATACTTGATGCGTCTTAGGATTGATTTCCAGCCCTCGAATTCTTATAATACTATCTGCGCTGACACCGCCAGTGCCTTTCAGTGTTTGGTAACGCTTTATATGAGCCTTAACTCTAGCAACCAGTTCGTTTGGACTAAAAGGCTTTGTCATATAGTCATCAAGACCAAGTCCAAGACCTCTTACTTTATCAATGTCCTCACCTCTGGCACTGACCATTATAATTGGAATGTCTTTTGACTTGCGTATTTCCTTACAAATAACAAACCCATCCACGCCTGGCAACATTAAATCCAAAATTATGAGGTCAAACTCCTCTTCAATTGCTCTGCGTAGTCCGTCAGTCCCAGTATGTTCTAGTTCTACTTCATATTCATTTATTTCAAGATAGTCCTTTTCAACCTCAGCTATGCTCAGGTCGTCTTCAACTATGAGTATTCTTTCCATGACTTGCCTCCTTCATACCTGGCATATCGATGCAAATCGACAGTCCACCCTCTGGTCTGTTTTCAGCCCATATACGTCCACTATGCTTTAAAACGATCTGCCTTGCAATAGACAATCCAAGCCCGCTACCAGGAACACTCGTCTGTCTTGCTTCATCCACGCGATGGAACCTTTCAAATATTCGCTCAAGCTGTTCCTCAGGAACACCCTCACCATTATCTGTCATTACAAGTCTATAGTGCCCATCTACTAATTTGAAGCTAATTGAAATCACAAGCGGTCTAGACTGTACATATTTTACGGCATTTTCCATAACATTGACCATGACTCTTCTAAAATGAATCACATCTAGTTTTAGATATAGGTCATCGTCACACATTAGATCCATTTCAAACTGCACATTGTCTTTTGCATAATCGTACTCCCACTCGTCAGTCAAATCCTCTAAAAACCTACAGAAATTAATTTTAGAAAACTGGAAGCTTTCCTGCTCTGCATCTAGATTAGAGAACAGTGTTAACTCTTTAAGCAACCTATCGATCATCTGTGCATTGTTTGCCATAGATTTTAAATACTTACTCATCTTTTCAGGTGATCCTGCAACACCATCCATAATACCCTCAGCATGAAGCTTTATCGCTGTCACAGGTGTTCTTAGATCATGAGAAATGCTTGATATCATCTGACGCCTGTTAGCCTCATACTGTTCACGAATGTCCTCATTTTCAAGAAGTTGTAATCTCATCGCTTCAAATGCGTCGCTAAGCTCGCCTATCTTGTCTTTTGTTGTATGCTTTACCTCATGCTCTAAATTCCCCTTACGGACTTCGTCAGCGCCCTGTCTTAGGTTTTCAAGGGGGATGGTAATACTTCGAACAACGAACCATGCTATAACAGCCATAATTGACGTCGATATTAACATAAACAGTAAAAGATTATTTAGTATTACAATGAACATTTTACTCGATTGAGACGCAACACTAAAAAGAATAAATACTGAAATTTCATCACCTTTTTCAGTAACATAATCAACTTGTCTTTGGATTGTCGTCTCAAACTTGTTGAAAAGATACTCGTTGGGATAGCGTTTAACTCTCCAAACTTTGGAAACAGCGTCAAATCTATATCATTCGGAAGTTTACGAGACTGATAATACGGCTCACTATTTTTTATGACCACTAGGGATACATTACGGCGTAATGACCTGTCAGCCTCATTCCAGAACTCTTGAGAATCCATGAAGTTTATATCTCCACTTGCTCTTAAATTTATTGCAGCATTATTTATTGATCGACTTGCTTCTTCAACACTGTTCAGTTGTCTAAACTGAAATGCATAAGACATCATGTTTTCTGAGTCTGCTTCCTCCTCATATGCCGGGGGGCGGAATCAGTCTAGTCCCATGGGCTATAAATCCGACTAACATCATAAGTACAACCGTCAAAGCCAATCCCATCATATACGTCAAATATAATTTCTTCTTAATGCTTAAATGCATAAGTTTCATAAACATGCCTCACAGTTTTATGCTTTTAGTTTCTCTTTTATACAAGTCAGGCGCGGTCAGTTTTGACCGCGCTTGAGTATGAAATCCTTTTATACCTTCAAACTATTTTACTATAACAGGGTCCTCATCATTAAGGTACTGCTGTCCCTTATTCACGACTGAATCACCTGTGGATAGATCACCTGAAATCTGAATGTAGTCTCCATTTTCAAGACCCGTTTCAACTGCAACACGAACAGATTTATCTTCTTTTATGACATAGACATATGAACCTAATTCATCTTCTAAAACAGTATTTTTGTCTACAACAAATGCATCTTCCACTCGGTTTGTTTCAAGATACACTTCCGCGATCATGCCTGGTAGAAACTTACTGTCTGTATTGTCTAATTCTATTTCGGCAGGATACCCACCTGCACGGCCAGACAAATTAAGTACGGATAACTTTGATTCAATGACTAAATCCTGGGTTGGAAAATCAATTTGAACAGGTTGTCCTACATAAGTTTCATCAATCCTAGCACTTGGAATACTTAGTGTAATCTTTACAGGATTATATTCTGCAACTGTCATACCATTTTGAGTTGATGCAAATTGACCTTCTTCAACTGAACGTGCCGTTACAATACCGCTAATAGGGCTTGTTACAACATATTTTTCCTCTGATGATGACAAACTTGAAATTGTAGTATTGTATGACGTAAGAGCATTGTTGTAATTGATTTTTGCAGATTCAAAGGCATCTTCAGTCTGATCTAAACTGCTTTTTGAAGCTGCGCCCTGATCGAACAATGTTTTAGTATCATTATAATTCTTTTCAGCAGAGTCTTTCTGAATTCGGGCTGAATCTAACTGTGTTTTCACACCTGAAAGTTGTGACGTTCTATTTGTATTAAAGTCATCTGTTTCCATCTCGAAAAGAAGATCACCCGCTTCTACAATATCGCCAACGCTTACGTATACCTTTTTTACATCTGCATTCACAAGGGCATTCATATTATAGGTTCTGCCCGCTTCCACTGTACCTAAGCTATAGAACTCTTCTTTTATCATTGTTTTCTGCAGTGTTTCTACCTCTACTGGTATTTTTGACACTTCTGTTTTTTCCGTATTTTCATCTGTTGGTGCATCAGGTCGACCACCCGCACACCCTGTTGCAATAAGTGCTATAGACAAAATGCCTGCAAGCATTAATTTACGCTTCATCTAAGATATCCTCCGTTTCTTCCACAAATAGACCAAACTTGTCTCGGATCTTCTCTGTTATTCCGTCATTCATTGAATAAACAATCGGAATAACCATAAGTGTTAATGCCGTCGATGCCACTAGACCAAATATAAGGGCATACCCTAATTGACCTAGAGCAGGATCAGCCACCGAGATTGGCAACACGCCACCAATAGTTGTGATCGATGTCGCAAGTACCGGATTGAACCTCGTCTTAACCGCTTCAACTATTGCTTCGTTTCTCTCCATACCTTGATTTCTCAAATAGTTGGTATAGTCAACAAGTACGATTGCGTCATTTACAGCAATACCAACAAGTGAAACAATACCAAACAGTGAGTAGAAGCCAAGATTATTGCCTGTAATTGCAAGTCCTATAAATGTACCAATAAGGGCTAGTGGTACACTAATTATTATAACTATCGGTTGTGTCAGTGAATTAAACTGAACCGATAGTAGAATATACACCAACATTAAGGCAACCATGAAATTGGCTCCCATGTCAGCAAAGGATTCATTCATGTCGTTGAATTCTCCACCATATTCAACAGTAATACCATCTGGCACTGGAATGTCTTCAATACTTTTTTGGAACTGACGAACGATTTGTGTGATATTTGCATCTGGCGCATTCGAGGCACCAACCTGTAAATACTCTGCACCACCATCATGAACAATTTGGCTCACACCATCATCTATTCTGATTTTCGCCACTTCTGAAAATGGAATTTTCTCACCCATAGGATTTGTAAAGACCATTTTTTCTAGATCGCTAATATTATCAAGACGGTCCTCTGTTGTGCGAATCTCGATATCCACTTCATTACCATCATAACGGAAATCTGTAACGTCATAACCACTAACAGCATTTCTAACGTCCATCGCCATTGATGATATGCTCAGGCTCTTTGCCTGTGCCAAAGCAGGATCAAAGTCTACAACAAGTTCAGGCAACCCACCAAGAGAACTTGTAGATGCGTCTTCGACGCCTTCAATCCCTTTCATAACTTTATAATACTGTTCCGCTAAGGCCTGCATGTCTTCTTTTGAGCCACCAGAAATCTGAACAGATATTGGGTCTCCACTACCAGGTCTATGTCCCATATTAAGGGCTGCATCTACCTTAATGTCTGCACCAGGAATATCTTCTACAGCATTTCTTAGTTCATTAATCATATCGTAACCGCTTATTACACGGTCGTCTTCATCAATGAGTTCAACTTCGATTGTGGCCTCATTTGAATCATCCCCACCAATAGATGATGTGAAGTTGTCGATGTCCTCGAATCCGTAAAGTTTGCTTTCAATCTCTTCAACAACTGCTGAAGTATCTGAAATTAAATACCCTTTTGGAAGCTCAACAATAATTGACATTGAGTCTGGTTCTTCACTCGGCATTAATTCAAGTTGAATAAATCCAAGTGGAATTAATGCTATACTGCCAACAAGCATAACAACGGCAAGTACAATGATTCCAACCCGTTTGACTCGGTTTTCTAAAACACTGCCTAACCAAGATGCGTATTTTTCAATATGAGCACCTTGACCATGTGCACTCTTAAACATAAACTGCTTAACATACATTGAACCAGCAAAGAGTACTGCACCTACATATGAATAAATACCGAATGCACCATCTATTCTAAAGGCAAATAGGGCAAGTACACCAACTGTTAAAACGGCTGCAATTTTTTTTGTATACCTTTGCAGCACCACGAACCTTCTTTTCCTGTCCTTTGTACTTCTCAAGAACACGTGATGCAATTGTAGGTGTTATGATTAGTGATATTAAGAATGATGTACTGATCGCAAATAAAATGGTAATCGGCAGTGATCTTAACATTAATCCCATCATGCCAGGTGTCATTGCCAGTGGAATAAATGCTGACACTGTTGTCAGTGTCGCAGCTAATACCGCTGGTGCAACCTGATTAATTGCAATCTTAGCTGCAAGTTTTCTATCAACGCCAAAATCACGAATTCTATCAATATTTTCAATAACAACAATAGCATTATCAACAAGTAAACCTAGGGCAATTACAAAGCCCATTAGAGAAATTGTATTAAATGTAATACCTGTTTGCTTCATTAATATAAAACTTGTAAACATGGATAGCGGTATAACAAGTGATACTATAAGTGCTTCACGTAAATCTATAAATAAAAACAATACCAGTACAACCACTAAAAGACCTGAAATCGCACTATCTATGACAGTACCTAGACTGTCTTCTACATCGTCAGCGAAATTAGATGTAATAATAATTTCCATATCTTCAGGGTAAAGTGTCCCTTTTCCATTCTCTAAAATTTTAAGAATTTCAGTAACAGGGCCAATTGTGTCAGCGCCATTGTCACGATACACCTGCATATAAACCACTGGTGTTGTGCCCACACCTTCATCTTTTCTATATGTTCTTGATATTTTGTCGCCTTCATCATCAATAAGGTCAACTTCAGCTATGTCACCTAGTCTTACAATGCCCGCACCTGTTTTAACAAGAACACTTCGAACATCCTCAACACTTTCAAACTCCTCGTCAACACGAACATTGAACTTCTGTCCGTCTAGCTCTGCATCACCAGCAGGCATACCAATATTGACACCTTGTATAGCCTGACTGAGAGTATTAAGTGTAATGCCATACGCTTCAAGTTCTGCTGGGTTAACAGTCACAGAAACCACAGCCTCAGTTTCACCACTTAGTTCAACTGAATCTACACCTTTAACAGATTCAAATGCTGTTTTAATGTCTTCTGAATAGCACTTATTGTTGCCAAATCCTGATTGCCCGTTACGGACATTGACATAATTGGAATCTCACCCGTTTTAAGGTGCATAATTCTTGGGTCAGTCGCATCATCTGGAAGATTCAATGCATCAATCTCTTTTGTGACCTCATCCACTGCCTCATCCATATCAATACCGAACTCATATTCTAGAATGATAGTTGCATACCCCGACGCTGATGTAGATGTGTATCCTATCAAATCGTCCTGACCTGCAACTACATCCTCAATAGGTTCAGTTATCATCTGTTCAATATCTTCTGGAGAGGCACCTGTGTAAACTGTCGATATGATTACCATATTCGACTCTACTTCTGGTATATTCTCTCGAGGCAGATCCGTGTATGACATCCACCCAACGATAAACACCGCCATCAGAATTAGATAGACAGTTCTATATCTATCTATAAACAACTCAGATATTTTTCCAAGTATGTTTTTTCTCCTGGTGGAGCTCCGGAATATCTCGTTTCTTATTCTCCATCTTACTGGCTCCTTCCATAACCGTAATCTCATTTCCGAATATAGATTAAACTAAGAAGTTAAAATTTCATCTTCAATTTTCTAAACAGTTTCTAAATTTATGAGTGGAAATCCTAAATTCCATGTCCAAATTCGCAATAAAGTAAAAAAAACAGGGGTGAGTTCCCCTGTTTCAATATCTGTATAGTCAATCAAAGACTGTTTTAGCTACAATCTTTAACATCGAATTGAATAATGAATCGAGTGAACGCATTCTTCTCTGATTCTATTTCTATTTTTCCGTTTAAGTTATCTTCAACAATTTTTTTAATTATATATAGTCCTAGACCTATACCCGAAAGACCATCTCGGCTCTGCCTACTAACTGTACTAAAGAACGGCTTAAACAATTCATGTTTATGTACTTCGTCTATTCCATTCCCATCATCCTCATAATGTATATGAATACGACCATTGTCTTCCTTGATCTTAATGGTTATTTTACCTTCTTCTCTTTTATCAAAGCCATGTTTGAGACTATTGGTCAAAAGGTTGTTAAAAATTTGTGTCATATAACCTGGAATGACTGAAACATTAATCCCATCATCCACATCTATAATATACTCAATTTCTTTTCGGTTCAGAACTGGCTTGAGGCTTAATAGAATCTCATCAATAAGTTCCTTCATATTAGAACACCGCAGCTCAAGCTGAGTTTGATCAGCAGCCATTTGCTTAAAGTTTGACATGAGTTCAGCTGCATGTGTCAAATTCCTATTTATAATGTCTGTTGATTCGTCCAAATACGCTACATACTCATGAAAAGCGGACTTTGTGAGGCTTCCACTGCCAAACGCCTTACTAACATCCTTCGTTTTCTCTTTTATGAAGCTCCCCGTTGTCATAGCCGACCCAATAGGTGTACTAATTTCATGTGTAAGACTTGCTACAAGGTTTCCAAGAGCTGTCATTCTTTCTGTTTGGATGAGTCTATTCTGCATTTTGTTCAAATGTTCTACTGTGGTTCTTAAACTTTGGTTCGACTTTTCAAGCTGATCTGACATTTGCTCTTGATCAGACAATGACTTTTTAAGTGCTTGATTGGTTTTTTCGAGTGTCGCAGTACGCTCTCCAACGCGATTTTCAAGCTGGTTATTTAGTGCGATTAACGCATTTTGATACTTCTTTTGCTCATTTATTTCTTGGAAGAAAATCGCATAGTGCATAAGTTCTCCATGGTCTTCGACTATTTCTGAAAATGACAATAATGTATGTGTGTTTTCACCTTCTTGATTTTTTCACTGTCACTTCCATCGATTTACCTGTGTCTGTCTTGCCTGCAAAAGCGTCTCTAATGCCATCAGCATCTTTTGGCATAATGGCATCTAAATCCATCGCTTGAAGTGAATTTTTTGTTAGTCCGAAGAGGTGTTGTGCTTTTGCATTTGCATCTACAACCTGTAAAGATTCATCAAACAGAATAATTCCGATAAATCCCTGCTCAAAATAGCTACGATATTTGGCTTCAGACATGGACGTTTCTTCATGAAGTATGTTTATCTCCTTTAGACCCATAACAATTAACACCCAAAGCAATGCACCTGTGATTATGACATATAAGTTCCCTTTAATCGTTTGAACAAATGCCATAACCTCAATATCTGAGATAACAATAGACAGAAACTGATCAGAAAGCATTATCCATAAAACACCAAATATCATGTATATAATTGTGACCCGATGGGCTAAACTGTATTTCTTGAAAAGTGTCTTGATTTGATCCATGTCATCCGCCTCACTTTGTATTATTGTCTGTCTCTACCAATCTCTATAAATATATACCCGTCTGATCATTTTGATATCAAACAAGATTTAGAATTGCCAAAGGGTGAATCCGCCTTATTCGGGGTATAAACTACTTAAGAAAGGAGGATATTATGGGCAATTTTCTCATTACTGGAGGATCAGGATTTATTGGATCACACCTTGTTGAGAGACTTTTAGCCAATAACAACACGGTACACATTATTGATAATCGTGCCGGTGATCCTCATCTTAGCGAATTCTCAAATGCCAAGTATCATCTTGCAGATATTACAGACACATCCATAATTGAATTGATTAAAGACATAAGTCCTGACTACATTTTTTCACCTCGCCACAGCTTTTAACAACAAAGGTGTTCCATTCCATGTGAAATCTATTGCTAAAGTCAATGTAATCGGTACCATTAACATTATGGAAGGTGCACACCTCGCGGGTGTAAAAAAGGTTATCTTCACGTCGACTGGTGCTGTATATGGAAAACCTGCATATGTTGGCATTGACGAGAATCATCCGTTATGCCTCTTACGCCATATGGTATGACAAAAAGGTCGGCCGAAGAGTTTATTCAACTCTATTCACGGCTCTATAAGATTCCATATACAATTTTGAGACTTGCAACTGTATATGGCAAAAGACAAGTGCCACTTAGCGATGGAGACTTGGTGGCTGACTTAATTCGTAAATATATGCACCACCAACCGATTGCTCTTGAAGAGGACGGTCAACAGTCTAGGGATTTCATTTACATTGATGATATTCTTGATGTCTTTGAACTTTGTCTAACAAAGGGAGAGAATGCAGTATTCAATATTGGATCTGGTCATGGTACAGTTCTCAACGAACTTATAAATCTGCTTAACGCCACATTTGAAATTCATGTGGAGCCGACGTTTATACCTACTCCTGAATCACATGAAAAAGAGAACTTCTTTGATATTAGCCTCGCGCTTTCAAGGTTAGACTGGTCTCCGAAATTTGACTTAGCAGATGGTATTCTTGAAACTGTACATTACTATAAACGAACACTCAGAATGTAATAAAAAAATCCGCAGAGACCCCTTCATTTTTGAAGATGTTTCTGCGGATTTTAAGTCTTACTCATGATCAACTTGTTTGATTGATATCCCGCGTGGGATGATCTCTAAAATATAGATACAAATAATTGCAAAATGCGACAAAAGTAATTACAACTGCCCCCGTCATGGTCGCGTCACGATATACAGGCTTTGCTTCTAGTAGTGATGTTGCAACTGCAATGTAGAACACCATGGTTGCAACTTTCCCAAAAACATTAGATGGTATCACACGGTTGATTTTCCCGAAATACATAATCGCCGCACCTACAATCATGGCTAGGTCTTTTAAAAGAACTGCATAAAGCACCCACGTAGGAATAAGCCCTGAGTATGTCAGGCATCCAAGAGCTGCTAAAAGCATGAGCTTATCAGCTAACGGATCTAAAACAGTGCCGAGTTTTGTCGACATGTTAAATCGCCTTGCTATATAACCATCTAGAACGTCAGTGACCCCAGCGACAAGATAAATAATAAGTGCTGTTATTGGCTCATTCAAATAGTAGAAATAGATGAAGACTGGAATGAGTATGAGTCGGATCACAGTTAAAATATTGGGTATATTCACTAGATTCACCTCCATCTTGTGATTAGTATATTATACCATGATACCCAATGGCATTGCCCAATAATTTCCTTATGAAACTCTTAAATAAAAAAAGACACAAATGCGTTACCACATTTGTGTCTTGAACATGTTCCACTTCTTCATTTTATACATTTAGACTATACGACCTGATTGTAGTTATAGGGTCTGACTTATACAGAGAAACGCGTCACACGGTTCAAAAGATCAAGTGACAGACTTGACAGCTGTTCTGAAGCACTAGCAATTTCCTGAGAAACAGCATTTTGCTCCTCGGCTGATGCGGATACTTCTTGTGCACTGGAAGTTGTCTCTTGTGCTACAGTTGCTATAAACTCGATTGACTCTGTGACCTTGTTTCCAAATGAACCTGTTGTGGTAATTGTTCCAGCAACTTCTTCAATGAGGGCATTTGTTGTTTCAACACGCTCTGAAATGCTATCGAATGCTTCACCTGTCTTATCAATCGTTTCAATACCTTCATTAATTGCTGCATTTTCAGCGTTTATGAGTGCACTCGCCATTGTAATTTCTGATTGAATGCTACTGATTAGGTCATTAATGCCTGTCGCTGACTCCATTGACTCTGTTGCTAACTTTCTAATTTCTTCTGCAACAACAGCAAACCCACGCCCTTGTTCACCTGCACGAGCCGCTTCAATTGATGCATTTAGAGCAAGTAGATTCGTCTGGTCAGCAATATCTGATATGGTATTAGAAATATTACCAATCTGACTTGATTGCTCGCTCAAGTCATTAATAACCTTGATCGTTTGTTCACTGCTTGCTTTAATTGCATCCATCTGTTTTACAGTCGACTTCATCTGATCTTGACCAAGCTTCGCTGATTCCATCACTGACGAAGACTCTGCAACCATTTGACCAGTTGCTTCTGTTGATCTGTCTAGTTGTACTTTCATTTCATTTACAATGTCTTTTGTACTCATGACATAATTCGACTGTTCCTCAGTACCAGCTGTAATTTCTTCAATGTTTGAAGTCACTTCTTCAGCGGCTTGACCACCCTCTTCAGCAGACGATGCTAACTGCTGACTACTCGATGATAGGACCTCTGCTGTCTTCATAATCTGCACAATCATTTCTCTGAATCCGCCGATCATTTCATTCAGAGACATGCCCATTTGAGCCACTTCGTCACCGTCTGTCGGGATTTCCCCCTTACTATTTGTGTAATTTACTGTTAGGTCACCAGACGATGCTTGTTTCATGACGTCTTGCATTTTTCTAATACGCTTTACTATATACATGGAAATTCCGCCCGCAGCCACCATACCAATTAAAAACAATATAGTTCCGAAAAGAAGGGTTTGTTTTCTCATTTCGTGAAGACCTGACAGGTACTCTGTTTGGTCAGCACTTAGCGATATGGAATACCCTTCAAAGCCAGTATATAGATTTAACTTGGTCACTCCATTAAATGTATAAACAACTTCACCATCACCACCTGCAACCATGTCTGTCAAAACACCTGTTAACTCTGGTACACCTAGATCAGGTATAGACTTTTTTAAGCATAATTTCTTCACTTGGATGGAACACAAACAAGCCGTCTGAGTTGACCATATATGCATATCCGTTATTTCCAACTCTCAAAGCTGCTAGATTTTCAAACAGCGTGTCCATTTTAACTGCTGCTGCCAAAATGCCTGTCGTTTGACCACTTTTATTTTTTAGTGGATATGCGTACACTCGAACTGGGCGTCCCGTTCCCTTAGATTCGATAATATCACTCCACACAGTATCACCGTTTTTAGCTGTTTGGAAATATGTTCGGCTTGATATATCTATGCTTCATAGCTTCCATTACTGCTATCTGCTTGAATCGTACCACTTAGATCCGCAATAAAAATTGTTTCAAGTAACACTTCATTCTTCTTTGCCATGTCAAAAAGCAGGTCTTTGGCACTCTGCGTTTTCCCACTATGTGATACCAAATCACTGTTCGTTAGTGATTTTACCGTTGGGGTATCTCCAACAACATCAAGTAACATTGCGGTGTTATCTAACCTTAATTCAAAATCTGTTTTAACACTATCAAGCTGTGTTCGTAACTTTGTTTCAACCTCATATGTAACAGCTTGTGACGACCAGTAATAACTGATCCCACCTACGCCAGCTGCGACAACAATAACCAGCAAACAAGACATAAGTGTCATCTTGAGCATAAGGTTATTTTTAATTCTTCCCATAGTAGCCTCCCTCACTTAACACTGTTCTAACTATGTAGTATGACATTGTTAAGAAATTATCTTTATGTACATCCATTGTACATAATAAGAGAAATTCTCACTTATTTCAACATGACACAAACAATAAAACGTAAACTTTCTACTTTCTATTACGATTTTCCCACTAATTCGTCCGTATTTGTTCGAACAACGATTGTACTTCAACCGCGTATACTAACTAAACATGTATGTAGTTATGGTTTCTGAGTCGAATTTTGTCGAATGGTTCCAAATGAAGCTATTAGACCATTCTGATTATTCATTCAAAAATTAAATACCTGTAAATTTGACTCCACTTTTAACGCAAAAAAGGACTTATGATTGTCATAAGTCCTTAGTCTATCTTCATTATAATGCTATTCTACTTACTAGAATTAAGCTCAATTATACTTTGAATCGAGTTACACGTGATAATAAGTCCTGTGCCATATTTGATAATTGGTCTGATGCGCTGGCGATTTCCTGGGAAATTGCATTCTGCTCCTCTGCTGAAGCAGATACCTCTTCAGCACTTGCAGTCGATTCTTTGGAAATTGTTGCTATGAATCCCATAGCATTTGAAACAACCTCACCATATTCATCGGTATGTTCTATACTTTGGGCTACCTTCTCAATGAGCTCATTTGTCGATTCTATTCTGGCTGAGATCTCATCAAACGATTCACCTGTTTTGTCAATTGTCACTATGCCTTCATGAATGGCTTCATTTTCGGCATTAATAAGTGAGCTTGCATGGTGATTTCTGACTGGATTTCATTGATCAAAGAGTTAATACCCGTCGCCGATTCCATAGATTCTGTTGCAAGTTTTCTTATTTCTTCAGCAACCACAGCAAATCCCCTACCTTGGTCGCCAGCTCTAGCGGCTTCAATTGAAGCGTTTAAGGCCAAAAGATTCGTCTGATCTGCAATATCTGAAATCGTGTCAGAGATGTTTCCAATGTGACTTGATTGTTCGTTTAAAGCGTTAATAACTTTAATGGTTTGTTCACTACTCATTCGAATGGCATCCATTTGTTTCACTGTCTTTTGCATCTGACTTTGTCCGTCTTTTGCGGTTTCCAGAACACGCATAGACTCGTTTACCATTTCTTTTGTTGCTTGAGCAGATTTTCCAAGTTGAGATTTCATATCTACTACAATTTCTTTTGTAGACAGCACGTGGCTTGATTGTTCTTCACTTCCAGCTGTTATTTCCTCAATATTCGAAGTGACTTCCTCAGCGGCTTGCCCACCTTCCTCAGCGGAAGCTGCAAGTTGCTGGCTACTCGATGATAGGGTCTCTGAAGTCTTTATAATCTGGTGGATCATTTCTCTGAATCCATCAATCATTTGGTTTAGAGACATTCCCATCTGTGCCACTTCATCTCCTGAAGCTGGACGTTTCCCTTTGGAGATAAATTCCGTTGTTAAATCTCCGTCTGCTGCCGCTTGCATAACTCTTTGCATTCTTCTAATCCGTTTAACAATGTAGCGTGCAATTGAACTTGCCACTGCAGTACCTATTAATAAAAGTACAAATCCAAATACTAGCATATCTGTTCTCATGTCATACAGATTAGACAAGTACTCATCTTGAGCTGCATTAAGTGAAATAGAGTAACTATCAAGCCCAGTGAAAATATTCAGCTTAGTAATTCGGTCCATTGTATAAACCACTTCACCATCTTCACCTGCAATCATCTTAGGCAGTGCTGCTGACAGATTTTCTATACCAAGGTCATCAATAGTTTTCTTCATCATAAGGTCTTCGTTAGGATGGTAAACAAGCAAACCATTTTGATCAACCATATAAGCGTATCCGTTTTCTCCGACCTTTAGCTCTGAAAGTACTTCGTAAAAAGCGTTCATTTCAACACATGCTGCAAGAACCCCAGTTGTATTTCCGCTCTTATTTTTTATTGGATATGCATAAACACGGATTGGCCGACCACTCATTTTCGACTCAATAATAGCACTCCAAACAGTGCTTCCAGACTTGGCAGACTGGAAATACTCTCGACTAGAAATATCTAGACCTATATACTCGCCTTGATTACTATCCAACTGAACTTTACCGTTCAAATCTGCGATGAATATGCCTTCAAGTAAATCAGCTTTTTTTAACAATCATTTCTTCAAGCAAATCTTCTGTTGAATGAACACTTGCCGACTGCATAATGAAGTCATTCGCATTCAGAGATTTAATGGTTGGTGTGTCTCCAAGTAGATCTAACATGCCTTCTGTATTATCCATTTTGAGCCTGAATAAAGATTTCACACCTTGGAGTTCGGCATTGAGTTTTGATTCAACTTCGTTTGTGACTGCCTTTGATGACCAGTAATAGCTTATTCCACCAATACCTGTTACAACAACTAGAACCAACATACAAGTCATTAAAGTCATTTTTATCATTAGATTATTTTTGATCGCGTTCATAATTGTATACCTCCTAACAACAATTCAAGATTGTGTGTAAATGTCAATTTTTTATGTCTCGGCACTATAATAGTGAAACATTTAACCTATTGCAACCAGTGCACTTGAGGAATTGTCAGAAAAATATCAAAAAAACATCCGTATAAACGGATGTTTTGTCGAAGTTGTTTTAATTTCATTATACTTAAAGCGCTTTAATTTAATAAAATCTTTATCTTTTAACTCAACCCTAGTAATAACAACAACATCTTATGTACTGATTGCAATCAAGGTTCGAATTTTAACCTATAACAGTTTTATTAGTACATATAAAAAAAATTTAATGATAGAATAGATTGACCGTGTAACTTTACTAACCGTTTAGTTGAGAACTTATATCACTCGGCATGTTCCTCAGACTTGTATAGACCTACCAATCGTTCTGCACACAGAACAAAAGCTATGATCATGATAAATAGTAAGGAATGTGCATATCTAGGTTGTCCCTCATAAACAAGAAATACGATTGATGGAAACGCTAGATTCATGAAGGGTAGCACAACCTCTTGGTTTAGTGTCCTCTTATTTGAAATAATGCTCATGAACACAGATGGTATACCTATTATAATGAATATTAAACTAAATCCACTTAGTACCCCAAATAGAATATCGTTTAATGCTCTGAATGCATTACGGTTTCTCTCAACTTCTATTAGTGTCAACTCAGATGGTTTATCAGCCAATTCATTCATCGTCCATGCGTCAACGTCCCATGAACCATTAAAATACGTTGAATGCACCCTAATAAGACCAAGCTTGGCGAACTCCTCTGGATTGTTTGTGATCCAGTTCATAGCATGGGGTTTTAGATCCACTTCAATGTCAGAAGCCAGCTTTATACTTTTACTTCCATTTTCGAGGTGTTTGTCGATAATGCCTTGAATCTCTGGTGTTTTATACAAGTCTTCAAATGACATCCATCCGCCGTGGACATTGTTTGGATTGTTATTGATGTATAAGTTAAAGCCAGAGTTATATGAAATAGGAATGTATCTTCCAAAGGCTTTATAATTCCTGATTGTCCATGGCGCAATGACCGCAGCCATAACCAGCCATATTACCGCCCCTTTAAGGACAGCCTTTTTAAAGTCTTTTTTCATCATCCACTCACTACACGCAATGATGATTGGAAATGCCATATAAAAGGGTTTTGTTAATGCACACAGTCCTGTTAAGAAACCCAGTAGCGGATACTTTATCTTGTCATTCATTTCACTAATCTGAACCCATATAAGTACTGCTAATAGAAACGCCATAAGGGTCTCTGTTCCAGTTGCATTACAATAAGCAATATGATGAGGTAAAAACGAAACTATTGCCATAGAAATTAGCGCTATAGTATCCGTATTTGATTTTTCCTTAGTAAATTTAAGGACGATTCGCCACGTTAATATAATAGTAGCCATACTGTAAAATACATTGAACCATTTGGCTAAACTAACAGATGCTGTCCCAAACAACTTAAATAGTATCCCTAAAGACCATGAATAGAACATACCTTGGAAGGCGATTGGTGCCCCTTCATATGTAAAGCCTTTTCCGTTAAATATGTTTTCAGCAATTCTATAATATGCATCAAAGTCATATAACTGTTCTGTTGGAATAGTTCTTATCCACCAAACACGTGCTAAAAAATCCTAGTAGAAGTATAAAACTAGGTATGACAAGCTTCTTTATAGGGTCTGTTTTAATCTCTTGTGCAATTTTATTCATTGGATTCATAATTTCCATCCTTTAAGTTTTTGTTTTATGACTTTACCATACACATATTATAGTTAAATTAACTACATCTTTCTTGTTTCCCTCCCTAGTATATCGTTATAAGAAGGGAGATGACAATATGTGCTTCCAAATAACATAATAAAAACCCTGAGGTGTGGATGTTGCCACGCCTCAGGGCTTAATCTACTTATATCCAATGATTGTTTTTTATTCCATTCCAATGACAAGCTCAGCTTCAAATAGGTCGTCTGATAATTCAACACCAAATACGAATACCGAGTTGCCTGCTTCATAATCGAGAATGCTAAATGTTGCACCTTCTTTAAAGCTAACAGTCCATGTCTGACCAGAGTCATCTTTCACTTTTAGAAGGTCTGCTGTTGAGTACACTTCTACTATTTCAGCTTTAAATTTCACTTTTTCAGCAACTTTATTTGTTACAAGAGTGTTGGCACCCATTCCATCCATTTTAAGTGTTACACTCTGATCCAGTCTTAGATCATATACGTCGCCTGTGTCTCCACCTTGAAGGATAAAGTCCATGTCTTCTTTTAGTGAAATGGTTTTTGTTGAACCATCACCAGTAAGAACTGTAATTTGTGGTGTCTTGCTGATTAAAATTGAAGTGATTGTACCAGAAACTTCAGAGCTGATTCCAGTTGATTCTACAAGAACAACTTCTCCATATTCCAGAGTCACATTAACAATATCACCTTTACGGATGCCTTCTCCACTTGATTTTACTTGAATGTCAGATTCAAGTATTTGGTCAATATAGCTTCCTTTTTCAAGTTGGATGCTAATTGAGCTTCCTTTTTTGAAATCAGTTGTTCTGTTCAGAATACCGCTCACAACAGTCTTTGCTGAGTAAGCTTCAACCTCGCGAACCATAACCCCTTCTACATTCATATGAATCTATCGCCAAATACAAGTTCGTCCAGCTCCGCTGATTCACCATCTTTTACAATTACCGCTGAATCGTAGGCTTTAAAGTATTTCTTTCCATCATCCGTTGCAATTGTAATAACACGGTAAGCGCCGTCCTCATCTGTTAACTCATCTGACTTTGCTTCGTACTTGCCTTCAGTTTTATCAAACTGCTTGTTAATAACAAGTTTGATCAATTCACCGTCTGTTTCATGAACAGTGACATCCATCCCTTTATTCACATCTGATAGCTCAAGTGTATCACCATCACGTTTTATGCTTGTTTCACTTCCATCATATACGTGAAGTTTACCGCCACCATCTCTAATTTCAATAATTTCTAGGTCGTCATGTACAATTGACACTATTGCTTCATATGTCTTTGCACCACTTTTAGTGACACTTGTTACAGATGAGCTTGTGTCATCCTTCTCAGCAGGTACAATTTCACCACTTAGGACGCCATGTGCACCAGATAGCAGCGTTGCAAGAACCTCTCTTGTCACAACTTGCTTAGGATTAAAATTACCTTTATCGTCCCCTTTGCTGCTAATGACTTCATTTTGGATTAGAAGATCAACATAGGGTGCTGCAGCACTTGTGATTGAAAATGCATCTTTATAATCAAAACTGATAATACGTTGCAGGTTCTCACTTAGGAAAATATTCATACCTTTACCAAGGAAAATAGACGCCTCAAGTTTTGTTGCTTCTGCAAGCTCACCTTCAATAACAAAGCCTTTTAGCTCGTCAGGGTGCAGAATTTCATTTTCAAGTGCATACCCGATTGCCGCCCAAGTCGATTCACCATATGGTGCAAGTGTTTTGGGGATACCAGCTGAATCAATGGTAGCTCCGAATTTCATTGCTAAAACATCACCTTGAAGTTTGTCAAACTTTCCAGAAGCTGCGATGGTATTGTAGATTGCTGTAACAACCTCTAGTTTTGATACCGCCTTCGACGGTTTGTATGTAGCGTCACTATAACCAGGCATAATGTCATTTTCAACAACCTTTATTATAAATGGCATTGCCCAGTAGTCTTCTGGGATATCTGTAAATAGTCTTGCTGCAAATGTTGCAGGTGTGCTCATTGTCATTATTACGAGCAGGCATATTGCCACAGCTCTTTTCATATTCGTACGTATACTCATTAGGAATAGCCCTCCATTCACTAGTTTTCACCCTAGTCTCAATCTAAACTCATTATAGCAAATCAATTTTCCAGTATCGTTTCATTGGTGTTACAATCCTGTGACTTTATTAGACTTAAATACAAGCATCTTGCTTAATATATAGTTCATAATAATCACAATGACTGACATAATATATTTTGACATCATTTTATCTATCATAAAGGCATCGATTAACAACATGAGTCCAACCGTTTCCATAGCCCATGTTCCTAATCTCGATGTAAAAAAAAGGAAATGGCTTCTTTTATGATCTCAGTCGATGTCTTAGCTTTTGAGTCAAATACATATTTGCGGTTTGTTATAAATGCAAATAAAACCGCCAAGACCCATGATATTGTTGTCGCCATGAAGTAATGCATACCTGTCATGAGCAGTAGAGCATACCCACCAACTCCAATGACTGTGGTCAAAACTCCAAATACTAGATATAGACCAATTTCCCGTTTCATAATTTCCGCCTTGCTTCAACTCTTTCCAAGCCTTGACTCATTTTACAACTCACTCTTTTTGTCAGGTTCAACTTCGCAGTAGCAGTCGTATTTAGAATTTCCACCACTTCTGTGAACGGGTGCACCATCTTGTTTGCTAATAATATAGAGCGGTCTGTTTCTTACCTCTTCGTAGATTCTTGCAATATACTCACCAATCACGGAAATTTGAATCATGATAATCCCGAAGAACAATAAGAGAATCGTTACGATAGATGTCCAACCTTCAACAGCATGATGATTAAATACAACTTTCATGACCACCCAGTATATTAAGTTTAAAAAAAGCAAACATAGCCGTCGCAAATCCAAGAAAACTAAATATTTTAAGTGGTTTATAGGAAAATGACAGTATCGCATCAAATGCAAGCTTAAACAGTTTTAAATAATTGTACTTTGTCTCACCAGCATGACGTGCGTCTCTGTCGTACTCCACATATGTAACATTAAACCCTACCCAGTGTGTCAAACCTCTGAAGAACCTGTTCTTTTCATTTAAGTTATTAATCTCATCCACAACACGACGACTCAATAATCTAAAATCTCCTGTGTCGAGGGGTATTTCAGTGTCACTAAGAACCTTCATGATTCGGTAAAACCATCTTGATGTGGCCTTCTTTAGCCATGTTTCCTTGTCACGTTTTCTGCGTTTTGCATAAACAATGTCATTGCCTTCTTTGAACTTTGCATACATATCCAGAATGACTTCAGGTGGGTCTTGGAGGTCTGCATCTATAATAACAACGGCTGCACCTTGTACTGACCTAAAGCCCGCTGTATTTGCCATTTCATGGCCAAAGTTCCTGGAAAAGCTCACGTACTTAACACGTTCATCTTGTTTTTGCAGTGCTTCAATTTCTTTTATTGTTCCGTCGTGACTTCCGTCGTCAACAAACATGATTTCAAATGCATCTGAAATCTGTGAAAGCACTTCTTCAAGACGGTCATATAAGGGTTTTATGTTTTCTTCTTCATTGAAGGCGGGCACAACCACGCCAATGTCCACTTTCTTCAAGGGTTTACTTCCTTCCAAAACTCTGATTAGAACTATTATTTTATCTTAATCAACGTTATTTCATTCCCTTGAATTATACCATAGAGTTAGGTTACAAAATGGTTATATTAAGACATTCTGAAATGTATTCGAAGCCGCTTGTACACACTACGGTATATAGTCCTAACAAACAACAAAATCAGCTAGGATACTAGGTTCATCCTGCTGATTTTGATTGGATATTAGTTGAATATTAATTGGATACACTTCTAGAATATTCTGTGGTGCCTCCAGTAGTTTTCACTGTCATCAAGCCTGATTTCTTTGTCGTCGATGGCTTCATGTCCATTACTA
>JDSF01000043.1_pt1 | contig 119328 bp, 193 predicted proteins | sample 199441 | NCBI WGS metagenome assembly JDSF01 (sample SAMN02592751, study PRJNA231836) | bioreactor metagenome | isolation source: continuous culture bioreactor denitrification-DNRA | place: Germany: Bremen
TGCGGCATACTTTACAAATGCCAGCGGATACGGTACTGCTTCTATCGATGCGGCTATGTTTATGGACAAAGAGAAGAAGGACAATTTTGCCCGTTCTTTCTCAAACGCTGATATCGACAACATAAAATGGTATCCTCCTGTGCCTGCCGCACTGGAAAAAATCGAAGGCAAAATACTCGACAGAGTTAAAGCCGCTAAATAGATTTGTTCATTTAAAGGTGGGCAATATCGATTGTCCACCTCTTATTTTATTTTATAAGGTCTGGCTATAATGTATAACAGTTTAGAAATAGCTAAAGTCAATAAGCATTTCGGTGATTTCAGAGCGGTTGATGATATCGATTTTTCCGTTGCGGAAGGGGATTTTTTCTCCATTCTAGGACCATCAGGCTGCGGCAAAACGACACTGCTGCGGATGATTGCAGGTTTCATAAAGCCCACGGCAGGTGAAATCAGGATAAGCGGAAAGGATATGTCAGGTATTCCGCCTAACAAGAGACCTGTGAATCTTGTCTTCCAGAACCTCGCACTCTTTCCGATGATGAACGTAGGTGAGAATGTCGCCTTCGGTCTAAAACGTCTAAATATCTCTAAAAAAGAGATAGGTTACAGGGTTTCGTCGATTCTGGAGAAGGTGCAGCTTGACGGATTCGAATCGAAGGATATATCCCAGCTTTCAGGGGGGCAGAAACAGAGGGTGGCAATTGCAAGGTCATTGGTGCTTGATCCTTCTATTCTGCTGTTAGACGAGCCTTTGGGGGCTTTAGACCTGAAGCTGCGTGAGCAGATGAAGATCGAACTTAAAAAAGCTACAGCATGAGGTCGGGACTACTTTCATTTATATTACTCACGATCAGTCGGAAGCATTGGTAATGAGTGATACGGTTGCAGTTATGAACAAGGGGAAGTTTGAACAGATTGATACTCCTCAGAATTTATATGCAAATCCGAAAACAAGCTTTGTGGCAGGATTTGTGGGAGAGGCGAACAGGTTTGAGGTCAAGTTTTTTAAACGGGGATAAATCAGAAGCCGTCACCTCTGAAGGGGTGAAGTTTAAAGTCAGCTGTCTGGACTCAGGTATAGGCAGTGAAGGGACACTCTTTATAAGACCTGAGGCTGTCGTGCTCATGGTGGATAAGTCTATTGATAATATGAATTTTTTCGAACTTAGTATTAAGACCGTCCTGTTCGATGGTTCTAATACCAAGGTCCTGGCAGTGATAAGCGGAACAACTCATGAAATAATGGTTGCATTGCCTCAGAACAGACATTTTGCACACATCAAGCCGGGCGATGTCCTTCAGGCAGGTGTAGATGTGAAGGATTGCAGGTGCTATGGGTAAGGGTATAAAGCTTGGTTTTGTCATATTTTTTACTCCGATATTCTTGTGGCTGTTTTTGCTGATAGTCCTTCCTAATATAGAGCTTTTTTATTATGTCTCTGAAGGCAGAGAACGACATGGGTGATATGGTCTGGTCGCTTGCGAATTACACGGAGTTTTTTCAAAGAGCAGGTGTACTGGCTGACTTTTGTTCGAGTGGCGATATATTCCATACTGGTAACTTTTCTGACATTTGCCGTGACGTTCCCGATCGCATTTTATATCACTAAGATAACGTCTGTAAAATATAAGGGCTTTTTTGATGATTCTTCTGCTGATCCCTTTCTGGGTCAGTGAGCTTGTGAGGGTTTACGGCTGGATGATTCTGCTGAGAGAAAGTGGTATTATCAATTTCTTTCTGGTAAATTTCGGCTTGCTGGATATGCCTGTAGAGATGCTTTACAATGATGTCAGTATGATTATGGGGCTGGTGTATACATCTATGCTTTTCATGGCTGTGCCGTTGATCTCGTCTCTGGACGGCATGGACGACAGCTATATAGAAGCCGCACATGATCTGGGTGCATCGAAATTCGTGATCTTCTTTAAAATCGTCATACCTTACACTGCTCCGGGGATTGTATCAGGTTCAATAGTGGTCTTTATGCTGACACTAGGTAATTACCTGACCCCGAACCTGATGGGCGGTAAAAACTCTCTATGGTTCACCGAGCAGATATATAATCAATTTATTGCCAGCTTCAACTGGAATCTCGGAGCGGCATTCGGCTTCCTTTTACTGCTGTTGTCCTCTCTGATAGTATGGCTGGGTCTCAAGCTAACGAGACAAAGTCTGGCGAAGGCTCTGACATGATAAGATCACTCCCAAGATCAGGAAGCTATAATATAGGCTTTATAATCTACGTTGTTGCGTTTTATATATTTCTTTTTTTGCCCCTCTATTTGTCACTTGTGTTTTAGCTTTTAACGATTCAGATTTTCCTGCTCTTCCATGGTATGGGTTTTCACTGGACTGGTTTTTTTTCAGACACTGCACCGAGGATAGGTTTATTCAATGATACAGAGATGCTCAGAAGCATCTGGATAAGCTTTCAGACAGCTTTTTTTCGTGTCTGTTTCTTCATTGATCGTGGGGACAATGGGAGCGTTCCTGTTCGAGCAAGAGCAGTTTCGTTTTAAGCAGGCGTTATATTTTCTGGCACTCACCCTCTCGTTATTCCGGGGGTTATTCTGGGGATATCTCTGCTGCTGATGACAAACAGTATAGGTATATTTTTTTGAAGAAAGATTTGGTCTGGATGTTGAGTTCCTGCGTCCAAGCTTCTGGCTGGTGGTGATAGGTCAGTTCTCATTTATTACGACATTTGTGCTTCTGGTGGTCTCTGCCAGACTTCGGAAATTTGATAAATCACTGGAAGAGGCGGCTCTTAATCTCGGAGCTAGCCGTTTTGATGTGATTCGTTTGATCACCCTGCCTTTTTTTACGTCCTGCTCTGATAGGTTCAGGTGCGGTTGCATTTTTTGATGAGTTTTGAGAACTTCAACACGACTCTTTTCCTCATCGGGTCGGATACTACCTTGCCTATCAACCTTTATCTGCAGGTCAGGGACGGGAGTTCGCCTATCATTAATGCTATCTCTTTTCTGCTTATTTTATTTACTTCTCTGCTGGCAGTAGTTAATCTATTTGTCACCAGAAAGGCGGAGTAGATGTTTTTTCAGAATTGTTTCAGCAAATCAAATCTTGTTGCTGCTCACAGGGGTGTCAGTGCATTCAGGGCAGAAAACACTATGGCAGCGTTCAAAGCGGCTGTTGGGCGGAATGACTTTGTGGAGCTTGATGTGGGGTTCAGCAAGGACGGTGAAGCTGTCATTATCCACGATTCCACACTCACAAGGACGTCTGACGCAGCAGAGATAGATACTTTCAAATCGCCTTATGAAGTGACGGATTATACTTTGAGCCGGTTGAAGACATTGGATATGAGCTCATGGTTTATCAAATCCGATTCTTTCGGCAGTATCAAAGCAGGGCTGGTCTCTGCGGATTTCCTTTATGGTTTGCCCGTGGAAAGGATACCGACACTGCAGGAAGCGTTGATCTTTTTCAAGAGAGCCAAGATGCCTGTTAATATCGAGATAAAGGATATGTCAGGCACTAAGTTTGACAGTAGGGCTTCTGAGAGTGTGGTCAGAATCATTTATGATTTGCAGTGTCAGGAATCAGTTCTGGTCTCCTCGTTTAATCATGATTATCTGAAGCAGTATCATATATTAGCACCGGAGATATCCACAGCGGTATTGGTCGAAAAAAAATCACCCAGATGATCTGATGGAATATGTTTTGAACCTGAATGCGAATGCATATCATGCAGAGTCGGGCATGCTCGACAGAGAGGTTGTAACAAAGCTCCGCAGTGTTGGCATAGCAGTGAACGCATATACCGTAAATACCCATGATGAAATGAACCGTATGTTTGGTATGGGTGTAACAGCCGTCTTCTCTGATGTGCTGGAAATGCTTTAGGGTTGTTTGGCTTAATAAACAGAAAAAAGCCCCGTGACTGAATAATCAGTTATCAGGGCTTTTGATTCAATCCACTATGAAGTGACTAAGAGTTCGGTAATTGAAAATCCTCTACGTTCAAAGTTTCCTCTATGATTGAAGCAACGCTGTCGGCATTCTCTGTGACGGCAATATGAAACAACGCCTCACCCTCATGTATGAGAGGCAGGTTAGAACAGCCTATAACAACTCCGTCCACAGGGAGAGGATAAACTGCTGGAAATCTGAAAAAGGGTCTACTACTATTGCCAGAGTTTCACCTTTTGAGACTGTAGCTCCAACATCAACCTTTCTGGAGATAGTTCCACTGGATGTCGACCTTACCCATATAGTTTTTTCTATAAACAGAGTGGTTTTACGTGGTGGTCTTTTAGTGCTTATCTTAGGCAGCATACCTATATGCCTGAGCACGGATAAAACACCTTTTACTCCCAGCTGTATAGACGCTTCATCAAATCTAAGGGCTTCTCCTGCCTCATATAACAGCATGGGAGTCTCATTCGATGCGGCATACGCCTGAGTGAGCCGTCTCTCGTGTCCGTGTTGACGACAATCGGTGCACCGAAAGATTTCGCTATTTCTTTTGTCTCAGGGTTGTCACAACAGGCTCTGATATGAGGTAGGTTAGTTCTGTGATTAGACCCTGTATGCAGGTCGATCCCGAGATCACATTTATCTATTATATTCTCTGAGAGTATATTAGCTATTCTGGCTGCGAGTGAGCCTTTTTTTGTCTCCAGGAAAGCTTCTGTTCAGGTCTCTGCGGTCAGGCATATATCTGGATCGTGATAAAAAAAACCGAAAACATTGACTACAGGTACGGCGTAAAGTGTACCCCGCAATTTTTGCAGAGCTTTATGTGACATAAGTCTGCGTATGATCTCTGTACCGTTTATCTCATCTCCGTGGATAGCAGCAGTGACGAAAACCGCAGGTCCGGCCATCTTACCGTGGATGATGTGTATTGGAATATTCACATCGGTATGGGTATACAGCTTAGACACTTTCAGCTTGAACGTATTAAAAGTACCTGGGAGAATCTGCTCTCCGTTAAACTCTATTGGAGTGTTTTTTCATATAAGTTTATGCTCCGACTTGATCTTTTTTTTATTTTTTTTAGTTACATCAGTTTCGATGAATTCGATGACCTTTGACGCAACATCTATACCTGTTGTTTTTTTTCAATCCCTTCCAAGCCAGGTGAAGAGTTAACTTCCAGTACCATAGGGCCTGAATCAGACCTGAGCATATCCACACCGCAAAAAAGGGAGATTCATCGCCTTCGCCGCTGCAATAGCGGTTATGCGTTCCTCACGGCTTAGTTTTATTACTTCGCCGATTCCGCCCCTGTGCAGGTTGGATCTGAAATCAGACTCATCTCCACGACGCATCATGGAAGCGATAACTTTTCCGCCGACGACAATAGTTCTAATGTCGCATGATTTTGCTTCTTTGATAAACTCCTGAAGGAGTATGTTGGTTTTCATCCCGTAAAATGCTTCAACAACAGACTTGGCAGCCTTTTGTGTTTCGGCAAGAACAACTCCTATACCTTGAGTTCCTTCAAGGAGCTTGATGATCACAGGAGGTCCTCCCACACTGGAGATAATCGAATTTACACTTTCGGGAGTACATGCGAAAGCTGTTTTAGGAATTCTGACTTTGTGCTTGGATAGAATCTGTAGACTCCTCAGCTTATCTCTTGCCCTTACGATGGCGAGGGATGGATTGATAGAATACACACCGCTCATCTCAAATTGGCGAACAACGGCAGCCCCGTAAAACGTCTTAGAAGCTCCTATTCTTGGAATAACAGCGTCTATAAGGTTCTTCTGTGCCTTGCCTACGAAAACATCTGTTTCACCGTTACCTATGATCATGTGGGATTTGATATAGTCTATCATTTCCATCTCGTGCCCACGGGCTTGCCCTGCTTCCAGAAGCCTTTGAGTCGAATAATACGACTCTCTTCTTGATAAAACTGCAATTTTCATAATTTTTTCCTTTTTAGCATCAAATGATAAGTTTTTTTTGGATACATCAACCAGAAATTTATTGCTGAGCATTTTCCTGCCAATCAATACAGGGTATTTCATCCCTTTTCTGTCTGTAAGTGTCAGTTCTATAGTATACAGTTTTTTATACATCTTTACCTTTGTTTTGATCGAATATCTTTTTTCAGCCAGTCCGTTTGAGCTTTTGACGTTTCTGATCTTATGGACTTTTTTCTACGAATTTTTTGCCTGCAATAATCTTCGTGATCAGGATCCAGCAGGCAGAAAGAAACTTTCTGTATATCATTTTCTTCAAACGCTTCAATATGATGACAGTGAATCGATGATGTGTATGCCCCAGTATCAATCTTTACCGCCAGGTCTGACAACCCTAGTTCGGGAAAATCTAATTTATCACTCAGACCTATTATTTTCATCAATTTTGCTTTCTTTACCGCCATGGTCTTCCTCTTTATGCGTTTTCCAATTTTTTTTCAGAAACTGTCTGATTATGGCTTGTTCCACTTTCCCTTTCCTTCTGGAGGGTACAGGAACTCGAATTAAAAGATTTATCACTTCAGGATCAGTTATGGAGATGGTAATACGCGGCTCAACATTGGGCGTTTCGAATCCGCTTTTATTACCAAGCTTTTCCATATGCTGCTTTGCCTCGTCCAGATACTCTCGCACTGTCTCCTCTGCTGCTTCTAAGATTATCGTTTCGGCTCTTTCCCAATCAGATTTTGCATTAATGGGGATGGAGAAGATATGTAAGATATAATCTTCCGTATATGTTTCATTAATAACCGGCTTGGCTAGGAATAGACTGTTGGGAAGACTGATTGATCTGCCTGTGTATTGATGCGATTTGTTGCCGGGGCCTATCTCAAGCAGTGAAGTGTTAAATAGATCGATATTAACCACATCCCCTCTGAACCCGTCTATGTCGATACGGTCTCCCACCTTGAAAGATTGAGAATAGCTTTTGACCAGTCCACCGAAGATACTGAGGAGTATCTCTTTTGTGGCGATAACAATAGCCACGGAAATCGCCGTAATAGAAAAGGCAAGATTTCGCAACTGAGTGAGCCATATGAATGATAAAGAAAAAACAATGAGCAGAAAAAAAGACTCTTCTGGTGAAAACAACGGTTCTCATCTTTATATCATTGCTGGCATATTGCTTTTTTTCTCACCAGACTCAGAGAAAGATGACGGAAAAATAGCAGAACTATTAAAGTCACTGCCGAAATGATTAATCTAGTTATGTTGTCGTCATTAAAAAACCATTTATAACACCAGCCTTTAAAACCATTTATTCTTTCTCAGCAGTGTGATCTGAAATATTAGTAATACCGCTATGAGTGAAAAAAAATATCCAGAATCCCCACTTGTATTCAGCACCGGGCATACCTCCTAAATTAATACCAAATAAGCCCGTTAAGAAGCCGAGAGGAAGAAATATAGCCGTAATTACAGATAAAAGATACATATTTTTTACTCAGTCTTTCAGATGTCTGAATTCGTATTTCGTCGTTGAGCAGGTGGCACTTCTCTTTAATAAGTTCCAGCTCTTCCAGAAAGCGTTTCAGCCTGTTTAGGCTCACCTCAAGATACTCTTTGTCATCTGTAGTAAAGAAATTATTTTTTTGATGCAATCAGTTTTGCAACGGCATCTTTTTTGAGGAACAAAATATCTCAGCAGGCTCACAGCAGTTTTTCTTATCTCTACTATGACATCCCTGTTTATTATGTCGTCTCTGTTGATGATCTCGTCTTCAATGTCTATTGCGTCTTCGCCCAGTTTATTAATAATCGGCTCTGCTTTATCAGTGAGGAATTCCAGAAGCATGCAGATAAACTCCTGAGTGTTGTCAGGACCTTTTCCTTTGGTAAGTGCTGCTTTCATGTCGTTTATAGCCTGAACACCTCTCACGATAACTGTGATGACAGTGTCGTTTGTAACAAACATTCTGACTGACAGCATATCTTCCGGATCTTCGTCATCATTGAGGTTTACACCTCTGAAGTTGATCAGAAACCCATCGGAATAGACGTTGGTTCTGGGTCTTGTCTCATTTGCAAACAGCTGTTCGGAGATTAGTTCATCTATCCCTGATTCATTTATTAACCAATTTTTTGACATTTTCATCGTTCCAGTTGATGAGCAGCCATCTGTAACTGCCAGTATCTACAGGGGAGAGATCAAGAACTTCTGAGCTTTCGATTATCTTACCTTTTGAGACTACAGTATTTAATGCTGACCAGTTCAAATGTTCCTCCTCAATTCTTAATACTATATATTACTATGAACTAACGAAGAATTGTATATTTTATTTGTGAGAAAATATTTTTTTGAAGTGAGCGTCATTTTAATTGCAATGAATACCTACAAAATTGCAGTTTCGGAAGTGTAGTTTCCTGTTAAGAAGCGGTTTTTTCTTGTTAAATATAGTGAACTGTATGATTAACTCCTTTGTTATTAGTTGTTTAAACTTTGGTTTTATCTGGCATAGTTTTTGATTAGTAATATTGAACCATACGGAGGTATCCAATGATCGTACATATTTCTAAGAAATTGCTTTCTATCGCAATTGTATCAATGATGTTATTTGCTGTAATAGTTGTGGGCTATGCTAAAGATGCAGATACTGTAAAAGGTGTCGTACTTGTGGATAAGAATATGATCACACTTGACACCAGTTTGGGTAAAATAGTTGTTAAGAAAGGTGACTTTTCAAAACAGCTCAGAACAATGAACGGTAAAGAAGTTACAGTTACAGGAGTGATATCGGAAGATGCAGACGGTGCTCATGTCATAAAGATACAAACTATCGAAGAGTAATTATCTTCTCAAATTTACAAAGCCGGATTTTTTTCCGGCTTTTTTTTATATCGAGTGCGAACTTGATATTTGTGGACTTTTTTTGTTTCATATGTATAAAAAAAGCCCAGCAAAAGCCGGGCTTATCTAAAGTGCCGAGAGGGGGATTTGAACTGAAAAACGTATAGGAAACAGCGGGAAATAACAGGAGTAAAAGTGAATAACTACAAACACTTTACTCGATATGCTATTTCCCGCATATTCCCGCTAATTCCATCAATCTGTCAGAATTCTGTCAGAATGGATTTTGAGTAAAAGTATTGTTTATTGTTGCGTAATGTGACTATTATTAACTTTAGATAACCATGTTCGGAAGGTGACCTATGTATCTATCAAGCGTTAGAATAGTAAATTATCGTAACTTTGCTGATACTTCTATTGTATTTAAAAGTGGCGTTAATGTTGTTATTGGTCCAAACAATGCTGGGAAAACTAACTTACTTAAAGCAATCACATTTTTTGAGTAATAGAAAAAAAGTTGTCTGTCACTGACTTTAACCATAATAACCTTAATGACAATATTGATAGCTTTAAAGAAATACCGCCAAAAAAAATAGAGATATTCTTCAAGATCGAACATACATTTCGCTCTGACACTATAGATAGTGCTATTATTAAACTTAAGAATTTTATTAAATACGAAACAGATGGGAGTTTAGTTAAACAAGATGGTGAAATATATTTGATTCAAGGTGAATTGAAATTGGTTTATGAACTTAATAGTAAGTTTGTAGCAAATTATAAAAGTGAGATGTCACTTATTAATGAAGTCGAAGATGATAAGTTAAACACCTTTATTAAGATATTAGAAGGATTCATGGATAGCTATGAGTGGCAGTTTTATAATTCTGTTAGTGAACAAGTTATTTCCAAATCAGATGTCGAAAACATATTTAGAATAGACTTTATTCAAGCTGATAGAACGACTGAAAATTTGATGCCTGAAACTAAACGATTTATTAAAGATAAGATTGATGAAAAGGATGGGTTGCGTTTAAAAGTGAGGCGAGATATTTCGCAAGTTTTGAGTGAAGACCTAGCTTTTATAGTAGATGATATGAAAAGTAATTTACAGACAGATCAGGATTCTATCGGTATTAGTCAAGGCAACAACAAAATACAACCAAGCTTTGATTATGATTCTTCTATCGATGAACATTTCCAGTTATATCTTCAAGATGTGGATAGCGAATACAAGTTACCTTTAAATAACAATGGTTTAGGTTATAATAATCTTGTTCAAATATATAATATTGTCAAATTTAAGATATCAGATGATTATAATATTTTATTAATCGAAGAACCGGAAGCTCATCTGCATCCTGCGATGCAATATAAATTGTTTAAATATCTCCAGAATTTAGAGAGCCAAGAAGAGAACAAAATCAAAAAAAACCAGATAATAGTTACAACACATTCTCCCAATATTTCAGCTTCATCGAATATTGATGATATTGTTTCTTTACAATATTATCGTAACAAAAAAACCATTTTATGTTATTGCTGACAATCTAGTTGACAAGTTCTTGTCAAAAGATGAAGAAGAACAAAAAAAAACTAAATGACTCTAAAAAACATCTCGTTAAGTTTCTCGATGTCACAAGAAGTGATATGTTATTTACGCAAAAGGTTATTCTTGTTGAGGGTTTAGCTGAGAAATTGTTAATGCCTTTATTTGCTGCAAAAGAAGGTTTAGATTTAATTGATAATCACGTGTCTATAGTTGAAATTGGTGGAATTGCTTTTAATCACTATCTACCTTTATTTGTTAATACTCAAAATAAAGTACTTTGTGTCAGAGACTTGGACTTTAATTATTTTGAAAAAGGGGATTTTATATTATCTAAATACGAAAACTTTAAAGGTGAAAAGAAAATAATAGATATTAAATATGACCAATATCCTCAAACAATAAAGGCTGTAACTCAACAAAATTTCGGAAGTACATTTGAGAATGAATTATTTTTAGATAACTTCAATAAAGATGAAAATAATAAAACAGGTGATACAGCATGTAAGTTACTTTTTAAAAAAAAGTTGTTCCAGAGAAAATAATCAGTTCAGGTCTTCTTGATATTCTATGTTTAGACCACTGGAAAGCTAACTTCTCCTTAATTGAACATGAAACTGTTAAAAATAAAGTTGAGGAGTTCCTTTCTCCTTATATTATTGCTTATGATAATGAAGATCACCTTGATATCAAGCATCAGATTGAAAAGGTTGCATTTGCTAATTTATTTCTTGAATATGCAAAAAAGTAAAAAAAGGAGATCTTGCTTTAAGTATTTTATTAGACTCTGAAATTAACAATAAGCTCTTAACACCAAATTATATTAAAGAAGGCTTAAGATGGATAAAATAACTTCCGCACAAGACTTGGGTCTATATAATGATGATCTAAATGTGAGGGTATTTGCTGGACCTGGAGCAGGTAAAACTCATCTTATTCTTGAGAATATTAAGCACACTATTCAAAAGAGTAAGAAAATTAAACCACATAATAAACGTAAAATACTATGTGTCACTTATACTAATGCCGCTGTAGATACTATCAATGGCAGGCTAGGAGCATACAGTAAATATGTTGTTGTTTCTACTATCCATTCCTTTATAAATGATTATATTATTCGCCCATTTCAGAGCCAACTTAGGCATATAATAGAGACCAATTTCAATATACCTATAGATAATCTCAGTCGCATTTCTTCAGTTCAAGAAGGTTTTACAGTTCTTAGTGGTCATAATAAGGATGATGTATATAGTTTTATCCAAGAAATGTTGCCAGATTCAAGAAGTGAGGAATATCAAAATCTTTCCCGTTCGAAAATGTCCGAAATTGGCTTAGATATATCTGAAATAAATGCATATCCTTACAATAGTACGTATGAAGTTAAATTGATTACTAAGGGAGCAAAAGAAGAGATTGCTTGGAAAATTAAAGAGTATATCTGGCGGATTGCTGGGAAGTTAACTTTTGACGAAATCTTATATTTTGGTTTACAACTTATAGAGCAATTTCCAATTATCCTTTACATGCTTCGTGCTGAGTTTCCGTATGTTATTATGGATGAGTATCAAGACACGAATCCAATCCAAAATAGAATATTAAATATTATATCTGAGAAAGAAATTTCAGTCATGGTCGTTGGTGATGTTGCTCAATCTATATTTTCTTTTCAAGGAGCTACTTACCATGAGTTTAAAGATTTTAAGTTGAAGTCACCAAATCCTATAGTAGATAAAGCGATAGAAGGCAATAGGAGAAGCTCAGAGAATATTATCAGTTTCATTAATTTTATCAGGCAAAATGACCAAATGTTTGAGCAAAAAATGTCAAAAAAAATTTTACAGCAAAAGATAAAATTACAATATTAATTCAAGAGGGCTTAGGGCTTGCTCGTCCAATTAGTGATTTGGTTCCAGATGACACAAGGATATTATGTCGCAAATGGGCTGAAGCATTTAATTATGTTGATAATGTTAGCGATGATCAAAAGAAACAAATTAATGATATATACAATGTTTATGCATATAGGCTTAATAGAAGCATAAAAGAAGAAATTGAGTTAAAAAAGGGATGCTTGGATTCAATCTGTATTAGATATCGCTGAGCTTGAGGAAAGCTATCAAAATAGAGATATACCAAGTGCCATTCGTGTTTTTTGAGAAATATTTAGATATTAAGGATATTTTCAACGACTTTGAAAATGAGAAATTATTACAACTACAATCAGTTATTTACACATGGGAAACGGTATTTCAAAATGATTTGTCTAAATTTAACATTAAATGCGTAGTGGATATTTTAAATGATAAATTTTCGATATTACATAATATTAAAGTATTAGAGAACATAAAATATCCTCAGGAAGGTGATGAAGACTATTTTGAGCCAATTTATGAAAAGATTGATAAAATGTCTTATGGTGTAGCAAAAAAAGATTGTTTTAGAGTTGTTTTCTGATAATTCCAGATATATGACAATACATCAATCTAAAGGTCGTGAGTTTAATAGAGTTTTAGTAAATCTTGAACCTTTTGCAAGAGGAGAGGAAAAGAAGATTACGCCTGCTGATTTACTATGCAAACCTGCTGTAATTTCTGAAAAAAGAAGATAGACCAGTATATGAAGAATTCTCAAGAATAGCATATGTGGGGTGTAGCAGAGCTATTGATAAGCTATATCTTCATGTAAAAGGTGATAAAGAGACAGAGGTAAAATTGAGAACAGCTCTTTCAGATTATTTTGGTGATTCTATTGTCCTTGAGGACATCATAGAATTTATTTATTGCTGAAAGATCAGGAGAAAGCATGGCAAGTATGTAGGCACAATAGATAGCGGGAGAGTTGTATACAGAAAGTCAGATTCTCATGAAAGAGGTTCTGTATTTTCAGCATGTAATATATGTGGAACATGTGACGCTAAAACGTGTACCCTGGCAATATATGGAGAAGAACCGAATCTCCCTGACTAATATCAAAGACAGTAACATAGATTATCGGGGAGTAGTTAGTATTGAGACATAATTTAAAATTAGAAGATTTACAAAAGATTCCTTATTTCAACATTGAGATGCTTGATGGAAGAATCACAATGCTTCAGCCATGTTACCATTCTAACGGAGAATGGGAACAGTGGCTACCTTCTAAAGATGGTGTGGTCAAAATCAAGCCAATCAATTTCATTTCAGGTTTATATTTTGCAAAGCAGCCAGCCGGCGAAAAATGATGTGCATATTAATTTTATCGAGCTTATTGTGAAGAGAGCACTTTATCGGAGTTCAGCACATTATTTTAAAGGTATTATAGAAGATATATATAATTTAGCGGCGTGTATAAATAAATTAAATGTTTTTCATAAGGTTTGGCTTGAAGAGAAAAAATTTGATAACTAATCAGTTTGTTACATCAGAGATTGAATATTTAGTTAAGGTGTCTCGTAGTATTTATGACCTGCTGCAAGAGATTATTGTTTCTACTTGGTCACATGTCAGATTTTTGACTACTGAAATAGGCAATAAAAAATTTATCAAAGTCATTTGCAAGGATGGTTTATAAGAGCAATGAGCTTTCTATATCTTCAGAGATAGCAGAACGATATGCACTCCCTGCAATACTAGCTGAATTTTATTGTCGGCATGGGAGCTTTTTTTAATTGGTTAAAAAAATTTTAGAGATAAGATAATTCATGGTGGAAATAATATAGATTATATTTTTTTTATGACAAATGAAGGATTTGCTTTGTCAATTGAAAAAAGAACCTTTTAAGGATTTACATATTTGGGAAGTTACGAATCTTAAACCAAATGGGCTTGGCTCTGTGAGAGCGTTGATGGCTTTTATAATTTTAAATACAATTCATACTCTTGAAGATTTTACCAATATTATTAAAGATATTATTCAATTTTTTACCCGATATAGCACCAAGCTATCATGTGTTTGTTCGAGGCGAAAATATAGGCATATTGAATGAAATACACGAATATCTTAGCGGGAAAGAGTGGGTTGAAATAAATAACTGATTATTGAAACAATCCCGGCAACCAAAATTCTTTTGCTTCTTCGGTTATTCCGAGACTGACGGGTGCTTTCTTGTCTTTAGAAACAAGTAATCCCTTCCTGAGAAGTTCGGATAAAGCTTGGCTGGCTACAGTACGGCTTTGTATACCCATGATATCGGCTGCCTCACCACGTCTGAACTCGCCTTCTTTGACAGCGTAAGTCACAAGTTTGAATGACTTAGGGTGTAAGCCTTCTTTGCTGATTAAAAGGCTTATGTGAGCTTCTATGCGGTCAAGTAGTCCCTGCTGATTGATCAGTTTACCCATGAACTCTACTTGGTCTATGCAGCATTTCAGGAAGAATATGCAGAAGTCCTGAAGCCCTGAAAGTGAAAGACTTCCTCTGCCGTCCAAATCTCCTAATCTTTCAGTATCAGCTTTTGCCAACATGTTCTTGTATTGGTCAGATTCTCTGGCAAGTCCTCTGGACACAGACCAAAGATCACTGCCTATGCCGATAGCTTTCAAGTATGCATGGCTGAATAGTCGAGCCACACGCCCGTTGCCATCAAGGAAGGGTGAATCCATAATAGTCTATGGTGTGAAGCTGCCGCTACTGCCATTTGTTCGTGCTTACCAAGCTTGCTTATTTCATATGTTTTGCAGAATTTCTCTATGAATTCAGCTATGACTTCATGGGGGGGCACCGACATGACGGCCTACAACTACATCTCTGCTTCTGAATTGGCCAGCTTCGACTTCAAACTTGTCCCCTTTATCATCTGTAACAAATTTCAGACTTTCTGGAAGCTCTTTATAGAACTCTTCATGTATCCATCTGATGAAGCCCGCAGAAATAATGTGGTCAAATCCGTGAGTGCCGTAATCGATCTGCCGCTGGACTTGTATATGTGCCTTCGCTTCAAGTTGTAAGTCTCTGGTTTCAGAGTTGTCTGAGAAGTCACCGTTCAAAGCATCCTGAATGTCTTTAGGTTTGGTAGGGTGACCTTCTATGAGGTTGCTGTAATAGCAGTTCATGAGGCGTACTTGATCACCAATAAGTGATAGTACTTTTGGATGTAGCCTACTGGTGAGTAGTACAGACTTCTCACGCAGATCAGCAATCAGGTTGTCAATTTCACGCCTTTTCTCTGGAGTTTTGCCATCCTGCAAAGGTGTCATGGGTTCCATGTATGTTGGTCTCATATGAACAATATAACGAACATAAATTCTAAATGCAACGTTAATATATTTTTTGATGTATTAATAATATCCTACGGATATATTGTTTTCTTATGCGAACATGAAAACGAACACCAAGACGAACATAAATTATTCAGTTTTTTACTGCATAATTTGACAAGTGATGAAGTGTATCATAGGTGGTTTTGTTTGAAAGCTTGTACTCAACAGAATATCCGTATTGGAGATAAGCAAATTCCTTGAATTGATTTGTGTTTATATTTAAATCAATTGGAAAATATATATCTTTCTTATCAATAGTTATGTTGCTGTATGGGGCTAGTCGAAATGGCTTTTTTATGATGTTTGTTTTGATGTTTTTTGTAATGGTAACCAGATATAGTATCAACTTGGGCGTATGTCTTTGAGTTATTGGTAATGATTATGCTTTGAATGGAATTAGATTCTTTATCATAAATTGACTGAAAAGATAACGATTGATCTTTCATATCAAAAATATTTGGAATAGGGTTTACATCTTTAAGAGTTATGATTTTTTTTCTGCTGAGGTAATTGTAAAAGTAACTTTGTCAGGGTAGTTGTAATACATGAGGTCTTTCGGAGCATTGTTCTTAAAAAACAAAATGGTAACCTTCGACTCTAAAATAAGGCTTAATCGCAAATCTTGGAGCCTCTTCAATAATGCCATAAGTCCTAGAAAGGTATTCAATAATATGTTTGGGTACTTTGTTTGTTTTATCGATGAATTCAACTTGAATACTTTCAATTGTTTCTCTGAAATTATACTTGTTATTTACTTTAGATTTAGGAGCTTCTGATTTGAAGACTGGTGGCTCGTAATAAGATGTATATTGAACTGATTGCTTGTTTCCACACGATATTAAAATAAATCCCAAAACCATAGTAACAACGAGAGCTTTATTAGGTTGCATTACAAACTCCATAATAAATTATTTATACACCGCATATATGCGGTGTTTTAAGTCTAGTCTTTATATCAATATTTGTAAATGGAAAGTATAAATTTAAGATTTGCTAAAGCGTTGAAAGAACTGAGAGCAGCACATGGGCTAACTCAGGAGGAATTGGCTGAAAAGTCAGGAATTGATTATAAATATCTCCAGAAATTAGAAAGCCAAAATCCTTCTTCACCGACATTATTGACTCTTGAAAAAACTCGCAAACGGCTTAGAGATATCTATTGAAGAACTATTAATAGGTATTCAATAATTAATGTGAAATGTTCTCAATGAAAAGCGTTCTTTAAGTATAATCACCATTCTAATTTATTCATTTGAAAACATGCCTTTCTTGATAAAATACTGAATGTCATTAAGGCTGTATTTTAAGTCTTTTGCTGTTATAAAAAATATCATTTATCATGTAACCTTTTGCGTCAGCTTCTTTAAGATTTTTTATATAACTAAGAAGAATATTAGCATGTCCGATGTGGTTAACTATTCAGTTAACCTGAAAACTTACATATATTAGGATTTTAGCCGGTAAGTTTACAAAAAGGTTAACCGTGTAGTTAACCTACAAATACTTATGCAGTAATGATATATGTAATTAGTTAACTGTTTTGCAACTTCTTGGTTGCGTATGGTGTATGGGTAACTTGTGTGCTGGGGGGCATGGTTACTTTTGGTCATTTTGTAATTCTTGATTTGTATTTTTTTAGCAGAACGGTAGAGTAGAAGAAAAGGTGTATATCCTGATGAATTAAATATGTGTTTTGACATATCGAATAACTGCTTTTATAATCGGAAATTATTTTTTGCGGGGTTTTCAATGAAACATATGTTCTTAATTCTTATTTCTACTATTGTTCTTCAGGGGTGTTTTACTGCAATTGCAGGTTTTAATGACGGTTCATCCAGTAATAACATTTTTTCATAAAATCGCAAATGCGAATAAACCTGAAAAGACAGAAGAAGAAAAAATTACAAGAAGCACAAAACAAAGAACTCAGAAGTTGTCTCGCTGGGGAATACAGATTTAAGTGTGCTGATGAAATAATGCTGAAAGAATGTGATGTCTCTTTGTTTAAACAAGCGACACTATATTTAAAGTGTGAGATTAATGGAGAATATGAAACTAATACTTTCTACATAAAAGGCACTACGCAGAATGATGAGCCATTTGAAAAGGTACTAAATAAGATGCGTTCTAAGCGTCCACAAAAGTGATCTGTTGTACACTGATATTATGAGATATTAAGATAGCTGTTTATGCTGTTTTCATCAGTTTTGATTAAATGCTTTCTAGTCTTTTCTTCTTTTCGTTGCATATAGAATTCATAGGCAAGAAAGATCGAAATACCTGTTATAATAACTGCAAAAAAATAGATTAACAAATAATGCCATAATCCTTATCTCCTTATGTCCTATTCTATCATATTTAAATACCCAGATCAAATTTCTAAATTTCTATTTTTAATCTGATAGTTTATGTTTTTTTTGTTTTTTTGAAATTATTACTTACAGTAGACATATTTTATAGTACTGATAATAAAGAATAAAATACTTGACTCTGAAATTGTTTTAGAGTATAAGTAAGCATCAAAGGTTAAGAGAATACTGAATTTCGGTATAGAACGTATGTGACTTAAATAAGTTTAAGGAGCAAATTTGCTTATGTTAACTTTTGATGATGAACTACTTACTTATCAGGAAGTAGCCCTTATTTTAAAAGTATCCCCAAAAACTATCATGAATTGGAAATGTGACGGTAAATTTAAGGCTGGTCGTGATTATATCAAGATCGGTAAATCCCGTCGTTCAGCTGTTAGGTTCAAAAAGTCTGCCATCATGTCAAAGATAAAGAACAACTCCTTGTGATTTTAGTGTAAAATAATCACATGAAAGGAGGTGTAAATGGCACAAGTTAAAACGAAAACTGTGCGAGTACGAAAAGACAAGAACAGGCTGTTCTTAGATTTCTACTATCGTGACGTGCGATGTAGAGAATATCTAAACGTACAGGCTGGCAAAGAAGGCAGAAGGTATGCAGAACGGCAGGCGAAGCTACTTGAACAGCAGATTTTAGACGGTAACTTTGAATATGCCGAATGGTTTCCGAACTCAAAGAAGTGCAGGCTTTTCAACTCTGTTGCTGAAAAAGCTTCTAAAACCTTTTTTAGAAGTTGCTGATGAGTGGCAAGAGCATGTTGAGAGATTGCACAAGGCTGGAGAGCTTAAAAGAACAACACTTAGGAACTATAAGAACTCTCTGAAGTCAATTAGAGAGTATTTTGCAAAGTATGAAATGCAGAATATTGCAAAGGCTCTGGTTGATGATTATAAGTTCGAGCTTTTAGACAAGCCGCTGAGCAAGAAGAGTATCAATAACAAACTCACTCCGCTGAGGCGTATCTTTGACTATGCATATGAGCAAAGCTATATAGAGCATAACGTCATGGACAGAGTAAAGAACTTCACTGTTGAGTTACCTGAAATCGAACCGTTTAATCAGCTTGAGGTTGCGGTAATCCTAGATCATCTTGCAAAACATAACCACAAATATCATGCGATGTTCGTAATCCTGTTCCATACTGGTATGAGAATAGGGGAAGTACTAGCCATGAAGTGGCGCAACTTTGATGAGATGTTCTGCTCTTATCATGTTAAAGAACACTTCACAGAGAAGCGTTTGGACACTCCGAAGACCAAGACATCAAGAAGAGTTGTTCCGCTCACTGATGAGGCTATGAAGGCTCTCAGAAACCATAAGCAGTATACCTTTATGAAATCTGACTTCATCTTTTGTAACCAGTACGGTGATCCGTGGGTATCATCAGACAACATCATGAGGTCAGTATGGGAACCTATGCTAAAGAAGCTGGGGGGTTGCCTACCGCATTATCTATCAGTGCAGACATACTCATGCAAGTCTATCCATTCTCGCAGGTGATAACCTCGCACATATCGCTGAAAGGATGGGACACAAGAATGTCGGGACACTCATCACCCGATATGCAAAATACGTTAAATCAGTACAGTTTCAACAGCCGAAAATCGGCTCATTTCTTTCTTCTCAGGACACCAATCTGTCAGAATACTGTCAGAATCAAGAAAGCCCCATCACTAACTAATTAGTAATAGGGCTCTTTTAGAGTGCCGAGGGGGGGGATTTGAACCCCCCACACCATTATCTGGCACATGAACCTGAATCATGCGTGTCTACCAATTCCACCACCTCGGCAAGAGATATCAATTGTGGTAAACGGGGTTATACCGCTTTACCTCACATATGTCAAGAAGGATGTTATCACGATAAAAAAAAGCTTAAAATCTGAGCGTTATTAACTCGAAAAGCTCACGCCAGTTGAAGTTTATCTTGTGGTAACCGTCAACATCGCATTCGAATGTATTGGAAAGCAGATGTTTGTTGTTTGTTTTGTTAATTAAGAGGTCGATTATTTTATTTTTTGATTCTATCAGGCATATCTTTACGCATAAGCACAAAAAATGCCCGGGATGCTTCTGGTCTTATGGATTACTCGCAGGTTGTCTTTTATAAACTCAGGTATCCTTCCGTCTTTACTCCACTCATAAGAGCAGACAGCCGCCGCCTCGGTCTTTTTTGATATAAACAGCATTTACGGTGGTCTCTTTATTTTTTTGTGAGGAGGTAGCCGACGCTGGTTTTCGGCAGTTCGACTTTGCCTGACGTGACGTTGACCGTTTTAAAACCTGCCTCTCTGATCTCTTTCATAGGGAGGAAGTAATAAGGGTTGATACTCGGTTTTTTTTCAGTGCTATAACTTTCCCGCCAAGATCGTAAATAGACTTTATTTTAGAATCCTTACGCACGACTATATACGAGTTCAGATAAAGCGTATCTTTCTTGTCCACCAGCAGTACAGGCTCAAGCTGAGTATTTTTTGTATAGAGTGATGCAGAGTATAGCTCTTCAAAAAACGATATCGATTTTCTCATCGTTTATTAGCTTGATAAACTCATTATTATCAGCCATACCGTCACTTAGAACCTTATACGATGTGTATGTGTCACCTTTCAGAGCGGTGGTGATGTATTCACCAAGCTCTTTCATGTGAGCGAGTTCAGTTGTGGTGTCGTTAACAGACCTGCCAAGCTTAAGAACTTCGGCCTGAGCAAGGCAGGCTGTTGAAAGTATTATTAATATTAAAAGTATTCTAGCCATTAATATGCTTTATTTATTCTCCAGACCTAGCCTGCGATACTCTTTAAGTATGCATTTGTTTTCGATGTAAGATGTTTCGGAAACATTAGCCATTTGGGCAGATTCCTTAGATTCCACACCTTCCTGCAGCCAGATAAGTTTGGCTTTTTTACCAATAGCCGCACGTACTATCTCAGGAGCGAATGCCGACTGTCTGAATACATCTACGATATCAGGCTCAAAGGGGAGTTCTTCGACGGTGTCATATGTCGGAATACCCAGAACTTCTTTTTCTATGGGGTTTACAGGGGTTACGTCATAGCCGTTTTTCATCAGAAATTTCATAATTGCATTGCTGGCTCTGTTAGGTTTATTTGATGCTCCAACGACGACGATTTTTTTTAGCGTCTTTGAATATCTGGATTAGTTGCTCATCTGTTATATTTTGCATTGAATTCCTCCGAGAAATGTTCATATATTATAGCAGGAGATATAGGATGCTACAAAGTTTATATACAGGTGCCGATGCTATCAGCACATATAAAAAACTCTTTAATAACTACTGCAAATAACGTTGCTAATATAAACACACCTTACTATAAAAGCAACAGTTTACAGTTATCGGAGCTCAAGCAGGGCGGAGTGAATGTCGCTTCGATCAGGCAGAATGAGCAGCTTTCATATACTATTGCGTCCGGTAGAACACTCGATTTCGTGATTGACGGTCAGGGGGGAGTTCAAGCTGGATGATAACGGCAGTGATTATTATACAAGAAACGGTGTCTTTTATCAGGATACGGCAGGGAATATTGTCGACAGCGAAGGTCGTCTTCTGCTTAAGGATGTGGTCAGACCTGATGAGAGTATTTCAGAGTTTGAGATTTCAGGTGACGGTACTTTCAGTATAGGCGGCGAGGTCAGAGGAAAGGTCGATGTTTATGACAAACAGGGGAATAAAAAGCCCGACGATGCGTTCGAGCTGAAAACAGGTGTCCTTGAGGCCTCCGATGTCGATATAGCCAGAGAGATTGTGGATATGCTGACAACAAGCAGTGCTATGACTGCCAATTATGCTAATATACGTACGACTGACGAGATGCTGGGGTTGATTATAAACATGGTGGCATAATTTTCTGTAAATTTTGCCTTGCTTCATTCTTTATTTTTTCCTGATGATTATTTTTTATAAAACGTATAGTTGAATAAACGGGTGGAAGCTGATAATATTCCATGCCATAATATATGCGGAGGCTTATTTTGAAGCAAATTCTTCAGTCCCTTCTGGACAAAGCAATTGATGAAATGATTAAAAGTGACGGGCTGGAAGGCTCAGTTTCTGAATATACGATAGAAGTGCCGAATAACTCGGATCACGGTGATTTCGCATCTAATATAGCTATGAAATCCGCAAAGATTTTCCGTACTAAGCCTATGGACATCGCAGAACGCATAGCTACCAATCTTAAACACCCGATGATCAAAAAAGCTGAGGCTGTTATGCCTGGTTTTATCAACTTTTTTTATAGACAGCGGTTTTTTATCACGATCTGGTCAAGCAGGCGGCAACGGATGATTCATTCTTCAAGTCTGATTACGGTCAGAACAGGAAAGTTATGGTTGAGTTCGTAAGTGCTAACCCAACAGGTCCTTTGCATGTCGGGCATGGTCGTAACGCTGCTTACGGTGATTCACTCGCTAAGATACTTGCTGCTGCAGGGTTTGATGTTTATACAGAATATTACGTGAACGATGCAGGCAACCAGATGAATAATCTTGGCAAGAGTATTTACGCAAGATACATGGAGCTTGTTGGAAAAGACATCACCTTCCCTGAGGACGGCTATCATGGTGAATATATCATTGATATAGCTAAAGAGCTGAAAGACGAGTATGGCGAAAAAAATAGCCGAAATGTCTGAAGCTGAAGGGACTGATATCTGCTTCCAGAAAGGCTTAAAGGATATCACCGATAATATCTCTAATACTTTGAAAAACTTTAAAGTAGATATGGAATCATACTTTAGCGAAAAAATCCTTATACGATAACGGCGATGTCCCTGCGAGTCTGGAATACTTGAGAGAGCGTGGTTTTGTATACGAGAGCGAAGGTGCTCTCTGGTTCAAATCAACAGAGTTCGGTGACGACAAAGACAGGGTGGTGAAGAGGAGTAACGGGGATTACACATACTTTGCTTCCGATATCGCATACCATAAAAATAAGTTCGACCGTGGTTTTATGACCACAATTGATGTGTGGGGTGCAGACCACCATGGCTATGTCAAGAGACTGAGTTCGGCTATAGATGCCATAGGGTATGAGGACAGAGAGTTTGCCGTATCCCTTATCCAGATGGTAAACCTCGTTAACGCAGGTGAAAGGGTATCCATGTCCACCAGAGCTGGTTCTTTTATAGAGCTGGACTGGCTCATAGACGAAGTTGGGAGCGATGCTTCACGTTATTTTTTATTCCATGAGAGATTACGAAGCACAGTTCGACTTTGATATATCACTGGCGAAGAAGAGAGAATCCGACAACCCTGTTTATTACATACAGTACGGACATGCAAGGGTGCAGTCTGTGTTGAGAAAAGCAGAGGAAGAGGGGATAGCTTTTGAGCTTTGTTCAGGGCTTGATAAATTAAATTCAAAAGAAGAGCTTGAGATAATCAAGAAAGTTTACGATTATATAAATGTATTAGAGCAATCAGCGAGAAACAGACAGCCACACCGTATAGGTTATTACCTACAGGAGCTGGCTTCGATGTTTCACAGCTATTACTTTAATAACAAAATGCTTAATGAAGAGGACAAAGAGCTTACTTCTGCGAGGCTGACACTGGCAGTTGCTGTCGGTAACGCTATCAGAAACGGGCTTGCACTCCTCGGCGTTAGTGCACCAGATAGGATGTGAAAGTGTTTGGAAAAAAAGAAAAAAGGCGAACAAGCAGAAGATGCTCCTGTAGAGCAGAAGAGTAAACCTACAAAAAACGGGAAACCAAAAGTCAGCAAAGGTTTTGGCAATACCATTATACTCTTTATAGTATTTTTTCATTGTTTTCACTGTGATAGTCACAGGGGTAGCCTTCTTTGCGGATAAAATCGATTTTTCAGGCAATCAGAATAAAGACCTTGCCGAGCTGGCACCTGTTAAGGAAAAGATGACTGATCCTAAAGAGGGTGAGAGCACTGAGTATAAGATGGACGAAAAGGGGAATATAGACAAACAGGCTATGGTTGAAGAAGGGCAGAAGATGATGGAAAAAAGCTCCTGCACCTATCCCTAAGGCGACAGAGATTCCTCCTGCGACTAAAACTCCGGCACTGCTTCCGCCTGTAAATATAAAGCCGGTGATAAAAAAGGCAGAGCCTAAGCCGACCCCTGCAAAGGTGACTAAACCGGCAGAGAAGAAAGCTCCTGCTCCGTCTATAGGACTTACAACACTTTCAAAGAAGATGACCAGCGGACCTTATGTTGTTCAGATGGCTTCTTTCCAGACGCAGAAATATGCCGATGCGGAACAGCGTAAGCTGAAAAGTATGATCCCTGATATCTTTGTGGAGAAGACTGATCTCGGTGCAAAAGGTGTTTGGTACAGGCTTCGTGCATATAATGGCATCAGCTATGAAGAGGCGAAAGCCAAAGCTGCCGAAGTTGCCAAAAGAACAAAGTATAAGCCCTATCCAATGAAAAAATAAATGTATAAATCTTTTTTTAATGATAATAGTGACCCTGCTTATAATGGCGGGGTCTTCTTTTGCAAATGAATATCCGGCTCTCAATGGCGTTCAGGTCTTTGTGCTGGATAAAAAAAATATGACGGTAATATCGATACGCTCTTTGACGGACTAAAAGAGCAGGGGATAGACACTGTATTTATCAGAGTATTTCACAACAGCGTAGACAGATACCACTACCTTGATACGAATGCAGAGTGCAGGACAGGTGTATATTTTCAGACGGATTCAGCATGTGTTGTGCGTGATGTCCTTGCGGAAGCAGTGGAATCAGCCAGAAAGCATGATATGAAGATATATGCGTGGATGGCAACCCGTACATTATCATTCCTTAAGACCCCTGATTATATGGAGAAGTCATTTCATAAGTCTGAACTGAAAGACGGATACGGCATGTCAATTTTCCAGCCCGAAGCCGCCGAGACGGTTCGCGAGCTTTTCAGAGATTTGGCGGCTTACGATATAGACGGTATACTGTTTCAGGATGATTTTATCCTGAGATATCGTGAAGGTGCGTCGGAATATGCACTTAAGGCTTATGAAGCGGATACGGGTATTAAACTGAACGGAGACAAGCTCTTCGGATGTAAGGGCGGACTGGGGCAGACCAAAGTGCCGGGCGGTTGTCCTGAAGTTTTCATCCCTTGGCGTGAATGGAAGAATAGTAAAATGATGGAATTCTATCAGTCACTTAAGATAGAGAGTCTTAAGATCAATCCTGATCTGGTCTTTGCCGGAAATGTGTATTACGAGACTCCTCTGGAGAAGGATAAGGGGCTTAGCTGGTATGCTCAGAGTATAGATTCTATGCTTGATTTCGGTTTTGATTATCTTGCGGTTATGGGTATTCAGACCAGATAGCAGAGGAGCTGAGACTGCCACCCTGACGATGCTTTGAAACTAGTGGAGCAAATAGCCGACAACCTCAAAGCGAAGGTTTCACCAACGTCCAGAATACTCATGAAGGTTCAGCGTATCTCCTTCTCTAAAGAGAGGAATATGAATAATCAGCAGTTGGAATCTATCTGTGATATGCTGGCTAAATATATCTGCATCAGTCGTGTTGTTGTCCCTGTGAATAAGCTTGAGGACATGCAAGGGACTTGTTTCGCTAAATAAGATTGATACTCTCCCCCCCCTGCTGATAAAATCAAATTAGAAATCTAATATCTAGACATAGGATGTGTCACACGGAGAGAATCGCAGCAATTTGTTGCGTAGGTTTTAACATAGTGAGAATGATGCCTGTACTTGTTCAGGCGAATAGATATCCAAAAAAGCTTCAGGACGAAAGTTTTTTTGGCAACTAATCAGGAGGGTATTATGGCTAAAGTCGGCGTTGTATTAAGCGGATGTGGAGTTTTTGACGGTGCAGAGATACATGAAGCGGTTATGACACTTTATTTTCTGCAGAAAGAGGGTGCAGAGCTGGTTATGATGGCTCCTGATGTTGAGCAGATGCATGTAGTAAATCATCTTACAGGCGAGGTGGCAGAGAGCGAAACCAGAAATGTCCTTGTAGAATCAGCCCGTATCGCACGTGGAGATATCAAAGATATACTGGATGTAACAGTGGCGGATTTCGACGCACTAATCTTCCCTGGTGGATTCGGTGCTGCCAAAAACCTGACGACTTTTGCCGTTGACGGTGCTGATTGCGAGATCAACCCTGAGGTTATGCGTCTTGTACAGAATACCGTAAAGGCAAAGAAACCACTTGCCGCAATCTGTATATCACCTGTTTTGATAGCCAGAGCCCTTGAGGATACTGGTATCGAAACATCTATAACAATCGGCAATGACGAGGGTGCTGCCGGAGCTATCGACTCTATGGGTGCTGTTCATGTGGAATGCCCTGTGAAAGAGTTTGTCGTGGATGAAAAGAATAAGATAATCACATCACCTGCTTATATGCTTGGTCAGAATATAGTTGAAGTAGCCGAAGGGATAGAGAAGACCTGTAAAAAACTGCTCTCTATGATCTGAAACGATGATTAGGCAAGTGCTGCAGACTGAAAAATGCAGTAGTGAAAAATATGAGCTCTGACAAAGATTCAAGGTTCAACCCTGTTGATAAATGGGGTGAATTAAGGTATCTTGGTTTGGGGTTAAACTATGAAAATACTACTCGCAAATGATGACGGAATATATTCGAAGGTATATACGCACTTTATAAAAAAACTGAGCGAAATCGCCGAGGTTACAGTCGTCGCTCCTATAACCGAGCAGTCGGCAGTGGGGCATGCTATAACCATAGCCGAGCCGCTCAGGTTTACCGAGTTTTACAAATTCGGCAAGCTTTTCGGTTACGGGATAAAAGGGACGCCTGCCGACTGCGTGAAGATAGCTATCAGCGACATAATGGACGAACGCCCTGACCTTGTGGTTTCAGGGATTAACCACGGTGCTAACCTTGCGACAAACGTTATTTATTCGGGAACTGTCTCTGCTGCGACAGAGGGTGCAATGATGGGTGTACGTTCCCTCGCTGTGAGCCTCTGCACTAAAGATAAATTTGATTTTACCCCGTCTGCCGAGATAGGGGCTTATTTTGCAGATTATCTTTATAAATCTTCTCTGCCTGAGAATACTGTGCTGAACGTTAATGTTCCTGCCTTGTCTAAGGATAAGATAAAAGGATGGCGTTTTGCTAAGCAGGGCAATTCCAGATATCTAGACACCTTTGCCAAACGTAAAGACCCTCGCGGCGGCAGTTATTACTGGCTTGTGGGGGAAAAAATTGAGATTGACATGACCGATGATTGTGACGAGTTTATGATAGAGCATGGCTTTGTCAGTGTTACTCCACTAATGTTTGATATGACGAACTATGATATGTATAATCAATTAAAAGATACGGAGGGCAACGGTGAGTTTAATTAAAAAAATTCATTCTTGCTGTTCTTGTTGTCTCTGCTTTCAGCGGAATCGTTGGATGCGAGGGCGGCTGTTCCGACAGCCCGACAGCACCGGAACAGACAGAACAGTCAGAGTAGAGCTAAGTTATTTATGAAAAAAATTTATATTTTTTGCTTGTTATTACTTTATTTGTTTCTTCCGCTTATGCAGGGGTTAAAGTGCCCGGTTTTGCATTCACAGGTAAAGAAATATCCGATTTCAGCATCAGACCATCCTTTAAGAATGTGTCTGTCTCTTTTAATGTCCAGTCAAACTTCGATACCTATCTCAAACAGGAGAGATTCCGCCTGAATGCAGGCAAGGCAAAAGGGTATAAGAGTGAAGACCCGGGCGGAATTTATTCAGGCAGTTTCGGAACGTCTGTTTCATCCGTTTTTTGTGGGGAACAAGGCTTATCGAAACAATATCGTAAAGGCGTTCATTGACAAAAAAGTATTTAGATGTTATCGAATCTTATAATAAATATCTGAAAAAGATAAACGGCACAAGCTTCGAGGAAGAGGTTCGTCTTGTTTATTCCTTTGCTCTTATGCAGACAGGTTCTATATCAAAGTCTCTTGAGATACTGAAGGATACTGCCAATAACGGCAGAAACTTTCAGGTTGTCGCTGCTGACAGATATGCGGAGCATCTGCTTAATCTTAAATCTTTTGAAGAGCTTGATATATTTATAGGCGGTCTTTCAAGACAGACCCCATTTACGCTGTACGCATGGCTCTATTCACTGCTTAGCCTTGAGCGTCTTGACAGACTCATCACCGTTTTTAACGACCACTCGGAGATAACATCGGGCGACAGTCGTTTCTATGATTTTTATATCACGGCGAGATACTCACAGGGCGGTTTCGAAGATATTATCAACGTGGCAGATAAAAGCACTGACAATACCGTGGGGCTGGTTGCCGACGCATATCTTGTGAAAGGTAATAGAGAGAAGGCGAATAGCTTGATACGCTCTATGCCTGAATCTGCGGTGAAGACAGTCCTGACTGCAAAATCTGCTGTTTTGACCGGTGATCTGATCCGTGCAGGGGAGATACTCAGCGAGCTAAAAGGGGATGAGGACAAGCTCAATCTGTTTTATTATTATGTGGGTAAATCCTTCCCTAAGATGAGTTTGGATTTTCTGTCACAGTTCAGGTTCGACAGCCGTATCAATGCAGATTATCTAAAATTTTATACAGGTATATATTATCTGGCATCAGGTGACAGCAGTAAAGCTATCAAATTTCTCGATGCCGTAATATTCAATAGCGACCTTACAGAATCCGCATATTACTATCGGGGTATTGCATATTCGCAGATAGACAGGAAGCGTTCCGAGAGATATTTTCTGAAATTTATCGAGACCAGCGAGGATGAAGAGAAGATAACCGTGAGCCGTTTTATGCTGGCTCAGATGGCATATATAGCAGGTGCCGTTGACGATGCATTAATGCTGATCAGCACTTGCGACAAGGATTTCTGCAAGCTTTTGAAAGCGAGAATTTACCTGAGTAAATCCAACTACGAGCTTGCATGGCTGAACACTGAAAAAAATCCCCGGTGACGATGCCGCACTCGTTCGTGCGACAGTCTTATTTCATAAGAAGCATTATGACGCCGCACTCACTCAGATTTCTCTGATGGGTACAAAAGGGCGTGATGCAGATTTTCTAAAGATGCTTTGCCTGCTCAAACAGGACAGGCTTTACGATGCTGAGGCTGTTTTCAACAGATACCGTCAGGATCAGGAGTTTGTTGCTGCTTATCTTGATCATCTGTTTCTTAGCGGTAAATACACAGAGGTGCTCACCCTTACGGAAGACAATAAAGGGAAGTTCCATATTGTCAGAGCCAAGTCTCTATTTTCGTTAGGTAAGCTAAAGCATGCGGCTCAGCTTTATGAAGCTATTATCAAGAGCGGCAATCATAGCTTTGAGGCCTGGAACGGACTCATGACAACTTATATTGCTATGGGGGACGATCAGAAATTTGAAGAGATATCTAAACGCCTGACAGAGACGAAGGCTCAGTTTGACAAGAAGGATTTCCTTGTATATCAGACGGCTGTTCAGGCTCTCGACATAAAGAAGACTAAGCTTGCGACTGTTCTGCTCAATTACTTTTTTGAAACTTTCGCAACCTCGGCATATAAGAACGATGCATACCTTCTGCGTGGTAAACTTTTCCGTGACACGGGGCGTGTCGCTCAGTGTCTGAACGATGCTGAAATTATGCTGAACGAAGGTAAAAGCGAGGACGCTCTATTTTTTGAAGGGGGGAGTGTCTGCAGGCTCAAAAGCCGAAAGAAGCTCTTAAGATATTTGAGAATATGACACAGAATTCAGGCAGGTTCAGAGACCTTGGATATAGTAAGCTGATTGAGTTATACACTAACCCGAAGGATATTCTGCGAGCCGTAAACTACTTCAAGAAGAAGGATACAGAGAGGTATTACTCAGGGCTAGACAGATATCTGTCTAAACTGAATAAGAAAGAATTAGCCTCAAACAGAGCACTGCTTGATGAGATGATAGCCGACAGAAACCCGTCAGGGCTTGCGGCGGCATATTTTTTACATCGGCTTGATAGATTATAATGATAAGAAATACGAAACAGCCTCTATCATGCTTATGAAGAGTCATTACCTGTTTCCGACATCTATATACAGTGCCAAGAGCCTCAACTTAACGATAAAGGCATATAAAAAAACTTGGCAGAGATAAAGAGATAAAACTATTGCAGAGAAAACTTAAAGCAATGAAGAGATAGAAAGGAGGATCTTTATGCTTGATTTTAATATGGAGCTGATTGAAAAGGGCGGGGTGCTTATGTACCCGATACTTTTTCTTTCGGTACTGTCACTGGCTATTTTTCTTGAGAGGATGGTGACACTCAGTGCCGCAAGGTACGTGCCGTCAGCATTCAAGGATAAGCTTAAAAAAAGCTATCAACGATAAGGATATAGACGGAGCTATCGAGATGTGTTCAAAGGATAACTCAGCTCTTGCCTATGTATGCAAGGATATCTTGACTAACCTCGATCTGCCCCTTCAGAGGCTCATGGAGACTGCTGAGGAATCAGGCAGGTATCAGTCCACAAGGCTTACAAGGTTTCTGTCGTCATTACAGGCGATAGCCAGTATTGCTCCTCTGCTTGGTCTGCTTGGTACTGTTCTCGGTATGATCAAAACATTTATCGTCATAGGTGATCAGGGTGTAGGTAACGCTCAGGCACTCGCAGGCGGTATCTCAGAGGCACTTATAACGACAGCGGCAGGTCTCTCTGTTGCTATACCTACAGTTGTATTTTACTACCTTATACGCTTCCGTTCAAACAGGGTGACAATCGAACTTGAAAGGGCGACAAGCGACGTTATTAATCAGGTATTCAAAGAGGCATAGATGAGATTTTCTAAAAAAGGAAACTGACAATATAGAGGTTAACCTAACGCCTCTTATCGACGTGGTCTTTTTGCTTTTGATCTTTTTCATGGTTTCTACGACGTTCATCTATTCGAACTCCATAGATGTTGATCTCCCTGCTGCAAAAGGTGACGAGACGAGCATCAGCGAGAATATTCGTGTTGTACTGACTCAGGCCGGTGCGATAAATATCGATGGAAGAGCGTACGAAGAGAAGGTTGTTTTAGACCAGCTGACCAAGATGAAAAAAGACTAAGCCGGAGAGCACCGTCATTATAGAAGCTGATAAGAACGTCTCCCACGGGAGAGTTGTTTTTATCATGGATGCCAGCCGAAAGGCAGGCTTTGCAAAATTTGCTATAGCGGTAGAAGAGGAATAAATGATATTCAGACTTCTGTTTTTTATGGTCGTATCCGTTGCTGTCCATTATGTTGCACTTGGTACTGTGCCCGGATTTGATATCCAGCTCAAACCACGCAAAAGGACGGTAGAGGTTGAGCTTGTGACCCCTGCTATCAGGGAGCTTCCTCCTGCTCCTGTGGCAAAGGCAGGCTCAAGTGCCGTGAACAGAAACTCTGAAATAAACGAAGCCACTCCGCCTGCTATCACCATTCCCGATATAGATATCCCTGACATAACAGGGACAGAACAGCTTGAAGTGAAGATACCTGAGCTGAATGTCTCAAAGCTGGAGAACACAAGCAGACTAAAGCCGGACAAAGAACTCCTGAAAGAACTGAAATCCTCTTCTGATGAGTTTCAGAAGCGAATAAGCCGGGTGACGGTGTAGAGTCTGACGTGACAGGGAAGGATTCGAACAGCAAAGATTTCTTTGTGATCAAAAACCTGAACCGCAACAGAAAGCTTACAAACAGCCCCGAGAAACCATCATTCTCTCTGACCACGGATACAATAGTCAGAGTAGGCTTTAAGGTGGATAGAGAGGGGAATACCTTCTCCATAACACTGCTTAACAACACTGATTCTAAGATAGAACGCCTTGCCATTGACTTTGTGAAGAAATTGAAGTTTAATGCCGTGCTGGCTTCGGAGTCGGAAACAGCAGAAATAATATTAAATTTCAGAGTGAGATAGTGGAAAATAGTCTTAAAAAATTATGTAGAAAACCTAGTCCGCGAAAAAGGACAGATAACCTTTGCGGAGTTTATGGATATAGCCCTTTATAAAGAGGGGCAGGGGTATTATCAGAAACAGAACCCATTCGGTCAGCAGGGTAGCTTTTATACCTCTGTGAATGCATCGGAGTCATTCGGGCGTACACTTGCCAGATCATTTATATATATGGTCGATCTGCTCGGGCTTGAATCACGCTTTTGCGAGATGGGGGGCAGGCAGCGGTATGCTTGCAAACGATATCCTCAATTATATCAAAGAGAACAATGCCGAGTTCTATTCTAAATTAGACTATCTCATTATAGAAAAGAGCGAATACCTCATAAACCACCAGAAAGAGCTTATCGAAAAAAGAGCATCTGGGGAAGGCTAAGTGGATTACTTTTGAGGAGCTTTCAGATTTCGATGGCGTATTCTATTCCAACGAACTGGTGGACGCTTTCCCTATCCATAGGGTTATACGCATGGATGGAGAGCTTAAAGAGCTTTATGTCAAAGAGATAGACGGTGCTCTGAGGTTTAACCCCGACAAGCTGTCGACTCCTGAGCTGAATAATTTCCTCGATAAGATAAATCTGAATGTTACCGAGACTCAGATTGTGGACATCAATCTTGATCTCAAACGCTGGATCGAATCCATGGCAGATAAGATCAATAAAGGTGTTATGGTGACCATAGACTATGGCTTTGAAGCTCCTATGCTCTATCAGTCGTACCGCAGGGACGGGACTGTAACCTGCTATTATCAGCACAGACAGAACAACGAATTCTTCGAAAATATAGGTGAACAGGATATTACTGCCTTTGTCGATTTCACATCATTGTCGATTTACGGCTCTGAAAAAGGGCTTGAGCCTATGGCATTTATGCCGCAATGGCTGTATCTGGTTCAGTCAGGTATCCTCGACGAGATAGATGCTGCACCTACAGACCTTGCGAAAGCTTCGATCAAATCGCTCATCATGCCTGAGGGCGGCTTCGGTACTAACTTCCATGCATTTATTCAGGGGAAAGGTGTCGATGTCCCATCAGATTTTCTATATACCAAATCCGCCAGAGATGCTTTGGAAGAGATGGCTAAGAAGCTCACTAAGTAAGGCATTTCAAAATTAATTCAATATGCTCTCTTATAGTTGACATTGTGTTTGTCGGCGGATGATGTTTTGCGTCCTAACAGCTTATATTTGGCACTATATATGCTTCATACCTCTTGTGCGTGCATCAGGAGGAAAAAATGAACATAAACAGCCAGTATCTTTCACTCATGAATCAGCAATCTAACGGTACATCTTCAACTAAATCATTGGCAGATTATCTGAACGAAAACGATAAAAGCTCATCTTCGGGAGCTTCATACTTCTCAGACAGCGTGAGACTGTCCAAAGAGGCGTATGCGGCTATAAGAGAACATGACCCTGCTATGCTTAAGACCCTTGGGTATATAGAGGAAGATACTGACAGCCTGCTGGAAAATTCTTCTGGTTCTGCACTGGACAATATCCAGTTTTCCAAAGAGACATATGCGGCTCTTAAGGAATCAAATCCTAAGCTTTTACAGGCACTTGGCTACCCAATAGAAGAGGATTAAGAGTTGCTGAAATTATTTCCGTAAATTTCTGGCACGCTAAATGCTTTATAAACTACGAATCCTGAATATGGGGGCAAATAATGATAGTTAACGGAAACTTTTACCAAACAATAGCAAATGATGCATATAAGTCAGAGAACAACACTGTTGAACCTTTGGCAACACATATGAATAAAAAATACGCCAGTGGGCACAACCATGTCGGATCAGGTTGAGCTGTCTGCTGAGGCATACGCCGCTCTAAAAGAGTATGCACCTGAAGCACTGGCGGCTCTCGGGTATAATGATGAGAACCCGATACTGGAAGAGGTGAAAGAGATGGCGAAGGAGAAGTATTTTCACTTCGGCTCTGAATACCTCAAGCTTCCCGAAACAGAAGATAAGATCATAAGTGCCTTAGACGTGGCAAATAGATATATGGATGCTCTCAACTCTATAGAACCTGATGAACTGTTTCGCGAAATAGAGGATGCAAATATGCAGGACTCAGGCGATTTCATCAAAAGAGCAAGTTTTTTACGGTTCACAGGTGCTTTTAAACGGGTAATTACCAGTTGTCATTTATAAATTCCAATTCCTTGCTAAAAAACGAACTTGACAGAGTGAGCTGTCAGTTCGTTTAGCATGGATATGTTAAACCTGTCGAACTTTGAAGCCATAAAGTGATTATTCATCGCAAATCCTGCAAATTTCAGATTATTAGATTCAATAAAAGATTTATTAAGCAGTGAGTGGTTGATACAGCCGAGTCTGTTAGGCACAACTACCAGACATTCCAGATCACACGCTTTCACAATGTCGTGATTCATATAGTCGCTATCCAGCGGGACTAATATACCGCCTGCACCCTCGACTATAAGCCAGTCGAAACCTTCAACAGCATTAATAGCCTCCGCCGTCTCCTCAAAAGGGAACTCGTCAAAGACAATATATGGTGCAACCGGTGGTTCTGCCGTGTGCAATACTTTGCAGTTGTCCTCAGATAAGCCTGATGCCTCACGTACACTCTTAGCATCGTCATCGGCAGGATATCCTGTCTGCACAGGTTTGATGTAACATACGCTGTCACCCTGATTCAGCAGATGCTGACAAAGCAAACCGCTGAAATATGTTTTACCCACCTCGGTATCTGTTCCCGTAATATATATTTTTCTCATCAAAGCACCTCATAAACGGATTCGTATGCTATATCTACCAGCTTTACCATTTCATCCTCAGTGATGATATATGGTGTCATAAAGTAAATGACATCACCGAGATTGCGAAGGTAAGCCCCTTTGGTTATGGACTTTCTGAATATCTGGAATCCTGTCCTCTCTTTCCAGTCGAAAGACTCTTTTGTTTTCACATCTTTGACCAGCTGTATGGCTGAGACACAGCCTAAATGTCTGATTTCGCCGACGTGCGGTTGATTTGTAAATTTTTTGATTAATGTATTCATGCATAACAGAAAACTTTTGCCAGTTGGTCTCTATAACATTATCCTCTCTGAATATCTTCATCGTTTCGTTTGCCACGGCACACGCAAGAGGATTGCCTGTAAAACTGTGACTGTGGAGGAATGCTTTCAGGCTGGTGTAGTCATCGTAAAAGGCGGAGTATATCTCATCCGTTGTCACGACCCCTGCCAGTGGGAGGTAGCCTGATGTAAGCCCCTTTGATACGCAGATGAAATCAGGCTCAACCTCTGCCTGTTCAAGAGCAAACATTGTTCCCGTGCGACCGAAACCTGAAGCTATTTCGTCAAAAATCGTATGTATGTCATGTGCTTTTGCCGCTTCGCACAGTTTCTTAAGATATATCGGAGGATACATTTTCATTCCGCTTGCACACTGAAGGAGCGGCTCAATTATTACGGCAGTCGCCTCTTTTGCATGTTTTTTCATGGCTTGTTCCATGTGTTCAAAGCATTCGGCATTACAGTCTTCACGTGTTTTACCGTATGGGCATTTGAAACAGTCAGGACCCTGCACACGGATATTATCCAGCATAATGTCGCCGTACAGCTCCGTGTATAGCTGTTCACCGCAGACGGAGAGTGCCCCCAGCGTCTCGCCGTGATAGCCGTGGTCGAGGTATATGAAGCGTTTTTTTTGATGATATGCCGTTGTTTTTTACGATAACCGAAACTGAGCTTCATGGCTGATTCAACTGCGGCAGACCCGATATCGGCATAGAAAACCTTTGTCATGTTATCAGGTGTGATGGATAGCAATGAGTCTGTCAGCTCCAGAGCAGGGTCGTGTGTCAGCCCTGCAAATATCACGTGTTCCAGTTTATCAAGCTGGTTTTTGATAGCGTCTTTCAGGCGAGGGTTATTATGACCGAAGAGGTTCACCCACCATGAGGAAACAGCGTCTATATACTCTGTCCCTTTATCATCGTATAGGTAAATACCTTCTCCTCTATCTATTTTAATTATCGGATATTTTTTCATGATCTTTCATCTGTGTGCATGGATGCCATATATTTGTAACCGGTTTCATATGTTTTTTACCTCTGTTTATATACTGTTATACCAGTTGATTGTTGACACTTACAACCCCTCTGATATTATTTTCTTTATGAAAGAGAAAATATTAAAACAACTCGAAAAACTTAAAGAAGAAAACCTGTACCGTGAAATGCCTGAAATGGCGGAAGGTGCAGGTAAATATATTAAACTCAACGATAAAGAATACCTGAATCTATCATCCAATAATTATTTAGGTCTGTCTGAACTGGAGACAGTGCGTGAGGAAGCTTCAAAAGCTATTGAAGAATTCGGCACAACAAGTGGAGCTTCAAGGATAGTGACGGGGAATTTCTCTCTGTATGACAGGCTTGAGCAGAAGATGGCGAGCTTTAAAAAACAGAGAAAAGGCTCTCGTTTTCAATTCGGGCTATGCCGCTAATCTGGCAGTATACAGCACTCTCGCATCAAGGGAAACTCTTGTATTCTCGGATAAACTGAATCATGCGAGTATCATAGACGGGATAAAGCTGAGCGGTGCAAAGCAGATAAGGTATAAGCATAATGATATGGCTGACCTTGAATCACTGCTGGAGAAACATGCCGATCATGATGAGAAGATCATAGCCACCGACACCATATTCAGCATGGATGGTGATACCTGCCCTTTATATAAAATAACGGCACTGGCTGAAAAAAAATACGGTGTACTAACAATCATAGACGAGGCTCACGCAACTGGCGTTTTCGGTCGCGGTCGTGGTTTCGCACACGAAATAGGCTTAGCTGATAAAGTTGATGTACATATGGGCACATTCAGCAAGGCTCTTGGCTCTTTCGGCGGATATGTGGCTGCGGATGAATACATAATCGACTGGATGCGTAATAAGGCGAGGTCGTTCATATACTCAACGTCTCTCCCTCCTGCAGTTATAGGGGCATCTATAGGTGCTTTGAAACATCTCGCGAAATATCCCGAAATAGGCGGCAGGCTGTTGGATGCGGCAGAGGACTTGCGTTTTTTATTTGCAGGGGCTGGGTTTCGATACATGCGGAAGCACTACTCAGATAATTCCTATCATACTGGGTGATAATCGGCGAGCACTCATGGCGAAAGAATTTTTTAATGGCAAAAGGACTTTATGTCGCTGCTATACGTCCGCCAACCGTGCCTGTTAACAGTGCCAGATTAAGGCTGTCGCTCAGGCTGGATGTTTTGGGCGAAATGGATAGGATAAAATCTGCATTCAAAGCTTTGAAAGAGTCGGGAATATGAAGGACGTATTCATATCTGGTTGGTGCGGTTATCCTGAGCTTTTCGGCGACTTTGCCGATGAGTTCGAGTTTGTTGTACCTTTTATAACCCACCGTGTCGACGATATCCATGAGCTATTGAAATGCGGAGGCAGAAACCTCATAGGCTGGTCAACAGGAGCTCACATCATCCTTGATACGAACGAACGACCTGCTTTTGAGAATATTGTGCTGGCTGCTCCGTTTCTCAAATTTACGGACTATACCCCCGAACGGATTTTGAAGCGGATGATTAAGCGTTTTGATACTTTTCCCAAAGAGACGGTTTTGGATTTTTTCGAGCGTTGTTCCTGCTGTGCTTCACCTTCGATAAACCCTGATGACTTTGATTCTTTATTAAACGGTCTTCAGTATCTGCTTGGCTCAAATATAGAAGAGCCGAACTGGTCGCTTAAGGGTGTGACGGTTTTGCACGGCGAGACAGACCTTATTGTCGATGTAGCCTCATCCAGAAGACTGTCAGCGGAATATGGCTGCGATTTTGCAGAGATAGAAGGGGTAGGGCATTATCTGCCTGTTGAGATATTGAGAAAGTATAAGATATGAAAGTGCACATAAAGCGTTCGTTTGACTCGTCATGTTCCACATACGATTCATCCTGCGATATCCAGAGGATGGTTGCCTCGCACCTTGCAGGGCTGATTTCAAACGAGCATAATAATATATTAGAGATAGGGACTGGGACTGGCATATTTACAAGCGAACTGGCTTTAAAGTATAAAGAGATTAGTATAACCTGTCTGGACGTTGCTCATTCATTACTGGCAGAGGCAAAGCTAAAACACCCTGATTTTAGCTATATATGTGCAGATGCGGAGAGACTGCCTATTATGGGGGGGGAAAAAAAATTCGACCTGATAGCCAGCTCATCAACTTTGCAGTGGTTCATTAGACCTGAAAAGAGTATCCCTGAAATCCTTTCAAACTTAAAAAAGGGCGGTCAGTTTGGATTTTCTGTTTTTTGTAGACGGTACTTTTCAGGAGATGTCTATCCTGAACGGCATGACAGGTTTCGGTTCAGTTTATAACCTGCGTCCCGACAGTGCTTATATGGAGATATTGAAAGGGTATGATGTACATTTCGAGACGAAAGAGTATGTTTTATACTTTGATTCCGTAAAAGAATTCCTCAAAAAAACAGAAAGGGACAGGTGCAACATTTACTGGTATGAGTAAATTTACTTCTAAATCATCTTATCAGAAATTTCTGGAGCTTTACCCCGAGCTTTTCGGCGAAGATGGTAAAATTCCTGTCACTTATAAGATATTCTACGCTGTAGGTAAATCTAGAATATAATAAGGTGCATTACCCCTCTGAGTGTTATGCCTATTATTGCCCCCATGATAGCAGGTTTAGCAATTGACGCTGTTTTTGCTCCCACAGTCATTAATACGGCAATCCCTACAAGGTCAAATGGATTGATAATAAACCCTGCTATACGGTTGAATTCATCAACGGACATTATCCCGTCTTTCAGCATATCAAACGTAACACCCATCATAGCTGTTCCGCCTGCGAGGAATTTAGTCAGAATAGGCAGAATACTTACACCGGATATGCCGAATATGCCGAGTGCAGGGGATAAGATAGTCTCCAGCATAGAGATGGCGTTGATGTGTTTAAGGAAATTGACCAGACATATGGCAAGGATAAGCAGTGGGATAGACTTGAGGACTATATTGACAGCCTCATGGCCACCCTTTACAACGGTATTGAACGCATTGTCGGAATGATCAGCCTTTACGATAAATGCATCAGGCATAGCCTCGTCTGATAAGTTTTTTGCAAATATGTAATATGTGAGAGCAGAGGCGAATAAACCGCCTATGATTGATGTAGTGAATAGTATCGGGAGGTTAAGCGACTGTTGCCATAGGGAAGGTTACATTTGCCTGAGACATGGTGAGCACCATAGCAAAGACTGTGGCGACACGACGTCTGTCTGTGCCGTCTGTTTCCATAATAGCGAGGGATGCCATCGGGGCTGCGAAACTGACCAGAAGAATCTGCAAAGCGGCGAATATCCCTATGCCGGGTATACCGAATATTCTGACCAGCGGAGAGAGTATCTTCGCCACGAATGCGAGAACCCCTTTTGCCTCCATAAGCTTCATAAAGCCCATCATTACAACCATCACAGGTAGTAATATGTATAGGGCTATGTCTATGCCTGTTTTTTTTCCGGATGTTAATATTATATTAATCAGTGCTTCCATGTGGTTATTGTTGCACAAATTATTTTCTGATGCAATGGAGAGGAGTGAAGAACCTGATAGCACTGGGTGAATTACGGATTAAGATCCTTCGGCTAAGGCCCCATGATGACGGATTTTGTTGTCATTATTTTAGCCACAAAAAAAAGGGTGCAAAAAATGCACCCCTTTTTTTAGTTTTATGGATAAGTCAAATATCTTAGTGATCTGAAGCTTCGTCTGCTCCGACACCGAGATATGTACGAATCTTCTGCTTCTCGAATTTCTCCTGAGCTTCGAGGTCCGGAACCATTACAGAACCAACCCAAGAACCGATGAATGCGAGTGGCAGTGATATAATTGTAGGGAACTTGTATGGGAATATAGCTGTCTCGTTACCGAGCAGTGTAACCCAAACTGTCGGGCTGAGGATGATAAGAACCATCGCAGAGATACCACCGAAGAGGATACCCATAACAGCACCGGTTGTACTAAGCTTCTTCCAAACGATAGAGAGGAAAAGAGCCGGGAAGTTAGAACTTGCAGCAATAGAGAATGCAAGAGCAACAAGGAAAGCAACGTTTTGTCCCTGAAAGAGGATACCGAGACCAACAGCTACAACACCGTAGACCATAGTACCTATTCTGGCAGCCTTAAGCTTTTCGTTTTCATCAGCCTTACCTTTACGGAATGTACTGATGTAAAGGTCGTTAGCAAGTGCAGCAGAAGCAGCAAGAGCAAGACCTGCAACAACCGCAAGGATTGTAGCGAAAGCAACAGCTGAGATGAATCCAAGGAATGGTGTTCCACCGACAAGCTGAGCAAGCATAGGAGCAGCCATGTTACCACCTGAACCGATAGCTGTGATAGCTTCTTTGCCCATAAGAGCAACAGCAGCAAATCCAACTAAAGGGATTATAAGGTAGAAGTAACCGATGAAAGATGTTGCATAAACAACAGACTTTCTAGCCTCTTTAGCATCCGGCACAGTGAAGAAACGCATAAGGATGTGCGGAAGACCAAGAAGACCAAGCATAAGTGCAAGACCGAGTGAAAGTGCTTCGACTGGTCCTTTGATGAGTCCGCCGGGTTGAAGCATTTCTATACCGAATTGAGTTTCAACAGCACCGTAAAGTGTCATAGGGTTGAAACCAAACTTAGCAAGGGCAAGAAGTGCGAGGACTGTTACACCGAAAAGGAGCAGACAGGCCTTGATGATCTGTACCCATGTAGTAGCAAGCATACCACCGAAGATAACGTATACAAGCATAACTGTACCAACGATGATTTCTGCCATTGTATAAGGTATACCGAACATGAGCTCGATAAGTTTACCTGAACCGACCATCTGAGCAATAGTATATGATATAACAACCATAAGACCTGTGATAGCAGATGCTGTTCTGATAGGACCTTCTTTAAGACGTGAAGCAACAACGTCAGCAAAAGAGTATTTACCGAGGTTTCTAAGTGGCTCTGCGATAAGGAACATAAGTGCAGGCCATCCAACAAGCCAACCCACGGCATAGATCATACCATCGTAACCCTTAAGGGCAACCATACCTGAAATACCGAGGAATGATGCAGCTGACATGTAGTCACCAGCCAGTGCAAGTCCGTTTTGAAATCCTGTAATACCGCCACCACCGGTGTAGTAGCTTCCTGCAGATTGCTGTTGTTTTCTGGACACAAGATATGTTACGGCAAATGTGAGTAAAACAACGAGTGCGAAACAGCCGATTGCGACTGCATTTGGTTCTCCAAATTTATAAGACATTGATCATTCCCCCCTTATAGCATCTTCTTGAGTTCTTCAACTTCTTTGTCATAGACTTTGTTAGCCCATACGACATAGATAACTGTGAGAAGCCAAGCTGAAATGATTACGCCAACAAACATGAGGATGCCCACGTTCGCGTGTGCACCGATTCTCTGTGCAACAAAATCTTTGTTCAGTGCTATGGTAAAAAACATAGCCGTAATAGATAAAAAAAACAAGATAGCAAGCATGATGTAACTAAAAGTCCAACGCTTTCTGATGAGATTCTTAAATCTCTGTGAGTTCAACAACTCTTCCATTCTCTCCTCCTATATAAATAGTTAAACATAAGAAAAAAAACATATTGTCAACTAACTATAAACTCTGCGGGTTAAATTAGTTGACCATATTTTTAAAACATCTTTCTCTTTTCAGGCACTATTAATTACATTATACGTATGCGGTGTCAAGAATTATTTTTTATATTTTACTATTTATAAGTGATTTAACTAGTAAATACCGAAAAATGAATATTTAGCTATAATGAACAAAAAATGTAGTTAACTCATAGACAAAAGAATTTAGAAAATATGTGCATAAATTAATAAAGTTAAAAAATAACCAACTAAAGAATATAGATAAATTCACCTATTTTTTTTAAATATGTGATATTTTAATGCGGGTCAGTATTTTTTTCTATAGATTGATAAAAAATAAACACATGATTACAAAAAAAATACTGTAAAATTATAACGTGTTTATATTATAAATTTGACGTGCAATTTTTTTTGATTAAGGGTTAAAAAATAATTATGAAGTTTAGAAAAGTGGAAGATTTCGCCACATTAATTGGACAACTTCAGTCGTTTTATTTATTTAATCACGTGTTCGAAGAACGACTGCAAACTATGCTTGAGAAGGCTCAAATGGTCACTCTGGATGGGAATGAATATCTCTTTAAGAGGGGCGAATCATACCATCGAGGTGTGTATGTACTCCTTGACGGCAAGGTGGAGCTTTATACCGAGAGTGGCGACAGTTTAGATATGGTCTATGGCGACATCGTCGGTCTGACTACGTTCCTTGGCAAATCGAACTATTCCGTGACAGCTAAGGCAGAATGTGACTGTGAGCTTGTTTTTTCTTCCAGAGCTTTGCATCTATAAACTTATGGAAGAGTTTGAGGACTTTAGAACCAAATATAATAAGATGACTTTCGAGCGTCTTTCTAAAATATCAGGTAATAATCCTGCTAATATCACTGAGAATACCTACAAATCTGTCGGCGGCAGTATGACTACCCCTGTTCTGACAATAAACAGGGAGAAATCCATCTTCGAGGCATCTGCTATAATGTCTGAGCACAAGATCGGCTCGCTGGTGGTGACAAACGACGACGGTTCACTTGCAGGGATTATCACATCAAAGCACATAGTACATAAATATATGGCAAACGATGCACGGGCAACACTGCCTATAGCTATCTCATATTTTATGAATGATAATCCTGTGGCAATGCCGCCGGAGTTTCCTATCGTTGAGGCAATAGCTGAGCTTCAGAATCAGGGTGAGGATTACGCTATCGTTGTGAAAGCAGGTCTGCCTGTCGGTTTGATGTCTAATAAAGACCTGATGCAGATCGTTTTCCAGAATAGTAATATATATAATTCACATATAAACGGCATGGGGAGTCTCGATCAGCTTAAAGAGGCGTACCGTAATATTTTTTTCCATTGCCAAAACGCTTGTAGAGAATTCGAGACTGACGAGCAGTGTTTTGCCTATTTTGTCTTCCGTTCATTTAAACATACAGAAAAAAGACTTATCAGCTTACCTTAGACAAGATTGCACCCGAGATTGCCGATGTTATGCATAGAGTGACTAACTCCATGATTATTATGGGGAGCGGCGGTCGTAAAGAGATGATGCTGGATCCCGATCAGGACCACGCCTTTGTCCTTGATAATAGTGCCACTGATGCAGATAAAGCACTGTTTATAAAGTTCGGAGAAGTATTTGCGGATAACCTTGAATACGTGGGTTATGAGAAATGCAAAGGGAATATCATGGCATCCAATCCTGAGATGGTGAAGACTGTCAAGGAGTGGAAGAAGGTTATTGCCGGATGGCTGAACAATCCGGGGAGTGAAGGGCTTTTATGGTCTGCGGTGTTTTTTTGACATGGACAGGTTTGAAGGGGACGAGACTCTGGTCTGGGAGCTGAAAGACTTCATATCCGTAAACGTACCTGAGCGTCCTGTTTTTCTGATTCAGATGCTGGAGAAGGATGCGAACACAAAACAGCCTACCAATATATTCGGCAAGATAAACCTTGAAAAAAGACGGTGAACACAAAGGTACGATTAACCTCAAAACGGCGGCACTCACTTTTCTTGTGGATGTGACACGGGCTTACACCCTGAATGCCGGGCTGAATGACCTTAATACCATAGAGCGTGCTAGACACCTTGAACGTAAGAAGGTTTTGGCATCTGAGACGGTTATGGATCTCGTAAATGCTTATGAGACTATAGTCGACCTTCTTCTGAAGGAACAGATAGCGAAAGTGGAAGAGGGCGAGCAGCCTAATAAGAATATTAATCCGTCAGAATTATCATTATATAACAGAGAGCGTCTGAAGACCTCTTTGCAGTTTATTACAAAATATCTCACCAGAGGGCTAAAATCCCTTAAAATGAATTAATTCTTGAAAATAGTTCTATAATGTGATTATTTAAACACGAAACGTAGATATCATTAACATAGCCTTTGGAGATATATTCTTCTTCGAAGTCATTACGAAATCTTTTTGGAGAGAACAAATGAAGAAAATGACTGTGTTAGTTTCAGTTGAGAACGGATGTGCAGCGGACAAAGTGATGAAGCTGGCTAAGGAAAAAAAACTGGGACTGAAGAAGGGGGGAACGTGTGCTTAACAATGAGGGCTTAAAAGTTCTCTTTGTTTCCGGCATCATCCAGAAGGCAGTTAAAAAAAATGTCGAAGAGCTTAAGAAACACGAAGACTATGATATGGTGATTATCCCTTCTTTCTGGGAAGGAGTCCAGACGTCTCCACGAATCCATGAGGTAAAAAAAATATACATGAACAACACCCTTGGATTTAGTATTTTTTGTATGTGCCGTACCGAACAAGCCTACAGAAAAAACAAGTGGAAGATGCGGCTGATAATATCTGCGATATTATTACTGCTAATATTGGACTCTGATTTTATCTCTGACAGCTGAATAGAGTCAAGCGGATTGCCTTCACGGGTAATCATGCACGTACTCACATTTTCAGATTAGTTGCCGACAATTTAGAGGCGTACGGGTTTGAAGCTTTCTGGATAGCTACAGGCTCTAAGCAGATACGTGATATCCTTGCGTCAACTCCAGATTTTAAAATTCTAGATGTGTCTAATTGTAAAAATCACATAAATGATAATAGTTTACATGAACTCGATAAACATTCTGAGATTTCAGTTAATGGGATTATAGCATCAGACAGAATCCTCTCCGGGATGAATCAAGACGACGCTTTGCGGTATCTGAGCAATCTTTACAGCTCAATACACGGGTTCATTATCGGAAATCAAATAGACATGGTGTTTGGCGAGGTGACGTGGGCTCATGAGCTTGTGACTGCTGCCGTCTGCAATGCATGCGGCATACCGTTTCTGTCCCCTGTTACAGTTAGGTATCCATCAGGCAGGTTTGCATTTTTCAACGGAGTCAGGCAGGACAAAATATATGACGTGAATAAAAAACATCCAGATAGTCGGTGGCCTGAGATTATATAAAGAGTTTATGAGCAGGAATGTGAAGCCGTTTTATATGGAACAGCATAAGAAAAAAAACTTTCAGAGCTTTCGCTTATCACGCATACAGGCATTTAACAGGTGACACGAAAGACCTGACCGTGCCTCATTTATTCAGGCTTGTCAGAGACAGACTGTCACACAACGTCCCTGTAAAGACTTTTCCGACAGATGTGGCAGGTGACTATTATTACCTCCCTTTGCAGTGTTCCCCTGAAGCATCCATTGATATACTCGCCAGTTATCACAGAAACCAAAGGGAGTTCGTGAAGAATGTTTCCAGAGCCTTGCCTTACGGGGCTAAGCTGGTTGTGAAAGAACATCCGCTGAATGTCAGAGGGGAGAGTTTTAATGACATCCCGTCTGTGGTGACCGTTTCGCCAGATATTGACGGCAGGGAGCTAATACTCAATTCAAAATGTGTGGTTACAATATCAGGGACTGCTGCATATGAAGCAGGGCTTTTTGGTGTGCCTGCGGTGGTATTTAGCGATTTATTTTTCAACGAACTGCCGACTGTCAGGCGTTGCAGGTCTTTTGAAGACTTATCAGATGATATAAAATCTGTTGCAGAGTGTAAGCCTGATAAAAAAAAGTCGGTGATAGCTTTTCTGGCTAGGCTGTATTCGATGAGCTATGAAGGGTATTGCGAATCTCCAAAAGTATATCCCGATGCCCTCAAGGTTGAGAACATCAGGATGGTTACACTTGCTTTTAAAGATGTCATTGAGTCCTATTCATCATCAAAGTCAGCTACAGCGGCTTCGATATGCTCTAGATTTATCTGATAAGCTTCGAAAAGGGAACTTTTTTGCCTCATCTGGCGATATGTGAAAGCCTGCCACGACTATTTCTGTCTTATGCTTAAGCTTGGCACTGTAGAGATCATGCTCTTCCGTGGACTGTTCGTCAAAGTTTTTTACCTGAAACCTTGAGCTTCCCTGCGAAATTCTCCTCAAGCACTTTTTTTAACAAACTGCCTTACAAGGTCTTTATCAAGTGAGCCTTTTCCGTGCCCCATGGATACAGCCAGATCGATCTTAAGCCCTTTAAGCGTATTCAGCATTTCGAAGTTATTTCCGTACTGACTGTCCAGAACTGAATCTACAAAATCGGCGGCAGGTGCTTCGATGCTTATATTAAGCTTTCGGTAAACCTCCCACTGAGTGACCTGATCGTACGCGTTGTTTATGAAGACGGGGCTGATCCCTGCCGACTGATCGTCTGTGAGCCACCTTGCGAAATCGGCAAATCCTGATGCACCGGGACCAAAGCCGCCTGAGAACATAACGACCGACTGCTTCATAGGGTCTATGAGACCATAGCTGATGTCCCCGAGCATCCCCCCTTCAAGAGGTGCTTCCTGAATATCCCCTTCACGGTTAAACCATACAGGCAAAAAACTGTCTCTCTTTGACGAGAGATACGAAATGCAGTTTGCGGTCGGATAGCTCTATGGGCTCGAAAATCTTAAACATCAGTTCACGTGAACGTCCGTCAAAGAAGCCATAGTCCATGCCGCCTTCTGCGAGTGTCGTAAGCCTGTCGTCGAGATCATGATAAAAGACTTCTTCCGCTGCTTCCAGCTTATAGTAATTGATAGTTACACTTTTTTCTTTCTGACATATTTATTCTTCCCTTGAGTTTGTGAAATGCTATCTTATACTATCAGGTACATTATTAAAATAAGTTTATTGAGGTGAAAAAATGAGTGCTATGGCATATGTTTCGATAACTCCTCTTGGTGAGAGTGAATCGGTTTCAAAATATGTTTCAAGAGCTGTCAGAGTTATAAAAGATAGCGGTCTTGAGTGGCAGCTAACCCCTATGGGGACTGTGCTGGAAGGGGAGACTCTTGCCGATGTGCTGGCTGTGATAGATAAGGCAGCGGAAGAGCTTTCAGAGTGTAACCGCATCTCTATCTCTATAAAAGTCGATTACAGAAGAGACAGAAAGGGCGGACTAGACAAGAAGGTCAAATCTGTAATGGAACAATTATAAATTATTTAGACTAATGCTTTTATCTGACCATCCGATTATCTAACTAGTAATAAATCAGGATGGTGCTATGTCTCCGGATGATATTTTATATGGCGGACAGGAAGAGCTTCTCGAACGTATAAAGCAGCTCAAGAATGTTATAAAAAAAATCTGAGAAGTACGGCAGTGATTTTGGTGAGCATATCGACCGCCTTCACGACATTGTGCTAGGGATGGAGGACATCCTCAGCCAGTACGATTCAGTGACCGGAGCTTAATTTAAAGTGTAATGAGGAAAAAACTTTCCATGCCCATCTGAGATTTAATACTCAGGTGGGCTTTTTTATCGCCTGTTTTCGGCAATATTTTCCGCAAAAAAACTGGCATCGTACTTGTTATATAGTATGCGAGAGAGAAAACAGGAGATAGACATGGCATCAACAGCAATGAATGAACAAAATGCTATGATGAGACACAGGGTAGGCGATAACGTTGTTTTTTGCTTCACCTAGTGAGCAGATACTCGACAGGGTATACGATTTTCCTGAGGCTCTCCCTGAAAAAGCTATGGATCTGCTTGTGGATATGGCGAGTGACGATAGTGTTTCAAATAAAGAGATGGACTATATATACTTCGCGATTGTTACTCTTCCGCTGATGGCAACATCAGGGATGTTTAAGGATCAGAAGACCTGGTATCTGAAAGAGAACAGATGCAGTTTTAAAGACTACATAAGATATAGACTGAATAAACTTAACCTCATGGCCTCTGAAGGCTATGACAGCAAATTTTGTGAGCGTATCAGACAGCTTCTATGGAGATTCACTGTCGTTTGACCTCACACTCTGGAGAAATCCAGCATTAAAATCGGCGTCGAAAGCGTGATTAATTCACGTTATACTGTCCTGGGGGTGCATTCATGTGCCCCCTTTTAAATTCCAAATTTCTAAATCGTTAAAATAAAGTTGGCAACAGTTAAAATAAGTTAGAAATAAGCTTTTCCATTTGATTGAATCGTCTCTGGTTTTGTAGAGATAACTGAGTTGTAAGTTTCACCTTTACTCTTTGAGTTTTATGAGTACGTGTATTATTATATAAGTATTGACACCTGTAACGTATCAGGGTATTTTTTACTTATGATAGTGAGTTTCAAACATAAAGGACTTGAACAATTCTATAAAACAGGCAGTAAGGCTGGTATCAATCCTAATCATGTTAATAAGATCAGTGCCATACTTGCTAGGCTTGATGTTGCAGAAGTATCAGAAGATATGGATTTACCTGGTTTGTTTCTGCATAAGCTTTCAGGTAATATGGAAGGATTTTATTCTGTAACAGTCTCAGGTAACTGGAGAGTAATATTCAAGTTTGAAAATAGCAATGTTTATGTCGTTGACTATCTTGACTATCATTAAGCAGTTAGGAGGCAATGATGAGTATGTATAATCCACCCCATCCAGGTGAAGTAATCAGAGAGCTTTGTATAGACTTTGGGACTAAGTGTTACTGAGGCTGCAAAAGGTCTTGGAGTCAGTAGAAAAGCACTTTCTGAGCTTTTAAATGGCAAGTCTGGTATTTCTCCTTTGATGGCTATAAGGCTTTCTAAGGGGTTTGGTGGTACACCAGAAAGCTGGCTTAAACAGCAGGTCGCATATGATTTGTGGAGAGCACAGCAGAATGCTGATAATATAGAAGTAGTTAATTTCAGAGCTTCTTAATAATCTAAGTTATCCAGTTTCCAACTTTATTTTAGCGATACAACTTCTACAATTTATGTATTTCATTGTATAAATGAATGTTTAAGGAGTCTCAAAATATTAAGACTCCTTTTATTATTTGATGGGTAAGTAGATATCAGTGAGTAGGTCGCACTCGTCGACATCAGGTATCAGGTTGATATAGTGGAAGAAACATGGGAAGTCTCTGAGCTCTTCGCCACTGTTCGGTAACCAGTCTCCATATAAGGCGAATATCTTTTCTGATACATTGTCTAAGCTTCCTTCATGCCTCACAACCGCACATCTACCGGATGGGATTAATCCTGTTTTTTTTACACCATAAGCATTTTCAGGGATATCTTTGGATATAGATCCGCATATGTCGAACCTGAAATCCTCTGCTTTAGTTGACTGGGGGTCATCGTAGCTATGCCGAAGGTCTTACTGGTTTTCACAGGTGACAAGCCGGTCTCTTTACGCCATTTAATAAATATGCCTGCCGTTTCAAGGACTCTTTCGGGCGAACCTCTGTGTTCGAGCAATGCAATCTTTGTTTCCGGAAAAAACAACTATCTTAACTTCCATCTCATCCTCTCCTTTTTTTTGAAGCCGGAGCTCTAGCTGTTTGTGCCATATGCTCCAGTCAGGCTGTTTTCTGAATTGAGAAGGTGTCATGTCCAAGTTCTTTTTTGAATGCTCTTGTGAAGGCTTCAGGGCTTTCAAAACCTGCATCTAATGCTATATCTATGATTCTTTTGTCATCGTTGAATGCCAGTTGGTATGCTGCTTTCTTAAACCGTGCTAATTGAATAAATCTGAATAGTGTTATTCCCGTATTTACCACAAAAAGCCTGTGAAAATGGTACTTAGATAAATTAGCAATCTCACTCAGTTTCGTTAGCGACAGATCCTCATCTAGGTTATGCAGTATAAAATCCTGAACTCTTTCTATCCTGTCTTTTGACATGTTTGCTCTCCGTTCTTAATTCTATAAATAACCTAGTGCATATCATCTGTAATATCCTGACTGATATTGCTGAGTTTCACTATTTTTTTTGTGGTTTCGATTTGGTTTAGGCAAAGTTTCATGACCTCATCTATACAAATACTATACGCACACTCGTTGTCGCACTGGCTGTTGAAGTTTCCCTTATCCTCGCACGGAGAGCAGGGTAAAGGGGAGCAGACGGCTGTGAAGTCGTCTGGAGAGCCTATTATGACCGCAGGGTCAGTTGCTGTGAAAATCCCGATTTTTCTTGTTTGGGTGCAGCATGCAAGGTGCAGTAGCCCGCTGTCGTTGCCGATGAATAGATCAGCCGACTTTATGATATGATACACATCGGAAAGGCTTGTCAAGCCGCATAGGTCTGTTATCCGCTTATCTTCTATGTCTACTTTATCCTCTTTCAAACCTAAGAGAACAATATTGTGTTCGGTCTTGTTTAATATTTCCGAGATAAGCCCTTTGTATCCGCTCCATCTGCGGCAGGGGTTGTCGTTTTTTACTGTTTCTCGCACCGCCTGCAGCTATCGCTATATATGGCGACGCAGGTGTGTTGATCTCCATATCGGAAGGGTAGAATTCGTATGAAGGTATATAGTCGGAATCCAGCCCCATGCATTGCACATACGCTTTTATTTTCGGTAGTTTATTATTATCAGAGATTGTGCGGATATTCGGAATGCCTGCGATTCTTGGTAAAACTTGCCACCTCTTGTCGGTGTGCATAACGAAACACTTGCCGTAGCCCCTTAGTTTCATGGCTATTTTTATACTTTCCGAGAGTGCTTTAAGCATATTCCCTTTATAAAGCATCTGATCATTGAATGTGACGATTTCGCTAAGGTGAGGGGAGTTCTTAACTATCTCTGCACAGGAGTTACCGCAGAATAGAGTTATATGTTCATCTGGGTTATTGATTTTATATTGACGGATAGCTTGGGTAAGCTGTAGTAGATCACCCATAGCACCTGATCTCAGGATAGCTGTACGATTGGTTAAGGTCATATAGTTATCCTCGGTAAAGCTATAAGATATGGATGCCGATTGTCGGCTTAGATATTTGCCGTAAAGTTAAACATAACAAAACCAGAGCCCGAAAGCTCTGGTTTAATAATTATATTTAATCAGGAAATTAAGCAGAAAGAGAGTTCAGTCTGAGAGTAAGTCTTGAAATTCTTCTGGATGCCTGATTTGAGTGAATCACGCCTTTTTTGACCTACTTTTGCGATTACTTTAACAGCATCACTGTATGCTGTTTTAGCAACCTCTACATCATTAGCTTCAATAGCTGAGTAGAATTTCTTAACGACAGTTCTCATTTTTGACTTGTAAGCCTTATTCCTGAGTTTTCTTTTTTTCACTTTGACGAATTCTCTTATTAGCAGAGAGTGTATGAGCCACTTCTTCACCTCTAGTTTTTTTTTATGAGCTGTAGACACTATCAGAAAGGACTATAGATGTCAATAGTGGAGTGTAAAAATTTAGATTTATTATCCCCTTGCTATAGCACTCTTGTAGTGTTAAATTTCATAAAAATATATACCAAGGTGCAGAAAATGAAAAGACCTTTTATTATGTTAGTTATATCTGTTTTGTTAGTAGCGTGCGGTGGTGCTCAGAAAGCCTCTGTGATGCCTCCTGACGCTGCTGCCTATAAAACCGTAGAGATTACGGCGAATAGTAATTCAGGCAGGATTATAACCCTTGAGCAGGAGCTGGATACGGCTAAGACAGAGATAGAAAGCCTTAGGGTTCAGAACAGACAGCTTGCAGATAGCTATGACGGTCTTGTGGAGCTTTTTTAAAGAGCACAGAGGGCTTACGATGATGCTTATAGAAAAGATGAATATTCTGGCCGGAGCGACAGCACCTGAAGAGAAGAAATAGAGTATTACATATTGTCCAGGCTAGGGGTATAGAACTGATATGTGCCCCTCTGGATAGATTTTGCCTTATACATTGCCAGATCAGCATTCTTCATGAGTTTTTTCACTATTTTCGCCGTCCATAGGGAACATTGTGATACCTATTGAGGTGGATGTATTGATGATGATTCCATTGAGGTCAAAAGGCTTTTTGATACTCTCGATAATCCTGACGGCAACCTGTTCTACAGCCTCTTTCTCTCCTGCATGATTAAGGATTATGACAAATTCATCCCCTCCAAGTCTACACACTGTGTCTGCCTCTCTGGCACAAAGCAAGAGCCTGCCTGCGACCTGCTTAAGCAGATTATCGCCTGCGTCATGTCCATAGGTGTCATTGATACTCTTAAATCTATCAAGGTCAAGAAACATGACAGCTATCTTGTCATTATCTCTCTTTGCCATATTTATTGCCACGTTAAGTCTGTCGAAGAGCAGAGCTCTGTTCGGTAAAGATGTTAGCGAATCATAAAAAAGCCTTTTGCCTCAGCTCTTCCTGTTTTGTCTTGAGGTCTGTAATATCCCTCTGGATACCGACAAAATATTCTATCTCTTGATCTTGGTTCAGTATGGCGTATATGGATATAAATGCAGGGAAGATTGTCTGGTCCTTTCTTTTATTCCATACTTCTCCGGCCCATTCATTATTCTCTAACAGTATCTCCCACATCCTTTTGTAAAAATCATCGTTATGCTTTCCAGATTTCAGGATGGATGGATTTGAGCCTATAACCTCTTCTTCACTGAAGCCGGTTGTTTTCGTGAAGGCTTTATTGGCTGATAGGATTATCGCATCTTTATCGGTTACGAAGATCGCCTCGTTTGAGTGTTCGTAAATCTTTTCAAACAGGATCAGTTCCTGCTCTTTCTTCTTCCTCACTTCCACTTCGGACTGAAGCTGTGAAGTGATATCAGAGAGCTCGCTTGTCCTCTGCTCGACCTTTTCTTCCAGTGACTGCTTATACTGCTCAAGCATCTCATTTGTTTCATAGAGGTCTATTAGGGTTGTTTGGATCTGCTCATCTTTAAGCATAATGGTGTCGGCCATATTATTAAAGGCGGCGGAAATCTTGCCAATATAATCGTCGTGCATAACTTCGAGTCTGTTCGTTTTGTTACCCTTGCTGAAGCTGTTTATAGCGTCAAGCTGTCTCTGTAGCCGCATATTCATTGTTCTGCTTAAAAGGAACGACAAATACAGTGCCAGACATATGCCAACTGTCGCTATTATCATATACAGACGCTGGTTTTTTCTCCATTTTTCAATGAGTTCAGTCTCGATTATGGCAAGATGCTCTGCCTCATGCTGCATAATGAACTGTAGCAGGTATATAGTCTCTTCCCATACCTGATTCAGTTTTGTTGTTTCTTCCTGAAAATATGCCGTATAGCTCTCGTTGGTCTTGTATAGATAAAGCCTGTCCATATTAAGTAAGATGACTTTGAGATTATTGGTTATAGTATCAAGTTCGCTTCGTATATCCTCATGGTCATGTATATTTTGAACAGTTTCCAAAACACCTTTCAATAAAACAAGGCTGGTTTCATTATCCAGAGTGTCTTCATCGTAATAGGCTCGCAGGGTATTTTCAAACTCAGTTAAGATTGTCACAAGCTGAGCCACTTGATGTGACATATTATGTGAGCTTATAGAAATCTTTTCAAGCTGACTATATATGCTTGTGGTACGTTCGCAAATGGTTGTTTTTTTTAATATATCTATAGTGTCGCTGTGGGATGGTGATGATTTTATTTCCATTAAACTGATCAAGCCGGCTCGTATTGCTTTATAATCGGATATTATTTTATTTATCAGTTGCTGATTCTGTTTATTAGTTTCGTTGTCGTATATAAACTGGGATTTTTGGATAAGAGATTCCAGAGGTATCAGCAATTCGTCAGGTGTGGTGACCTGCTGTTTTATATTATTTATAAAGACGTTGTAAGCTGTTTTTTGCATTACTGACCATTGCCTGCTGTGCGATCATGTCGTGGTAATGGTCTTTGGCTGTGACAAAGGTGTCTTCATATACGTCATTGGTCAGCTTTACTGTGTGTATGACAGTGATTACCATAACCATAATGAGGATGCCGAAAGCCAGATTTTTGATAGCAGTATAAGATGATAACTTATGCATATAACCTGTTATTGTATTTTTTTTATATTAATCAATTCGCCGACTTCGCCAGCCCCGAACATAGGGTTATCTGAGTCGTGTTCCGGTTTCCTTCCGGCTATTTCCGTAATAGATGTGGCGAAGGAATAGTCTTTCCCTTTTTTTTCAAGCAGTATATCGTCCATGTTGTTTGTATTAAGTTTTCTTGCGAACTCTATTGTCCATCTGCCGTTATTCCAGTACCCTTTTGCTTTCACGTCTGCTCTGCTCCCTGTGGGGGATTGAAATCCATATTTAGGCATTTTATCTCTGACATGCTCGGAATAAAGGAGTGTCGTATATGCAGGCTGCCCCTCATCACCGTTACGCAGCAGGTAATATATTGTACCGGTTTTTGATAACAGTATTTTCGCATCTTTCTTTTTTGAGATTGGAATATGTGTGGGTTTTATCGTCTGCATAGCCTGCGTGGTCTGTTCTGAAAGCTTTCCAGAACCAGATGTCCGCTTTGTATGGCTGGTCGGTTGTTAAGGTCAGATCCGATTTATAAGGGGACATATTCCATTTGATAACAAAGCTGTCTTCCCTTTCTTTGCCGTTGACATAGCAGTGTTTTTTCATTATCCCATGTTAGTGTCCTGTGTTCTCTGTTCTCTTCATTGTCGTCATAGGAAACCAGAAAATAGATGGTCTCGTTATTATTTATAGATTTAATAGATACAGGAGTATTGTATATAATATCTTTGACTTGAATCCCTTTATGTTTTTTTCCAGAGATCATCCGTTTTGCCGTCTATAACAGGGGTTTCAGTTGATTGATATGAAACCATCTGAATTTCGGCATAGGAGTCTATAGGTATGATAAATAAGGAAATAAATAAAAAAATGTAAGTCTGAGTCTGTTTATAAGCATAACTCACCTGTTTATAGTTGTTACTATAATAAAATAACACACATGAAACGCAGAAGTAAATTAAATAAAAAGCAAAAAAATTATTGTTTAACATAAAAAAAAGGCGTATGCATTGCATACGCCTTTGTCGTTTTAGATCAAAATGCGGTTATATTTAAATATTAACCACAAGTTTCAGGCTGATCAGAGTCAGCAGCGTGATCGTAGAGGTATCTGAAAGCGTTCTCGAAATCAGCTTTAGTTTTAATACCTTCCCACTGTCCACCGCATGGAAGCTTAGACTGGTTTGTGAAAGCATCTTTCCACTGAGCCTGTGTACGAGTAGCAGCACCTGCTTTAGCACTGAGTTTTGTGCCGTCAGCACACTTTGTGTGATATCTTTTCCAGACTCTTTTACCTTTTCTGCCATCTCCGGCATTAAAATCGATTTCCACAGCGAAAACACTTGTAGCCATGAAAGCAACAGCGATTACAACGAGCATAGCTTTTTTTGAACATGTGAACTCTCCTTACTAATTACCAATTTTAAATTGGTGTTTGTTTGTCGGTAACATATCACCTGAATATTATTATTTCAAGAGATTTTTTGTATATTGTATACGATTTTAGCGTTCAAAATACCACGATAAAAAATTATTAGTTACTAAGTTAAATGCCTTATGTCAGGCAAATCCATATGCAAATATATAGATACTTCTAGTATTGACAAGGATGTAAAAGAAGAGTAAAAAAAGTGTTATATGGATTAAAGTTCCTTTGACAACATCTGTTTGTTCACGGTATCTTTAATTTATACATGTCGTTATATACATCAACGTGGAGGTCTACATGATGAAAGGAAAGTTTCTTTTTTATTTGGCAATTGTGGCGGTTGTTTTATACATACCTGCTACAGGCTTTTCTGAGGTCAGTGTCTCAGAAGGTGAAAGGTTAGGTAAGACTTGTGCCGGTTGTCACGGTACTGCGGGTAATACTCCTGGCGAATATATAGGTAAGATCGGAGGTCAGAACTCTGATTATATGACAAAGGTACTCACAGAGTTTGCCGCCGGTAAGAGGGCAGGCAGTGTTGAGATGTCTATTGTTTCTAAAGGCTATACTCCTGATCAGCTTAAGTCCATTGCAATGTACTATGCTGCACAGAAATGGGTCAATTCAACAAATGATATAGATATGGCTAAGGCGAAAGCCGGTAAGGCTGTTGCCGCTGAAAATGGCTGTATGGATTGTCACGGAGCTATGGGTGAGGGGATGGATGAATACCCACGCATAGGCGGACAAAACAAAGGCTATTTATTAGAAGTTATGAAACGTTATCGTTCGGGTGATATCAAGTCAGACGAGATGGAACTGATGACCGGAATGGATGAAGCACAACTGGATCAACTGGCAAACTATCTGTCAGGTATAAGGTAATAGGGGGCTGATAATGAGTATATCAAGACGCGATTTTATCAAATATACATCCGTTGCTGCACTTGGAACAGGTGTTCTTGGTTGCCACCACGAGATGAACGTAAATAAAACTTCAGGGATCATGATGCCTAAAGCCGGCAAAAGGATTGTTGTTCTCGGCGGAGGCTGGGGCGGTGCTACAGCGGCTAAATATATTAAGCTGGAAGACCCTTCAATAGATGTCGTTCTGGTTGAGAGACAGGAAAAAATTCATATCCTGCCCTGTGAGTAACTGGGTTATCGGCGGTTTCCGCAAAATGAAAGATATTACCATGAGTTATGATGGCTTGATAAAGAATTACGGCATAAAGGTTGTTCATGCAGAGGCAAAAGAGCTTGATGCCGAAAAGAAACAGCTTAAAACCGATAAAGGGATAATCGAGTATGATCTTATACTGGTTTCTCCGGGTATATCATACAGATACGAGACTATCGCCGGGCTTGACAACCCTAAAGCTATCAAAAGATTTCCTGCGGCAATGAAGGCAGGTCCTGAGACAGCACTTTTAGCTGAAAGGCTCTCTGCCATGAAGGCCGGAGGAAGTGTACTTGTCGCTGTGCCTCCTACACCTTACAGGTGTCCGCCTGGACCATATGAGAGGATATCTCTTATAGCTGATTATCTCAAAAAGAATAAACCGGGATCCAAGTTGATAGTATTTGACTCTAATGACGATGTAGTCTCTAAAGGGAAGCTTTTCAAAGCGGCGTGGAAGGATTACTACAGTGATATAATAGAGTATGTTCCTGATAACTATATTAAGTCTGTTGACGCAGGCACAGGCAAAGTTGTTTCGGAGCAGGGGGGAACTTACTCCTGACGTGGCTAACATTATACCTGCTATGAAGGCTAACCAGACAGCATTTGATCTCGGTCTTATGGCTGAAGCGGATGATTTATGGGTTAGAGCAGAGCCATACACATTTGAGTCTTACAAGCATAAAGATGTTTATATTATCGGTGATGCAACTCATAACGGAGCTGTCGGCGGTGTGCCGAAATCTGGTTACGTCGCAAATTCGATGGCGAAAGTTGCGGCATCAGCAATGGCTAGAAAGATAAACGGCAAAGAGCCTCTCGTTCCTACATATGTAAACACTTGTTACTCGCTTGTTAATCAGGACGAAGCTATTTTTTGTATCTGCTGTTTATAAATACGATGAAAAAATTGAAACGTATTATGAAGGTATCCGGCGGAGTGTCACCGACAAGAAGTGCTCTTTTCGGAAAACACGCAGAAGATTGGGCAACCAGCATCTGGAGTGATATGCTTCTATAAAAAAAAGGAATTTTTTTTTCAGACTAAACTATTGAAAGGCAGGAGCTTTTATGGGCTTCCTGCCTTTTTTAGTTTTGTATACAATATACATTTTTTCTTTACAAATCTTTTAAAAAAAAATATATTAAGGTCAAATAAGAGACTAGTACGGAAAGGTTTATTGTAATGTTTATATATATTGATTTTAAGATGAAAATAATTGAGGGTGATTTCGAAGCTGCCAAGAAGATGCTGGCAGATGTAGAGATCGATGCCGAGACTTTCAATGCTCTCTCAAACGCTTCTATGTTTCTTTCACTCGCTTTCAGATATCCCGACGAAGATGTTTACGACACTTTAAAAGATAACTGGGACGCATTTCAGGATTTTATCGCAGATTACTCAGACTCAAAAAATTGAACTCTATAATGAGACAGAGATGGAGAGTGACTATATCAAGCTTTTTGAGCAGGATATGGAAGGGAACAAGATTGTTCCTTATATCTCGTATTTCACAGAAGATAATAAAATGCTCTACGGTAAGAGCACATTTAATATCAGAGAGTGGATGTCTGACGAAGGTTTTGTTCTGGAAGAAGATGTGACCGACCTTGAGGATCATGTCTATATCGTTCTTGAGTTCATGTCTGCGATCTTTAAGAAGCTCGCTGCTCCCGAGAATATCGAGAATTGGTATAAGAGCTTACAGAACCTTTATAAAGTTCTTGATAACTATGGACCGGTACTAAGCGATTCGTTTGCCGCTCTGGTATCTAAGCGTGATGATATGCCGTTTTACAGAGACTTTGCAAAAATACTTGCTGAGTTTGTTAAAGATATTGACCCTATTATGGAAGACATCCTCACAGAAGGGGAGTAATCCGTAATAGTTTCGAGGTGTATGTACTTCGAGGTGTGAGCTCAGCAGTATTTACTGCTGAACGACTTATGTGTCCTACTAAGATTAATTGAGTAAGTTTTACAAAGTTAATCCTTAAGTGAGAACCAAGTCGTGTTTATCCTGCTGAGCAGCTTATAAAAAAACTTTAAGACAAGTTTTTTTTATTTTTTTTATTCGGATATAAGAGGGCAAATCCCAATAGACCCTCTGGGTTTATTCACTGATCCTACTGTCTGTGGATAAGCACATATATATACTTATAGGGAGTATTGTATGAAAAAAAGTTTTATCGTTGATTCTTCTGGTGCTTTTCCCTGCATCATTTGCTTTCGCAGGGGACGTTACCCTTGAAGAGCTGAAATCTCAGATTACAGACCTTCAGGGTGAGATCACAAAAAATGTCAAGACGTATTGACAAGAACGAAGTACACCGTATTAAAGACAAGGTGACTCTTGGTGTTGAACTTCGTACGAAGATGGAGAGCATCAGCTATAATGATGTGCGTGCTATCCCTCAATATGCCAACGACATGCTCGGTCTCTGGCTTAGAGGTTATATGACAACTTTCGATGCCGGATCTAATCTTGACACAGCTGTTGATGCTATGGGGCTTTCTGACGGTTTTAATGATGGCTACATGGTTGATAATGCTGCAACACACGGTGGAGAGTTCGCTAATCTTATGATGGGGCTCAATACAGGAACTAATGCATATTCAGCTGAGTTCTTAAGTAATTATATGGCACTCATCTCTGATCAGAACTACTTTAATGAAGTTCTCGATGCTAACAAAGCATTCTACGATGCTCAAGGCGGTATGGGCTTAGGTATCGGTGCTCAGTTAACATCCGGTACAGATGCTATGACTCTCATGGGGAATCTGTCTACTATGTTCCAAGGGATGGGACAGGATGCCACAACTGCAATGCAGAATGCTCAGCAGTTCGTACAGTATGCTGTTTTACGTTACATGTTTAGTGATACAACTCTTACTGCTAAAGAGCTTGCTACATTCAAGTCTATGTTTAAAGGTATTTCACCTCGTAAATATGACAACAACAACAGCTCTATATTCACAAACAAACTTCGAATCCGTCTTAACAGTAGAGTAAACGACAACCTTTCATTTGCAGGTCGTCTTTCAATGTACAAAGTATGGTCAGACGCTACTGACGTACAGTGGATGGATGGAACATACAAGTCTATGTATATGGATGGTAATGCTTCAGCAGTACCGACTGATGATAAAATACACGTTGAAAGAGCTTATTTCGTTTACAAAAAATGAAATCGGCGGTAACGAGTGGCACTTCTCTCTCGGTAGAAGACCTTCCGTTAACGGTCCCGGTAAAGAGAATGCTGAATACGCTTCACTTGGCGGTTCTCCACTTTCTCACATTATCCAGTGGCAGTTCGACGGTGGTTCACTCCAGTTCAACTTTGAAAACCTTATAGAATTCCTTCCTGGATCATTCATTAAACTTTGCTACGGTAAAGGTTATGAGTCCGGCTGGGGATCAAGTAATGCTACAGCATCTAACAATGGTCTTATCGCTACACCGGAAGTCGACGACGTTGAGTTCCTCGGTGTTATCGTTAAGTTCTACGATGATGAGCAGTATAAACTCTGGTACAACTATGCGAGAGGTTTCGGTGTAACTGACGGTTTCACGGGTTCTGCTGTCATGCCTTTCTCGGTTGTAGGTCATAACACTGACCTCAGTGCAGACAATTCATACGATGAGTATGAAATCACACCTAACTACTTCGGCTCTTCTTCCAGAACAGAAGCAACAGCTGAAGTCGGTGACATGGAATGGCATGCATTTCTCGCTCAGGGTGAGACATTCGGATTCAACTGGTTCACATCATTTGCTATGAGTAAGTCTAAGCCTGACGGCAGATCACTTGCAGCTATGTATCAGTTTATGGATCAGGATACTATGCTCGGTTCTGATTCCGGTAAGACAGGTAACAGTATATGGGTGGGTTTATCCACTCCTGAGCTTCCTGTAACCGGCGGTAAACTTGGTTTCGAGTATAACCAAGGTTCTAAGTACTGGGTTGCTATGACAGGTGCTGAGGATGATCTTGTCGGTTCTAAACTCGCTGTTCGCGGTAAGGTTTACGAACTCTACTATCACCAGCCGATCGTGAGCAACAGACTTTTTGCTACAATTGGATATCAGCACTTTGATTACGAGTACACAAACTCAGGTAGCTACCTTGGTGCTCCTGTGAAGATCAAAGATGCTAACGGTCTCAATACTATGATGGCTGTTACTGATAAAGTTGATAAATTTTACGCTTCACTTACATACAGATACTAATCATATGTACGAAGTATAGATAATTTAAAGGCAGCTCTTTTGGGCTGCCTTTTTTTTTGTTTTTATTATATGGAATATTTATATGCATATACGGGTTATTGAGTTTATTGATAATGACGCATAGAACTATGTTATAAACTACCCATATCTGAACGTTTGATTGTTTATGGGCATTAGTAGGCATATGCTCTATATATTGTAAATAAATTTTATTTACAATATTGCATTATTATGAGCATAGACCCAAAACTAAACAATGTTTTATTTTAGGTTGACGTGTGACCTAAATGAGAATAAAATCATAAATATAGACAAATTTTTTTTATTTATTATAAGTAGGTGGTGATATGGCTCGCCCTCCAAAAAAAACGCTATGTAAAGCATAGGCTGTCATACAAAGAATTCGGTCCTTTTGATATGGATGTCGATTGTAATGACGAGTCTAAAGTAGTTTCCCTCACAGTGGATCAGCTCGAGGCTATGAGGCTTGCAGACTTAGAAGGCATGTCTCATAACGACGCAGCAGAGTTTATGAAGGTATCCCGTCAAACATTCGGTCGTATAATTGAACAGGCCAGACAATCAGTCACGCTGGCTCTGATCAATGGTAAATTGCTTAAAGTTGAATGCGACTCAAGCATTGAGTTTATCGACAGGGAAGTAAAGTGTATCGAATGCGGATGCGAGTGGATGCTGGCAGGTGATAAGCCTCAGTCTACTGTCACGTGCAGGTCATGTGGCTCTGATGAGGTTATTAAGCGTGCCAGATGCGGCAAGCACTGTGAATGCCCTTTGAGAATCAATAGAGATTAAGTTCTCTTTTTTGATTTCTTCAATTTTTTCGTTTTCTCTTTTTTTAATAATTCAACAATATTTTTTGCGAGCATTTGCCAGTTATAACCTTGTTATATCTTGTATTGTGATTGATTTTTTGTTATTATGGGCATATGCTATAAAGTACTGATAAAAAAGAATATTTCTTGTTGACAGTTATTGTCTATGGTTCTATTATTCGGACATACAATTTTAACGAATTTAACGATCCTGTTTCGGAGGCGTATATGTTTATTAAGAACCCAAAGTTGTCAAGGCGTCGGTTCCTTGCTGCAGGTGGTGCAGCCGCCACAGTTCTGACTGTTGGCTCAGGCATGTCTGTAATGAAGGCAGTAGCATCATCAAACCCAAAAAAAACCGGTAACGGTGACACCAAGCACATAGCCAGCTGTTGTTCGGTCTGCGTGAATAAGTGCGGATTTATTGCAGAGGTTAATAATGGTATGATCAGAAAACTCAACCCAAACCCAAAGTTTTTCAAATCTAGGGGGATGCTCTGTGCCAGAGGAAATGCAGGTGCAAAGATACCTTATGATCCTGATCGTCTGAAGTATCCGCTTATGAGAGTGGGTGAAAGGGGCGAAGGGAAATGGAAGAAAATTTCATGGGATGAAGCGTTCGATTATATTACTGAAAAAGTCGTAAAGCTTGTGAGAGAGGAGGAGAACAGGTCTACAATAGCTTTTGCATCCACAGAAGGTATGCAGGAAGAGTTTTTTTTGTTGATCTGGCAAATATTGTAGGTTCACTGAATACAGTCAGACACCCTACGCTTTGCCTTGCTTCAAATATTCAAGGCTATGCTTCTGTTTTTGGAACTTACCCTGATGCAGACCTTGAAAATGCTAAGTTTGTTATTATGGCAGGTGCTAACAGAGCCGAAGCATCATCACTCCCGACACCATAGATATGGCAAGGAACAAACGTAAGCAGACTCTCGTCTGTATCGACCCGAGAGCTACTAAAACTACTTCTATGGCTGATAAGTGGTATCCGATTAAGCCGGGGACTGATCTGGCTCTTGTTCTAACACTTATCAACTATATTATATCCAATAAGCTCCACGACGAAGAGTTCGTGAAAGAGTGGACTATAGGTTTTGACGAGCTTGCCGAAAGTGTAAAGCACTATACGGTCGAATGGTGTGCAAAAGAGACTGAGATTGCTGCCAAGGAGATAGTATGGATAGCTGAGGAGTTCGCAAAGAATGCTCCTGCGTCCGTATGGTATCCTGGCAGAAGAAGCTCATGGTTTGTAAACGATGTTTACCTGAGAAGAGCCGCAGGTATCCTTAACGCTATAGTAGGTGCATGGGATAAACCGGGCGGACTCGTTCCTAAGTCTGCCGTGCCACTTGCTAAGCACGATATCCTTTTTTCCTTACTTTGACTGGTCACAACCGAGGATTGATGTAGGTAAATTCGGTTTTATCGACGGTCTCGTTCCGGATCACGAGAAGACAGATGCGGGTCTTCCTTCCGACTCATGTGTTTACCTTTCAGAAAAAAGACGGTTCATGGCCTGTATTCAGACAAGCCATACTTGAAAAAACAGCCTTATCCTGTCAGGGGGATGTTCGTATATAAGCAGAATCCTATGGAATCTATCCCTAACAGAGCTAAAACACTTAAAATGCTTCAGTCTCTCGACTTTATCTGCACTATTGATATTGCGATGAGCGACACTGCATTCTACTCAGATATAGTCCTTCCTGAATCGACTTATCTCGAGCGTTGGGATCCGGCACATAACCTGAGCGGTATTCAGCCTATAGTTGTATTCCGTCAGCCTGTAATAGAGCCTTTGCACGACACAAAACCAATGTTTGATATAATGTGTAAACTTGCTCACAGGCTTATGGATAGAGCAGATTTTTGGGAAGATACATCGGAAGAAGATCTTGAACTGTTCAGAAAAGGTTGTCTCGAGAGACTCACATCCAACCCTGTTAAATCTTTTATCCATCACCAGATGTCTGAATTCCCGGGCGGCTATGAGAAGCTCATGGAAGATGGCTGTTTCTGGATTCATGATGAGCCTGTATTTGGTCAGACATATAAGAAAGGCAAACTGAAAACCAGAACCGGCAAGATTGAGATTTTTTTCTCAGAGATATCTTGATAAAGGTCTCAAGCCACTCCCTGAATATACTAAACATGAAGAGCCTAAAGCAGGTCAGTTTAGGTTTGTGGTGGGCAGACACGGTCAATTCACACACGCAAATACTCAAAACAATATGTGGCTTCTTGAGGCTTACGGCGATACGGAGAACTCTCTCTGGCTCAATACCAAGGTTGCCAGAGAAAGAGGTCTCGTGACCGGCGACAGAGTAAAGGTCAAGAGCAGAGTAGGGGAGCAGACTGTTAAGGTTCTTGCTACAGAGTTCATCAGAGAAGATGTTGTTTACTATCTTCATGGATTCGGAAGACTGTCTCAGGGGCTCACCAACATCTATCAAAGGGGTGCATCGGATGCAGCTATTATCGAGGATTACGTGGATACTATCTCCGGTAATGCGGCACTGCACGAAACCTTTGTAACCATAGAAAAAGTGTGAGGATAAAGAGATATGAGTAATAAAAAAATACGCAATAATACTAGATGATACACTCTGCATAGACTGTAAGGCGTGTACTGTCGCATGTAAATGCGAAAATAATGTACAGGCCGGTTTTTATGCATATCGCAACTGGGTCGGCGAAATAGAGAATAAGAAAGCTGTCTTCCCGAATATCAGCAGAAAATTCAGACCCAGCCAATGCCAGCAGTGTGATAACCCGCCTTGTGTGCATGTATGCCCTACCAGAGCATCATACCAGACAGAGGACGGCGTTGTCCTTGTTGACTATCACAAGTGTATTTTATGTAAATACTGCATGACGGCATGCCCTTACGATGCTCGTTATGAAAACACGGATATACACGCAATAGATAAATGTACTTTCTGCTACCACAGGCTGGCTGAAGGTAGAGAACCTGCATGTGTTGAAACCTGTCCTCCAAAAGTCAGAATATTTGTTGACCTTATGGACGCAGACGGTGAGGGGAACAAAGTTCTCCAGACAGCAGCAACAGAGGTTCAGAAACCTGAAAAGGGTACTAACCCTAAACTCTTTTATATCAAATAATTTTGGAGGAAAGAATGTCCAGCCATACAGAAGCAGTAAAAAGCCATTCAGACATGTTCAATGGCAATAAAAATATACCTATGCCGTTAATCGGACTGCTGATTGCAATCAGTCTGATGGGGCTTTACGGTGTATTTAATATAATGACAAAAGGTCATGCAGCATCACTCGGAACGACAAAATCCGTTCGTGGGGGCTTTTGATATCTACTTATGTGTTCTTTGTTGTTTCCAGTACAGGTCTCTGTCTGATCTCATCAATGGGGCATGTTTTCAAAATAGAGAAGTATGAAGTGATCGGTAAGAGAGCTATAGTTCTTGCGATACTCACAATCCTCTGCGGATTCGGCGTTATCGCAACAGAGATCGGACACCCCATAAGGATGGCAATATATAATGTCATATCACCTAATCTGCATTCAGCAATCTGGTGGATGGGAACACTGTACGGTATCTATCTTATGTGTATCATCGCAGAGTTCTATTTCCTTATGACACACAACCATAAGGGCGGTTACTATGCAGGTCTGGCAGGTTTTATAGCAGGAATTTCGGCTCACTCAAACCTTGGTGCTGTCTTCGGATTCCTAGAAGCAAGACCTTTCTGGCACGGACCGTATCTGCCGATATACTTTATCCTTTCTGCACTTATCTCAGGCTGTGCTCTCGTTATAATCATATTTAACGTGGCATATAAAGGTGAGGCAAATATGCCTGCCAAGGCAAAAGAGGCTCTTCTTGGTATAGCTAAGATTTTTTGGGCTTCTCCTCGGTGTCATCATCTTTTTTGATATCTGGAAGGTACTCACATCCGTTTACGGTGCTCCGCCTGAGAAGTATCAGACTATCATGGCTATGATCTCAGGACCGCTTGCCGTGAATTTCTGGTTCTTTGAGATATTGCTGGGAATGCTTATTCCATTCTTTATCATCCTTGCCACAAAAGGCAGAAGTATAAAAGCAGCTTTTATTGCCTCATGTTCTGCTGTCATAGGTATCTTCTTTATGAGATACGACCTTGTGGTTGCAGGTCAGCTTTTCCCTATGAGAGAGGCCACTGCAGGTTCGAGAGTGCAGGGTGTTGTTGAGGGGCTGGCGGTTTATTCACCCAGTGCATCAGAGATTACTATAGTAGTCGGTGCAATAGTTCTTTGTGCGGGGCTTTACCTTGCGGCAGAGAGGTTTCTCAACCTTACTGAGGATTAATACATAAAAAAAGGCAGAGGTCGCTTAGGCGGCTTCTGCTATTTTTTTTAGATTGTTTCGTTTTTTGTCATAGGCTAAAAAACTTATATTTGACAATAACTTAACAAGGCGATTATGAGCTTTTGCGTAATTCGGAAACTCAAAATAGAGACATAGTGAAACCCATTTATTTAACCGAGAGGTGTTTATTATGAGAAGGTTAGCAATTTTATTGGTGGCAGTGCTCGTTATGGTTATGAGCACAGGATTCGCGTATTCAGAGACAATACTTAAGGTAACACTACCAAAAAGCTATGAAGCTGTTTTCAAAGAGCTTGCCCAAAACTTCGAAAAGGAAGAGGGGATTAAAATCAAGATGACCAGTACGTGCAGCGGTAAGGCGGCAAAGGAGGTAAAAGACTACGGTATGTATATCGATCTTGTTATCAGTGCCGACTATACGATTATCGACAAGCAGCTTGTTGATAATAAATTTGCAGACTGGAACATTCTGTTCGCTAAAAATGAAATGGTGCTCGGTTACACTAAAAAAGAGTAAACATTCTAAATCGATAGATGCAGACAATTGGGCTGACACGATCCTTAAAAGCGGAGTGAAATTCGGTATATCTGCTGCTGACGATGAGCCTTGCGGCTATAGAGCCATGATGGTTCTTCAGCTGGCAGAGAAATTCTATGATATGCCGGGCTTTAAGGATAAGGTTATCAGCAAAGCCAAGTACGAAAAGCAGAGTGATATCGATGTGGTTAACGACCTTACCTCAGGGGAGGTTGATTATATTATCACATATAAAACATATGCCATCGAGCACGGCTTTGAATACCTGCCGCTGCCGAAGGAGATTAACCTCTTCGCTGCCAGATATTCAGACTACATGAAGGGTGTTGAGGTGAGAAACACAACCATAGATATGGATATGGAGAAGATCAGTGCTGCTTGTATATATTACAGCATGACAATCCCTTCAACAGTGCAAAACAGAGGTGCAGCCGTGAAGCTTGCCAAGTATATCATGTCGAATGATGCCGCTAAGATAATGGAGAAGCACGGGTTCTTTATTGTCTGCTCACCTATGGTTACAGGCAGTGCCGACAAGCTGGATAAGCCGCTCAGAGCGAATGCCGTACACACTATCAGTCTTCAGTAGGGGGATATTATGAAAAGATATATAATAATGACAGCCGTATTGTCCATGGTGCTTATGTCGACTATAGTTTTCGCCTCCGGAAGTCATGAAGGCGGACGTCAGGTCTGGAAAAAGAATTGCCGTCTGGCATGCCACGAAGGCAAAACACCTGAAAGCCCCATTCTTTCACCGAATTCAAAGACTCAGTTTCAGTGGAAGAACAGCTTTGCCGACAATAAGGCATACATTTTCAAATTCCATAATAACAATGAGCTGAAGCACATCACTGAAAATCAGTGGGAAGCAATATACGATTTCGTTTTCCATCATGCACACGATTCCGATAATCCGGAAGACTGTATGGGGAATAATGGAGAGTTAGTCAGATAGGCTAAATATATATGTAGTTCTACAAAGCCGGAGTTGACGCTCCGGCTTTTTTTTTGTCAGATTATAATATAGTATGAATGGCAAAAATAAGCTCATATGGGTGAGGCATGTCAATTATATATAAGCCATATAAAAAAACTGACTTATGAAACCGTTTTATAAGTTGGTCGCAGAATACTGTCTCAGAAATTTTGTTAAATCTTAGAAAAAACGAAGGGTGTAGTTTGTGGCCATTTTGTCTGTTATAAGTATTCGTAATGTCTGTATTATAAATTAAGATATGTGTATTGATAATACTTTGCGGTGGACTGTTTCTTGTCTATATTTTTTTATTTTCATGTAAAAAAAATATCAATTTTTTTTTAAATTTTGTAAATTATGTATAGTATCAAAATAGTCTTATTATAAAACCATGTAGACAATGAAAATTTAAGAAATCAAACTCGTTATAGGCATATGATATCCTAGTGCGTAAATAGCATTTAAAGATAGGCTGAAAATGGTCATAATATTATTTTGTATTAATAGTTTAATACATTATCATAATTGTGAAAACGCAGTTTTAAAATATGGTCAAAAGCTCAAAAAAAATACTTGCTTTACGACCATATGCTATGTATATTGTATACCGTATACAAAACATGATTTGCGTAATGTTTATAAATAACTGATAATGTTATTGAAAATACTAGGAGGTCCCTATATGAAGCTTTCCGGTATGAATCTGAGTCGTAGGAAATTCCTTGCGACATCAGGTGGTGCTGTCGCTGCTGGTCTATTTGCTGCTAACCTTACAACATTTAAGGCAGTTGCCAGCGGTGGTCACGATGCACCGACACCTACTGGTGAAAAAGGCGAAAAGCACATTGCATCCAGTTGCGAAATGTGCGTTAACAAATGTGGTTTCTATGCTCATGTTGTAGATGGCAGGATCAAGAAACTCAACCCTAACCCAAAGTTTTTTTTCAAAAGCCGTGCTATGCTTTGTGCCCGTGGTAACGCAGGTGCAGAAGAGCCGTACAACCCTGAAAGACTTACAACTCCACTCCTCAGAGTAGGTAAAAGAGGTGAGGGGAAATGGAAGAAGATATCTTACGATGAAGCTTTCAAAATCCTCGCTGAGAAACTTGCTGAGCAGAAAGCGAAGCACGAGAACAGATCCTCTGTACTCTTCGCTTCATCCGAGGGCTTTCAGGAGCATGCATTCCATCTTCTCGTACAGTCTTACGGTTCTACAAACACAGTAAGGCACCCGACCCTTTGTCTCTCTTCTGTTATTCAGGGCTGGTCATCAGTTTATGGTTCATTCCCTGATGCAGATATGAAGAATGCAATGTTCGCTCTCATGTTCGGAGCTAACAGAGCTGAGGCTATCGTTACTCCTGACTCTATCGATATTCAGAAGGACAGACCGAAAGGTCAGCAGATCGTTTACCTCGATCCTAGATTTACAGCTACTGCTGCAAAAGCTGACAAGTGGTATCCTGTTAAGCCGGGTACTGACCTTGCTTTCGTTCTTGCACTTATAAATGTAATTATCACAGAGAAACTCTATGACGATGCTTTCGTTAGAGAGTATACTCACGGTTTTGACGAGCTCGTTGAGCACGTTAAACCATACACACCTGAGTGGGCTGAGAATGAGTGTGAAATCTCTGCTAAAGAGATCTACTGGACAGCTAGAGAGTTCGCTAAATACGCACCTCGTTCAGTTGCTTACCCCGGCCGTAGAACAAGCTGGTATGTAAACGACGTTTATTTCCGTCGTGCCTGCGGTATCCTCACAGCTATCTGCGGATGCTGGGATACAGAGGGTGCTATTGTACCTAAGTCTCCTGTAAAGCTTAATAAGCATGATGTTCTTTTCCCATACTTTGATATGGCTGAAGGCAGACTTGATGTAGGCTCTTACGGAGAATTCGAAAACTATATGCCTGACGATGAAAGAAAAGAAGCAGGTCTCCCTGAAGATTCATGTGCCTACCTTTCAGAGAAAGACGGTTCATGGCTGCGTATGAGAGAGGCTGTCCTTAGAGGCAATCCTTATACTGTAGATGCTATGGTTATCTACAAGCAGAACTTCATCGAAGCTGTTCCTAACAGAAAGAAGACTATGAAGATGATAGATAAGATGAACTTCATCTGTGCTATCGATATTCAGATGACAGAGGTTGCTCACTTCGCTGACCTTGTTATCCCTGAATCGACATATCTTGAGCGTTGGGATGCAGTTCACTCACTTTCAGGTATCTGGCCGATTGCTACATTCCGTCAGCCTGTTGTTGAGCCTGTATTCAAAACCAAGTCAATGTTTGAAATCACAGCAGGTGTCGTTACTGAAATGCTCAAAATTCCTGAGCTTTGGGATGATGCCGATGAGATGGACGTTGAAGATTTCAAAGCTGATATATATGAAGATATACTCAGCAGACCAATGGAAGACTACATTAAATTTCAGCTTAAAAAAGTACCCCGGTGCTTATGAGCAGATGATGAAAGAAGGTCTGTTCTATATTTCCGATCAACCGACATACGGTACTACACGTAAGCCGGGATTCAGATTTAAGACCAGAACAGGTAAAATAGAACTTGCTAACGTTAAATACCCTACAAAAGGTCTTGATGCACTGCCGGTATATAAAGCACCGCGTCAGCCTGAGCCGGGTAAATACCGCTTTATCCTTGGTCGTCACGGCTGGAACACACACACAGGTACTCAGAACAACGGTTTCCTTTGGGAAATCCAGAAAGAGAACACACTGTGGATCAACTCAGCAGAAGCTAAGAAACTTAACATTCTTGACGGCGAAATGGTTAAAGTAACCAGTAATGTAGGCGAGCAGGAACTCAGAGCATACGTAACAGAAAAGATACGCCCTGACTGCGTATTCTATGCTCACGGTTTCGGTCGTCTTTCACCACAACTTAGTCTTGTTTACAAGAAAGGTGCTTCACAGGCGGAGATTCTCGAAGATTATATCGAGCCTATTTCCGGTAACTCTGCTATGCACGAAACATTTGTAACAATAACTAAGGCTTAACGGAGGCAACAATGAGCGAAAAGAAATTCGGAATTGTACTTGATGCAAGAAAATGCCTGAACTGTAAAGCATGTACTGTTGCCTGCAAATTCGAAAATGTTATCCACCCCGGTGACGATAATTATAGAATTTGGGTTACAGAGAAACCTGTTCAGGGAATATATCCTAACCTTAGCATGGAATTTGAGCCATCTCAGTGTCAGCACTGTGAGAATACACCTTGTGCTACAGTATGTCCTACTTCTGCTACTTACAAGACAGAAGAGGGTGTCGTACTTATCGACTACAAGAAGTGTATCCTTTGCAAAGCTTGTATGACAGCTTGTCCATATGACGCTAGATTCGACTCACACGCACACCATGCGATTGAAAAATGTACACTCTGCTACCACAGACTGGCAGAGGGTAGAGAACCTGCATGTGTAGAAACATGCCCAACAAAGGTTCGTACTTTTGGCGATCTGAATGACCCTAATTCAGATGTTGCTAAGCTCAAGGGCCGCAACGCTACTTATCAGCTCAAGGCTGATAGGAAGACAAAGCCAAGACTTTTCTACATTAAGTAAGGCGGAGGATATATATAATGTCATCACACGCAGAAACAAAGAAAAGTCCATTAGCTGGACTTATCACTTACAATAAAGATATTCCTGTTATGCCTTTGATCCTTATCGGGCTTGTGCTTGCAGGAATCGGTGCTGTCACAGCCCTTATGGTTTTTTATAAAGGGTCACGGCGCAATGTATGGAGTAACAAGACAAGTGCCATGGGGTATGCTCATCGCAACTTATGCTTACTTTGTAATTACATCAACAGGTCTTGCTTTCATCGGCGGTCTCGGACACGCTTTTGGATTTGAGGCTTATAATAAAATCAGCAGAAGAATCGTGGTTCTCGCTACTTTCGTTCTTATAGCTGGTTTCACACAGATCCTTATGGAGATCGGTCATCCTATCAGAATGATGATATACATGATCCTTACTCCAAACCTTAAAGCTCCTATCCTCTGGATGGGTGTCTTCTACGGAATAGAGCTTGTTATCCTCGCTTTCGAGCTGATCATTGTTTTCAAGGCTCACCCGACGGCAAAAGATCACAAAATGGCGGCTATACTTGGCTTCCTCGCTCTTTTAGTTGGAACACTTGCTACATCTAACCTCGGTTTCGTTTTCGGTTCACTGAACGCAAGACCTTGGTTTCACGGCATATACTTTTCAACATTCCTCGTGATATCAGGTATCACTGCAGGTGCAGGTCTCCTTATGCTGGTTCACAACATAGTTTACAAGTTCAACATTCCTGCTGAACTCGATAAATCTATGAAAGCCCTTGCTAAGCTCATGGGCGGTGGAATAGGCATGATGATGTTCCTTTACCTCTGGAAGATACTTACATCTGTATTCAACGCACCCGACGGAGCATATGAAGCACTTATGTCTCTTATCTCCGGTCCGCTTGCGGCTAACTTCTGGATAGGTGAGATGGGGCTTGCTATTATAGTTCCACTCGTGCTTCTTGTAGCAGCTAAAGGGAATACAAAAATGTATGGTCTTGCAGGCTTTGTATTCATGATAGGTCTTTTCTTTACAAGATACGACTTTATCGTTGCAGGTCAGCTCCCTGTTATGAGAGAAGGTTTCGAAGGCTCAGGCGTTGTTACTGATGCCAGCGGTCTCGCTACCTACTCGGCTTCTGCCGGTGAGTGGGGTATATTCCTTCTCGGTATAGGTACAGCACTCGTGCTTTACTTTGCTGCTGAGAAGTTTCTTGACCTCAAGACACCTGACCATCACTAAGAACTCATAAATTCTTAATAATCAAAGGCAGCTTTCGGGCTGCCTTTTTTTTGTAAAAAAAATGTCAAATTGTATACAATAAACATTGTAAATTTAAATAACTAATGTATAATCAAACCATTGTTGAAAACACTGGTCTCAATACATAATTATGTAAAGACCTGTTAAATTGACAGATATATACAAGTATATTTAGATATGAATAGTTGAATATAAAATTATTCAGATATAGATATGTCTTAAATATAACAGTGTTTGGTCAATAAAAAAAGAAAAAAAGTCATTAAAAAAAACGTTGGAGGTTGTATATGCGTTTAATGAGTAGAATGCTTACTGTAATTGTGATCCTGACTGCATTCGTAGTCATCGGTTGTGGTGGAGCTGCTAAAAAAAAGCCTGCTGCTGAAGGTCATGGAGGTGCTTCTGTTGCTGACAAGGTTAAAGCTGCCGGTTTCGAGATCATTGATCTTGCTGCTGCAAAAGCTATTGTTGGTAACGGTGTATGGAATCCAAAGAGAGGAACTCTTGTAGATGCTCGTCCTGCTAGAAAGTTTGACGGAGCTCATATCCCTACTGCTCAGCTTCTCCCTGATACAAAAATCCCTAAGTATATGCCTGCTTTTAAAAAAGCTTGGTCTTCCGAAAGATGCACTCATCGCTACTTACTGTGGCGGACTCAAGTGTGAGAAGTCACTCATCGTTGCTGAAGCTCTTCGTAAAGAAGGCTACACAAACGTAAAAGTTTTCCTTGCCGGTCAGCCTGCATGGAACAAAGCTGGCAACTATAATGAAGTATCACTTGCCGGTGCTAAAAAACTTTTCGACAAAAAAAGCTGCTACATTCATCGATGCTCGCCCTGAAAGAAAATTCAAAGGTGGAACAATCGCTGGTTCTGTTGTAGTTCCTGATACAAAATTCGAGCAGTTCAAGGGCAATCTTCCTGCTGACAAGATGGCTGTTGCTGTTCCTTTCTGTGGCGGATTCAAGTGTGAGAAGTCACATATAGTTGCTGAGCACATGCTTAAAATGGGCTACAAAAAAAGTTCTCGTTTTTTTTGCTGCCGGTGCACCTGCTTGGAAAAAAGCCGGTTACCCAATGGCTAAAGGCGGAGCTGCTGCCGCTGCTCCTGTGAAGAAAGCTGCCGCTTCTTCTGCTGGATTCCCTGTTGAAGAGCCAGGTATCATTAAAACAGACTTCTTCGTTGCTACACTCCTTAACCCAGCTACAAGACCTGCTGACGTGACTATCGTTGACGTACGTAACGCTGACGAAATCGCTGCCGGTGCTATCCCTGGTTCACTTAAGGTAAGCTCTAAAGAAGTTGCTAAGGGTTGTGATGCTTTCCTCGCTCAAATGCCTAAGTCTGGAAGCGTAGTATTCCATTGTGCTTCCGGCGGTAGAGCAGGAGAGACTTATTTCTTCCTTGCTGACGACTGCAAACCTGCTGATATCGACAGATACTATTTCCTTGATGCAGGCGTTAACTGTGATACACAGCCTTGTAAAATCGGAAACTAATAAACATCTAATTGTTTAAATAGAAATGGGGAGCTTCGGCTCCCCTTTTTTTTGTTGAAGTCTTGCAGTAAAGTAGTAATATCTTTGATTTTGATAGCAAGAGTGCGGATTTGAGTTTCAGAGTTCTTTAATAATATCTGATGCTTTGCTTTATTCAGAATGACATTTTGGTACATATTTACGTGAAAATCTATTTGTTGATTATATTCTCAACGATGAAATCTACTATTTCTATATGGTTATTCAGGTCAAGCAGTTTAAAGCCCTGTACTTGTTCAGATTCCGTCCAGTCGGTTGCTATGGCGATCAGTTTAGGGTCTTCTCCGCATTGCAGTTTTCGTGAATACCCCTTGCGGAAGACTTCTATCTTGTGTTGAAGTTCCTGTTTAAAGCCCTCAGCGATTATAATATCCGTGGACTCAGGCAGCATCTCAACAAGTTCATAGATAGACTTTTCCTCTTCGACGTCGCTGATGATAGCATATTTATTCCTATTGGAGATCAGGACAGCACCTGCACCTGCCTGCTTGTGCTTCCAGGTATCTTTCCCCTCTTTGTCCATCTGAAAGTCGTGTGCGTCATGCTTTATAGTGGAGACTTTGTACCCTCTGGACACAAGCTCTGATATGACTTTGACTATCAATGTTGTTTTTTTTCCGCATCCGGATGTGCCCACAAATGAGACTAGAGGTTTCATATTTGCTCCTGTTGTTGAGTATTTTCAAATTTATGTGTAAACTGGTTAAAAAGCAAGTAAGTCTTTATTGGATAATGAATGAAAATTAATATTGCCGTAATGGCGGGCGGACAGAGCCGAAGGTTCAAAGCGGACAAGACTGTCGAGTTATTCGACGGAAAACCTCTCATAAAACATGCGATAGATAATCTATCTGATATAGCTGATGGCATTATTGTCGTGGCGAAAGACTGTTCCAAATACAGTTTTCTTGATATCGAGTGTATTACTGATGCATACGATGTGCAGTGTCCTATGGTTGGGATTCTCACAGCCCTGAAGCACTTTAAAACGCCTGTTTTTGTCGTTGCCGCCGATGTCCCTTTTGTCTCGGCTAGTCACGTTAAAAAAGCTATATGGTGAGCTTGGTGACTATCATGTTGCAATGCCTGATGTCGAAAGTGTACAACATCCGCTTTATGCATGTTATAATACTGACATTATCGAAACATTAGAAAACTGCGTGAGCACTGAAAAATACGGTCTTATGAAAGCCATGCAGAGATTAAAAGTAAATTATCTGACAGTGAATGACCTTTTTTGACTCGGAAAATGATAAAAAATGCTTTATAAATATTAATACAAGAGAAGAGTATAACTTAGCTAAAAAATATACAGGAGTTTCAGATGACTGAAAAGAAATTCAGGCTTGTTACTAGAAGTGACTTCGATGGGCTTGTTTGTGCGGTACTGCTTAAAGAACTGGATCTTATTGATGATATCAAATTCGTACACCCTAAAGATATGCAGGACGGTATCATAGAGATCACAGGTAATGACATTACAACTAACCTCCCGTACGTTGAAGGTGTTCATCTCGCTTTTGACCACCACTCCAGTGAGACACTGAGGGTAGAAGAAAAAGAAAACCATATAATAGAAGCAGATGCTCCGTCAGCAGCGAGGGTTGTTTATAACTATTACGGCGGCGATAAAAGATTCACCAGCATTAATAAAGATATGATGGAAGCTGTCGACAGAGGGGATTCTGCGAACTTTACTCAGGATCAGGTACTCAATCCTAAAGGCTGGGATCTTATGAACTTCCTCATGGATGCTAGAACAGGACTCGGAAGATTCAGAGATTTTAACATTTCAAACTATCAGCTGATGATGAAGCTTATAGACCTGTGCAAGGATCAGCCGATTGAAGTAATAATGGAAGATCCTGATGTGAAGGAGAGGGCAGACCTTTACCTTGATCAGCAGATTCAGGTTATCAAACAGATAAATATGTGTGCAACAATTCACGACAACCTCGTGGTGCTTGACCTGCGTGATGAGGACGTGATCTATGCCGGTAACAGATTTATAATATATGCTCTCTTCCCTGAGCAGAATATCTCCATACATGTTATGTGGGGACTCAAGAAGCAGAATACTGTCTTTGCTACGGGTAAGTCTATCTTCAATAAGACCTCAAAAAAAACCGATATAGGCGAGCTGATGCTTCGTTACGGCGGTGGCGGACATAAAAAATGCAGGTACATGTCAGGTGTCTAACGACAAGGCTGAGGATACCCTTAAAGAGCTTATAATATCAATTAACGCAGACGGGTGACCTATGGTCGCCTGCTTATTGCAGGTGTGAAAATGCTCTGATTATTATGTCACGTGCCGGGCTTATGGGCACGTATGAAGAGATTTCTGAAACGAAAATTTGCTTAATCAAAGCCCATCTTAATCGGTGGGCTTTTTTGCAATGGAGTGCTAAATGAATGAGATAGATAAAGAAGAACTGATTTACCGCTATGTTGAGAGTTATAATAATAAAGATGTTTCAGGTATGCTTAAGTGTGTCACGGATGATGTTATCTTCAGAAACATTGCAGGCGGCGTTGTTCAGATGGAAATGTTTGATAAAGATTCGCTGAAAGAGCTTGCTGAAAAGACGCTGAATCTATTTAAAACAAGAGAGCAGACCATCAAAAAGATAACTTTTGATGAGGATAAAGCCAGAATAGATATACATTTTGAAGCTGAGTTCGGCATTTCACTCCCAAATGGCGTGAAAGCAGGCGATAAGATAGCCGTTGACGGGTATTCAGAGTTTGAGTTCAGAGATAATCTGATTTCTGTGATAGCCGACTGTTCATAATTTGAGGAGCAATTTGCTAATGCTCCACCCTGTTTTTTGCCATTAGCTTTTGCTCTGTATAAGGCTTCATCCGCTCTTCTGAAGAGACTCTCTACCGAGTCCCCTTTTTTCATAAGACGATACGCCGAAGCTTGCAGTAGTACTTTGAAACTTACAGTTAACTATGAGCAGCCTTATGTAGTCTGCGAGATTTACGGCATTTTGTAGGTTTGTTTCAGGGCAGATGATTATGAATTCCTCTCCGCCCCATCTCCCTAAAATATCCGTGTCGCGTATTCCGTTCTTGAGCATTTTAGATACTTCCACTAAGACCTTATCACCCATCTGGTGACCGTGTTTGTCGTTGAATTGTTTGAAGTCATCTATATCTATCAGGATAATACTGAAATTATGATAATATCTTTTTGACCTGCTAAGCTCGATGGCCATGCTTGAATCTATTTTATTCCTGTTGTAAAGTCCCGTCAGTGCATCAGTTATTGAGAGCTTTGCCAACGCAATATTTTTTTTGGTTCAGTTCTTCAGTCCTCTCTTTAACCTTCTCTTCAAGCATATTCTGATAGTTATTGATGGATTTAGACATATCTGTAATTGAGTTAGAAAGTTCAGCAACTTCGAATATCTTTGATTGAACCTCTTCCACACGATCAAATTCACGTTTTTTTGACCTTCTGGCTCTCTTTGGCCAGTTTCAGTATAGGGGCGACTATCATGGTTGATAAATACCAAACAAAGGGAAGGGAGATGAGCAGGACTATTACCCCTGTGTAGAAAGTCTTTTTGGTTCTGTCTATAAAGGTTTGCATGAGTGCATCTAAAGGAGCTATGATTCCAAGGTATTCATGCTGATTAAACGGAGAATCTATCTTTGTGACTTGCAGCAGATGCTTCTTTGATTTAAGGTTGACAATACGCTGCAGACTATCTGTTTTTATCTCTTTCGAAGTATTGTAAATTACGTCGAATTTATCTTGTTGTATTTCAGACAAATAAAGCAAATCCGTACTGGCTGTAACCTGCCCGTTGTTATCAAACAAGTATGAGTCTACACATTCTCTAAAACTATTATTCTCAAGTGCCTTTGATAAATTTTCGATCAAAACATCTATTCCGAAAACATGTGAAGTTCCGTTTATTCTGGCTGTATAGGTGACACCCTTTGAGTCAATATTTACAAATTGATACGGAGCAGTTCTGGTTATGGAGTCGGTTTGTAAAGCCTTGGTATACCATGGTCTTTTGGTGGGGTTATAGATAGTTTCCGACTCTAAACTCTCTCGTATGTTTAAGTCTGCATCGAGAAAATCCATGTGTCTGATTTGTTTGTCTCCTTCGGCAGCAATTTTTTATAACGAGCCAACGATCGGTGTCGGCTGTGTTATATTTCTTTTTTCAGCGACTCATGGATACCCAGATTAATGATTTCATAGAAGTTGCCGTTTTCATACCCTATGTAAACTGAGTAAAGAGTGGTGTTGTTTTCAAATATTTTTTTTATAAACAGAGGGAGGAGTTTGTGTTTGTTTTCAAAGTCTATTGAACAATCGATATGCTCATACATGCTTATGGTGGAGACAAGATTAGCATTCTTCTCATCTATGAGTGTCATTGTTGACTCTATTCTGTCTGATAATCTTTCAAACTGTTTTGAAATCAGGTAAGACATCTGATATTTATCTGAGTACACCTGCAAAAACACAACACTTGCAATGATTAAACATGCAAGACCTGTGAACATTGTAATCATTATGAATTTAATGGATAGTTTACTTCTTAGCAATCCTACGATACTCATATTACACTTCTTAAAATACTGATATTTAATATTATTTAAAAACTATTAATAATAATTATTAAAAAGTGTTGCATATAAATAATCTTGATAGCAATAAGTAAATTTATTTTACATAATAATCAAGAATGCTTAATAACGTGTAAAAAAAATATCCATTTTTATAATAGATTGATATAAAAAAAATGCTAATTATAAATGACTAAGCATTTAATACTGATTTGTCCTTCTTGTTAATAAATATTATTTAGTATTTTAATGACTACTAAAATAGGTAGGACATTTTCTTTGTTGTGATAATCATTTTAAAATACCAAAAAAATATTAATTTAGTTTATCAAGTAAATTAACTTGAAGACGGAAAAAAAAAAGATTCATAATTATATACGGTGTACGTAATGAGAAGGAGGCACAATATGAATACATGGCGATTGTTTTTTTGCAGCAGTGCTTGTTGCATCTGCTATGGTTATAGCAGGTTGTGGTGGAGGCAGCGGAGGAGGTTCTGCTGCTACCAGTGATACAACTATAACTACTGATGTTGCCGAAGGACTAGGCGGCGACGGTTCTGAAACTATCTCAAGAGGTTCTACATCAACAACTCCGCTTGAAATAGCTTCAAGAGTTTCTGTAGTTGATTCCACGGAAAGTGCTCAGAGGTATGGCGGAAATGAATTTGCCAAATCAGTAATGAGGGCTATCTCTGCCGGAACGATAGCCGGTTGGGCTGATTCTGTGGATTATAATCAGGATGTCACTCAGGTATGGGTCAATGACAAGTCATCAGATTCTTTCGAAATGATAAACAGTATACTCTGTTCATTTGAGCAGACCAGATATGATGCAATGATCAATGCAGGTCCATACATCGCTCAGGTAGATGTTCAGCTATGCGAGCAAAACAGTGCAGACAGCAAGTCTGCATCTCGAGCAGGCGAAGGTCAGAGCAGTGTGACAGTACCTGAATACGAGTATTGGGTAGTAGACTCACTCAGAGAGACTGAAGACGGTGTGCAGGTTGTTTATGCATGGATACCAAATGAAGAAGACTATGGTGAGGATTTTTCGCAGGAAAGTGTGATCATGGCGAGGATCGTTATCTACAAAGGTGAAAGTGCTGAGTACCCTAATGGTCTATTCACTATGAACTTCAAGCAAGTACCGTATATAAGCGGTACAAAGCAGATTGATCCTGCATCTACTGCCGGCTTTGCTGGTATTTTAAAGTCATTTGTGAATACCAACGGCGAGAACTTGATATCTTTCTCTATGGAGAATGAAATGGCTCTTCCTGAAGAGTTCTATACTTCTATGAATCTTCCTGTCGGATCAGATGTGGTAGAGATGGATGAGTATGTAATCATGGCTAAGAAAGGTGACGGTTCAGGCGGTGGAGCTGCATATATGAGAGAGGTTTTTCCAGAGTTCAATTTCGGACCGGCCGGTCCTTCCGGTGATTTCGAAATGCATGCTGAGGAATCAACCTATAACATCGCTTTTAATGCAAACTACTTCCTGAGACAGGATGTGGATACCGGAGCTCAGTCTTGCTATGCAAGGACAAATCCGAAGAGGAATGTCTTCAGGTATGGTTTGTATGATGCTAACGGTGCAAGGGTAAACCTTAGCTCCGGCATCCCTATTGGTTATGTAAACAGTCAGGGACGCACTATTCAGGGGCATGCCGGATACTGGGGTATCTGGATAGACGGTATGGAGGGTGAGATAGAGATGTCTTCACTCGACGGACAGGTTGTCAGTAAATTCGACTGGTCGAATAACACTCTCGATACAACCAAGCAGTACACTATCAACGTTACCCGGGTAAACTCAGATATATTAAGAGGAACAACACAACTCTCGCTAAGATCAAAGATGTGAATTTCAGTTACTGGACAAATTCTCAGGATAGTAACGGGTTCAATATCGAATACAGGATCAAATGGAATGGAACCGGGTTTATTATTACCGGCGTAAGAAACAGCCAGAACTGGACATGGGATGACGAAGCGTCTGCAGTTGGCACTTATTTAAGCCTCGCTAATATGCAGCATCCTGACATTTATGTTTGGTCACAGGCTCTTAACGGATCGGTAAGAATAGATATCAACGGTAAGTCCATAGACCCTTCGGCTACAGCTAAATGTGTTGAACCTAACTATACTTCAACCTTTACTTTTAACTGTACAGGTGCAGCTTCATCTACAACACCTGTTATCATCTATAAAGAAGAGGTTGTTCAGCCAGGTTCAACTAAGGCAACAGCTATAAACGGTGATGATCTCGTATGTTACGATAACTGTCCGGATCCTGATTCCAATGATCCATTCTATCCATATTTTGATACATGGGTTTGGGATGATGCAACCGGCGGTCGTCAGGTAAGCAAGACTTATCAGTTTGATGCTACTCAGATGAGGCTTGAATATAGCGGAACTCCTATTGTTGCTCCTGTGGCTAGTTCGGACGATTTCAATATGAATATCTGGACCGGAGCTCTCATCCCCCCAGGCAACATTGGACGCAAATCCGAATATGCTCGACTGTCCATGGGATAACACTCAGACATGCGGTTGGATGGCTGAATCTGCTGCACCTGAGTTCTACAGATGGGAAACAGGTAACGATAGCTGGAACATGCTCGTTGCACTTACAAACAATCAGACAAACCGTATAGAAGTATTCCAGCAGCCGCTTAGTGTGGACTATGAGCACACATATACTGATGGTTCGACTAAAAAAATTCGTTCTGGAATATCAAGGTTTCGGTAACCTTTGGGGTATACCTGAGACTTGTGAAGACGGTGATACAGGTAATGCTATCGACTGTCCATGGGAAACAGGCGAGAACTTTAACGGTTGGGTACGTGTGATCAGTGATTTTGCTATCGCGGCTGGAGCTCCTGCATCCTATTACAATGCTGACACAGATGCAGATGTTGATGTTGTGATCAAGCCTCTGGAGGAAGAGCACTTCATGAGAGCCAATGACACAACAGCAGCTTGTACTGCCAGTGGGCTGTCAATTGTTAATTATGCGAATCAGTTCGTATCACTTGATACTTGGATAGACCCTGCAACGCTAGACATGGGTGAGATCCCTTATTCATCACTCATATCAAGAGATCCATCTGTTATCGCCGGTGAAGTCCAGTAATAACAGTGGTTAAATAACTTTTCAAAGGTCTCACCTTTTTTTTGGTGAGACCTTTTTTTTGTTTCAAATGTAGATATTATTATGTATTATTGTATTAATACATATTCAAGGTGTCGTAATGACGAAAAAAAGCGGGTTTTGCATTCAAAGTTAATTCGGAAATAACAGCCCTGTTCACCCAGTATGGGAAACTGAAAGCGTATAATGACGGCAGTGAAATCGTTAAACAAGGGGATTATTCGAATTTCGTTTATATCGTTCTTGAAGGTGAGGCTGACGTTATCAGGATTGACAGATTCGGCAATGAAAATGTGCTGGCTTCTGTGGGTGTCGGTGACATCGTTGGTGAGATGGGGGCTTTTCTCAGTAATAAACGATCAGCTACCGTCAGAGCCAAGTCCATTGTTAAGGCACTTGAATGTCCAAACCAGATGTTTATTCGCGGTCTTTTCTCCACACATGAACTCACATATCGTATTATGAAAAATTTTGCCGATAGGATTCATACATTAAATGGTCAGGTTGCAAATCATTTTCAGGCAAGGCTTATGCTGGTGCTGGATAGATTTATCAGCGCGAAGCTGGACAAGGGAGTAAGCGTGCAGGATATAGAGCTTGATCTGACTGAGATAACTCTGGAGACGAGACTTGAAAACCATAAAATAGTTGAGGGTCTGTATAATTTTAAGGCACTGAAGGCCATCACAAAGCTTGTCTTTCCTGCTGAGATAAATATTGTCGAGGTTCAGGTAGAAGGGCAGAATGTTGGTGATGAGACAGGCGAGGAAGATCAGGATAAAGTTGTGGATGTTGAGCAGGCATCGTCAGGGAAAGTTATAGCTCAGATTGATGTTACAAGATATAGCGATACCATCAGAAGGATTTCTTACTTCTAAATCTTTTTAATAATTTGACAAAACGGCTTATATATTCTAATTTTGCATTCCATTAAGAATGAGAGTGTGTCCATGGTAATCGTGACAATGCCTGACGGCAGTATTAAAGAATGTAAACAGAAGAGGGTCAAGGATATAGTTCTGGAGCTTGGGCTGAATGAAAATGCTGTCCTTGTTGCCAGAGGAGATGAACTGCTGACTCCTGACATATCATTTAAAGATGGTGAAGAGATCAGGATTATCTCTGTGGTGAGCGGCGGATGAAGTGCAGAACTTGCGGAGAGAGGGCATTAATTAACCTGCGAAGGCATAATGCCGGTTTTTGCAAAGAACATTTCAACGAATTTTTTATCAGACAAGTCGAAAAGGCCATTCATAAATATGAGATGTTTGACTATTCAGATAAGATTATGGTCTGTATCTCAGGTGGGAAAGACAGCCTAGTCCTTTGGTATCTGCTTCATAAGATGGGGTTTGACACAACGGGGATGTATATCAACCTCGGAATCGGAGAATACTCCGAGAAGTCTCTTGAGAAGGTGAATGCATTTACTGATAAACATCAGCTCAGGTCGATAGTCGTTAACCTGACGGAGCTTGGGCATCCGATACCGACACTGGAGAGGCATGTTAAAAGGCACGCCTGTTCTATCTGCGGCACTGCCAAAAGGTATTATTTCAACCGTGTTGCAAACGAAAACAATTTCGATATAGTTGCTACGGGGCATAACCTTGATGACGAGGCCGCAAGGCTGATGGGGAATACTCTTAAATGGGATGAGGCATACCTCGCCAAGATGTCGCCCGTACTGCCTGCCGAGAATCAGATAAAGAAGAAGGTGAAGCCGCTGATAAGGCTGACAGAGCTTGAGGTCGGTGCATACGCCTTTATGAACGGTATAGATTACATCACTGATGAATGCCCGAAGAGTGTAGGGGCAACATCTATGATATATAAGAATGCTTTAAATATGATGGAAACTGAGATGCCCGGCACAAAGCACTATTTTTACAGTGAGTTTGTGAGGAAGGCGGCAGAAAGATTTAAATCAGAAAAAAAACGGAAAATATAGAAATGCATACATGTGCAGTCTGCGGAATGGAAAGCTTTTTAGAGGTTTGTTCATTTTGTAAGATGCTGGAGAAAATGAAATGAGCAAACTTGAATACGGATCACTTTGTATCGCTGTTGATGAACTGAAAGGGAAAAGACACTTACTCAGGCTGAAAGAGGGTGGGCGTTTTACTGCCATGTATGGATTTGTAGAGCATAGTGATATCGTTGCAGGCGGAGACGGCTGTTTCGTGAATGCTTCTAAAGGACCGGGGTACAGGTTTTTCTTCCCGACATATTCCGATTATGTGATGAATATTAAGCGTAAAGCACAGATAATATACCCGAAAGACACGGCGGCAATCCTTATGTGGGGTGATGTTCGCGGCGGTCAGCGTATACTGGAATCCGGTGTGGGGCAGGGTGCTCTGTCCATGGCTATACTGAATACACTCGGCGGCTCAGGCGAGCTTGTGGGGTATGAGATTCGCGAAGATTTCGCTGTGATGTCTGCCGACTTTATTAAGGAATGGCACGGCGAGGCTGAAAATCATAAGATAGAGATCAGAGATGTTTACGAGGGGATAGACGGCGAATTCGACAGAATACTGTTAGACCTGCCAGAACCTTGGCATGTTGTTAAGCATGCGGAAACAGGGCTTCGTGACGGCGGAATAATGGTAGCTTATCTGCCTACCATCCTGCAGGCAGTGACACATGTGGAAACCATGAAAGAGTCTGGTTTCTTCGAAGAGATAGAAACATTCGAGTTCACCAAGCGTCCCTGGAAGATAGACGGCAGATCAGTCCGTCCTGAGATGTGGACGTATAACCATAGTGCATTCATAGTAAAAGGCCGTAAAGTCGCAAAGAAACCTGTAAAGGCAGAAGAGCCTGCACCTGTTGCTGAAGAGAGCACAGTGGAAGAAATAGCCGACGAAGCTTAGAGCTTTAGATGCTTTGAGATGAGTCCAGCAGGGTTATAAGTAGTTTTTTCGATATCGTGGAAGCTACACTTTTGACCGTCCAGAAGCCTCTTTAGAAGGACTCCGTACATGAGGCAAAGTACGAACTCAGCATTCTCATGTCCTACATACTCTGCGGTCATTTTTAGATAATTCTGATTAGCAATCTGCATGTTTGCATCATTTGCCGTCTGGTCAGGTGTAAGCATCCTGATGTAATCTAACAGCAGAGTCAGCTCCCCTTTGAATTCGGCTTCTATGTTTTCAAATACTCTTATCAGGGCTTTGACACGCTCCTGTGTACCTGCTGTTTCAGTTAATACCGTCAGGTTATGCTGTTCAAACGATACCGCTATCTTAGTGCATTCTGCGAATAACGCCTCTTTACTCGGGAAATAGTGGTATAGGGCGGTTTTGGAAATACCCAGTTCGTCAGCTATCTTACGCATCCCCAAACCTGAATATCCGTATTCTCTGAATATCTTTGTTGCCTTCACTGCCAGATCGTTTCTGTATTTTTCCCTATCGACTATTTTAGGCATTTTAACCCCATTTTATTTAGACCTATTGGACTATAATATATTGACAGATAAAATCAAGAGTGTTATATAGTCCGAGTGGTCTAAAATAAGCAATAAACGGATATTCTGTTATTGTGGATATATTGCCTATATTTGTGGATATTGTAATTGCGTAAATAGAGGATATTATGAAAAAAGATTCTGCTGGCAGGTGCGACAGGTTATCTGGGGAGCTTTATAGCTAGTGAGCTTAAACAAGGCTCATATTACGTTAAAGCTATCGCCAGAGACTCAAATAAACTCAGAGAAAAAAAATGATAGAGGCCGATGAAGTGCTGAAAGATGAGGTCACAGTCTCCGAGTCTATTAAAGGGTGTTGCGAGGGGATTGATGTCGTTATCTCTACGGTGGGTATTACAAGGCAAAAAAAAGACGGTCTTACATATATGGATGTGGATTATCAGGGGAATATGAACCTGCTGAATGAAGCAAAGAGGAGCGGTGTGAAGAAATTCATTTATGTATCCTCATTAAACGGCGGAAAGCTGAAACATCTTAAAATATGCCATGCAAAAGAGAAGTTCGTGGAGGAGCTAAAAAAGTCAGAACTGGATTATTCTGTTATCCGACCAAACGGTTTTTTTCTCTGATATATCAGAGTTTCTTCATATGGCAAAAAAAAGGGAGGGTATACCTCTTCGGAGACGGAAGTGTACGGATGAACCTATCCATGGGAGGGATCTGGCAGAGATTTGCGTTAATGCAATTGATATGCCCCATAAAGAGATAGAGGTTGGCGGTCCGGACATATTCACACAGAAAGAAATAGCATCGTTAGCCTTTGATGTCTTGGGTAAAGAGAGTAAAATAACATATATCCCTGACTGGATAAGAGTTTTGATACTTAAGATTTCAAAGTTGATGACAAGCAGTAGGGTTTACGGACCTATAGAGTTTTTCTTAACCGTTATGTCGATTGATATGATTGCTGCTGCGTACGGCAAGTACACCCTGAAAGAGTATTTTGACGAAATATCAGCCGATGGTTAGTACTCGCTCACTTTTGCACTGAATTCGGTAAATTGGTAAAAAAAACTGATTATGTGCTATATCCCAATTACCTGTCGTAAATCCGAATCTGATAAAGTCCAGAGTATTTCTTGTGGTGGTATCATCCACGAAACAGTCTTTAACCAGAGGTGTCCCCAGTCGGATAGGTTCGCCATTCATTACAGAGTTAAAGGCATGGTTGAGGGTAACATCCATCATGTCCGTTTTGAGTTCGGGGTATGTTTCTATTCTGCTTCTCATCTCTTTCCACATGTATACACATATGTGATTCTCTGCCCCTGTCTTTTTTTTGTCACATACTGTACCATCTTCGTTACAGCCTGAAAGAGCCTCTATTCGTACACCGAATAAGTTTGCATCATACCTGCCGTAGTTATTTGGTATCACAGTTTCATAGTGGTTGTAATAGCATCCTGTCCCCCTCTGCCCGGAGACTGTGCATGGATCATTTGTACTGATTCCGCCGTTATATTCATATGTCATGTGTCTGTTATTTCCGTATGTAGAATAAGTGTGGTCGTTGTTGTATACTCCGTTTATGTCAAATGTTCCGTTGTTGTCTGCAGTTTGTGAGTAGTTTACGATTGCTATATGGTCTGAATCGACATCATTCTTGTAAGAATAGTTCTGATATAGGTCAAACTCCACTGCAAAGCTGTTGCCTCCGTATATACCTATGAGGTCGGTATACCCACCTCCATATCCTATACCGCTCCCTCTGACCCCTTTTGCATTCTCAGTGGAATAAATATAGCCGTTAACTGTCTCGTATTTGCTTCTTATAATTGCAAAAGTAAATCCCATAGGGTCTCGCCATGTGTTTGGATTCTTTGTGAAATTAGTCGTGAAATATACTGCCAATACGCCATTATTGCCGAATTTAGGGCAAGGCAGAGTTGGAAAATCGGCAGATTCACATCCATAAAATGCAGAGAGTGCGTCATATGTTTGATTCTGGTATATAGTCAAGGTTTCGCTCGTGAAAATAAGGTTCTTGTTACCTTCACCTTCTCCGTTTCCGTTGTCAGCATCAGTTACAAAATTGAAAAAAGTTTTCGACGTCTCCATTTTCTATATCCTGAGGTGTGGTTGATGTTGTTGTAGGATCATTTGATATGACAAGCTCATACGGCTGCTTGACATTCAGGGCAAATTCTTTCGAGGTGGATATGCCGTTTGCATCCTGAAGAAAAAACTCTTACTTTTGAAGTAGATGCAAATGTATCTGTAGAAGAGTCGAGTACAACACTATTGGAGTTTATGCTGATGTTATCGGCAGAGCTGACATAATTACCTGTGCAATTACCGGTGTCATTTATGTTACTGGTACTGTAAAAGAAATTTTCCTGTATTTCAGCATGATCAGACTCCACACACCAGAGGTAAGGTCCTATTCCGCCTTTAGGGTGCAGAGTGAAGCTGTATTGGCTCTCTGCGTAGGCTGTGGCGAGTTTATCCTCTACGATTCTCAGAGCACTTCCGTCACACCCTGCATATTGTTTCAGAGCATCAAGCGTAAGCCAGCTGACAACGTCATCATAGTTTTCAACAGTTGTGCCGTCTGCGGCGTGGTTGTCGACTGAGATGCCGTCATCGTATATCCTTACCGTGCCGGTGGAATCATTTATCTGTATATTCTCATTGATAGAGCCGCTGGTTATTATAAATGCTACATCACCATAGGTTTCCGGTGATGAACAGGCGGCATCGTTACATTTTTTCTACACTCAGAGTTGTTGAGTCAATGTTGCAGAGATTGCTTGTAGTACCTGTTATTTCAGGGCGGGGTGTATAAAACATTCTGCTCGAAAGCATCAGTCAGAGGGGATACGATGGTTGACAGTTCAGCGAAATCAGCAGGAATTCGTCTCGCTCTTCCTGAGTATTCTGCAATCCTTTTAACAATAGACTCAAGCTGGTTTCTGGTGGACGTATATTTACTGGTCTCTATAGCAGATGAGATAAGCATTATCCCACCGGCAGTCATAACACCGACTATGATAAGCACTATAGCCAATTCGACCATTGTGAAACCTTTTTTTACACATGTTAGCCCTTTTTTGTGAAATATATTGTTAATAATACCATCCCGCTTATAATAATATACATAGTTTTATACTTTTTTTATAGTTATAAAATGTTGTAATATTACCTATGAAAAGAAAACAATTTGGCTTCTCACTTGTTGAAATGGCTGTCGTGCTGATCATTTTTGGTTTGGTGCTTGCTTCGGCATCATCCATCCTTACTCTTTTCGTAAATAAGGGTGGAGCTGAACGCACCAGAAAGATGATCGAGTCGAACAAAAATGCACTCTACAGTATAGGAGCAGCCGATGGATATATAACTGCTACTCCGACTGACGACAGAGGGGCTAATGCTCCTTTGACAAATTGGGCATATCCGAATGATGCATATAATGTCCCTTTTCACTTTGTATATGCTTCGGAGCTGGCTTACACTGATGTCACTGATGAGTTGGATTACAGCCCTGTCTGCGGTGCGAGTGCCACAACGCTGAAAGTTCGTTTGTGCAGTATAGCTAATGCGGGACAGGGTAATAACTGTGCTACTTATACAGAGATAGATAATGTTGCTTTTGTGGTTGTGAGCGGATCGGTGAATAAGAATATACAGACAGATGTTGAGACAATCGGTACTGATCAGGTGGTAGAGGTTTTTTATACAGGGTGACGATGCTGAAGATGACTTCACAACTGATGTTAACCGCCCTGAGAAGTATGATGATATAGTAGACTGGGCTACATTGCCTGAGCTTAGAGTGAAGGCCGGTTGTGACCCTGACAGGTTAAGACTGCTGGATTCTGCAATGCCTGTGATACGAGATGGCGAATTTTATAATTTTACCGTGCGTGCTATAGGCGGCATCCCTTTCAGGCAGTCGGCTACATTTGACACAGTGAGTGAGTATACATACACGCTTGTTGATGACAATGGACTTGATGCATTAGGGATAGATTTTTTTCGTTCAGCAGGACGGACCTCCGGCTGCTATAACCGCCGGAAACAGTGCTCAGGGTGAATTTCTGATAGTAACGGGGAATGCCACCGCATTGGGAACTTTGCCTTTTCTTGTTAGGATAAGAGTTGGTGATAACGGCGGAAACTCCATAGACAGAACACTGTATATAAGACCGTTTTATAAAACCGTGGTAGAGTAAATCATGATAGAAAGAATTAATACGCAAGTTACAGTCAGCGTCGACAAAGCAACTAAGAAGGCGGCAGACGCACTCGAAAAGGTCACGAACAGGCTGATAGGCGAGCCTGACAATGCCGTTGATCGTGGTGTTAGTGTTCGTTTGAATGCTCAATATAATGAGAATTATCTGCTTGCGAGAAATGCACAGGACAGTATCAGCTACCAACAGACACGTGACGGTGCTCTTGGTTCTATCACAGATATGATACACAGACTGCGTGATATATCCCTGCAAATGGGCAACCCGATCCTTAATGAGTCAGATAAGAGTATACTGCGTCAGGAAGCGGATATGCTTTTAAATGATATCGACGCTATGTCTGAGCAGTCGGAGTTTAATACCCATAAGATATTAAGTGATGTGAATACAGGTTCACTTGGGCTCAGAGGGCTCGATATAGGAGCTGAAGGGGCGGTCACTGCCATAGATAATGCACTACAGTATGTCAGCTCTAAGCGTGCTGAATCAGGTGCGGCTATGTCCACTCTGGAAGCACGTATAGACAACCTCGCAATTCACAATGAGAATCTGGCATCCGCCATAGAAGCCCGTAGCGGATCACTTCTTGAGGATATAGTAGAACTCACGGAATCCGTAAACAAGGCATTGATAGCCGTTAAGGCGGCTGATATGGTTTTGGATCTGAACAGAGAGAAGGTGAGCAGTCTCCTCGACCTTAACGATGATAAAAAAGAAAAGTCCTTTTGATATCAAGTAGACAAATGCTCATTTTTGATGTCTGATAGGATATTATGAATTACCTGAATATTCTGCTGGCTCTTTTGCCATATATCGGCTATGCCGTCCTTGGTGTCGTGTTTAACAGGTTGGTATATCAAGAGGCAAACCTGAAAAAATTCTGCTTTTCATGCTTATAAACATCATGGTACCTGTATTGTCGTTTAACTTTATAGTCGGTAACCCTGCTATGGTGAACATAGGGAAGATAGCTTCCGCCCCTTTTGTCGGCTTCTACAGTATAGTAATAGGTTTTTTGATAGGTAGATACGGAGCTAGATTTTTTTTGGAATAAAAAAAAACTGACTCGGTGAAATCTTTTGCTTTTACTGTCGGGATGTATAATTACGTCTTTTATGCTGTTCCTTTAACTATGGTTCTTTATGGTGAGAATGTGGTCGGTATACTGCTCGTACATAACCTCGGAAATGAAATCGCCGTCTGGTCTGTTGGTGCAGGAATGCTTGCTGGCAGCGGCTTATTCAATCCACTCAAAATACTGCAAAACCCGCCGATCATAGCTATAGTTATATCTCTTGTTATAAATTATTTCACGGGTGGTGCTGCAATGCCACCTGCACTTAAAACCGTTTCCAGTATCGTTGCACAGATAGCTGTTCCTGCTGGGTTATTCATAAGCGGAGCAACTCTGGCAGGGAATATGGGTCTATTCGCTAAAAAAAAGACGGGATGAGGCTCATTGCAGGCTCTTTTGTGCTGCGAATGCTTGTTATCCCAATCATAGTTGTTCTGACTATTGCGGTATTGCCTGTCCCTGTTGAACTGAAAATGGTGACAGCTATTCAGGCTTCTATGCCTGCCGGGATGAGCACTGTTGTGATTGTGAAATACTTCAACGGAGACGCTGAATCATCAGTCCCTGTTATATTAGGCACTACCATCATAAGCATATTCACTATGCCCCTTTGGATTTCTATATTTCAAAGGATACTGGGCGTTTGAGTTGAATTTAATTCTGCGTAGCGAGTTCTAAAAAAAAACTTAGGATAATTTTTTAGCCATTTTTCAGGCACAGGATGTGCCTGCACGTAGTGAACCGAAGTTATTTATAGCGTAGGTTTCAACGGAGTGAGAGCGTAGCGGAATTTAATTCTGCGTAGCGAGTTCTAAAAAAACTTAGGACAAGTTTTTTTTAGCCATCAATATGACATGTTAATCAGAGAACCAGTAATAGGTGCGGAAGTTTTCATGTATTGAGATATACCAAAAGGCATGCCTGTGCTTTTCTCTTCATCCCTTTTAGCTTCTGCAAGCTCGGCTCTTGCCTGAGCCTCCATCTGTGATGCCTGAGCAGCTACTTTTTTATCCTGAGATGACGGTTCGGCAGGTGCTTGAGCACTGCGTTTGATAACCTTAGCTTTTTTCTATAGTCTTTTCAGGTGTGGATTCTTTGCTGGTGTCTACATCAACCTCGCCACCTGTGGCATACTGCTGATTGTCCGGTCCTGTTGTGTACTCATAGGTAGGAGAGGAGGTATACGGAGCACCTGCGGCAACGTGTGCCTGTTCGTGTGTTCTTACTTCCTGGTCACGTTTCTTGAGTTCCTGAACCTCTTTTTGTTCTTCTTCGGTCAGTTTTGCAGGGTTGGACTGGTCTTTATTCCCATGCTCAGACTCATTGGATTTTTTAACGGAGTTTGACTCGTAGAGCTCACGTGCCTCTTTAGACAGAGAAACATTGTCCAAAGATTGGGGTGTCTTTTGGTCTACCTGTTCTTGTTTTACAGGGCGTTCAGGTTGAGCCCTATGCAGTGTTGATATTCTTCCGGTCATTCCGGTAAGTATTGCGTCTATCATAACTATCAGTTCATATCGTCAGATATCAGCGGAACTTAACATAAATTTATATGTAAGACCTTGCTCCGACATATCGTTTTTTGTAATAAGTGTTTGAAAGCTTATCTATGCGGACTCTCTTCCCTCTGCTTGGTGCGTGGACGAACTGACCACTGCCGATATATATACCCACGTGAGAGACTCTCTTACCGCCGCCTGTGGCAAAGAATACCAAGTCGCCGGCTTAAGACCGGATTGGTTGACGTATGATCCTGCACGAAACTGTGCCCGTGATACTCTGGGCAGATTCAGCCCGTTTACTCTATATGTAACCAGTGTTAAGCCACTGCAATCGAACCCTTTGGATGTAGTTCCGCCCCATCTGTATGGAGTGCCTATGTAGCTTTTTGCTGTTTTGACGAGTTCGCCTCGGAGACCGCCGATGTCTGTTTGATATTTTGGCTGAGCCGCAAGGTATTGATCGGGCGAGACGATATAATATGCGGTTATATCTCCTCTCGATTTTAATCTTTTTTTTGCCGTGGCTATGGCTTCGTATTTAGTTTTAAAGTTACCGAACCGTACCTTATAAAAACCGTCAGGATGCCTGAAATAATAAGCCTCAAGCCCGTCACGATCTAACTTTGCCTCCAGTCTGACAGCATTATTTAGATTCTTAAATGCTCCTGCCTGAATGGTATACTGCATGGACGTAAGACGTCTGTTTGTCGGTGTTGAATACTTTTTTAGCCGTTGAATAACTACTGCCGCTGTACCTACTTGGCGGTGTACTGCAGGATGAAATGAACAGTACCACTATGCAGATAATAAATATGTTTAACCTTTTCATAAAACTATAATCGCCTATAATCTCTTAATGTTAAATGCTAAATGACTTGAAACCTTATATGATATATAATAGATTCATATTTAAGTTTATATTGTGGGGAAGCACGTGAAAAAAGATGATCTGCAGGTTTTTTTTAATGGCAAAGACGGGAATAAATCATATGTGTCATATAAAGGAAAGGTTTACGACGTTACAAACAGTCGTTTATGGAAGAACGGCAAGCACGTAAACAGACACGAAGCAGGTATGGACCTGACCGAAGCCATGGAAGCGGCTCCGCACGGAATGGATGTGCTGGAGAGGTTTGAGCATGTCGACACCATCGAAGGTTTTCGTGTTAAGCAGGAGCGTGGTCGTAAGGCAGTAATCAAAAAACTCTACCGCATGTTTCATCCGCACCCTATGCTTATCCACTTTCCTATGGGGCTTCTGGGGTTTACCGTTATAATGCAGCTCCTATTCCTTTATACGAAGAAGGCTTCTTTTGAAGTTTCAGGTTTTTTATGCGTTAATTACGGCAGTCGTGTTTATGCTGCCGACGATCTTGTCGGGTATTGTCAGCTGGTGGGTAAACTATGAGCTGGCGGTTACTAAGATATTTTTTATATAAGCTCTCATTTTCGGTCATTCTGTTTGTCATGGGTGTGATTGAGCTTTATATGAGGTTTTCAATGCCTGATATCTCAGGCGGAGTGGGCGGAGTGAGTATTTTTTTATAACTTTATGATCTTTGCTAACATACCCGTACTGGCTGTTATAGGCTTTAATGGCGGTAAACTTAGCTGGGGTTAAGGTTTTCGCCCTGATATTACAACAAAACCTCCGTCCCCATGACCTTTCGTAGGCTCTTCAGGGGTTTGCAGGGTGGTATCTGTAAGTGTTTGCCATGATATTATTTCATCGAAGCCGGCATTCCTTAATAGTGTGATCACTTCTGTTGCACTGTAGAATGTAGCTTCCTGATAGAATTCGCTTTTGTCTTTTTTTCGCCAGATATATGCTGCCCAGTTCGGAGTCTTTATCCACCAGCCCTATAGCACATCTGCCGCCGTGTTTAAGGATACGCATCAGCTCTTTAGCACTGAGTTCAGGGTCTTTCACGAAGCAAATCGTCGTAACCATAACAGCCCAGTCGAATAAGTTTGATTTGAGAGGTATCTCTTCTGCCGTGCCTGCAATGACATTGATTCCTAGTTCGACAGACTTATTGTACATCTCTTTGGTGGGCTCGATGCCTAGGTTAATCCCAAGCGGTTTTGCAAATTTTCCTGTTCCTATTCCTATTTCAACGGAATTTTCGCCGATATTGAGTGCCTGCATGGCTTTCAGCTCGGATTCGTATGCAATAGAGTTTTTATCAAACCACGCATCGTATTTTTCGGTATTGGTTATGAACGCCTTGTTGTTAAGCATGTTTCATTATATGCCTTTTTTTATTATTTATGACAATTTGATTTAGGATTCATTATGCAAAAAAGTTTTAAGATTTATTACTGCGTCTCCGTGTAAAGCAGAAAGCGGCATGGTTTGTGAATTATATGATGAGTTGATCGGAGGATAATAATGAGAGACTAGTGTTAGTGTAGTTTTTTCTTTGATTTCAGCGACGGTTTTTTTCCAGCTCTTTGATCTTGAAAGGTTTTACCATCTTTTTTTTAAATATGCCGATGCTTTCGATCTCTTCCTCGCTGATTGTGGTGTCAAAAGCCGAGAAGACTATGATAATAGGTTTTTTTTGTCACCTGTGGAATTGATCTTTTTTCAGCATATCTATACCGTTCATAGTAGGCATGACGATATCGGTAAAGATGATGTCAGGCTTAACTTTATAAAATTGTTCCAGCCCTATGTGACCATCTTCGGCGTAATAAACTTCATTAAAATAAGAGTCAAGTATCTGTGCGAGAGACGTTCTGGTAAGGGCCTCGTCTTCAACGACTAATACTTTTTGGGGTAGTTTATTAAATGATGTAAATCCACTCATATTATACTTTATCACATAACTTGAATTAAGTGTGTAAAATAATTATTGAAAAAGTTAATGTAAGAGGGTATTATTTCATTCGTTAATAGGAGCGTAGCTCAGTGGGAGAGCATTGCCTTGACGTGGCAAGGGTCGGCGGTTCGAAACCGCCCGTTCCTATTTATATTCTATAGAAATGCCAATCTTTTACGGATTGGCATTTTCTTTTCGTGTCAAAATCGTGCCATTTTCTTTTGTAGCACTTGTTAATCCTTTTATACTATTTTCTATCCCTTTGAGCATATTCTTGTGTTGCTCTAGCTCGTAAGGCATGGAGTTATCTGAACGTTTAAGAAAAGAATAGTTATACTTAAAGCTGTCATTAAATACTTTTTTTATCTTTTGAACTATACGAAAGATCTATATTGAATGAAAAGTCGTTATCCTGTGGGAGCTTGCCGAATTCGCAAAGGAAATATGCAACACTTTGGTTTGGTGAAAAAAATATTTTATATGTAATTTAGACGGGATGCTATTCTCTGTCTCGTGCACTTTCTGTATGAAGTTTTCATCAAAATTAATATCTATGTTATATGCAGGAGAATTTCCAATATTTTCAATAACCAATTCTAAGTAATGTGATTTTTTGAATGATTGAATATAAATAGAAATGAATGGTAAAGTGGCTGCTTCACGCAGTATTCTAGCTTCTTTTACCGATTGCTTTGTGAAAAAAAACATAAACTCCTGTAATAAGGATTAGAACTATAGTTGCTACGGATGTTATAATTGCTGCTATCGCTGCAGCTGCATCAGGGTTGCAAGAAATCCATTCAATCATTTTGTGTCCTCAATTTTAGATGTATTTTCTATTTTTTTCTTTCTGTTATATGGAGACTGGTTTGTTGGTTTCAAGGAGATGTTTTCTTTTTTGTGCTTTGCTATATATTGATTCTGGGGTTCTCTCTAGCTTTAATCCAATAACTCTTGTGGGCGTGTTCTGATCAGCGAGTTTCTTTAATGTACTAACGTCTTTATTACTCCACTTCTTGTTATGGTTCTCAGGTTTTTTTTGCTCATTTAAATACTCCTTATTTTTTTATTCAAATAGTAAGCCCTGAATCGCCCCTGAATTAGTAGACACTTTCTTTGTTTATATCATAGTTCTTTTCAAATTCAACTGGAGATAGATTTCCGTTATTTCCATGACGCCTAACCGGATTGTAAAACATCTCGATATAATCAAAGATATCACGTCTTGCTTCCTCTCTGTTTTTTTTATAGACCCTTCGCTTTATACGCTCACGTTTTAATAGCTGAAAGAAGCTTTCTGCTACAGCATTATCGTAACAGTTTCCTCTCCTGCTCATGCTACACGTTAGGTTGTGCGTCTTCAGGAAGCTTTGCCATTCTGAGCTTGCATACTGACTTCCCTGATCAGTGTGAATAATTACATTACTTCCTGGCTTCCTACGCCATACGGCCATAAGAAGAGCCTTTAAAACAATATCAGAGTGCATCCGGTGCTGCATTGACCATCCGGTAATCTGACGAGAGAATAAATCTATAACCAACTGCAAGATATAACCAGCCCTCATAGGTGCGAATATATGTAATATCTGTTACCCAAACCTTATTAGGCTCAGATACTTCAAAATCCTGCTGAAGATAATTGTCTGCTATATGAGATACACTACCTTTAAAGCATCTTGGCGTTCTGTAACCGACTTGAGACTTAATGCCTACTAGCTTCATAAGCTTATGAGCTCTGTTCTTACCACAAGCTTCACCTGACTCTATAAGATCAGAATAAATCTTACGATAACCGTATACTCCGCCACTTTCTATCCAGTACTGCTTTACAAGTCCCATTAGATAATCATCACGTTTCTGACGGGCACACTTAGGCTCTTTTACCCAAGAATAATAACCACTAGGATGAACACGCATAACTGAGCAGAGCCTTGTTACAGCGTGGTCAGTTCGGTGTTCATATATGAATGCGTACCTTACTGGGACTCTTTGGCAAAGTACGCTGCGGCCTTTTTTAAGATATCCCTCTCTTCTGTTACTCTGCGAAGCTCTTTCTTTAGACGATTGATTTCTGATTGTTGATCTGATTGGAGTTTATAACTTGAGCTGTCTGGGCCATATTTCTTGATCCAGTTATAAATACTGCTTGTTGTAATACCTAGTCTGCTTGCTACATCGCTTGCCGCATGACCTTGCTCAGTCACCTGCTTTACTACTTCAATCTTAAACTCATCCGTATAGCGTTTGTTACTCATTGAGCACTCCTGATTTACTTATTTTTTTATAACTCAGAAGTCTCTACAAAACTAGGGGCGATTCATACAGGCGATTGAAGACTATTTTAACAGTGGGGATCCATACGAAAATTTTCCATGCCCAAACATCTATTACGATTTCGATAAAAAACAGAAAAATATCACTATGGAAAAAATCAAAGATATTTTTTTTGTGTTCCATGTATTCAACCCATATTTACTCGTTTTTTTTAGGCGGATTAGGGTTGTTTTGTTATCATAAACATAATCCTTTTTGGTAATAGTTTAATTTCTGACAGGATTCTGACAGATTGAGTGAAACAGCGGGAATATGCGGGAAATAGCATTTAGAGTTAAGTAACTATTGTTATTCACTTTAGCTCCTTTTAACTCCCGTTAGTTCCCATGTGAATTAGATTATACTTCTCACTCTCTTGTAATAATCTAAGGACTTCTTTTGCTTTCATGTTCTCTTTGTCTGCCTCTTTATTAAGCCATTTGTGTATGTATGGTCTGCCGTAATACTCTTCTACGGTTAGATAGACATTATCAGTAAATTTATTAAAATCTTTTGTAATTAGAAGCTTGTTGGCTTGTGCTTCATAAAGGTCGGCTTTTGCTGAGTCGGATTCAAGGTGATGGTAATAAAGTCGTATGTTTGCATCAAGGCAGCCTTTTGTTGCAGATTCTTCCAGATATTTCATACCTGTAGCTTTGTCTTTGATAACATCAGAGTATGTTCTGTCGTTCATATATAGGTTAGCTAATCTATTTTCGCCGCAATATATATCATTCTTAAATGCAGATTTATAAGCCCTCATTGAGAATTTATATGCCTTCAGGGCTGTATTTCTGGAGTCTGTGAATTTCTTGTATCCTAAAAAAACCATGTTCAAATAAATATCCATCCAAAAAAAACTGTACTTATACGTTTGCCATATTCGAAGTGATAGTCTCCTGTATATTTCATATTAGACATTCTGTACCGACGAATGTGATTAATCTCGTAACTTTGTCTAAAATCAACTTCTACACCCTTGCCGTAAGCATACATATATCCTAGATAATAGTTAGCGATAGGTATATGTAAATCTTTTACTCTATTAAACAATTTTATGGCTTTCTTGTAATCTACAGATACGTGATATCCATGAAAGTACATTAGTCCCAAACCGAACATTGCATTAGGTTCATTTGCATCTGCTCCTCTTTTAAAATATTCAAAAGCTTTTGCGTAATCAACTTCTAAACCTGTTCCATCTTTATAAATATGTCCCAACTCGGCTAAACCTATGGTTTCGCCCATTTCATCAAGCCTCTGGAGTAATTCTAGACCTGTTTGGTGATTGCGACGTACTCCTGCACCTGAAAGATACCTTAGAGCCAGACTTCGCATTGACATTGGAAAATTATGCTTAGCCGCTTTCTTGTGGAACTTTACTCCTTTGCCTCCCCCTAACTTGCCACCTGTCATACGCCGGTCATACATGACTCCAAGATAGCCCATTGCTTCATAATTACCTTTTGCGGCATGTTTTTTTGAATATATAATCCATTCGTTTCAGCTCTTCTCTATTTGAAAGAATGTCATCCTCATAAACGTATTTATATTTTTTCATTAAATATATCTATCCCTTCCTGCAATGTTGGATATTCTGCATCAAGGTCATAGTGCGTTCTTTTAGTACAGTTTGTACAGGTTATTAAGACGAGTACAATAATTATCAGTATATTAATTCTCTTCATGATTGCCTCTTTGTATAATATCTATTTTTTGCGACAATATACGAGTCATAGTAAGCTAAACTGCAAAGTTTCTTCAAATTGTTTATTGTCGGCATAGATATCTAAGAACCCCTGTAAATTAATGAGTGCACTTAACATATTGTTGTGTGTGCTGTCAGTGGAGTATTATTTAATTATATATGGTAAGAGCATACAGTGTCAATCGATATTTCTTGTATATATTATTTATAAGTATGAATATTGTAAGAAAATAAGCTTGTGATTATTATGGTATTTTTTACCTGAAAAGGATTGTGGATTTTTTTTGTTAATTCACTTGAAGTATATGAAAGTTAGGGTGTATTATTTCATTATTGAAAACTTGTTGCTTCTTTTGTAAAGGCTAATTATGTCTTAACAAGATTTCATAATATTATTTTAAGTATTTGCGGTGCTTACATGAAAACAAATCAGCCATTTTTTGTTTTGTATAAATACTCATAATAATAATGTATATTATTAATGAATTTGGTTTCTTTTTACATTATTGAGGTGATTAATATGGAACAAAAAAAAACAAAGACATGTTGTATTATCTTTTTTATCTTGTCTTATTAATAGTGCTCCACTCTTCAGCTATTATTAAGCAGGTTGGTTATATCTTTGAAGTTAATAATACACTAAATTTTAGAAATGTTATTTCAATAGGGTTGTATTTATCATATATCTTATTTCTTATAAAAAAAATATATAACTGGAAGAAATGGGGGGGGTTTGGGGAGTAATATTCGTAACAATACTAATAATTCTGCTTCGCTACCCTACAATTATTGAGATTAAAAGTATGTCAAAATTAGTCCTACATCCTTTTGTATTATACGGTTTTTTACTTTTAGGTCATAAAAAACTCAGCTTGGGTTCAGTTAGAAAATTTGTCTATCACTAAAACAGTTAGAAATATAGTTGTCAGTATTATTTTATCCGTTATTTTTTCTTTCGTAGCTTATGCTGCTATTAATGCATATTTACAACATAAATATCAGGTAGTGATAAACGAAATTGATGTTGATAAAGAGTTGATTGAACTTCTTGATGTATCACAAAATGAACAAGTACAAAGTTTTACTTTAGAGTGTTTGCGGTTATTTAAAGATAATAATTTCTCTAATGCTTTAATGAAATGTGATGAAGCAATAAATATTGACCCTACTGCTAAGAAAGCTTTGTTTTTTAAGAGCGACTTTGTATACTGCTCTGAATATGAACCAAAGATCTCTTGATGACTTATATAATGGCGTATTTAAAGAAGTTCATCATCCTGATTACTTTATGCTAATAGGACTTAATATATTTTCTCAAAAAAAATATAGCAACTCTTTAGAATACTTTGATAAGGCTTTAGAAGTTAATCCAAAATATCATAAAGCATTATATTATAAAAGCGAAGCATATTATGCACTTAAGGATATAAAAAAAAGCTATATATAATTTAAAGTTAGCTCAAAAAATTGATCCAGAAAACAAAACATATATTTTGGGACTTGCGAGTGTTTATTATTTTGATAAACAATACGACGCTGCAATAACACATCTAAGTAAACTAATTAACGCTAATTATAATGATAATGATTATTATCATTTAAGAGGGCTTTGTTATTTTTTTTATTCAGAGAAGTATTCTGAAGCAGTAATAGATTATAGTCACTCTATAGAATTAAATCCTGATAACTCTGTACTTTATAACGATAGAGGAGCTGCGTATTTTCTTCTAAATAAGTATGATTTAGCAATACAAGATTTAACACAATCTATAAATTCTTCCAATAATATTTTCTCATTCTATTGGCGTGGTAAGGCTTACTATGAAACTAAGCAATATGACAAAGCTCTTGTTGACTTTGATGTGTATTTATCAAAAGGAACAAATAAAGACAATCTTAAAGAGATACAGGAATTAAGTAGCATAATAAGAAAATAATTCATATTTAGGAGCATATTATGGATAAAATATACGTTGCATCAATAAAAGATACTGAATCGAATGGAATGATTGGAGGTTTTTTTTTCTTCAACACAAAATGGTGCAGAAGCTGCTGTGGAAGTAGACCAAACAGGAAAGCCAACTGCTCAGGCTTTTATGGAGGCAACGGTTGAAACAATTTGTGAAACTGCTTTAGGAGCTTCATGGGACCTGCATATGCTGAACTGAAGGGTTATGGAATAGTGGCGGAATTAGAAACAGGTTATGCAATTGGTCAGGTTTGTGAATTTGATAATTTACTGAGTTACTCCAATGGGTTTCAAGATATGGTTAATTCAGCTTATAATTATGCTTCTGAAACTTGGAGTGAGTATACTTCAGATTGGACGGAGACATCTTCCAAACCTAATGCGCCTAGTTGTCATACAACCAATGGAGAAATATCAGAAGAAGAAAAAAACTGAAAGTACAGAAACCAATTCATCTGAAGAAACAAATAAAAATTCTGCGGAAGATTTTGATAATACAAACGGAGCAGGTTCATTAGGTGATTCGGATGCCGATAATCAAAGTAGCGATGGCTCTGGTGTCGATGGTGATGGTTGGACTGAGGAAGATGAAGGTGACGTTGGCGATGGTGGTGAAGTGGAAGTAGGCACAGGTAACGTTAGCGACGGAGATGACAGCAGCGGCGATGATAGTGGTGGTAACGGAGATGGCGGGGACGGCGGAGATGGTGGAGGTGACGGAGATGGTGGAGATGGAGATCCACTTGTTATAGATTTGAATGGTGATGGTACATTTAATATTCTTGGCCACTCCGATTCGAATGTTTATTTTGATATGGATGGTGATAATTTTAAAGAAAAAAACAAGCTGGATATCTGGTGAAGATGGATTTTTAGCAATTGATAGAAATAATAATGGCAAAATAGATGATATAACTGAGTTATTTGGATCCAGTGCTACTGGCGGATACCAGGAACTAGCTGATTTTGATAGCAATAGTGATGGTGTAGTTGATTACAGAGATGAAAATTTTAGCCAACTCAGTGTTTGGCAGGATATAAATGAAAATGGTGTTACTGATGAAGGCGAACTTATTAGTATAGAAGATGCGAATATCTCAGGTTTTAGCCTAACCACAGAGCAAATAGCATCACCTGCAAATAATAATGTTTCAGAGGTTTCCACATACATATCCCCCGATGGAGAATATGGATGGACAGCTCAAGCAAATTTTCAAATAAATCAGATGGACACAATTGCATCAGTAGATGAAAGTTTAGTTTATGACTTTCATGTTATTTTCACGATGCCTAAACTAAAAGGTTTTGGAAATGTGGCTAACCTTTCTTTGGCCATGCATTACGATGCAGATTTAAAAAAATTATGTAGAAAATATCTCTCAGGCAAGTGATTTAAAAAACGCTTTATGGAAATATGGACGCATTGTTGTCTAAATGGACTGATACGGAAAGTTTATCTGGTGCAGCACAAAAGCAAGCTATAGTTGAAGCTTTCCTAGGGCAGTCAATAAACAATAGCTTAGTTGAAAGCAACTATAATGCTCTTAAAGAGTATTATTTTTCTCATTTGTCAGTTCAGACAGTACTTAACGAATTTTCAGAAGTAATGTTAGATATCTCAAAGGATCGTATTATTTATGTAAATGGACAACAACAAAATGAAGTTGCAAATAACGTAGCTGCAGAGATTAACTCTTCATCTTATACAGAAACATATTATCTTGGTTTGGTTCTGAACGAACTTCAGAGAAATAACGAGTTTGACATCAGCAGTATGGCTGGTAGTGTTGACAGTATTAAATACGAAATGCTGCAGAATATCAATAAAATAGCCATTGGTGACGGCAGTGCAGACTCTATTCAGGCAGGAGTTGAGCAGTATATCCTTATAGGTGATGCAGGAAACGATGTGCTAACAGGTGATAATAACCGTAACCTTCTTTTTTGGTGAAAAAAGGTAATGATATAACGCGTGGATACAGTGGTAATGATGTTATTATCGAATCATCAGGTAATGACATTATTGATGGTGGAACGGGTAATGACTCAATAACAGATGAGCTTGGCGATGACAAAATTTATGGTGGTGACGGCAACGATACTATTATAGATAAATCTGGAAACGATATCATTCTGGGCGGAAATAATAATGATGTAATAAGAGATTACGCTGGTAACGATGTTATTGACGGTGGAGCAGGCGATGACGTTATAGTTGATATGCTTGGTGATGACACAATCACTGGCGGAGATGGTAATGATACTATAACTGACCACTCAGGTAACGATGTTATTGACGGTGGAATAGGCGATGACATCATCGTTGATATGCTTGGTGATGATAGAATATATGGTGGTAATGGTAATGATTTTATCGCTGACTATGCTGGCAATGATTTGTTGTTAGGTGGTCTAGGAGATGATAAATATCTAGCTTTCGCAGGTAGTAAACTAGTTTTTTGATATTTATGGAAATGATACTATAACTGGCGGCAGTGACAATGATTTTATTATTGATGTCATGGGTAATGACACTATCGATGGTGGAGCGGGAGATGATGTTGTCTTAAATATAAATGGGGAATCAGACATCATATCAGGTGGGGCTGGTGATGATATGATTTATGATTTTGGTGGTGACATTATATATTTTATTGGATCTGGCAATGACACTATAGAAGATTATGGTGGCAATGACAAATACGTACTTAAACGTGGAGACGGAATTAATTTAATTCACGATTTTGGTGGGAATGATACTTTTCATTTTGGTGAAGGTATAAGTCAAAAAAGATGTACGCATACAAGAGCAAGGTAATTATCTTGTTATTAATCTTTGGGGGACTGAGGATGTTTGGTATGTAAATAATAAGAAAAAATGACCAGATTGACTTCTTTACCTTTGAAGATGGCTCTAGCTATAATAACAAACAATTCACACAAATGGCTCACAATAATAGCCACGGAGTCTTTAAATTACCTGTGCCTGAGAGCTTTAATTCGAACCTTAACAAATTTACTGATACAGACATCAGTATGATAATTCAGGATATGGCAGCTTTTGCCGAAGACAGTGGTATTGACATATCGAATGTTAATAATGGGGCAGAACAAGAACAGCTTATTAATATAATAACTGATTCAACCAATCGGTATATGTAACTAGTTTATAACAAGCGTTGAGTCCCGATTGATTCAACGCTTGTTATTTACTTAGAGAATATATTAATAATGTTGTGAAGACAGTTACAGAAGATCATTATTGGCAAATAATCTTTAGTCAAATCTATCTGACGCTGGTTCCTTCGTCGAAGTAGCGGATGATTGGGAACACAAACAGCTCTATTAGTCTACGTTTACCTATTTTCATTTCAGCAGTGACAGACATGCCGGTTGATATCTCTATATCTTCCTGACGGTCTAGTTTAAAGGTTTCCGGTGTGATATATACGTCATAAACAAGCCCGAGGTTTTCGTCTTCGATACTGTCTTTTGAAACATGGTCAACCACCCCTTTAATAGTGCCGAATTTCTGATATTCATATGTGGCGACTTTAATTGTCACGGGTGTACCTACTTTGATAAACCCAACATCTTTATTGAGGGCAGTCACTTTAATGATTAGGTTATTCTTTTCAGGCACAAGGATAAACAGTTTTTCTGCCGGAGTAACTACACCGCCTAGAGTATGGATAAACTTTTGGCTGATGTAACCATCTATCGGAGAAACGATAAGCTGTTTTCTGTTCAAGAATAGGTTCTTCTCATAATCAGCAATCAGGTATTCTAAGTTTTTACTCTTTTCAGAAAAAATCTTTCTGGAGCTTGTTGATATAATCTTCTTTTATGAAAGATATTTCCTCATTAATTTTTCTTTTGGAGATATTATTGTCTGCAAGTTTCACAATAACTGATTCATGGTCTTTTTTTAGCATTAAAGACTTCCATTTGAGCTTGCTCGATATCGTCTTTACGGATTAACTCCTGTATCTCACGTAATCGTTCCAGTTTCTTCTCGGCTGTTGCCAGCTGGTTACTTGCTTTTGATTGTTCATTTATGAGTATTTGTTCTTCTTCCGAGAGGCTGCTTAATTCGCTATATTTTACATCAAGCTGCATTGAGAGTGCATTTTTTTGTTGAGGTATAGATCGATTTCTCTATCTCTATGAGTCTGCTACTATATCTGCTGTCATCGACCACAAAATCCTGACTATTGATTAATGCCTCAATCCTTGTCAGTTCAAGTTCAGCTACATCAATATTCCTTTTCATCGATTTAATATCTTGCTGTATCTGTGAAGGGTCGATTTCTACAAGAGGTTCTCCTTTTTTAACGAAATCGTTCACATTAACGAATATTCTGCTAATTGTTCCTGTATTTAAGGGTTGAATAGTTTTCACTTCACCTTTTGGTATAACTTTCCCTTGAGTAGTAACAACCACATCTACTTTGCCGATTATTGACCAGAGAATCAGTAATACTATAAAGAGTACTACCAGCCAGAAGATTATCCGACTAAGTGGACTGATAGGTTCGTCCTCTATTTCAAGAATCCCAGGCAGAAACTCATGTTTGTCCCGCTTTTGCATAAACCGCATTAGCTCTCCCCCCTGCAAAGTACATAGATGATGATACGTCCCTTTTTTGGCTAAGAGGCTATTATGGTTGCCGTGTTCTACAATATTCCCTTTATCCATGACGATGATCATATCGCAATCCTTAATAGTTGAAAGCCTGTGAGCGATAACGATTGATGTTCTGCCATGAGTGATTTGCTTCATGTTATTTTGGATGATCTTTTCTGATTCGTAGTCTAGTGCGGATGTTGCCTCATCAAATATGATAATAGATGGAGAGCTGATTAATGCTCTGGCTATGGCTACTCTCTGCTTCTGCCCACCGGAAAGTGAAGCTCCTCTTTCACCCACAATGGTATCGTACCCTTCAGGCATCTGGGATATAAATTCATGTGCACCTGACAGTTTAGAGGCTTGCAGTACTTCATCAAAGCTTGCTGTGGGTCGGGAGAGTATTATATTTTCGTGGATAGTTCCACTAAAGAGATAATTGTCTTGCAGGACGACGCCTAGGTTATGCCTTAGCCATCTTGAATCGAGGTAGCGTATATCAACCCCATCTATTAAGATTGAACCTTCGTTGCAAGTATAAATTCGTTGAATGAGTTTAGCCAATGTGCTCTTTCCGCTTCCACTTTTACCAACGATGCCTACATTCATTCCCGGTTGTATTTCTATTGAAAGGTTCTGTATAACGTATGGGCTGTCGGCATTATACTTAAACTGTACATTATCAAATGTCACTTTCCCTTGTAGCTTTGGAAGTGACACATTCTTGCTCATATTGTTTTCTGTTGGTTGGTTGAGAATATCTCCAAGCATATCAATAGATATAAGTGTCTGCTGTAATTCGTTCCATAAAGAAACGAGCCTGAGAACCGGCCCTGAAAATTGCCCTGCAAACATCTGAAAAGCTATAAGCTGTCCCACAGATAATTGACCATTTATAACTAAGCCTACACCGATGTATAAAAGAGAGATCGTCATCAGTTTTTGAACCGATTGAGAGAGTGTAGAGGAGAAATTCATCATGCTGGCTAATTTGAAACTGGAATAAACATAATCGCACAAGTGATCTTCCCATTTCTTTTGCATACTCCCTTCAAGGCAAGTGACTTAACTGTCTGAACTCCGGTGACAGCTTCGACAAGGTAAGCGTTAGATTTTGCTCCCATTTCGAATTTCTCTTTTAGTCTTTTTCTGAGCAGAGGCGTCACAAATGCATAGATTATACTAATAGCAGCAACAAAACCAAGGACAACAAAAGTTAGCTTCACGCTATACATAAACATCACAATTACAAATACGAATGAGAAGAGGACATCTATTATGACCGAGACAGCCTTGTTGGTGATGAACTCTCGGATAGTGTCCAGTTCACGTACTCGAGCGATGATATTTCCAACTTTCCTCGCCTCAAAATATATGTAGGGTAGTGCGAACAAGTGCTTGAAAAGCTTTGTGCCAAGCTTAGCGTCCAGTTTCTTGGCTGTGTGGATGAAAATATAATTTCTAGCCAGATTCATAAGGAATTCAAACAGGGTGATCACCAAAAAAGCGATAGCTAGCACTTTCAATGTGGCTATACTCTGGTGCACAATAACCTTATCAAGTATGACTTGAGTGAATAGAGGTGTTACCAGCCCAAATAATTGCACTACAAAAGAACCTAATAGAACCTCCATCAGGATACTCTTGTATTTAATAATCTCATAATAAAACCATGAAAAAACCAAACTTAATATTTGAAGCTGCTTTCACATGCTTCAAAACTAAAAACACATTTGAATTCTCCGTATCGAATTCAGTTATGAGTAGTGTTTTTTGTTTCTTTTTTTGATTGGATCAAAGAGTAACAGTTTATCTTCGCTGATCTTCTTTAGTACCACACAATAAGAGCCGTCCTTAAGTTGTGCTATAGCTGGCAGTGGGTACTTATCTACAAACGATTTCGAATCAGATTTTTTTTATTTTGACTTTGAAATTACAAGCTTTTGCAACTCGATTAAGCTCTTGAGGTGTTAGTTCCCCTTCGCCAAGGCCAAATTGCTTGAAGGCTTGCTGCACGTCAACAGATTGCTGGTTAACCTGAGCTATGACGCTGACACATATCAGCCTGTGCTTATTGTCATATATTATTATCCAGTTTGAAGATTTTAAGTTTTTCAGATAAATACATATTATCAATTTCCAGAATAATCGATTTCAGTTTAGTATTCTCATGGTCAATTAACTCATTAAGGTATTCTATGGAAGTTATAGAGTAATTATCCTTTAGTTTTTTTTGACATTTGAGCTTTATCATTCGCAAATCTATTGATACCAGAATACTCATCCTGATTTGCGATGCCACTTTTGAGTTGTGATTTTAGAGCAGTTATTTCGTATTGTTTCTCATGAATCTTTTGTTTAAGCTCAAGGCGAAGAGTATTGAGTTCGTGTCGCAGGGCTTTTGTTTGAGATGTCTTTCTGAACCCTTCAAAAATGGGCATGGATATGGAAAAGCCTATAGTAGAGCTTTCTGGTTTGGCATATGTGTATGCTGTGCGATAGTTTTCTTCAGATGTATTATATAGACTATAGTTTGCAAAAATCGCTATAGAGGGAAGACGCTGACGTTGTATCACTTTGTATTCATTCTGCTTTTGTTTTATCTGTTTATTGATGATGTCAATTTCAGGGAGTTTCTGTAAGTATATGTCGTCGTTTGGTATGATAGGTTTATTAATATACAGCTCAGTGTTAGAGTTAATATCTTGATACGTCAAGACCGATAGGTTGTTAAGAGACTGTAAGTAATTATTATGCAACTCATTTGCCTGTCTGCCCTGTTCGGCATATTCCATAGCAGAGTTCACAAGGTCGATCTTCTCTATCTTTCCAGCCTTGTGTAGTTTTAATGCAATAGTATATACATCCTGTTTTATGGATTGTATAACCTTAGCACTTGCTAGTTCATGCTTTACCCGAAGACTGTCAATATATGCTTCTAATATTTTTAACTTGGACTCTTGAGCAGTAAGCTTCAGATCTATTTTTGATATCTTATGATCGATAAGGGAATTTTGATATTTTAAATAGCCGGAGCCAAAATTATAAAAAAAATTATAGTTCATGCTCAGGTATGCTGAAAAGGAGTATTCGGTATTATCAACTTCAACTGCTGTATCACCGGCATAACTCGTTTTAAGAGATTCTTTGTTTAAGTCTTTTACGTACTTTGAGATGCTTTTTAGGTGCAGTTGTGGCATCATATCTGAGCGCACTATTTTAGATTTTTTCATAGCTGGCTTCAGAAAAGGACTTTTTTACCCGCTAATACATATGAGTCATTTTCGGCAGACTTATACGCCTCCTCAAGAGTTAGGGCATAAGTCTGAGTGGTCACAATAAACATGCTCACAACGATAATAAGTATTCGAATTAACATAAAGTTCACATAACCTAAATAATAAATATCAATATGTATACTTGGATTAGATTATAAATGTCAATCAAATAAATGGCTATATCGTAAGTAAATTACTTTTGTGATTGGCGAAATATCTAATAATTGTTAGCAATTGTAAAAAAGCTTGTATAGTTTTGATGCTTTACTTGGCTTTGGGTTGACAGTGTTTTGTCTTTATGTGTATCCTTAGTTTATTATTTATGTGTATCCTTAGTTTATTATTTATTTGTATCTGCTCGGAGTCCTTTTAACACCCAAAATGAAATTACAAAATATCCTCTGTGTAGAGAATTATTTTGCTTAGAGCAAAATGACTTTATTCAAAGATTAGGAGATTCATAAATTGGGTATAATAATGGTTCCTCTTGGAATAATATACATAACAGTTAGCTTAATAATAGTTTTGATTATTTCACGAATTTTTAAATTTAGATTTAGAAGTGGGTTGCTTCTATTGATCATTTTTATCTGTGCTCCATTTGCAAAAGAAATTTTTTATTAAGACACTTTTCATTTTTTTATAGCATACCCACACTAAATGCCATACATGAAACCGTAGATAAGCCAATCTCTGTTTATTGGGAAAATAATGCTTCAAATGGGTTTGACGATATAAAACGAAAAGCCAAGGTGAATGATTATTTAGACGGGTATCATCTTAAGCTATTAGTGTTAAATGGCATTGATGGAAAATATTATGTTTATAGAGCTGATGAAAATGATTATAGGCGGACTTTGGAGATAGCCCCGAAGCTTAGGCAGGTTATGGTTAAAAGGAAGGAAATACAAGCACTGAAAGCGACGATTCCTAAATTAGAACTCAAAAAAAATCACCCTATAACAATAATATCTAAAATCAATTACGAAAAAATTTGCTCGACTTTTAGATGCGTATAGATCTAGTAAAGCTGAAGAAGACAAAGCTGTTATAGAAAAAAGCACAAATTTTCAGCAATAAGAAAGACATCCCTTCAGTTAATTATATAGTCAAGCTTGACCCGTTATCTTCGGGGCCATTCGTGAATAATGAGTCATATAACCTAATATATGCAGATCGATTAAGTATTATTGATACCAATAAGAGCGGTGAGATTGCATTTAGCAAACGCTATATGGGCTATCATGGGATTATCGGTCAGATATCGCAGGCTTACGGTGATTTCTTATTAAAGATAGGAATTTCTTCTCCTGAGCGTTTTCCTCGCATTGTTATTTTTTGAATATGCACGATATTTCAGCTAAGAAAAAAAACATTATAAATATAAAGGAGAATACAGATGAGTATAATTGATAACAGTTTGGTTCAGGATTTTGGGATATTATCGGAGCTAGTTTATAATGATGATTATTTTATAAAAAAAATGAGCAAAATGAGTTAGATATTTTAATAAACTCAGAAGATTCAAATAAGCTTATTAACTCTTACGAAATTATTACAACCAGAGATTACGGAAACGGTTTTCAGTCGATGCTAGTGGAAAGTGATGGTAAATACACAGTAGTTTCAGGCCAAAATTCTAATGGTGTGTAGGGAGAGGTTGTAGTGATGCTACCTGTAATTATACTAGTTGTAATTCAACCTATATATTGGCTTTCATTCCCATTTGTCTATGTGTTTGTTGCAAAAAAGATATAAGAGACATACTTATGCGATGCTCACAATAGTTTTGATGATATTTATTCCTTATCACAGAGATATTTTGTCTAATATCTATTTCTACTATTTAAGTAAATCACCCATAACAGAAATATATGAAACAGTTGAAAAAACCAATTTCTATTTTGTGGGAAGATACCCGTACAAATAAGTTCTACTATGACTATGGGACTAGAGATAATAAGAACAAGCACTTGGAGAAGGAACATAGAAGTATTATTCGAAGGTATTTGGATGGAAATAACGTTAAGTTATTAATTTATAAAGGACTGGATGAGAAATACTACGTTTTTTCGTGCAGATGAAAAGGATTACGAAGAAGCTGTTAAGCTTGCCTTAGAAGTTAAAAAAGCCAGGGTAACTTACGAACGTAAAGAATATAGCGAAAACAGAGTTTCTGCTGGAGTCAGTGAAGCTAGTGAAGCATGGAGTAGAATAGAATTGAAATATTCAGATTTAAAAGAAGATGCAGATGCTAAAACCTACGATAAGGTTGAGGTAATTTACAATAGATCTGATTTACCTCCGGTGAATTATGAAGTCAAGCTGACTGACATGCCGACTAGTTTATTTATAAATAATAACATTACGCAAGTTATTGATGCAGGGCGAACAGATATAATAGATGTGAAAAAATAATAGAATAATAGCCTTCAATAAAGCTTACAGAGTCCAAAGAGACTTTATAGGCATGCTAGGTAGACTAAACACGCCCCCCTTATGGACCTAAGTTAGGGATTCAGGATACAAAGCATTTTGTTTTTTAGAGTGTTTTCTAATGAATATGCACGTGATGTTGGATTAGTTGGCTATGGTACACGAGCAGAAAACTATATTGTAAAACCTAGGAGGTTGAAATGAGCATAATAGATAAGAATTTAATTCAGGATTTGGGTATTTTATCAGATCTCGTTTATCAGGATAAATACTTTGATTCTAGTTGGCTTAATGAGAGTATAAAAAAAATAGTGAAATAAAGGATAAAGAAGAAAATGATTACCCAACAACACTTATTAACACGTATAAAATAAAAGAAACCAGAGATTACGGAAACGGTTTTCAGGCAATGCTAGTGGAGAATAATGGGGAATACACTTTTGTTTTCCGTGGATCTGAGTTAGGTGAATTCATCAGTGATTGGGGCATAGCTGACGGAAACATGATTGCAGGTGAGATCCCTGAGCAAATGACAAGTTCTCTGTTATTTGTCAAAGAGATGATTGATGAACTTAGTTTAACATCTGCGAATACAAATTTCACAGGTTTCTCTTTGAGAGTAGTATCATAATGGGTATTATTTTATTAGCTGTTTTAGCTGTTTATCTGCTCATTGTGGTTATATTATTTGTAATAGTTGGTAAATTTACTAAAAAAAAATATGCCATTATTCTTGTCATTATTTTACTTATTGCTCCATTTACAAGAACTATATTAATAAAATCCTTATTTTACCACTATAGCCAAACACCACTTAGTGAGATTCACGAAACAGTCGAAGAACCTATATCTGTTTATTGGGAAGATAATGCTTCTGGTGGCTTAAATGGATTACATAGAAGACTAAATGTTGACATATATTTAGACGGAAGGCATTTGAAGTTATTAGTTCTGAAAGGTTCTGATGGAAAATACTATTCATATAGGGCGAATGAGAATGATCGTAAGAAAAGTTTCGATATTTCTTCGAGGATGAAACCATTAAAACGTGATAGAGCATTACTGGAAGAGAAAAAAATATAGAATTCCAAGGCAAAAAAAATCAAAGACCACCCTGTAATGCAAAAAAATCAGCAGTATTGATATAGAGTTGACTAAACTTCATAAGCAATACCGTGATGCAAAACATGAAGAAAATATAGTAATTATAAATAATGCAAAGTCGTACAGGCAGATGTCAGAGATTCCATCTGTAAATTATTTAATTAAGATAGACCCCTTACCAACAGGGACTTTTATAAACAGTAACTTTTTTCATCTAATATATGCTGATCGTATTAGTATTATAGATATGCGTGAGAATATTGAGATCGCATATAGTAAACGTTATATGGCTTACAAAGGTTTCTGGGGACAATTTACAGATATTCCAGGTAAGTTTTCTCCAGTAATAGGAGAAGATTCAGTAATGTATTTTAGTAATTCAGTATTATTTGGTTATCTCAGATATTAATGACTAATTATTAAATAGATTATTTAGGAGGACATTATGAGTCGAGAGCAAAATGTTTTAGTACAGGAATTAGGGATCTTTCGAAGCTTGTATATAACGACAAATATATTACAAAAGAGTTGAACGAGATTAATAAATCAATAGAAGATGATGCAAAATTCTTAGTACACCAATATATAGTTAAAGAAACCAAGGACATTTATAACGGTTTTCAGGCAATGCTAGTGAAGAATAACGGGGAATACACTTTTGTTTTCCGCGGAACAGATGAACTTATCGACGGGTTCAGTGATGTTGATATGAGTGCTGGGAATATTAGTTCACAGATGACAGCAACACTGTTGTTCGTAAGGAACATGATAAATGAGCATAATATAAACCTAGAAGATATAACATTCACTGGTCACTCTCTTGGTGGCTCACTGGCAAACATGGCTGGCTATGTTTACGGCTGTGATACATACGCGTATAATGCATTTGGAATTGAAAACCTTACTGATGAGACGTTCACGCAATATAGCCAAGACGTATTAATTCCTAATGGGATAAATCCTGTTCAGACGACGAATAACATCACTAATTTTTTTACAAATAGGATATGAGACTGGTGACCCCATATCAGGTTCAGGAACAGATATACTCTCAGGACAAATTGGAAATACAGTTTCTATTTATGAACAAGCAGGAGACGATGGCGGTATCAGTGTTCATGGAATGACTGAATTTAATAAAAGCATCTATGTATACAATACCATTTTAAGCATATTACAAGATGTTGACTATAATCAGCTCACTGATATTCTTAAGCCGTCTTACCCTGAAGATCAAAAGGTTAAAAAACCTTTTGGAGACGATTGCAGTAGTGACAGGGCATAGTAATCTGATAAGTGATAGTACTGATCTCATTGCTCTGGCAACTAGCCTTGTTGCCATAGAGGGATTATCTCTAACTATCAATAACCTATATGGACAAACAGCAGAAGAAATTGCTGATAATGCAGGTAATCCTGAAACAATGTATGCTTTGCTAAACTTGAATAGTTATGCCATCAAAGGTACTTCTGCTGATTACAGCAATTTAAATAATCTGGACTCAAACTATTATTCTGAGCAACAATTACTAGATCATGGTGAAATGTTGGTTCAGGTGATGGAGTCAGCTTCTAACGATAATTATGATATTGACGGATCATATCTTAACATGGGATCGAATGTTCAAGTTGGTTTAGACTCAAATACTCCAGGGGTGGATCCTGTTATCTTTGGCTCTGAAGAAAATGATACAATTACTGTTTCAGGTGATGGCACAAGTCACCTGTATGGTGGTAAAGGTGACGATAGCATATCTTCCGTGTTCGGGGACAACTATATCGAAGGTGGATTAGGCTCGGACGACATCCATACAGGTAGTGGCAATGATACTATATATACCAACGCAAATGTCGAAGACGAATACGATCTTGAAAATTCTGGCACAGTAAACACTGTCAACTCTGGCGGCGGGAAAGATACTATATACGGCTCTAACGGGAAAGATATTATAAACGGTGAAACAGGAGCTGATACTATCTACGGAGGTGCAGGTGAAGACACCCTTTCCGGAGGGAGTGGAAACGATATATTATTTGGTGAAGAAGATACCGATATTATTGAAGGTGGGATAGGTGAAGATACTATATATGGTGGAGAAGGCAATGACTTCCTGTATGGCAATGAGGGCAATGATATTCTTACAGGAGGATCAGGTCAGGACTCTTTGTACGGCGGTGAAGATCAAGATACACTGATAGGAGATGACGGCGACGACACTCTTGAGGGTGGTAACGGTCAAGACTGTTTATATGGTGGCGAAGGTCAAGATATATTGAAAGGTGAAGGCGGCAACGACACTCTTGAGGGTGGCAACGGAGATGATACCCTATACGGCGGTGAAGATTCTGACAGTTTATTTGGTGAAGACGGTAACGATACGCTTGAAGGTGGTAACAGTAAGGATACCCTTTACGGCGGGAATGGTCAGGATTCTCTGTATGGTGGAGAAGGTAACGATATATTGATTGGTGATGACGATAATGAAGCAGACTTGCTAGCTGGTGGGAACGGATATGATATATATTATGCCGGAGATGGCGATATCATAGAAGATGCTGATGGTAAAGGAGTAATTTACTTTAATGGGGTGCGTTTGCTTGATGGTATAAAAGCAGAAAATGATAATATGCCAACTGAAGGATTAGCTACATATTTTTTTTAATGGATCACAACTCGAATATACTTCAGCAACAGGGCTTAGTGTAACTATTAATGGTTTTATATCAGGTAATTATGGAATAGATCTTATTAGTAATCAACATTCAAACCCTGTTGAAGGTGGAAGTGGTCCTGACAGCATCCCTGTAAGACCTGAAGGATTATACCATACACCTCTTGCAATTGATTTAAATGGGGATGGTATTAATACTGTATCATTAGAAAACTCTGTGGCTTGGTTTGACTATAATGAAACAGGATATATGAATAAAACAGGATGGCTATCTTCAGAAGATGGTTTTTTAGTGTCCGATAATAATTCTAACGGAGTAATAGATGACCTTTCTGAAATGTTTGGCTCAACAGATGCTTCAAGTCAGACTGAGAATGCTGGTTTCGAAAAAACTCAGAGCTTATGATACTAACGGTGATAATGTAATAACTGATCAAGATGATAATTTTCAGAACCTACAGATATGGCGAGATACTAACTCTAATGGTTTAACTGATACAGGAGAACTCTTTTCACTGGCAGACTTTGGAATAAATGAAATTTCGCTAGATTATGTGGTTGGTGATGATACTCAAAATGGAAACGTAATTGAGGCAACTTCAACAGTTAAGACAGATAATGGTAATATGACTATTGCTGATATTTCATTCAATGTTGATAAGATACTTAAAATAGAAGGCTATAATAAACAATATAATTTTGATGCCACAATAGCTCTACTTCCGAAGCAAAGAGGATATGGTAAACTAAATGATTTTAAGCATCTTGCTTCAACAAATGAAACATTTAGAAATAATCTTGCATCAATTTCTAATTCAACAAGTTTAAGTGAAATGTTTGAGCAAATGAATGACTTATTATATTTATGGGCTGACACAACAATAGACAAAAATGAAAAAAGAGGTCTACTTGAGGAGTGGAAAGCTGTTTTAGTTGAAAAAATATCATAATGAAGAAATTCATAATGGTGCTGGTGTTGTTGAATACCCTGAAGGTATATTGCAAGTGGAGTAACAAATCAATTTCAGTTAATCAAACTGAGCGTTTTTTTTCAAATCTAGTTGCTCAGGCTATATTTGATAATAGTGATATCACAGCTGCAGCATATTCATATGTTAAAGATAATATCGAAATTGTTGATATTAATGTCTTCATCTCTGAAATTAATGAATACTCTAGTGATCTATCATCAACAGAAAAAGCTTTGTTAGGAATGGCAATGTTTTATTATTCTTTTTTCTGAGTCTGAAATAAATAACTATATTAATACATTAGATATTGCTGTCGCTGCATCTTACAATTATTTTACAGATGCTTATGCATCATCTCCTGATACTTTTATGGATAATTTTGTGTATGGAGACAACTATGAAGATTTTTTATAAATACAATGCTTCGGTCGATATTTACAATAAATACAAACCAATTTTGGCATTAGATACTGATAGCATAGGAAACTTCCAGACGAATAATGATGATGTCATTATAGGTGGAATTAATGATGATATTATTTCATCCAGTGCAGGTAACGATATTTTAGCAGGTGAAAGTGGAAATGATTACATAGAGGGTGGAACAGGCTCGGATACATATTTATTCAATCTTGGCGATGGTAACGATACTTTTTATGATAGTAGTAATAGTAATGACATAGATAAAATAGTTTTTTGGTGAAGGGCTGAGTTTTGCTGATATGACCATAACTAAAGATATAGTTAATAATGATATTACACTCATTTTTTAACGGTGGTGATTCTATAACACTGAATGATTTTCTCCTAGTTGATGATTCATCCTCAAATTATACGATAGAGGAGTTTCAGTTCGCTGACGGGATATCTCTAACACTTGCAGATATATACAACATGATTGATATCAATAATGGAACGACAGGTGACGATACAATTGATACTAATGATGGTGAACATTATATATATGGGAATTCTGGCTCTGATACATACATTTTTTAACCTAAGTGATGGCAATAAAGCCTACGTTGAGAACAGTAATAATAGTAATGATATAGACACAATTATATTTGGTGAAGGGTTAAGCTTTTCAGATATGACTATAACTAAAGACGTTATTAATAGCGACATTGTACTGTCATTTACCAGTGGTGACTCTATAAGGTTGAAAGGTTTCTTGTTTGCAGATAATGAATTGCATAATCATAAAATAGAAAAAACTACAGTTTACTGATGGAACAATACTCACATTACCGGAGATCTTCAACTTGATTAATGTATACGATGGAACAACTGGTAATGATGTAATTGATTTCGTTAATGGCGAAGACTATGCATATGGGAATTCCGGTTCAGACACATATATCTTCAATCTCGGTGATGGTATCAACACTTTTTTATGAGAGTAACAATGCTAGTGGTGACATTGATAAGATTATATTTGGTGAAGGGTTAAACGTTGCAGATATGACTGTAACCAAAGATATAGTCAATAACGACATTATTTTATCATTTACGGGAGGAGACTCCATAAGGCTTAAGGACACTTTGCTTGCTAATGATTCTTCGTGTGATCATAAAATAGAAGAATTTCATTTTAATGATGGCACAGTGCTACAATATTCTGATTTGACAGATCTATCTATTACACATGGTACTGATGAAGGGGAGATTATTACAGGTACTAATAATGATGAAACAATATATGCGCATTCTGGTAATGATAAAATCTATACATATAACGGTGATGATACAATATATGCAGGGGATGGTAATGATACTATAGACGTTGGTAACGGTGATAATACAGTTTATGCAGATGATGGTAATGATACTGTGTATGGAAATAATGGTAACGATATTGTATATGGTGGAGATGGAAATGACACAATATATGCACATTACGGTAACGACACAATCTCTGGAGGGCGGGTAATGATTATGTAAATGGGTCTAAAGGCAATGATACGTACTTGTTTAATATTGGCGATGGTCAAGATACGATTGTAGATTTTGATTACAATAGTACAGGTGGAGTTGACAAAATTATTTTTGGAGAAGGAATAACCGTCAATGATTTAAAAGTCACTAAAAGTACAAGTAATCAAGATTTATTGATATCTTTTGAAAATGGAGACTCAATTCGGATAGATTCCTTTTATCGATATTTTTTTTCTAATGGCAACTACAAAATAGAAGAGTTTCACTTTGCTGATGGTACAGTATTACATTATGCAGACTTTGATGTATTGACATTGATTGACGGTACTGATGCTAATGATAGTATTACTGGTTCAAATAGTAATGATATTATCTATGCAGGTAATGGTGATGATACCATTAATGCTTCAGGTGGCAATGATATCATTAGTGGTGGTTCTGGCAATGATATCATATCTGACCATAGTGGCTTTGATACCTATCTTTTTTTTAATCTTGGTGATGGCATGGACACTATCAAAGACCAGAAGCTATTTGCGAATGAAGTTGATAAAGTTGTATTTGGTGAGGGGCTGTCAGCAAATGATTTTACAATTACAAAAGATAATACAACAGGATGTATTAAATTGCAGTTCTCGTCAGGTGACGCAGTTAATATAGCAGGAATAGAAGAACTACATTTTTTCTGATGGCACAGTTCTCCTTACCTCTGAAATCTTTTCTACATTTTTTCACGGAGGGCTCTGAGGGAGATGACAATATTATAGGCTCCAGTTACAATGATATTATTGATGCTGGAGCAGGTGATGACTTTATTGGTACTAGTTTAGGAGGTTCTGATACTATTTTGTTTAACCTTGGTGATGGTCATGACACAATAAATGAAGTTTACAAGGATGATTTGATTAAGTATATACATCCAAATATGATTATTAATGATGTTGATAAAGTAGTATTTGGTGAAGGTTTAAATGTTACTGATATGCTTGTTAATATTCATTTGGAAACAGATGCTATGACGATTGAGTTTCCAACTGGAGAAGGAATAACCATTTTGAACTGGGAAGTAGATGGCTTTAAAGTACACCCTATAGAAGAATTTCATTTTTATGATGGTACCGTGTTGGCCTCGGCAGAGTTAAGTAATTACGGTACAATCAATGGCTCAGGCGGTGATGATCGATTAGACGGTGATGATCGTTCTGAAATTTTTGATGCAGGTACAGGTGATGATATAGTTAAAGGTGGACTTGGGTCTGATACTTTGTTGTTTAACCTAGGTGATGGAAACGATATTTATTATGAATCACTGATAGATAACGGTGATATAGATAAGATTGTATTTGGTGAGGGATTAAATGCTGGAGATGTCACAATCGAAAAAGATCCATACCGAGATTTAGTTACTCTAGTATTTTCTTCTGGTGATTCAGTGTCAATTTCCGGAATTGAGGAATTTCATTTCGCTGATGGAACTGTCCTGATGGCTGCGGATATTATCCCAGAGTTAACCAGTGTTGATGTAGATAATAAGGATTACCTTTATGGCTCAAGTTATAGTGATATTTTAATTGGTGAAGGAGGAGATGATTATCTATCAGACTTTGAAGGTGGAGATGATACATTCATTGGTGGTGTGGGTAATGATGCTCTTGAGGATTACGGTGCAGGTGATGATAATTTCGAAGGTGGAGATGGAGATGACTTTTTTTTAGGTGATTACGGCAGCGGTAATGACTATTTTGATGGTGGTGCGGGTAATGACCAAATGGAAGATTATGGTAGCGGCGATGACACATTTTTTCGGTGG
>JDSF01000044.1_pt1 | contig 117732 bp, 110 predicted proteins | sample 199441 | NCBI WGS metagenome assembly JDSF01 (sample SAMN02592751, study PRJNA231836) | bioreactor metagenome | isolation source: continuous culture bioreactor denitrification-DNRA | place: Germany: Bremen
TCTCATGTTCCATAGTTTCAGCCTTGATTTTATCAAACGCTTCACCAATTCTATCGTAAAACATTTGAAGCGATTCCCCTTCAAGGCAGGGTACATTAGTGTAATCCTTAACCCATTTGTCTGCTTGGTCGGGATAGTCCTTATGAATCTCATCATAAGTTAAACCTTCCCAAAGCCCGAAGTTCATTTCTCTGATCTCAGCATCGTATTTCGTAGTGAGATCATGATAAAACATAATGGCATTTGCAGTATCTACAGCTCTCGATAAATCACTGCAGTACGCTTGGTCAATTTGCTCATTTTTTAGCTTTTCGCCTGCCATTTTCGCCTGACTACGACCAGTATCATTAAGCGGAACATCAGTATATCCACCAAACTTACGCGAGATATTCCACTGTGTTTCACCATGTCGTACTAAAATAAACTTCATTTAATTCACCTACTTTAATAACTCTATTACTATAATCCAAACTGGAAGCTGAACAAGTTCAGTTAACTCAATCATTGCACCTAGAGTATCTCCCGTCATGCCACCAATTATCTTTGTAACGTGTTTTACATATGTAAAATTGAATAAAATAGCAAATGCCAGGACTATGTATCCTCCTGGATAAATAAGAAGAGGCATCATAGTGACTATTAAAGCTGCAATTACTTGTGTTCTATTTACATTTCCAATGAAGAATTGCCCCATACCCTCCTTTCTTGCATATACCGATATCCATGAACCAAATCCAATACCAAACCTTGCTATTACTGGCATAAGAAGTAATACAAGAGTTCTTGATCCTGTATCCAAATTGGTTAAAAGGGCTATTTTAAACAAGATTAAGGCAATTAGAGCAAGAGCTCCGTTTGATCCTATTCGACTGTCTTTCATAATCTCTAGGATACGTTCTTTTCCTCTATTAGAATATAAACCATCAAAACTGTCAGCCAGGCCATCAAGATGAAGACCACCCGTTAAAAACACCTCTAAAAATACAGCACCCGTCGAGAGTGTTAGGGCATTAAAATACGGGGCACACAATGTGTGGCTCCCCGCCAGTATACCCCCTATCAACAAACCAACCAAAGGTAGCCATTTTACTCCTTTAGCGAAATCGGTTTCTGATGCAGGCACTTGCATTCTGATCGGTATTCTAGTAAAAAACTGTATCATGAGTATGAGTTGATTCATCCCACTACCCCTTTATTCTCATCGGTATGCCCGACACAACAAAGTACACTTGTGTCGCCTTTGAAGCCACCAGTTCATTGACTTTACCAGCAATATCTCTAAACACTCTAGCGAGTCGATTTTCAGGCACAATTCCAAGACCAACTTCATTGGTCACAACAATGACACGATGCCCAGAACCAATTGCTGATTCCACCATACGTGTCACTTGCTCTAAAACATTATTTTCTATTTCATTTATTTTATTTCTAGGAACTGTATCCCAATCAATAGAGTGGTCAGACAGCATAATGTTCGTTGTTAAAACAGTTAAACAATCAACAAGAAACACATCGTACTTTTTCATAAACGCATCTTCAAAAATTTCGTAAATATGTTGCTGTTTTTCAAATGTTGTCCATGAATCTGGTCTACGTTCTTTATGACGTTTAATTCTTTCTATCATTCCATCATCAAGAGCTGCCGCTGTTGCAATGTATCCGATTTTCTCACCGAGCTCATGACACATTTCTTCAGCAAAGGCGCTCTTTCCGCTACGCGCACCACCAGTGACAAGTGTCAACTGTCCATCCATAATGCTACTCCTTCGTTTATTCACTTGCTTCTTTTTGTTTTCTGTATTCATCTGAAGCAGCCATTCTTTGATCTTGTGCCATTTGCTTAATTTGTTTTTGAGTTTCGATTTCTGGGTGACGAATGGCCATATCGTAGAACGACGATGCTTTTCTAAACTCGCCCAATCGTCGATTCAACTCACCAAGAATATAGTAAATAACATATTCTTGTTCACCTGCATTCTCGAATTCCTCTGTAGTAAATGCAAGTTCATAATTCTGAGCAGCATGTTTAACAAACTGCATTTCAGTCTCTTCATCTTCTAACATTCTATTAAACCAAGCTAACCTTAGACATGCTTTTCCAATGATAAACTTACTAGCATTCATAACATTAAAATTAAGAAGTGCCAATTTATGAACTTCAATAGCTTCACGAACTGACCTTTTTCCACCGTAGTCTTTCCCTTTCCAATTGGACATAACTTTAGCTTTGATTTGTGCGATTTGTGCGATTGAAATCTTGTCATAAATACTTTCAAAAGACGCATATCCGCACGTCGGGCATACATATACACCGTAAAACGTTGGATTTTCGTCTTTGTAGTACGCACAGAAATCTGTGTCACGCTTTAAAACTTTAACCGCCTGTGTCTTAACTTTTTTCGTTTTAAAAGTACTTTCACATACAGGACATTTTACTTCTTTGTCATATAGCGCGTCAGCCATAATTACCTCCAGCCAATCTCTATTACGTCACCCGTTTTTAAGACATCTGTATATCTCGCTCTTGACCCATTAAGTTTCAAATCTAAAATACCTTTTGGTGTACTGATGTCAAAATCTATATGATCAAATATATCTACAAATATCATTGTAGATTTAATAGACTCAATTTCAACTTGATTTCCGTTAACCAGAAAATGATACACCTTGAGAATTGGCTCATCTTTTACATCTTCAATTTTGTCTGACTCAATATTCTTAGACTGAACAACTTCTGCTTGAATAACTTCTTCAGCGTGTGTCTCTTCACGAATTACTTCAATTTCCTCTACAACATCTTCTACTGTTAATATCTCTGGTTCTTCTTTTGGTAGTCTAACCCAATTCACTTGATCATTACGATTTACTGCAAATGAGGACTCCACCAGCGTTCCATTAACTTCAAATCCAATGTATTCTAGGGACAAATCAAGATGATTTGCCAGATCCTCAACTGTTCTAATATCAATAACTTCTACAAGATCATTTGCCCTGAGAAGATAATTTTCGTTCTTTAACTCGCCATTTACTTGAACCCCACGAACCAATGAAATTTCATGATCATTCACATGAATTTTAGCATTAATATCGACTAGTTCATCTAAACTGATTTCTCTTTTTGTTCCAGGGATTGCTGGTTCAATATGAATGGCATCTTTATTACGTAACTTAGTATCAAGATTTGCAGGACCGCCATTAATAAATATTCTTGCTGGCTCTCCATAATCACCCAGGATGGTTTTCTTCTCCTTGTTATATGTGATTTGGAAGGACTCGCCTCTCTCAGCTAGTAATTTTCTCGCATTAAATCCGACTAAAATCAGTGCATCTGAAACCGTTAACTGTTTAGAATTGAATAACCTAATTGGTTTATCATTCACCGATACCTGAAGAAAATCATGTTCTCTATCATTAAATGCAGTAAAACCTATCCCCATAGGAGTAATAAACTCCGGTCCATTAAGAGGGGCCGGCTTAAACTCAATGTTTTCAAGCATTTCTGTACCTTTTATTACAACTCTCTCTTTAGGCAATTCAAGCGCTTCAGCCAGTTTCTCTGTAAATCCTGGCACCTGACAACCTCCACCAATACAGAAAATAGCACTTGGTGGTCTTTCATTAACTTCATGAATTCTATCCGAAATATTGCTAGTGATTTTATCAAGTGTTGGGTCAATACGTTTAAGTATTTCATCCCTATGCATTGTATAGGGGATTCCAACAATATCACTAAATGTGATTTCTTCTTCTTTCAATAGTCTTAGCTTAAGATTTTCCGCAGAGTCAAAATCAAGCAAGAACTCTCTGGCTATAACTTCTGTTATTTCATCTCCAGCCATATCAACCATGCCATAAGACACTATAGAACCGTCTTTAGTAATAGCAATATCTGAAGTTCCTGCACCAACATCTACAAGCGCTAAGTTTAAAAGTCTAAGTTTTTGCGGAATTGCAATGTTAATTGCAGCTATCGGCTCTAGTGTCAGACTTATAACTTCAAGTTCAGCTCGTGACATAACTGTGTACAAACTGTCTACAACAATATGTGGTAGGAATGTTGCAATAAGCTCTGCCGCAAGAATAGATCCTCTATGACCTTTAGGATTTATAATCATACTTCCATCTAGATAGTAGTTAATGACTGAATAACCGACACAGTAATACCTCGTCTCGGCTAATGGATCGGTTTCACCTAACTTATGTTGTGCAAGCTGAATGCCCTCCATTTCAACACTATCCATCAATGATTTTTCAATTTCTTGAGTATAATCTAAGTTTCTCTCAATTTTTATCGCCTGAGTTTTCAATGCACGTCCAGCTGCGGCGATGGCAACCTTTGACAGCTCAATACCATTTCTTTCTTCTAGAGCAACTTTAACCTTTTCAACGACACGTGTTACTTTATCTATATCATGGATCTGGCCATCAAGCATAGCACGGTCCGGATGCTCCATAATCTCGTAATCGTGTACGATGTAAGATTCTTCTATTTTCTCAGCAATCGCTCCGACAACATTTCTCGTTCCGATATCAAGAGAAAATATTAAATTTTGCTGATTAAGTGGCATTGAGTTCATCTGGTCCACCATTTCACCTTTCATTTTAATACTACTTGTTATACTTAAAATACAGACAAACTGAATTCACTGGACAGTTTTCACAATCTGGCTTTCTTGCTTTACATTGTCTTCTACCATGAAAAATCAGTGTGTGATGTGTCTTAGACCATTTCTCTTTAGGTAGACGTTTCATTAAGTGTTTTTCAGTCTCTAAAACATTGCCACTATGTGCTAGTCCCAGTCGATTCGACACTCTAAAAACATGTGTGTCTACGGCAATTGCTGGTTGGTCAAAGGCATTGCTTACAACTACATTTGCCGTTTTCCGCCCAACACCTGGGAGCTTCACCAGAACGTCTCGCTCTTCTGGTATGACTGAATCGAACTCATTCATTAATATTTCACATGCGGCCTTAATATTTTTTGCCTTAGTTTGATAAAGTCCACATGTTCGAATGTGCTCTTGAAGTTCCTTGACAGACATATCAACGATGTCCTTTGGCTCTTTCACAATTTTGAAAAGTTCTGCTGTGACTATATTCACTCGAACATCAGTACACTGCGCAGACAAAATTGTCGCAATAAGAAGCTCAAAAGGATTCGTGTAATCCAGTTCCGCTTTCGCGTCTGGGTACAATTTTTCGAGCTCATCTATTACAAATTCTATTTCCTCTGGTTTTAAGTATTTTCTTCTCGCCATATATTCACTTCCATTAGATTCCCGCCGAACGCGATACGTAGGGCGGGAATATTATGCATCATTAATATTATAGCCGAAGTTCCATATATGAACCAAAACAAAATCTGGTTACAATATAATATTCCGCCAAATAATTAAATTAGTTAAGAGTTAATGAAAAAATATTTAATAGCTAGGCCATAAATGATTCTATTTCCTCAACCGACTTTGGAATACCAGTTGAAAGATTTTCGTGTCCTTCCACCGTTACTAAGATATCGTCCTCAATTCGGATTCCTATACCTTCTTCTGCAATATATAGTCCAGGTTCTACAGTAACAACCATTCCTGGTTTAAGTTCTTGTTCTCTGTTTCCTAGGTCATGAGTATCAAGTCCAAGATAATGACCAACACCATGATAGTAATACTTAGCCAAGTCTTCATCTTTTTTCAAATAGACCTATGGACTTACATTCCTTAAGCAATACTTCTTTACAAATCTCATTCAACTTCGAATAAGGCAGTCCTGGTTCAATTGCTTCAATAACAGCTTCTTGTGCCTTAAGGACAATATTATATAGAACCTTTTGTCTTTCAGAAAACTTTCCACCAACCGGAATAGTTCGGCTTATATCTGCACTATAATTGTTATGCAGTGCCCCAAAGTCTAATAAAAGCAAGTCATCTGATTTCATAACTGCATCATTCTCAACATAATGTAAAATGACCGCATTTCCACCTGCTGCTGCAATCGTTGGGAACCCAAGGCCTTTTGCACCTGAACACTTAACTTGGTATTCAAAAAGTGCTGACATTTCATATTCCAGCATACCAGGTTTTATCTGACTCATGATTGCTTCGAACCCTTTTCTAGTATGGGTATTTGCAAGCTTAAGTGCCTCTACTTCGTCAGCTTTTTTTTATGACGCGCAGTTCAGACATTGTCTTCTGAACTGTTTTGATTTGTAAGAAGGCATACTTCGAGCGCATTGCTTCAGCAAAGACCATCGGTTGAGTTGGTGGTGTATTAAAACCTTGACGTTCAATATCAAGCCAAAGTGTTTCTATGTCACCATCTATCAACTGACGATTCAATTGGTCTTCGAACTCATCAGCAAAGTTAACTGCGTCTATACCGCTAATTTCTTTAGCTTCAGGCTTTCTCATTTTAATTCCAATCCACTTTTCAATATCTGGATTTGGTCTTTCGATAAATAGTGTTGTTTTAGTTACACCATTTTTCTTTACAAACTGAAGTATGAAATTTTCTCTTTCAAGACCTGTTAGGTAATAGAAATTCTTGTTGGGTGTATACGGGTACTGTCCATCACCTGAGTAGTACGGTGCTTGACCAGAGAAAAACACTGCTACTGAGTCGTCATTTAGCTTCTCCACAAAAGCTTGACGATTTCCTTTAAAAAATTCCATTTTCATTTCTACGCCTCCCAAATAACCATTTGTACTTATTATAGCAAATGGATCTTACAGACCCAAGTATTCTAGCGGATTATTCAAGAAGTTTCAGTGCATCTGGTATATCCAGATTATATCTTCCTATCTCTGGAAGATTGCCCATTCGCCATATTGAAAAATTCGTAATCCCAAGCTCATTTGCTGCACTCATTTTTTGTATGAAACTCGTCTCATCTTCATACCAAATGGTATTCCAAGTTTCATCTAGGTAATCATAATAATGGAGGTATGGCGATCCATCGTCAAACCGCTTAAATCCTGTAATATCTTCTCTTTCTATAACAGCCATACGTTGAACAAGGGTCTCGTATGTAGGTCTATATGGATAACGATCACCGCCTGGTCCCATAATTCTTCCAGATTTCACTTTCCACTGGGCGGTTGCTAAGTTTAGTTGTAGTGCTACAGTACTTATTTTTTCCTTGCCAATACGTTCAAGTTCCTCAGCTAAGTCTTCCATAACCTTGTCCATTGGTGCAAGAGGTGTAACAACTGGTTTCGAATCATTCACAGGAAGGCTATAATACTTCGGTTCATAGTCATGAAACATTAAAATATAACCGTCTGTATTCTTGTTCAGTATATTATATTCAGTTCCACGCCCAGGTTGAATTGCAACCTTGACTTCTTTGCCATTACGCTTTAGAGCCGCATTCATGAACCATACAAACGCAGAAAAAAAATCTCTTTGGTTATTTGAATGAAGATTTTCTAAATCTATAACCACACCGTCAAACTTTAGAGCATCTTCAACTTCTCCATTCACAAACATGCGAATTTCCTCAGTTAAAGATTCAATCGTGCCTAACATATTGTCATATGGGCCATTACAAAAAAATATTCAAATAGATTTTGATGTTGTTTTCTTTCGCTTTCAAAAGAACATCCTCGTATCCTGAAGGCACACGAAAATCTCCATTTTTATACTCCAACTCTAGCTGACCATCTTCATTTGCCTGTAAGCTAGCCCAGCCAAAAGTGATACTTTCAATTTGATCCGAAACACCTCTATCTATAAAACTCTCAAATTGAGTATTGGAATTGAAAGCATAATAGAGATTGAACTTGTTATTTTCTGAGGTCTGATCATTAGCAAATGAAGGTATGGAGCACATACTCAGCGTTGCACATAATACAAGGCTCACAAGTTTTTTTTCTTAATTTCATAACATTCTCCTCTTCTTGCTTTTTTTTCTTTAACTTGATTATACCTTTAAATGGCTTAATCAGTGATTACAAGACAATTAAAAAGACTATCTTAAGCGCAATTATACAATCAAGATAGTCTTGGTACTTGTTTAATTTAAGTCATATCAATTTAAGTCATATCAATTTAAGTCATATCAATTTAAGTTACATCCATTCTTAAATTTCCTTATATGCATCATAAACTTCTTCAATTTTGTCTTGAACTGCAAAGAAAGCGTCTACAACTTCAGGATCAAAATGCGATCCTTTTGATTCCTCTATAATTCCATAACTCTTCTCAAGGCTAAAAGCTTCTTTATATGGTCGTTTAGACGTTAAAGCATCAAAGACATCTGCTAAAGCACAAATTCTGGCTTCAAGAGCTATCGAATTTCCACTAACGCCTTGTGGATAACCTGTTCCGTCATACTTTTCCTGATGGCCAAGAGCAATTTGTGCTGCCATTTCAAAATAATCTACATTGAACTTCCTAAAACTCTCATCAATATGCGTTAAAACTTGATAGCCCTTTGAAGCGTGGGTTTTCATAATTTCATATTCGTTATCTGTTAGCTTTCCAGGCTTTAGCAAAATACTATCTGGTATAGAAGCTTTACCTATATCATGCATAGGTGCACAAATTAGAATGTTTTCTACAAACATTTTGTCAATTTCCTCACTAAATGTACCCCTTTCCAGGAGTTCATGTGCAATATGATGTGAATACAAAGACATTCTACGAAGGTGATTCCCTGTTTCGGGATCTCTTGCCTCAGTCATTTCAGAGAGTCCATTGGTTACAATCGCTACTAAATTTTTAAAGAAGAATCCTTTATAGAATGCAAAAGCAACTTTTTCCCTGAGTAGTCTAATAAAACTCACATGACTTTCTTCAATATCCTCATGACTCGCAAAATCAAAATATAGTGTCCCAAAATTATTCTGCTCAACAATAATTGGAAGGGCTATTCTATTTCCAGTGCATATAACGTCATCATGTTTTATAAACGTATGCGTTGTATGCTCTTCTTGACTGACCAAGTCCGACCCATGAACAACTTTCTCAATGTGGACACCTTGCATATTTTCATACTCAATTATAAGTTTTCGAAATGGAATAAACGCCCCAAATGCTTCGTACATATAACACAAAATGGTATCCAGATCATTCTCAAGTATAATTTTGTCTTCTAGTTTGAATATGGTTTCTAAATTGTTTAAGAAGAAATTGAAGTTATCATACAGTTCTTTAAACTCATCGTCTCTTTCTCTTTTAAAACGTTCTGTAATATCCCCCTTACTCATTCTTTTAAATATACCTCTGATTTCTATAATTGGGTTGTAGAAATTGTCTGTAATGAGATATATCAAGACGATCAAAACGAACAACGCAAAGGCTATAGAACCATATTGAAACGATTTGCTAAGTTGCATTTTACGGTCAGCTTCATCACGGCAAATCTTAGCTACAAACTCTGCATTCTCAATCACTCTCTTGTTTAGGGATTTAAACGCTTCCAACTTGTCCTCATATGCAGTTTTGTTTGCAAGATTCTCTGAATTGGTTAGAAAATCAATGTAATAGCGAACGTCTTTCCACAGTTCTAAGTTTTTATCAATAGCGTAATCAAATTCTTTACGAAAGGCCTCTCTGAACTCAAGTTTCACAATATTATCATCAGTATATCTAAACTCGTAGATATCGAATCCTACGAGCATTTCCTCAACCGAGTCATAATATCTCTCTATTTCCTCTAGGCGATCGTCCAAATTATCACTAAAACTGTCGGGATTATTCAGTCCCGTTTCACCAATACTGCTTAGAGTAAACGTTACTCGTTCTGTCAGTAGCTCTTGTGATCCAAGCATATCTGTCAAAACCAAATGTTGCCTCTGAGTATCTACAGCTATATAGCTTGTAACCACAACTGAAGCTAGGGTAACAAACATGAGTAAAAAGACTATGTATAATTTTGTAGATAATTTCCTAAGTTTAAGCGCAATCCAGTTCATTATATCCCTCCATTTATTGTCATGGATTATATACCATTAAGGAGAGTATAACGCTTGTACCTTTTCAACATACATAAAAAAAAGAACTCCCATATTAATGAGAGCCCTCTTAAACCGTTCATTTTCACTTCGACCAATTATTTTAAAGATTGCTGTTACAGTTTTTCCTCAACAGCCTTTAGCTTTTGTTCCATAGTTCCAATCTTATCGCGTCTATCATCTATTTTTATAGATGTCGAAACCCTCATTGCTCCTTTAGCAAATGGAACTTCATGCATTTCTCTAACCGCTTTCAAAATCAGATCCAGGTCACCTTCAATACATGTACTCATTGGCGTTAACTGATATTTAAGCTCTGGATAATCATCTAGTACTTTATGGCAAGCTGCAACATACTTGCTTACACTTGGTGTTTCTGATCCAATCGGAACAATAATGAGTTGTACTATAGCCATTTTACCCCTCCTGGTTGTCTAACAAATCAGCCATTTCATCCACAAGTTCTGCAAATCGTTTCAGTGCATCTTTTACAGGTTGACCTGAGCCCATATCTGCACCCGCTTTTTTCATAATATCAAGAGGATATTCAGAGCGACCAGCACTTAAAAATGCTAGATATCTTTCAACGGCTGGTTGACCTTCTTTTAGGATTTGCTCAGACAAAGCAACTGCAGCAGAAAACCCTGTTGCATACTGGAAAACATAAAAATTGTAATAGAAGTGTGGAATTCGTGCCCACTCTAGATCAATTTCTTTATCTATAACCATTGCTGGACCATAATATTTTTCATTTAGCGCTCTGTAATGCGATGACAATACATCATGTGTTAAGGCTTCACCACCTTCAACCATTGCATGAATATCTCGCTCAAACTCTGCAAACATCGTTTGCCTAAAAACAGTCCCTCTAAATGATTCTAGGTAATGATTTAAGAGATACAATTTTTCTGTTTTATCCTCTAATGTTTCAAGAAGATGATTTGTCAATAAAGCTTCATTTGTTGTTGAAGCCACTTCAGCAAGGAAAATACTATAGTTTCCGTACACATACGGTTGTCCTTCGTGCGTCATATAACTATGCATTGAATGACCCATTTCGTGGGCTAAAGTAAACATATTATCAAGGGTATCATGATAATTAAGAAGAATAAACGGCTTTGAATCATACGTTCCCCAAGAATATGCTCCACTGCGTTTACCTATACTTTCGTATACATCTATCCAGCCACTTTTAAAGGACTCCTCAACAACTGAGCAGTACTTTTCTCCCAGTGGTCTAAAGGCTTCCAGGACAGTTTTTGATGCTTTGTCATAAGGAATTTTCATATCTATATTTTTTACAATCGGCGTGTAGACATCATACATATGTAACTCGTCTACACCAAGCGACTTCTTACGTAAATCCATATATTTATGCATAGCAGGCAAGTACTCGTTTACAGCATCAACCAGGCTGTCATAGACTGCGACATCTACGTTATTCTTATGAAGAGAAGCATGTCTAGCTGATTCATGTTTTCTTGCATTAGAATAGAATATGTTCTTTTTTCACTTCAGATTGTACCATCATGGCTAGTGCATTTTTGTGATCTTCAAAGACACTATAATATGCCTCAAATGCGTCTTTTCTTACACGACGGTCTCTTGATTCTAAAGTCGGAACAAAACTGCCATGAGACAGAGTTAAGTCTTGTCCTTCGCTGTCCTTAATCGTAGGAAACTTTAGGTCTGCTGAATTTAACATGCCAAATATGTTGGATGGAGCTTGTGCAAGTTCCCCAGCCTGAGCCAAAAGCGCTTCTTCTGATGCGCTAAGAACATGCGGTTTATTTCTCATAATATCGTCCAAATGTTGCTTGTATAATGCTAGAGCATCCAGTTCATCTACCATGTTCCAAATAACCTGTATATCCACAGAAAGAATTTCTGGAACAATATATGAACTCGCACTCGCAGCATGAACACTTAGGGACTCCGCTCTAGAGTTCATTGCCTGATAGTGGCCATCTTTCGTATTTTCGTCTTGCTTCATATGTGCGTATGTATGCAGGTTCGTAAGAACTCTATCCAGTTTTAAATCGGTTTCTAGAACCAGGAGTAGATTCTCTGCATCCTCAGTTACTGTGCCTTTTAACGCACTTACTATTGCTACCAAATCTTGTGCACGTTCGAAGTCTTCCTCCCAAAGCGCATCCGTTTCATACATGGATTGAATATCCCATTTGTACTTTTCAGGGATTTCAGATCTCTCTTTAAGTTTCATCATTTTATTCCCTCTTCCTTATTGCCAAACAAAGTAATACCAAATAACCACCTAAATTATAGCATTTTTCAAAGTTTTTCGAAAGAATACCTATTTTGGATGAATTTTGTCGAAAAAAGTCGATTATTTCAGTGGAAATTAATACAATATTGAGATATTTATGTCCAAGTTGGGTATTCATGAATAATAAACTTAACACTTGAAACAACTTATAGACGGGTGATTCTATGAAAATAAAATTTTCTATTATTATACTAGCTACACTTTTGCTACTCTCCTCTTGTGGTACTGGCGGAAGTATTCTAGGCGCAGGTGAAGATATTCCTGAAGCAGCAAACATTAGAGAAGATCTGACAATTTATGAAAACGATGATCCTCTTCAAGTTCATATAGTCTACTTAACAATTTTCCCAACACCACCAGGGTCTCTTCAACGATATTCCTTTGATGATATCAATGCCGATGAAGACTATCTCGATCTTGACAATCCAGAACTACCAGTTCTATTTCAAGAAGGTGATCTAGAAGGGCCACGCGTAGGTGACTATGGTTATGGTCTCACTGACTCTAACGGTACAATCCGAGTAAGAGGCCGTTCCACACGATTAGCTGCACAAAAATCGTATCGTGTTAATTTGAGCAACAGACTGGGGACGTGGCTTGGGTTTGATAAGATCAATCTCAATAAACATCCTTACGATATTACGAGATTTAGAAACAAATTGGCCTTTGATCTTATTAAAGATATTGAACACCTTCCAAGTCTCAGAACAAAATTTATTCATATTTTCGTTAAGGATTTAAGCCACGGCGAACTGGAATCTGAGTTCGTTGACTATGGTCTGTATACCCATGTTGAGTCAATTGACGATGATTATCTTAAAAATCATGGCCTCGACAAAGATGGACAAGTCTATAAGGCTGAAAATTTCTTTTTCCAAATGGATAAGAACCTCAAAACCCTTTCTGACGATGACTACGATGAAAAAAAATTCGAACGTGTTGTAAGCATTCAAAATGGTGGAGATCACGTAGAACTCATCAACATGGTGAAAGATGTGAACAATTTCTTTATCAACATCAACACCGTTGTAAGTCAACACTTTGAAATAGACAACTACCTTACTTGGTTAGCTGTTAACATACTACTTGATAATAGAGATACAAACACACAAAACTTTATGCTCTATAGTCCAAGAGACCATGAAACATTTTACTTTTTTTTACCTTGGGACTACGACGGTGCATTTGACTATTACAACCAGACTAAAGAATATGAGTCCAGTTACATACCGCCTTGGCGGTTAGGGCTAGCAAATTACTGGAGTACACATTTGCATAGTCGCTTTTTCAGGGACGTAGACAATATTGAGAAATTAAATAAGAGAATAGATGAACTATATTACGAGTTATCCGAACGAAATATTCCAGAACTAATTGATGACTATGAATCTGTCGTATACCCGTTTATATCTAGGGCGCCTGACTCACTAGAACTCAGAGCGTCTATAGAGCAACACATTCAGGAAGTTGAACGTCTTAAAAAATATATTAGACATAAATCTCAAAAGGTACTACAACAGCTTAGAAAAACCAATGCCTATATTCTTAGGAGACGCAACCCCACTTGGCGAATATAGTCTGTTTAATTGGGATCGGTCATATGATTTTCAGGGTGACGCTCTAAAATACCACTTCGAACTTAGTACAACTGCTACATTTGACACCGTCCTCTTCGAGGAGGTCATAAACTACAACGAAGTTTCAGTAAGGGGTCTTGAACCAGGTATATACTACTGGCGTGTAACAGTTATAGATGCAAAGGGAAATAAGCAATACGCTATGGATGAGCTCATTGATGATAATGGTGGTTCACATCATGGTGTTGGAAGGTTTATTTTGAAAGAATCGCGGTGATTATATGGGCGAAAGAGCTGGACGTTTTGAACAAAAATATTTAATTGGTAAAAAAGACTATTATCTACTTAAGCATATGTTGCCCAGAATCCTTACTCTAGACACGAACAACTTAAATGGTAAAAGTTACACAGTAAGTAGTATCTACTTTGATGACCCTTTTAACTCAGCATACTATGAAAAAAGTGGATGGTGTTTTCGAACGTAAGAAGTTCAGAATGCGATTCTACGATTTTTCAGATAAGTTTATTAAACTTGAAAAAAAGGAAAAAATCGGGGGTATAACATATAAAACAGATATGGTGATTGATAAGAGTGTTGTTTACACCTCTCTTGATGATCCACTATATTTAGATATTAATATGTATGACAACCCTCTCTATCATGAATTTGTAATAGATTGCAAAACTAAGAGGCTTACACCCAAAACCATTATTCAGTACCAACGTGAAGCCTTCCTCTTAAACTATGAAAGTATTCGAATTTGCTTTGACAGCCATATTAAAGCCAGTCTACCATCTGACGAACTTTTTTCTCAGACGGTACCAGCCAATCCAATAATACAAGATCCCTTTTATGTTTTCGAGGTTAAATATAATCGTTTTCTTCCCCATTATGTGAGGGAAATGATTCAGCTCATAGACACAACACAAACAGCATTTTCCAAATACAGTCTTTCCAGACAAATGCTAAGCAATAGCTTCAAATTCACAAGATTCTAACAGAAAGGAGGAGAGCTATGAGCCAAGTGACATTACTCAATCAGTTTACTTTTACAGACCTATTAAGAAACAGCTTAAGCAGATCCGACTTTTTTGGTTCCATTTCCTTTGTGGATATTATTGTTGGTCTCTTGTTTGCCTTTATCGTCAGTATGTTCATTTTTTATATTTATAAAAAAACATACAATGGTCCACTATACTCACACAACTACAACGTTTCCCTCGTCATGATGACACAAATTACAGCTCTTGTGATTATGACAATTAGTTCGAATTTAGTACTTTCCCTAGGTATGGTTGGTGCACTCTCCATAGTTCGTTTCCGTACCGCTGTTAAAGATCCACTTGATGTTGTATTTATGTTTTGGGCAATAGCTGTTGGTATTTCATGTGGTGCTAGTTTATATATGATATCGATAGTTGGTTCCCTATTTATTGGGCTTGTTATCACCTTACTTGCGAGATACCGTAACTCTAATGATGTATTTATGTTGATTATTCACTACTCTGAAGACGCTAAAGATGAAGTATTTAAGGTCATTAGTTCTCTAGACTATAGAATAAAATCAAAAAACAGCTTCCTCAGGCATGATGGAACTAACTTTGGAAATCACTTTAATGGGTGCAGATACCAAATTCATTGATAAACTTTCTCAAGTCTATGGTGTTAAAGATGCAACACTCATAACTTATAACGGTGGTCTCAGCGAATAGGAGGTTTTCATGACACGCAAAAAATTATTTTATGGCCTCCTTGAAGTGAATATTTTCTGCCTCATTATAGTTATTTTTTACTACACATTTTCCATATCGCCTGCTAATCTATTATCTGTGAGTCCACATCCGTTCATCATTATCTCAGCAGTAATAGGCCTTAGATACGGGAACTATATGGGGATATTAGGCGCAACGGTGTGTACAGCATACTATGGCTACGTTTACCAAGATCAAGTTGGTGAACTCCTAACACTTCTTGGCGACCTACAATATTACAAATACATCTTAGCTATATACTGGAGTGCTGTTATTCTAGGCATTTTTAAAGACAACTATGAAGTTGTCACACAGCGACTCAACAACAGGATCATACTTTTGGAAACCGGACTAGAAAGACTCGGACGCAAATATGAGGAGTCCCTAGCCGTAAATACCGATCTAAAAAAGCAAATCATTGGGGCTGAACATAGTATTCTATCACTTTATGAAATTGCTTCAAATCTTGACTCACTAGATCCTGAAGCTGTTTACACAGATACCATGGGGATATTGAAGAAATTTATAAATGCATCCATAGTGTCCATATTTACAGTCGATAAAAAAAACCCCGACTTACTCCGTTTGAAACTTAGAATGGGAGATCTTATTGGGGATGATATAAGAACAATTGACATATTACACTCTGATGGGTTTCAACGTGTGGTGAAGAATGTTGAAACTATTAAATGGAATGATACAGACGACCTGAACTTCCCACTTATGTCTGCACCTATAATGCATGACAACGAAGTTATCGCAATCATTAACATTGAAGATATGGATTTTGATGTGCTTTCAGAATATGCTTTTAATCTCTTCAAAGTTATCGTTGAATGGGTCAGCAAGTCGATTGGACAAGCAATTTACGTAGAACAACAACTTCGTGACGAAAAAATTCCTCGGAGAAACCAACTTCTTAAAATACAACGAGTTTGAAGCTCGACTGACGCAGGAGCTCAGACGTCAAGACGAGTACCAACTTGAGTTTCTACACCTAAAATACAGACTGACACAAACCGAGTTTGAAGAAATCCATGAATCTCTTGCCAAGTTTTTAAGATCTGTTGATGTATTCAGCTATGAAGTGAACAGCAATATGATTCATATACTACTACCAGCGACACCACCCTCAGCATTCAGTATGATAAATGAACGTGTGCTGAAGAATCTTGACTACAAGGTGACGTTAGTCGAAGCCTAAGTTAGAGGTGACACCATGAAATATTTAATTTCCAGCATACTAGCCTTATTGGGTATCGTAGATTTTGTTTTGTTTATTCAATACTTTGAAGCCCCCAGCTGGACCTCGGTCTATTGGCAAGCTCATATAATTATAGCAGTAATTTCAACGATACTTATTCGGTTCATTCCAAATCGTTATAAGATATACCCCTATTTTCTATTTGTTATTTTACCTGGATTCGGTCCATTCGGATTCGGTTTCACCCAGTTTTCAGTCATCTATTTTGAATACAACCAAACATTGCTTTTCGAATATGAAAAGTACATATTCTACGAACGCATTCTTGATCTTGAAGCTCAAGCCTCCTTTACGAGCGATGTCAAAACCATGAGCATTCAGGATCAGTTTCTTTATTCTCAACATGATACTAAAAAAGATATGATTTCATCTATGTTAAGCGGCCAGGACTCTGACTACTCCTATTTGTTAAAAGAAAGCCTGGATGATGAGGATTTTGAAGTAACCCATTATGCTGCAACTGCTCTTAATGCTTTCGAAAATGAATTTGAGGAAAAAATCAGCCAGACTAGATCAGACTATATTTCTAGTGGGTCTCCTCAAACTCTCGTTGCTTACATTAGTGCAACACAGCAGTACTTAGATTCTAAACTCATGGACCAGCTGTTGAGAAAATCATTCGGGAAGACTACATTAAACTATTATATAAACATCTTGATATTGAACCCGATTCAAGAGAAACTTACGCAAAAATCTTGCATTCCCTATCAGAACTTCAGTTAGATGAGGAATTGTTGAAAGTCTTAAAATTATACTTACAACTGTATCCAAGAGATCCAGATGGACAACTTGCAGTTATGAGTTATCTCTATAGAAATAATAAACTTGCTAAGCTTTCTAATTACGCACAGAGCATAAAAAAAACAATACACCGTTCTCCCTGAAAAACTTGAGAATTACGTTAACTTCTGGACTCGAAGTGGAGGGGTTTCATGAAAATATGTATTATTGCAGAAGGATCTTACCCCTATATTTCTGGTGGTGTTTCAACTTGGATACACAGACTTGTAAAAGAAATTCCCGAACATGAGTTTGAAATTCTCTCTCTCATGCCCGACCCTGAAACGTATCCAGAGTATAAGTATGAACTGCCTCCTATGATCACTAAAGTTACGACTAACTATTTGAACACATATAGAAATCTTAGACATAAAAGAATCATAATGGAACCTCGTTTGTCGAAAGCAGGAAAAGCCGCTCTTAATGACTTTATTTTTTTTTAATGACAATATCGATTGGCATATGTTTACGGAATCTATAGCAAACAAAAGGCGTGTGGGATCTACCCTTAACCTTCTACAAACAAAACTATTCTGGGAACTTGTTAGAAGGAAATACCTTGAAGAATATAGCACACATGAGTTCAACGCATTTTTCTGGACTATTCGATCTATGCTCTTACCCGTTGTCCACTTAATGCAGTACCCAATACCTGAAGCAGATATATACACTGTGTTTCCACTGGGTACGCTGGTCTTATTGGTGTAATGGCTAAAGCAAAATACAATAAACCGCTTATTCTCACAGAACACGGAATATACGCTCGCGAGCGAGAAGAGGATATTCTAAAATCAAGATGGCTCATGACAACATATAAAAAACTCTGGACTGAATTTTTTCTATTTTATATCTACTGGTGTTTATAAAACGGCAGATGATATTGTCACTCTTTTTTATAGAAATCATGAAATTCAACTGGAACTTGGAGCACCAGAGGAACGGTGTTCCATTATTCCAAATGGCATTGAACCAAAAAACTATAAGGTCCACCCTGTGGTTCCAGAGCGCATGAATGTTGGTTCCATTCTACGCGTTGTTCCGATTAAGGACGTTTTGACACTCATAAGAGCTTTCAAACTAGTGCATTCAGCTGAACCCGATGCAAGGTTAATGCTTATTGGTCCAACCGATGAGGACGAAGACTACTACGACCAGTGCATGAACTTGGTTTCAATATTGGGCCTGGATGATGTAGTTACCTTTACAGGAAGAATTAATATTCATGATAAACTCCATGAAATTGATGTGTTAACCCTTACATCAATTTCAGAGGGCATGCCACTGGTCATTTTAGAGGGATTAGCAAGTGGAATTCCATTTGTAGCAACAAACGTTGGCAGTTGCCGTGAGCTTTTAGAAGGCACTACTGATGACTACGGCCCTGCAGGATTAATAGTGCCCCCCTGTTTCCCCAAACAAAATCGCACAAGGCATTTTAGAGCTCCTCCATAATCCGAAAACAAGAGAACAATTTGCAATAAACGGACGTAAACGCGTTGAAAATCTGTATAGTAACGACAAACTTACTGAAGCCTACAAACAAATTTACGATAAGTACAGGTGATATTATGGCTGGTATTGGTTTTACACTTAAAAAGCTCTTTCAAGAGGAATCCTTCACACAGCGAACCAAAGCTTATTTATATTCTGCGCTGGTTGCTGCTGGTCCATGGATTGCTGCTGTTTTAACTGTTAATGCGCTTGTAATTATGTCTCAGTGGATCATTGAGACAAATATACAACGCGACCTTTTTATGGGAACAATTGTATACTCTTTTGTATTTTCTCAAATATTAACTGCGCCATGGCAACTTGTCATTACAAGATATATCTCTGACAAACTATACTTAAAAACTTACGACTATATTAAACCATCATCCATTGGACTTACAAAAATCGTTGGATTATCTAACTTAGTGGCTGCCATACTCTTTTACTTTAACAAAGATTTGCCAGTCCCCTATAAACTCATGTCCATTATGTTGTTTGTTATTTTGTCAATGATCTGGATTATAATGGTCTATTTAAGTGCCGTTAAAGACTACGGTTTAATTGCCAAAGCGTATATATTTGGAGGTCTTGTCACACTCGGACTCGGAATTGCGTTTGCAAATTACCCATTACCTTTCCCAGAGTTCCAAGCTGGTAGCAACTTGCTGTTCTCGTATATATCCGGCATGACCCTCACACTAATAATGCTGGCATATACCTTCTTCGGAAACTTCAAGTATGGTAATAACCTTCAATTTGATTTTCTCAGAATTTTAGATAAGTACCCCTCATTGTTCATGGTTGGTTTTTTTTACACCCTTGGTCTTTGGGTCGACGACATTCTAATGTGGTTTAGCTTTGTAGGTGTAAGTATTTATGACACATACCTCTACGCTCCTTTATATGACAATGCTATATTTCTTGCCTACTTAACCATCATACCAACCATGGTCTTATTCATTGTCTCAATCGAAATTGAATTTTATGACACTTACAAAAAATACTACGGCCTTGTAAACGGCAAAGGAACATACCGCCAGATCCTAATTGCCAACAAAGAAATGCGCCGTTCATTATACAGACAAATTGCTTATACCTTTGAAATACAGGCATTATTGTCTTTTACTTTAATACTCACAGCGCCTCAACTATTCTTTATTCTAGGTGGCCCCATAATTGTGAGAAGTATATTCCAAGTTTGTGCAATTGGAGCTCTATTCAACATCTTCGTTTTTTGTCATAATGCTTGTCATGTTGTATTTTGAAGCACGAGTACGTGCTGTATCGATAACAGTCTGCTTTTTCATGACCAATATGATATTCACATACTTCTTTATCCCTTCTGGATTAGAGTATTATGGTTATGGGTTTATGTTTAGTTCAATAACCACTTTTATATTCTCAGTGGTTATTGCCATAAGTTTCCTTAGAAGTGTCGACTATGTAACGTTTGGAAAACAACCTCTATTCAATGAAAAACGGGAGTATTTTTTCACTTGGTTGGCTGACAAATTAAACATGCGAATGGAACGTACCGTTAAAAGAAAACGAAAGTTTAGGAGGTGGGAAATTGAAAAGAATCACAACGATGCATCTTGATGTAGTCACAAAAGTCCCTAAACACTGCTCTGAAGAATGTCTTTTCATCTCTCACCTACATGAGGGTAAGCTCCGCACAGTAAAAAAAACTAGAGTTCGGGCAAGGTACAGCAAGAAATACACACAGCTCTCAATAATGATTAATCCAAACAAATCTACAGAACTTCCAGAAGAGATTGTTCAGTCTATAAAATCGTTTCATGATAAAGTAAAGGATCTTGATTTACATCAAAATCGCAACAAAACCGTAAGTTTAATCAAGTACACCATTTTTGAGTTAAACAAAACTGTTCAAAATTGGAATCACGAGCATATTAATGAGGAAATGGTTCGACTAAACTTAACTATAGCCTTCGTATATGGCGACCATTTAATTTTATTTAACTTTGGTAAAAATAATGTATATATTTATAGAGAAGGCGACCTTGCTACCTTTAAAGGCTCCAGACTCGACACAGATAAACATTTTAGTTTAAAGACAGGGCGTGAAGGAAAAATTGAGTATCTGCTCTTCGAAAAGCAAATCCCTCCCATTGGGGAAGTTGACTTCGCTACAAATCAAGTAATGGCGCTGTTCAAGATTACTCACAGACTCCTTAAGGGAGACTTATTATGTATTATTGCGGAAAACAGCATCCTTCCTAATAAGTTTCGCGTTAATGTTAATTTGTATGAACATGCCATTGAAAAAGCGCAGATGCTTCGTTTATTAAAACTAAGCGTCAATGAAAATCATTCTGGGTATGCCTGGCTTATAATGGCCTTTGATGAAGTCCGTGAGTTTCGACAAACCGTAAGATATACACTCTTTAGAACGGTAAAAGGCCTGCTTAGTTTTATACTCTTACTTACGACACTACTAGCGCCATCCTTTTATAAACAACAGCTTATTATTGACACCACACCAGTTGACGCCTTCGACACGCCACCGACCACTGCGCATATTACCCTGCTCCTAAATGAAGAGAGTGAAACCTTTGACCTCATTCCAGGAATATCAGGTTCACCTAATACAGAGACGACTTCCGAGCAAAATGAACAACAAGAGCAAGAAAAAACAATCTCATACTCTAAGATATTCTCTAAGATACTGGCCAGTGAGAAATATGAATATTTAGTAACCTACTATCCATATTCAATTCAACAAAAAGATGAGCGGGCTATTTTAAACACCGACTTGTTGATTGACGCAATCTCTAACACTTACTATGGTTCAAGGGCTCAGAGCCAGCTGATTAGAACGTTGAATCCATCTATGAGTTATCAAACTATTGTTTATGAAGATGTTAATTTACCCGTTTTTTAGTGTTCCGTATGATTCAAACTTAAGTCTTTCTGACATATCTATAAAGTACTACGGGTCAGACACTTCAGTTGATTACCTAAAGGCAGTCAACGGTCTAGATACAAATAAGATCCCATTCAAAAAAAGCTATTTTAGTGCCTCCGCTAAATATTTATCCACTTCAAGAAAATAAATAGATCCCAACCTGCCTATTGCAAGTTGGGATCCATTTTTATATTGGGGGTATCTTAACTAATTTGATTAGTCGCGTAGGCCATACTTTCTTGCCTTCGCTGCAACTGTTTTATGTGTTAGGCCAAGAGCCTTACCAGCTGCATTAAAACTTCCGTGCTTTTTCAAGGCGAGTTCAATAATTTCTCTTTCGTAATTGTCAAAGCTTGCTACGTCGTTAAATGCAGATAAGTTTACGAGTCCAGTTGTCGGTTGAGACGTTTTTTGCATTGTGTAGTGCCTAGAAATGTTTCGCGGTAGATCTTTAATATCAATGAATCCGTCATCGACAAATATCAATACGCGCTCCATTACATTTTCTAGCTCACGAATGTTGCCAGGCCAGTCGTATGACTGTAGGTACGTCATAGCTTCTGAAGTCATGACAGGTTGCTCTACCCCTAGGTCTTTGGCCGTTTGTCTGGCAAAATGGTCAACAAGTATTGGGAAATCTTCAGTTCTTTCTCTGAGTGCTGGTAGTTCTACTGGCACGACGTTAAGACGATAGTATAAATCCTCTCTAAACTGACCTTCTTCAACCATTTCCTCTAACTGGCAATGTGTTGCTGTCACAATTCTAACGTCGACAGGAATAGGCTGCGTTCCACCAACTCTTTCGATTTCACGTTCCTGAAGGGCTCTAAGAAGCTTCACTTGAAGTTCAAGAGGAAGATCACCAATTTCATCAAGAAACAGTGTTCCACCATCAGCAAGTTCAAATTTACCTTTCTTTTGTCGAGTGGCCCCAGTGAATGCCCCAGCTTCAAAGCCAAATAGTTCTGACTCAATCAGATTTGCAGGAATTGCACCACAGTTCACAGCTACAAATGATTCCGAGCTTCGTTTACTACACTTGTGAATTGCGCGTGCGACAAGCTCCTTACCCGTACCACTTTCACCTTGAATCATGATGGTTGCTGATGTTTGCGCTGCCCTTTTCGCCTGATTAAGCACACGGATAAAACGCTCATCCATTGTGACAATCTCAGGGAATGGGTTTTCCAAAATCAGCTTTTTGTCCGAGTCAAATAAGCCAGTGATATCAACCACTTGATTCTCCGACTCTACCTGTTCCTCGTATTTTATCAGAACACCGCAGAACTCGCCATCGTCTAACATTGGCGATGCTTCTCCGTATATTTTTCTGCCACCAATATGTGTGAATAAATATCCCTTTACATGCTTTTTCATTTTCAAAGCGTCTATTGCCAACTCATCGTTTAAATGTCTATAAACATTGGCATGTATAAGTGACGCTCTATTTTGTCTAAATATTTGACCATAGGCTGGATTAACATATTGAATAATTCCAGCGTTGTCAATAATACAGACACCTTCACTCCATGAGCCAAAGAAAATGTCATAATCCTCAGGCGCTCTTATTCCCCGCTCCCTAATACGATGAATGGGTATGCTATTTGATCTCAACCGAACCCCCCCCAAACCTAAATTATCGTCTTTTCATGCTTCGTGTTGCGATTATATCCGAACCTGTCCCTAGAATGTTTTCTATAACCACATCACCACATTTAACTGGTGCTTCAACCTCTACAGAGTTGATTTCTTCCATCGCCTTGAAAATCAGATCTTTTGGTATTGCTTCAGTCGTTCTTACTGGCAGTCTGCTAATAAATCCGTCTTTGATTTTAACTGTTGTTGGAAGCATTCGTGTCGGATTTGTCATTTCCTTGATCGCATAATCGTCGCCACGTTTACAGACATTGCCTTCTATAATATATCCATTAGGTGCATGATCGTCTTTTGTCAGAGTTAGTCTACAACCCATCGGGCAGACAATGCACACCAATTCATGATGCTTTTTCATCTTGAATAACCTCCTCAGCCACTTCTACGGTAATTACTGCATCTGATTCAGGAAGCTTGTTAACTGGCAGCTTCAGACTTTCCATTTCGCCTGGTGCCATATGCCTTCTCTTCTTTGTCATTATAATCTTGTCATCTACTTTTACTATCAGTTCAGCATTATGATATACATTCCCAACACGCATAAATAACGTGACATCCTTTTCAACATTTGACTTGCGAATAACGTGAGGAACAATGTAATTTATGCCTGCACCAGCGTCTGTTGATTGAACTGGACCACTCTCTTTTAACTGACCTAAAACAAATCTAGCGGCATTTTCTCCAGCTCTTCTACTTTCTGCTGTAACGAAGTCCACTAAATCATGAACGTGAACAACATTACCGCTAGCGAAAATACCTGGAACAGAAGTTTCCATAGCTTCATTTACAATTGGCCCACTTGTCACAGGATCAATTTCAATGCCAGCGCTCTTACTCAGTTCATTCTCAGGCAAAAGACCAACCGAAAGAAGAAGCGTGTCACAATCATAAATTGTTTCTGTCCCTGGAATTGGCTTAAAGTTTTCGTCAACTTTACTAATAGTCACGCCTTCAACTCTGTCTTTTCCACGTATTTCCTGAACCGTATGAGATAAAAGTAGCGGAATATCAAAATCATCTAAACACTGTACAATATTTCTAGTTAGGCCACCAGAGAAAGGCATAAGTTCTGCAACAGCAAGAACCTTAGCACCTTCTAGTGTCATACGACGTGCCATAATGAGACCAATATCTCCAGACCCAAGAATGACAACACGTTTGCCTACCATGTAACCTTCCATGTTGATGTATCTCTGTGCAGTACCAGCACTCATTACACCAGCTGGTCTAGTGCCAGGAATTGCAATAGCACCACGCGTTCGCTCCCTACAGCCCATTGTAAGAATCACGGCCTTCGCTTGAATTGTCATAAGGCCATCTTCTGTGTTCATTGCCTTAACAACCTTTTCAGGTGAAATATCCGTAACCATCGTATCGAGCTTGTACTCAATCCCCATCTCGCTAAGCTCATCGATGAATCTTTCAGCATATTCTGGACCTGTTAGCTCCTCTTTAAACACATGTAGTCCAAATCCGTTATGGATACACTGCATTAAGATGCCACCAAGTTCTCTATCTCTCTCAATAACCAATATATCTTTCACACCGTTTTTTCTTGCTTCAATGGCTGCTGCTAGACCAGCAGGTCCGCCACCAATAACAACAATATCTACTTGTTTCATGACTTCCCCTCCTTAGGCCTTCGTTTCACCAACGAGAATGTACGAATCTTTGCCTTCATGTGTTACTTCCGTAGGATTCATATCGAGTTCTCTAGCAAGTATTTCTAATACTCTAGGACCACAGAATCCACCTTGACATCGACCTGCACCTGGACGAACGCGACGTTTGATGCCATTAAGTGACGTTCCGCCTGCTGGTCTGTGTATAGCGTCTACAATTTCACCTTCAGAGATCATTTCACAACGACAAATAATTCTACCGTATCTTGGGTCCTTTTCAATCAAGGCTTGCATTTCCTCATCAGACAAATGTTCAATTTTAGTACGCGGACGTCTGATTGGATCAAACTTTTCTTTAGCCTCTGGCTTAAGTTCTTCTAAAACGGCTTCCATAACACGCTCAGCAATTGCTGGTGCGGAAGAAAGACCTGGTGACTTAATCCCAGCCACATTGTAGAATCCTTCAACAGATTTTGACCAATCAATTATAAAGTCTCCACCATCTGGCTCGGCTCTTAAACCTGAAAACTCTGTTATTTGCTCTCTAAATGGCACCTTTGTTGTTAAATGCGAAACCATTTCACGTACATATGCCAATCTGTCACCCGTCGTTTCGATTGCTTCTTTTTCGTCCAGCCCAAGGTCTTGAGAATCTGGCCCAATTAATATATTTCCATCAACTGTTGGAACTACTAGAGTGCCTTTACCCATTTTAGATGGACAAGGGAAGATGACATGGTTTACAAAACCTTCTGTTGTTTTGTCTAGAAGGAAATACTGACCTCTTCTAGGATGTATTGAGAATTCTGGCTCTGACGCCACCATATCATGAACAGCATCAGCATATACTCCAGCACAGTTTATGACTAAACGAGTTTTAATCGTTTCATTTTCACTTTTGATTTCAAATCCTGCATCTGTTTTATCAATACTCTGAACTTCGAAGTTCAGCTTTAATTCTGCACCATTCTCAATTGCGTTTTCAGCATATGCAATTGCAAGCTCCCACGGCTCGGTGATCCCTGCAGATGGTGCATATAGTGCTCCCCTCACACCCGGATTTAAATTTGGTTCTTTTTCATATACAGCCTTGCTGTCAATAATACATAGACCTGGTATACCAAGTTCTTTCCCGTTTTCTAGAAGACCTGAAATCGTTTCCATGTCCTCCTCAGTGAATGCTACAACCAACGAACCAATACGTTCAAACGGAACATCAAGCTCTTTACAGACATCGCCAAACATAGCGTTGCCTTTGGCATTCATTTTCCCCTTCATAGAATCTGCAGACGCATCATACCCTGCATGTACTATTGCACTATTGGCCTTTGTTGTTCCACAAGCCACATCATTATCTCTCTCTAGCATGACGATCTCTAGGTTGTAACGACTAAGTTCTCGTGCTACAGCCGTACCTATGACGCCAGCTCCGATGACTGCTATATCATACATGAACAGATTTCCTCCTAACAAATTAACGCTCACACACATATTTTCTAGATCATAATTATTTATTTAAACCATTTTGACGAAGAGAATTTTCTGTAGGCAAGGCGGAGTTCATTTCTGAGTTGGGAGCGTACAAACGTACGTGACCAGCTCATAAATGTACGACAACGCAGTATACAGGAATTTATCGAAGTCAAAATAAAAAGCCACAATTAACCAGACCTGCTCCCGCAGATCGGTTAATCGTGGCTCTCATACTCTTGCCATTCATATTAATTTAATACATTAATTATATATCATTAATGCATATTAATCAAATCTTATGCTTCTTCCCAAGACTTTGCACGCTCTACAGCTTTTTGCCATCCGCCGTATAGCTCACTACGCTTAACTTCAGGAATTTCGTTCTTGAATGTTTGATCAACTGCCCAGTTCTTAGCAATTTCTTCTTTAGAATCCCAGAACTTAACAGCAAGACCAGCTAGGTAAGCTGCACCAAGTGCAGTTGTCTCAGCAACAACTGGACGAGCAACATCTACACCAAGGATATCCGATTGGAACTGCATTAGGAAGTTGTTAGCTGTAGCGCCACCATCAACCTTCAGTTCTGAAAGTTCAATACCAGAATCAGCTTGCATTGCGTCGATTACGTCACGTGTTTGGTATGCAATAGACTCAAGTGTCGCACGAATAATGTGATTTCTATTAGCGCCACGAGTAAGGCCTACCATTGTACCACGTGCATACATATCCCAGTAAGGTGCGCCAAGACCAGCAAATGCCGGAACCATATATACACCATTTGTATCATCAACTTGAGTAGCAAAGTACTCAGAGTCTTTAGCATCGTTAATAAGTTTCATTTCATCACGTAGCCACTGAACAGATGCGCCAGCCATGAAGATCGATCCTTCAAGAGCGTATTCAACTTTTCCGTCTAGACCCCAAGCGATTGTAGTCAGAAGACCATTCTTAGATGGAACCATCTTTTCGCCTGTGTTCATAAGCATGAAACAACCAGTACCGTATGTGTTCTTAACCATACCTTCGTTGTAGCAAGCTTGACCAAATAGTGCCGCTTGCTGATCACCAGCAATACCAGCTATCGGAATCTCAGCACCACCGAAAGTTTGAGGATCTGTTACAGCATAAACTTCTGAAGAAGGCTTAACTTCTGGTAGCATTGATGCAGGAACTGTCATTGCTTCAAGAATTTTGTCATCCCACTTAAGCTCTTTAATGTTGTAAAGCATAGTTCTAGATGCGTTTGTGTAATCAGTAACGTGATTCTTACCGCGAGTCAGGTTCCAAATTAGCCAAGAATCTACTGTACCAAATAGAAGATCGCCAGCTTCAGCTTTTTCACGTGCGCCTTCTACATTGTCAAGAATCCACTTAACTTTAGTGCCTGAGAAGTAAGCATCTACTACTAGACCAGTGTTATCACGAATATATTGTTCATGGCCATCTGCCTTTAAACCGTCACAGATACTAGCTGTACGGCGACACTGCCAAACGATTGCATTATAAACAGGCTTACCAGTTGTCTTATCCCAAACAACTGTTGTCTCACGCTGGTTAGTGATACCAATAGCCGCGATTTCTTGAGGCGAAATACCTGCTGTTTCAAGAACTTCACGAGCTACACCAGACTGAGTGCCCCAAATTTCCATAGGATCATGCTCAACCCAACCCGCTTTAGGGTAGATTTGTGTAAACTCTTTTTGAGCTGTCTTAACGATGTTACCAGCTTTATCAAAAATGATTGCTCTTGAACTAGTTGTGCCTTGGTCTAACGCCAAGATATATTTCTTTTCCACTGTGCACGCCTCCCATTATCATTCCTAGTGAAGCGGAGCGTATAACGCTCCGCATGTATACAAACTCTCAAATTCTATGAATTAGTGCATAATATTATTAACCTAGGCAAGAAAGAATGAATCCGCCAAGAGTTCCGCCAACGATTGCGAAGAATGCGTTAACAAGACCCTTCTGAACATTATCACCCGACATTGCCGATGCAACGAACAGACCAATTGCTGCTGCCCATGCCATATCAATCCAAGCGCCAGTCTGAACCATAAAACCAACACCGTGGTTTAGAGTCCAAGCAGTACCTACGATAAATCCAGCAGCCATCCAGCCACCGATAGCGCCCCATGCGTCACACATCTTGCCCCAGCAAAGACGGATTAGGAATGGGAAAATAAATGCGCCTGCAAATGTTGTAATCATACCAGCTGTAGTCATTTGTTATGCCCCCTTTACTTCCACTGCTATTTCTGCTTCTTCTGCAGCATTTTGTGCTAGCATTTGCTCAAGCTTGTAAGCCATGAAACCGCCAAATGCGCCACCAGCTAGAGTGATAAGCAGTGTTGGAAGTGCAGCTGTCCCAGCTGAAAATCCTTCAAGAAACATAACTTTTGTTGTGCCGGCCACGCCAATGCCCATTGCCATATCGACAAAAGCACCATCGTTATTGATAAGACCGATCCAGTGATTCATGAACCACATTGTTCCGATGATTGCCATACCAGCAAACCATCCGCCACCGATTCCGTATTCGCCTGCGAACGCCCCCCAGACACTCATTACAAACATACCTGCGATAGCTGTACCTAAAATTGTCCCTACATGCTTCAAATTCTACACCTCCGTTAGAGTTCCCATATGTCCGGTGCACTTGTTGATATTCCCATTGCGCCTGCCCTTAGACTTTGAATTACATCATCCTTGTCTTTAATAAGTCCCCCAGCAATAATTGGTTTATCTGTTTTAATAACAATCTGCTTGGTAACCTTTGGCATAACACCCGGTAATATTTCTACAGCGTCCGGATCATGAGTCTTGATGGAATGAATACCGGTGTCAAGACTCAGAGAGTCAAGTAAAAACAAACGTTGTATCGTTAGAACCTTCATCTTTTTTAGCAGCTCTGATCAAATGGCCTTTAGTTGTAATAATACCATCAGGCTGTACATTTTCGCAGATAAAGCGAAGACCTACAGGATCTGCAGCAATGCCTTCAATAAGATCGACGTGTACAAAGACTATTTTCCTTCGTTTATGAATCCGTTCGACCATATCCTTAAGGTTAAAGACATCACCTGTTAGTAAAAAAGATAATTTCTACATTAGACTTAAGTGCTTCGTCCAATTTTTCCACCGATTTAATTGCTGCGATGATGGGGTTCTCACTTAAACGACCTGTTAATAGATTTCCCACTGAATCTCCTCCTGCCATACTACATACGCAATTCGCGTGCCAACTTTTGAAATCGGCTTTCGTCCCGGCTTCTTAACGCTTAGAAAGGTTTTCCTGATACTTTTACCAATGAATTTTCTGAAAATTTAAGAGTTCTTGGTAAAAAGTATCAAGATCCGAATTTATTCCAAGCGCACCTGAATCTATTTTAGCATAATCATATAATAATTTCCTTATATATATGTAGAAACACATAGGGGTATATAGATTGAGAGCGGTCTATAACAAATATCTTTCCAATTCAATTTTAATGGCATAATTAAGCTTGATATTCCACGGGCATACAACTATAATGGTACAGACGTAAAAATTTTTTTTAACGAAAATATGTTCGTATTTTTAGCAAACAAGGAGGCCTCATGCTAAAATCATTCACAGCTAAACGCGCACTTATACTCAGCATCTTATCTATGGCCATGCCAGCAATTATAGAAATGGCTCTTAATACAATGCTAGGAGTAGCAGATACTATCATGATTAGTCGATTCATTGGCGATTCTGGCCTAGCAGCCGCAGGCTTCGCAAATAGTATTATGCTCACACTCATTTTTTGTCTTTACCTCTTTTAATACTGGGGCAACTGCTCTAATCTCTCGCAGTTACGGCGAGGAGAACTTTGACAAGTTAAATCGAATCGGTAGCCAAACCGTTTTTCTAAATGGCATAATCGGCCTGGTTGTTATGATTCTATCTTTAGTATTTAAAGAACAAATATTTATGATTTTCGATACAACACCTGAAGTGGCTAGTATGATCGACAGCTATTTCTCAATCATTGCGTACGGAATGTTCGCAATGTTCCTGTCGTTCTCATTTGCTTCTGTTTTAAGAGGTGCTGGAGATACTTTCTCACCAATGGTTATTACAGGATGCGCCAATGTGCTGAATATCATTGGAAACTATGTGCTTATTAAGGGGGTATGGATTTTCCCAGAAATGGGCATTGCAGGGGCTGCACTTTCTACATCGGTGTCTAGAATTCTTGCGGTTATTGCATATATCTTTATTTGCTTTAGGTTGCATGAACGTGTTCATCTAAGAGTGGCTATGATGAAATTCCAGCAGGAGATCATGAAACCACTTATAAGAATTAGCTTACCAGGTGCTCTTGAACAAGCACTAATGCAGACCTCTTTTCTGGCAGTTAGTGTTATTATTTCTAAGCTTGAAACAACATCAGAAGCTGCATTTAGAATTTTGATTAACATTGAGTCTATATCATTTATGCCTGCTGTTGGGATTTCGATTGCTGCTGCAACCCTGGTTGGTAAATCACTTGGGGAAGATAACAAAGAAAAAGCAATTGATGTCGGTGCAGTATCTTATGGCCTTGCCATAGCATGGGGCGTCATAGCAGGGCTACTTTTCTTAGTGTTCCGATATCCGATTCTAAGTATTTTTACAACGGAAAGCTCAGTTATTGAGTCGTCCATGTTCTCTATGCTTTTAATGGCATTCAACCAGCCTTTACTAAACTTCATGATTGGCATTTCTGGAGCTCTTCGTGGCGCTGGGGATACTAAATCAGTTATGGTCATAACAATTTTGAGACTTTGGGGTGTATTCGTCCCCCTTTCATACCTGACAATTATATGGCTTGATTATGGTGTCGCTGGTATTTGGATTGCAGAGATTATATCATTTGCACTCTTTAATGCTGTTATTATGAAACGATTCAAAAGTAAGAAATGGACAGATATCCATGTCTAAACAGGAAACTATAAATAAAGAATCATAAATAGAAAATTAGTAAATCGATAATAAGTTTTTAATCCTTTCTTCACAGAATGTACACATTAATAACGTACAATCTAAACGTTATGCGAAAGGAGCACTAATGGACAAGTATAGCAAAATCGCAGTTGTAACATGTATAGCTGTATCATTACTTACTGGATGCAATCCAGAAGCTGAGAATACTGGTACCGATTCAGTAGAAAAGACTAATGATGTTGTAAATCAGTTGTCACAAGCTGAGCCTGCTATTGAAAATGCGACTACAACAGATTCACACACAGACCTAATATTCATTCAGAGTTTTTCGAAACTGATGAATACAAGACCTTCTGCTTGTGAAATTGCTGAATTTATGGAATTGAATCTGATGCATTCTGCGACTGATGAAGCTGATCTTGCACTATCTAGACTCCTACTCGCTCAGGATCAAGTTCAGACTGACTGGAATCAGATGTTTATGGACGGTATGGCTAAAGGCTATCATGAAATGGGCTATGAATGGAGTCCAGAAAACATAGATAAAATAACCGATCCAGAAACGAAACACGATTATCAGAAACTCATTGACGGCTATAGCCGTGTTATAACATATGAGCAATCCCCAATAATCGAAAATGATTGGGAAAGGATGCAGCGGTTTGATCCATACGTATCCGATCTATCAAGACTTATGATTGAAGTTAATAGAAAACTTCAAAACTACGAGTACGGGACCTACCCCCATGATTTCGAACTAATGGCAGAGGACATTCTTCGTCTCGAAAAACCCTTGAAAGTCAGACAATCAGACTTTCTATCACATGAGATGAACAGGACATACAACAAACTGATCGGTGAAATGTTTTATAGTATTGAAGGGGTAAACATGGAGTATTGGCGCGATCTTGATGGTCCCCTTCTTACAGTCCTTTCTGACATGGCTCTTGATCACCCAGATACGGAATTTGGTAAATTGAGTGCTAACTTTATTTATGCTGTGAAGCACCTTCAGAATCCCGACCAGTTTTATAATGAACTTGGCAGTGTTGTTTCTGCCCACAATGTGTTCGGCATTCAAAGTACGCTTGATGTTGAAACAAGTACCATCAGAAGGCACAATCACATTCGACGAACTGAACTTATTAAATGTCCGCACAACACCAAGGTTGAAAATGAGATTAATGCCACTCTTATTCAGTGGTATGAAGACACACAGAAAAAAAATAGGGTGGACTAAGGACGGCAATACATTGCTAAATGAAGGAAGCTATTCATCATTCGCAAATAGCAAACTATACTCCACAACCCTCTATTCAAGTATGCCCCTTCCAAATGGCGAGTTTGCATATGAGCAGAAACATTTTCTGTTCAATATTAAGACTGGCAAATTCATGAACCTTGATGACTTGTTTAACATGCAATACAATGAGTACGCGCCTCAACTACTAGAAATAATTAAAGATCATTACATGGCTGATAATACTTTTTTCAATGACTTAACCAATCTCCCAAGCGATATATCTTTTTATCTTGATGAGCTCGGTCTAAGTTTATACTTTGACAAATACATGATTTCTAATGATCACCCATATGAGTTTATAGCCTATATCCCCCATAGTGAGTTACACGACCTATATGATGTTATTGAACTCTACGAATAAAAATTGCCCCTTCATTAGAATGAAGGGGTTTTTATAATCCTACACTTCAACAAGATCAATGTAATGATTTCACATTTGGAACAATCACCGAATTTGGCATGAGACTTGCATAATATAGTAGTATACTCCACAATTTTCGGGTATTAATCGTTTAACCAACTAAGGAGGACAAAATGATTTACGACATTGCTATTATAGGTGCTGGTGTTGTTGGAAGTGCAATCGCCAGAGAACTATCAAAATACAAACTCGATACTATACTAATCGAAAAGGAAAATGATGTTTCCTGTGGTGCATCTAAGGCTAATAGTGGGATTGTTCACGGCGGCTATGATGCTGAACCTGGTACATTAAAGGCAAAACTCAATGTAGAAGGAAACAAAATGTTTGATTCACTTAACAAAGAACTGAATTTTGGATTTTTGCAGACTGGTTCTATGGTACTCTCCTTCTCGGAATCCGACGATGAAAAACTTGAAATGCTCATGGAAAGAGGCATTGAGAATGGTCTTGACCACCTAAAGTTATTAAGTCGTGAAGACGTTCTAGAGCTAGAACCAAATTTGGCTCAAAACATAAGAGGTGCATTATTATGTGAAGCTTCAGGGGTCACATCACCTTACGAACTGACAATCGCACTTGCAGAAAATGCTGTGGCAAATGGCGTTACACTCAAGCTTATGCACGAAGTCACATCAATCAACAAAAACAACGACTATTTTTCCATTCATACATCTAAAGACATTATTAACTCTAAGTGGATCATTAACGCAGCTGGCGTCTTTTCTGACGTCATCGCAGATATGGTTGATGCTAAAACGTTTAGTATTACACCTCGAAAAGGTGAATATGTACTTTTAAATAAAGCACAGGGGAAACTTGTTAATCGAGTTATTTTCCAGGCGCCTACAGATGCAGGAAAAGGTATATTGGTGACCCGAACTTATCATGGTAACTTAATGCTCGGTCCAAACGCTCAAGAAATTCAAGTGCGCAATGATAATGACACCAATGAAGAAATTCTTCAATATATCGTGAAAACAGCTCGGAAAACATTACCCGATTTTAATATGAAACAGGTACTAACATCTTTTTCTGGGATCCGTGCCACAAGCAACACCAAAGACTTCATCATTGAACCATCACCAGTTAAGAGCTTTATAAATGTTGGTGGCATTGATTCTCCAGGTTTAACATCAGCACCTGCTATAGCAAAATATGTTGCAGACATCCTTGTCAGTGAAGGCTTAACACTCGTTAATGATGAAACTTTTAATCCCATAAGAAAAGCAATCATACAACCTAAAACTGACGAATTTGAAGGACGTATAGATGATTCTGACCCTGACAAAAACATCATATGCAGATGCGAGTCCGTCACAGAAACTGAGATTATCGACGCTATTCACAGAGGCATCTACATTAACTCTTTAGATGCCATAAAACGCAGAACCCGCGCAGGCATGGGGCCCTGCCAAGGGCAATTTTGCGGACCGAGGGTCAAACAAATAATTAGCAATGAGACAAGCTTAAGCAGCAATGACATACTACATCGCGGTAAAGGGTCCTCGATACTTCCTACACGTCCTAATCGAAACACCTTAAAATCTCTATAAAACATGTTGCAAACTGTACAAAAAACCGATAAGATCATTCTTATCGGTTTTTTTAAGTATTATTAAGTTTCTCTATAATAATATTAACTCACTAATTCAAACAACAGTCTCCATGATTTCATTTTTTCGTTTATGCTCAGTGTGTATGCTGGGCTCGTTGATGGCATTTTCATGAATCTATATTCTCCATTATTATACAGTGCCTTAAAATGTTTCTTAAACGACGTCTCAGCCTTGCCACCGTTAAATATAATCACTTCAACTGACTTGTGCTGTTCAAGAAATCCGACAATATTATTGGGGTGTTCATTCTTAATGTCCGAATCCAAACTACCAACTCGTTCGCAAGACGCTAAAACATCCCAGATAGCGATGCCCCCTTGAACTAGACATTTCTATCTTTTGTAAATATGTGTCCTCATCCAAATTGTGTTTAAGGTCTGAGTTGAAAACTTCAAAGATAATAGGCCAAAACTGATTTCTAGGATGCCCATAATACTGATGCTGTTCCAGTGATTTAACGCTTGGCATAGATCCTAGTATTAAAACTTTGGGGGATGCCCCCACAATGGGTGAAAATGAATGGATCATATTTCACCTTCCCATTCACTGTAAAACCTGTCTATGAATTCATGCATAAAGGTATCTCGAGATTTAGCCAACCGCCTGCCAGACTCGGTGTTCATTAAGGCTTTAAGCTTAAATAACTTCTCATAAAAATGATGTACAGTTGCCCCTTTATGTTTTTTATACGCTTCAAAGTCATCGAACTCTGTCGGATCCATTTCAGGATTATGAAGTGGCCTACCTTTGGACCCACCATAGGCAAAGGCTCGTGCAATACCTATAGCGCCAAGGGCATCCAGCCGATCTGCATCTTGTACAACCTGTCCTTCAAGTGACAACACCTTACGATTGTTAGTACCACCCTTATAAGACATATTATCTATAATGAGGCGAATGCTTTCTTGCTCTGAAACAGTATAACCGAGTTCATTCATCCAGAATGACAACTTCTGCTCTCCGACAACACGTTTACTTTCATCCATTTTCCAATCAGCTACATCATGAAGAAGTGCAGCAGCTTCTACTATTTTCAAATCAGCCTTTTCCTCTTTTGCAATTGTTAATGCCGTCTTCCAGACACGCTCTGCATGCCAGTAATCGTGCCCAGTAGACTCCTCGTTAAAGTACGTTTTCAATTCTTTAAGCAGCCAATTAATATCTTTCATCATTTACCTATCCTAAAACTTCTTTAAAGACTCTTTTAGCATTCTTATAGAATACACGTTCCACAACATCATCTGAAAGTCCTGATTTCATCAAGCCTTCTATCAATTTATTCATTTCACCAATGTGTTTAATTTCAAGATTTCCGTTCATTCCATCGAAGTCTGTGCCAATAGCTGCAGTGTCCGTACCACCGATATTAATAACATGTAAAACGTGTTTTACCAAGTCTTCCACATAAAGATTGTCACCTTTATCTGCTACAAAATATGGACAGAAGTTCAGCCCCATAACACCACCCTTATTTCCAAGAGCTTTAATCATTTTATCATCAAGATTTCTTCTATGTTCCATGACATGACGTGCATTAGAGTGTGAAGCCACAATTGGTTTTGATGATTCCTGAATGACTTCCCAAAACCCTTTATCTGATAAGTGGGAAACGTCAACAATTATACCAAGTTCATTCATTCTGGCAATGACATCATGACCAAAAGAAGTTAGTCCTAACTCTCTTGTTTCAGGTAAATTCGGATGTCCTAAACTATTAGAATAATCCCAAGTAGGAGAAAGCATTCTTATTCCCATTTTGTAAAGCGTATCAAGCCGCTTCATATCATTGTATATAATACCGCCGTCTTCAACTGTTAGCAGGGCTGCTAAGTGTCCTTTTTCCCGAATTTTATCAGCTTCTTCAATTGTTCTTGCAACCTCAAGAAGTCCGTCTGTGCTTTCAATTTCCTCCTTGGTCATAGCATATAGCTCCAATATATAGTTCCAAGGATCAAGCCCTTTACTCTCACAGTCTTTTATATCTGAGTACAATGCAAAACATTGAATATAGGATCTTGATTTTTTTAGTTTCTCAAGATCAACATGTAACTGATTCTTTAATATATTCTGTCTTGTTGAGCATTCTTTAATTCTATAAAATGTATCGCAATGCATATCGATTAAACTCACAAATATCACCTCAGCATCAAATTTTGTATCGTCTATACCTATGATATCAAAGACTGAGCGGTATTTTTTCATTTTTTATTTTTCATTTTTTATTTTTCTTACACAACAATTTCGGTATAATGATACTCGTATGTTAGTTTTCAAAATAAATAGGTATGTTCTATTTGAATAAAGTTTTCGCTCGATTTGTATGTAAGGAGGCAATCATGCTTGAAAAATGGATAAAACTGCAAAACGGATCTGATATTAGAGGCGTTGCAGTAGCAGGTGTTGAAGGTGAACCCGTATCGCTTACAACACACGAAGTGGAATACATAGCAGGTTCTTTTGCAAAATGGTTATCTGAAAAAACTGGAAAACCAGTGGGAGCCATTAAGGTTGCTGTCGGTCGAGATTCAAGAATCAGTGGTCCAGAGCTTATGGAAGGTGTTTTAACAGGTCTGACTGGACATGGTGTAAATGCACTGTCTTGTGGTATTGCGTCTACACCGTCAATGTTTATGGCAACAATGTTTGCTGAAACAAATTGTGACGGCGCCATTATGATCACTGCAAGCCATCTTCCGTTTAATAGAAACGGCATGAAATTCTTCACAAAAGATGGTGGTCTTGACAAGCCAGACATTAAGGCTATTTTAACAACAGCATCAGAATACAAGCCTTCAAAAGACGTAGAGACTGGTTCAACGTCCAATTTTGATCTTATTAGTCGCTATGGTGATCATTTAGTGGATTACATTAGAAAACATGTCAATCACCCAACATCGTATAATACACCACTAGAGGGACTAAACATAATTGTAGATGCAGGTAATGGCGCAGGTGGCTTCTTTGCAGACAAAGTCCTAAAACCACTAGGGGCAGATACTACTGGTAGTCAGTTCCTTGATCCTGATGGCATGTTCCCAAATCATGTTCCAAATCCTGAAGACCAAGAAGCTATGGAATCTATTCAAAATGCTACAATTACGAAAGATGCCGATTTAGGCATTATCTTTGACACTGATGTAGATAGAGCAGCGATTGTTGACAAAGGTGGTATGATTATCAATAGAAATCGTTTAATTGCCCTAATGAGTGCAATTGTTCTTTCTGATGACCCTGGTACAACAATTGTCACTGATTCAGTAACTTCAGATGGTCTTGCTGAGTTTATACCTGCAATTGGAGGCCAACACCACCGATTTAAACGCGGGTATAAAAATGTTATTAATGAATCTGTACGTATGAACCAGGAAGGGACACACAGTGCTCTGGCTATTGAAACATCAGGACATGGTGCTTTAAAGGAAAACTACTTCCTAGATGATGGTGCTTTCATCGTGACTAAGATTCTTGTAAAGCTATCTAAACTGCGCCAGGAAAACAAGAGCCTTTCAGAAGAGATTACATCTCTTAGAGAGCCTAAGGAAGCTTCTGAGTTCAGAGTAAAGATTAAGCTAGAGGACTTCAAAACATACGGCGAAGACGTAATCGAAAGCCTCAATGCATTTACTCAAAAACATACTGAGTTTTCAATAGTACCAAATAGCTTCGAAGGCATTCGTCTGTCCTGCAAAGCTGAAGACTCACTCGGTTGGTTCCTTGTGAGACTGTCTCTTCATGATCCTGTTTTACCAATCAATGTAGAATCTGACATTGACGGCGGGGTTGCTATTATAGCTGATAAGTTAAAGAGCCACCTTGAAACTTTCGAATATCTTGACTTAAGTTCATTTAAGTAAATATAAACATAACAATAGCGCCTCGGAATATTTCCAAGGCGCTTTTATATTATTCTTATATTGCTCTTATAGTATTAATACTTTAAGTTCTAAGTTAGAGTACATTTGTCCAAATTAGGGCACTCTTCATCAAAACAGGAATAAGTGCGCCTATAAAAACATCTGTCGGATAATGATATCCAAGATAGACTCGTGACATTCCAACAAGTGCTGCGATTGTCAGGAAAACTAATTTGAATGCAGGGACAAACATACTAAAAACCATCGCGTAAGAGAAAGCTGCACATGTATGCCCAGAGGGAAAAGAGTATATGTCCTTTGGGGGAACGAACTCAAACAACGCTTCACTTAGAGATACAAAGGGCCTAGACCTACTTACAACAATCTTAATAAGGTGTGTTAACGCTTCACTCGCGCACAGTAAAAGCGCAAGTTTATAACCAAACTCATGTCCTGTTGTATAACTTAGAAGGTATGCTCCCAGCGCAAATGCGAAAACAACTGGTGTATCAAACAATCTTGTTAAAACAAGCATAAAACGATCTAAAACACTATTTTGAATTTCTCTATTAAAGAGCAAGAATAAACGAATATCATTTCGAATGACATAGCCTTTTATTGCGCTCATTGCATCACCACCTATAATAATATTTTACAGTAAGCTTACTATAAATAGTATTAGAATTCGGTTAAAATTACGCATAGTTCTATTGATCTTCTGAACCCATACTTAACTTCATAAAAAATATTGTGCCTTTTCCAACTTCTGATTCACACCTAATTGATCCTTCAAATAACTTTGTGACAACATTATAGACTATATTCAAACCGAGCCCTTTTGTTTCACCACTAAACTTGGTTGTGAAAAATGGTGTATAAATACTATCTAGGTGCTCATGTTCTATACCAATACCATCATCTTCATATTTTACAAAAAGATCATCATTTACTTTCTCATAGCTAATCTTTATACTCCCATTTGAAGCACTTGAAAAGCCATGTTGTATAGAGTTCGAAAGTAAGTTTGTAAATATTTGAGAAAACTTTCCTGCATCCGAATAAACCTCTAAAGTCTGATCCCCCTCAACTTCAACTTGAATACTACTATTAGCTGACGGAATTCCCATACTTTTTAAAATCAGATGAAGGTAATCAAATACATTAAAGTGAATTATATTTTCTTTTGATTCACTTGCTGCAAGCTGTTTAAATCGATTCACTAGATCACTAGTTGTTCTAAGGTTACTGTATATGTTAGCGGAAGTACTTAATGTACTGTCGATATACTCTCCAAGGTCTTTCTTCTTTATCTGACCTGATTCTATTTTTTGAGATATGATCTCTGATTCCCTTTGCAAATACGTAATAAGTGTAACACTATTGCCTACAGGGGTATTAATTTCATGTGCGATTCCACCAACAAGATATCCCAGCGATGCAATTTTCTCAGACTCAATAAGTTGCTTTTGTGTAAGCCGAGTTACTTCTAACGCATCCTCAAGAGCTTCATTAGTTAGTATCATTTCTGCCTGTTTTTCCTCAAGTTGTGCCATAGACTCCTCAAGATACTCGTTTGTCTTTATGAGCTCATCTGTTCTTTCCTCAACTCGCTTTTCAAGTTCTGCATTCTGAGTGTTTATTTCTTCAAATGACTTTTTCTGAGTTAGCCGCATTCGTTCAACAGAATTGGCCAAAATACCGACCTCATCACTTCTCGCCCTATAAGCGCTCCGAATAACATTATCGTAATCTCCTAATCCAATTTTGTTTATATCAAGAACAATTTGCTCAATTGGCTTAACAAGTTTTCTACCAATAAAAAGCCCTATGCCAGCTGCGATTATCCCGCCTGAAGCAGATAGAAACCACATAAGTTTTTTCATATCATCAACAGCACCAAAAACCTCTTCCTTTTGAGGCGCTACGGCAATAATCCAATTATTAAGCAATTTCTTAGAGGCAACCATTTTGTAGGTTCCATCAATCCATTTATATTCAAGAACCGACTTCGCTTCAAACATCCCGTCAGCAAGATCAGAATACTTGCCACCTTCAATATCATGTAAGGATACCCCTTCCTCAAGTGTAGGATGAATTAAAGCTTCCATTTTGTCATTAAACAGGACTGCATAACCTGTGTCATACAGTTTTATATTGCTAATATAATTTTTAAGTTCATCAAAATAATAGTCAGCTCCAGCAACACCTATGAATCTTCCATCTACAAATATTGGTGCTGTGTGAGAAACGTATATAAGATGATTGTCAAAATAGACATTCCCCCTATAAGGATCTGTCCAATATGGTTTTCTTGAATCTTTCGCTTTAAAATACCAGTCCTTTTCTGGGGTAGGATCTGTATAAAACTCAAGACCAAACTCCTCTTGTCTTGTAACACTGCCAGAATTGTGTAAGTCAGCATACCAGATGTCATTCGCCGTCCCATCCAATGATGGGTCAAAGAACACATATACAGACCGAGAAATATTAGCGTCCTGAGCCATTCTTTCAATAATTGGAGCCAATTGATTTTTATACTTGTTCATGTACTCTGGGTCTTCATCAAGAGACTGTAAATTAAATGTAGATTCCACTAGATCGTTAACTTGTTCTCTTATACTTTCAACTTCTCTTATTTCATAGTCAAACTCACTACCAATTCGATTTGCCATTTCAACAAGTTTTTGCTTCGATTCTGATTCAACGATTTCAAAGGATCGGTCAATGATCACATAGCCCATAACAAATGAAATGACAACAGTTAGCATTGTAATTGCCAGTACAATTCTATTGCTCAGCTTAGACACATGACCACCCCCTTGTATTTATTATACCCTTTCTTTTAAACGTCCGAAACTCAGCACTCATATATTACAACTATAAACAGCTCTGTATACTCATACAGAGCTGTTACAGTTGAATACATATACTATTTAAACTTTGAAACGTCCAACCATTTCATTTAATCCATCAGCCATCGCTTTAATTTGATTCGTTTCTCTTGTAATTTCCTCAAGAATTTCCGTCTGTGTCATAACTCTTTGAGAAATTTTCTGCGATGCCTCTGCATTCTCCTGAGTTGATTCCGTTAAACTCTCAATAGCTTTTGCCATTTCACCAGTTATACTTGACTGTTGTTCGCTGGATCTTGCAATAGAATCTATCTTTTCCACAATTGCCACTATTTGATTTGCAATAGTATCAAACTGCTCTTTCGCGAAAATTCCAACTTCTGCAGTCTCTTCAACAAGTTTTCTTTCTGCTTGTATTAAGTGGTTTGTTGTTTCTGTTTTCTCAACAATATCCTGAACAAGTTCTTTGATTTTCTCAGCTGATTCACCAGACTCTTCAGCAAGCTTACGTACTTCCTCAGCAACTACAGCAAAGCCTTTACCATGCTCACCCGCTCTAGCTGCCTCAATGGAGGCATTGAGTGCCAGTAGATTGGTTTGTTCAGAAATATTTGTAATCAAGTTGATTGCTTCAGAAATTTTGTCTGAAGATAGTTTTAATTCTGATATTTGGACTGAAGCTGTTTCAGCAGACGTCTTCACCTTATTGATTGAACTAACAACTTGTTCAATTTTTTTCAGATCCTGATTCAACAGAGCTTTCAATTTCTTGACTACCCTTTTGAACTTCTACAGCGTCATGATAAATACTCATAGCAGAACTATTTATTTCCTCAATGCCTGCATTTGCTTCTTCTGATACACTTGCATTACGTTGTATACCTTCATTTACATTCAAAACTTCGGTATTTATTTCTGCCAAATTTACATTTGATTCTTCAACAGCTCGTGTAAACTGCTTTAACGAGCTATTCATATGCTTCATTTCATCTATAACACGTTTGATAATATCGTGAATCTTATCAGCAAATAAATTAAACCAATTCGTCATTTCGCCAACTTCATCTTTACTTTTAGCGTCAAGACGTTTGGTTAGATCGCCTTCCCCTTCAGAAATATCTTTTAAGAGTGAACTTGTATACACAAGTGGGTTTGCAATCTGATTTGCGAAAATCACACCAACAATAAGAACTAGTACAATTGTTGCGACGATTAATATCCCACTCATAAGTTGAACAGTCCCTAGTGCGGCAAATGCCTCCGCCTCATCTATTTCAGATATTATCCCCCAGTTCACACCATTTATATTGAGAGGCATATAAGAACTTAGCACATTTACACCTCTGTAATCTTGAATAATCTCTGTATTAGAGTTTCCAGTCGTGGACCCTCTTGAAGCTACAGTGTCAACCTTTTGAAGTAGGATTGAAGTTTCCATAGTATCCATGACATGTACAACGTCGTCACTGTACCCAGTAGCTTTCATAGTGTCTAAATATGCACTTTTGTCTTCAACTAAAAATCTAGAAATACTTCTCATTGCAAGATCTTCGCCAACCAAATATACTTCTCCAGAATCGCCTAGTCCTGCCGCTCTCCAGTCCTGCCCATTGGTCATAACCTCATTAATCTTGTCTATAGGCATTTGGAAAACTAAAACACCTTCGTTCTTTCCATTAACGAAAATTGGAGATGCTATAAATGCAGCAGGTGCATTATAGGATGCAGTATAAAATTCAAAATCAGCCATCGCTACAAAATCTGAACTCGTTGCTTCTTTTGCTTCTCTAAAAACGTCAGCAAAATTAGTGTCTTTGTACGGTCCCGAAAGTAAATTTGTTGCAAAATCTGCTTCCTTAAACACACTATAGACCATTTGTCCTGAACTGCTGTCTATGATGAAAATATCATAGTAGCCAAACTTTTCTAGATATTCACGAACAACATGATGGTAAGTTTTATGCTTTCTACTATAGCTACTACCATCTGAAGCAGAATCTAGTAGGTGTTTGCTCCCTACTTCATTACGATTATTCTCAATATAGTAGTACTGTAGATATTGTGTGGTTGGCACATCACTCACAAAGTCACTTACCGACATAGGTGTGACTAAGTTATCATTTAGTCTTGGTAAAAATTCCTGCTCATAATAAGCTTCAACACCTTCTCTTGACTGTTTGAGCCTAGATGGTGTGATACTTCTATCTAATTCCTTAATGGAAATTTTGAAATCTGTCAACGCCTCTATAATCATTTTGTCTTTAGAGAACGTAACAACCTGGTCTTCAATGAATCCCATATAATCCTCAATTTGCGATCCCTTAGTTTCCCTAATCGCAGTGAGTTGATCAAATATAGTTGTGCTAAGTTCAGTGTCGAACCTGGAATACATAAGCACCGATACCACCAAAACAGGTATGACGCCAAACGCCATTAGGACTAATAGGAGCTTACTGCGGATTTTCATAAAATCACCTTTTCCCATCGCTACTACTGTCTATATAAGCCTACTATAGTGTTACCCGTATTATGGTGTTAATTAACATAAGTTCATGGATCTTTATACTATTATTCGACATTTTTTGCATAAAAAATCACAAGCATATTCACTTGTGATTTATAGTCCCTATACAATTTTCATTTTATGTTTGATCTTCACTCTTTGATGCTTGAACCTATTAACACATTCTATATAACTACTCAACAATCATCGTCTTAATGTTTGATCCATTAGCGTATTTCTCGATCAACTCAGATGCTTTACCTATCCACTTCGTTAAATTTTGATCACCATCAAATGCTATAATATTCATTAGTATTTTGCTGGTTTCAAGTGTCACCATGGATCTTTCTGAATCAGAAGTTGCACTTCCAAAACTGCCCGCGAAGTCCCTTAAAACAGGCAAACCTTCAATGTTCAGTTTACCCCTTCCAATACCAATATACTCTTCATCTGCACTACCTATTTCATATGAAATGTTTCCATTTAGTTTTTCAAGATCATATGTACCGATTGAATGACCACTTTCAAGTGATAAAAGATTATTCAGATCTACAATATCATTAACCTTATATAGCCCTTGAGATTTAACAATCCTACGCATAAGGGAATCAGAAGACAACCTATAGCGTGTTGGGTCTTTTCCTAGTGCCCTATACGCCTTACGCACTTCGTCAACCTGTGACAACTTCGCGATCTCGGACATTTCAAGATCAAACGATTCAATATACTTGTCAATTTCAGTCCAAAGACTGTCATTATGATTGGTTACTTTTACATCTGCAGTAATGATCCCAAGCTTAAGTAGGGGCGCCACTGCCTTAAGATCTTTAGATATTGATACGTTGTTTTCCATGTGGCTACCTACCTTTCACCGTAAGGATTCACATGAACCATACAGTGTTTCACCTTTGGTATTATATCCTCAATTCTGTCATGTACATTTTCTGAAATATCATGTGCCTCTCTCAGTGTCAAATGTGCATCAACAGCTATTTCAACATCTACATAGAGTCTATTCACATGAATTCTAGTTTTCAGATCATCAATGTCAATAACACCATCTGTTTGCAGTATAGCTTCGCGTATATCCTCTAGTGTCTCTGGATCAGCTGCTGTATCAATTAATTCTCTAATTGACTGCATGTATATATCAACTGAAACTTTAATAATTAGGACGCCGATCGCAATAGCAGCTATGGGTTCCATAAGAGGCCAACCATTCATCGCACCCCAAATACCTATAAACGAACCCACTGACGAAATGGCGTCTGTTCTATGATGCCATGCGTCCGCTTTTAAAACCGTGCTCTCAATCTTAACTGCACCTCGCATAGTATAATGATACATACCTTCTTTAGCCACTATGGAGAGTAACGCTGCATATATTGCAGTGCCTGAAGGGACACTCACATTTCCACTTTGAATGTTTTTTATTGCATTGAAGGCTATTAACAAACCCGTTGCAAATAAAAATGTTGCCATGAGTTTCCCCATAACAGGTTCATATTTTTCGTGCCCGTATTGATGGTCATCATCACTTTTCTGACCTGATATGTATACCCCAACCATGGCCATTACTGTAGTGATTACATCAGAAACTGAGTGAAATCCATCTGCAACAAGTGCGCCAGAACCAGCGATAATACCTATGATGATTTTAACACCTGACAAAAGTACATTCAAAATAATCGATACTTTTGATATTCTATATGCGACGGATAGTCGCTCTTCTGATTTCATATTCCACCTCTTAATTATCTGTTATAAACTTACCATATTGACATATAGAACATATATGCTCACTATAAGAGAAAGAACTCCACAAGACGCACCAAATATCAAAAAACGATCGAGTTTCTTTCTATTCCTATACTCTTCAAGCTCAATTTCCCATGCATATCTTTGTTCTTCTTCTTTACCCGTAAAACTTGGCTCATTATCTTTCCCAGACAATTTTAATATGTCTTTTCTGCTCTTTTCAAATTCGAGCTGTTCAGTTGATTTTCGTGCCATACTGCCCCCAGACTACTATAGTTATTTACAAATCAATCTTATCTGCACCAAAGTTAACACTCAATTTTTCCGCCATCCAGTCATGACATGTTAAATATACAACTTGTCGATCTCTACTTATTTCCCGTACTTTTAAAGCATTCTCAAGTCTCTCATGATCCCAGTTTACAAAGACTTCATCTAAAACAAGAGGTAGCTTTTGATCAGTTTTGTCAATTGTCTCAGCGACTGCAATACGCATTGCCATGTACACTTGTTCCAGTGTACCACGACTAAGATGTTCATGTACAGGAATAAACCGCCCTATTTTAGTGTCATTTATTTGAAGCGCACCATCTGCACTTGTAACTATCACATCATAATGATTATCTGTGAAATAAGAAAGTAGAATCGAAGCTCGTTTCAAAAGGTTTGGTTGGTATTTTCTACGGAAGGTTTCATCTGCAAACGAAACAATCGTATGTATCATTCTCAGTTTATTATACTCATTAAGTACATTTACCCTAATAGACTCTAATTTTTTTTCAATTTCTGCTTCAATAGCGTCTAATCTCTGGTCTTCAAATACTCGTTCTTCATCCTTTTCGAGCGATTTTAGTTCAACGCGCAAATCCTCGCGTTTTCTTTGGAGTTTATCTTTTTCAGTCTTTACTGAATCTATCCTAAGATCAAAATCTGTAAATTTTCTATACTCATTCAGTTCTGGGTTTTTTACATCAAAGTCTTCTAACTGAACAAGTAAGGATTTCCTTCTAATTTCTGAAGCTGCCAAATGCTCTAGTTTCTCTATCGCCTTCTCTGTTGAATCACTAATTTTAAGTAATTCATTTTTATAAACATTCAGCTTTTGCTGATTCATCATGAGAGAATGACCCAGTTTTCGCTTTCGATCATTTACTAAACTAAGCTTGGACTGATAAAGCTTTAATTCCTGATCTTTAGCTTTTGCAGATTCTATATTTTGTAGTACAGTTTTAATGCTTTCTTCAAGCTCATCTCCGATTCCAAGTTCATATTTGCTTAATGCCTTTTCAAGGGTGTTTTTATGTTCCTTAAATAAATGGCGGTTTGACTTAACTTGATCGGATTTATGGTTGAATCCCTCCGAGAGCTGCTTCATTTTATCGCAAGCTTCAATAAACACGTTTCTACTATGCCAGATCCCATCATTGAACTGAATTTCACCAAACTCAAATGATTTCTTGCCTAGTGAACTAAGCACACCGAGAATACTCACTAAGGTTACAGATCCTCCACCCCATAACATTTTAATGTCGTCATAGTAGGAGCCTGCAAATGCAATAGCAATTCCAAGAAGTATTAAAATCCATGGTAAACCGCTTTTATATGAAAATAGAGTCTTTTTTCGAATAGCCTTATCAAGTTCAGCAGTATTCAGTATACGCCAATAATTCATAAGAGCGTCATTCCAAGGATCTGACGTTAATTCTAATGATTTGTTTTCAATATGATTTCTTGATCGTTTGAGGTCGTCACGAGATTCATTATAGATATCAAGTGAATTTCTATAATGAAGAGATAACTTGACAAAGTCATCTCCATCCTTTGACAATAGTAAACTGTTTTCGAGTTTGTTGAGTTTGACCTTGCTTAATTGAAGTTCAGCAATTTCCTTTTCAATTTCACTCTTCTCTTCCCTTTGCTTTTCATTTTCTCGTACTAAAAAGTTATACTCATCAAGTTGTACATGACTAAAGTTGTACAATGCCCGCTCTGTTTCAATAGCCCTCACTTCATTCAATGTTCTAAATGCATGAAGCTGTTCTTCTGCCCTGCTTAACCATTCTGTTTTTTCTTCAATTTTACTTAGAACGTCGTGAATATCGACTTCTATCTCTTTTTTTTCTTACTCTTTTTCCTTCAAAGTCCTTACGTGTCTTATTCAAAACTCTTCGTTTATCTTGTAACTCAAAAAGCTTTTCATCTATATCTTTTACCTTGTACTTTCCCCTGTTATGAGGTCGCCATAATAAGTGCATTTCCTCCTCAAGTTCGTTTAAAACATGTTGTGGAGTCAACATATTAGACAGACCATATTGAAGTGATATTTGCTCCTCAACCTCTGTCCATTTTCTGTTATCCAACTTGATTAAATCTGCTAAATCCATCTCAAATAGGCCTTTATAAAGAAAAAATGGAACTGTATTCATTTCATTAATAGATGTATTTCCAATGTCTGATATATGTGAACCGATTATTTTCTGTCCAGTGGCTTGACTGTCTAAAGTTCTTTGAACCGTTATCACTTCGTCACGATCATCAAAATACTCTCCTGTTAACTCTAGATTCCCGTTTGAGTAATAAGGATGCTTCTCTGCTTTTTTTGATTGGAATCCGTAAAGCAGCTCTGATAAGGCGTTTCTAAGTGTTGATTTACCAGCTTCATTTTTTCCAAATACAACATTAAGTCCCTTACCAAATTCCAAGTCCATTTCGCTGTTTTCGAAGCGACCGTAATTGTTCAAACCAATCTTTTTAATCTTCATAGTTTTTCACCATTCTATACAACCATTCTTCTCCAACCTGATCTAACAGAACATTTAACCATATATGACTTTCATTATCCGAATTTGGCATTTCAGCAAAATTACTTTGTTTAGCAAACTCAATAAGTTCATTTCGTAAGTCAGGATCAGCCAACATATTCTCGATGTATAGTGAGAATGGAGAGGCTGCTATTAACTCTGTTTTGTTTATATACGGTGTAATTCGTTCAAGTTGAACTTCAATAGATAAAACTTGAACTTCTTCTCTTACATCATTTATCAACTCACTCAAAATCTGAGGTTTCTTCAGTTCATCATAAAGGCTCGTAGAACCTTCTAGAACAACCCGTATCAGTAAGCTTTTCGCTTTAGAATCAGCAAACTTCTCGTTTTTATAGTTTTCAATACCCATTGCAATATCTTTGGCCAATTCATGTATACTGTTTCTTATGCCATCTATATCAATATAGATCGTATCAAACTCTAGTACAGAAAAATCGACAAATGACATACTCGGTTGCATTCCAGGTTCTTCAATTTCTACTAGAATACCACCCCTAGATCCAGTTTCATTGGGATTCAGCCCTTGTATTCCACCACTATAGGCCACTTTGTATTCAGGCCACATTTGCATTTTATGTATATGTCCAAGTGCAAAATAATCATATTGCTTTGTCGCAAGCTCACTTAAGGTTGTCTGCATATAAGGATCATGTTCACTCGTTGCTGATCCTCCAATTGCAAAGGTATGTATGGCGCCTATATGGTATCCATCATTCGTATTCATTGAAAAAGCATCAATATTTGACTGTCTCTCAACCTTTTTTGAAAAACCGTTAGCATGTATAGTTACATTGTTCTCACTTTGAGTATGTAGAACAATCGACACTGGTTCCGGAGTTGTTACGATATGTATGTTACTTCCCAAATCTCTCCACTCAAGCGATTCAGAAGGATCATGATTTCCATGAAGTAATACGACTGAGATGCCGCTTGGTCGAGTCTCGAAAACTGCTTTCTTAAAAATCTTTCTGTCTGATATGAAACCTCCGAGCGGTCACATAAATCGCCTGCTATTATTATAAAGTCTAGTCCTTCTTCTATAGCAAAGTTAATTGCACCTTCAAACGCCTTCTTTATTCCAGATTTCAGTGCAGAACGCACGACTTCTGGATACCTACCATAAACTGCATCAAAATGTATGTCTGACAAGTGTAAAAATCGAAGCATTTGTGTGCCACCTTTCTCTAATTATACCTAATTCTATTCTAACAAATTTTTATGTTACAGGTATATTAAACCTTTGGAAAATCTGCATTTTAAGGGTTTAAACATGTGCATACTTATTATATAATATATGGAAAGAAGAAATTTATCCTAATTTCAGAAGAAGAATGCATATTTTCTTATGAGTGGAATACAAAAGTAAAGGTGGTTTTCGTATGAGTACATCCTACACTGAGAAATTTAACGTGCTGGAAGTCTTTGAACAAAACCCATATCAGAAGATTATGATGGGGGCGCAAATCGACAATCCTGATGATGTGGTCGTAATTAATGTTTTCAAAAAGGGACCGCATCTGGCTCCAGACTTTCTAAGCACTGCACAGGAAGCATTAAGTAATATTATTCATGCAGAAGATAATGAAGGTGAGCAAGTTTTAGTTACAGATTACCAGGAAGGCATGTCATTACATAATTACTTAGAAGGTTTTCCAGCTGATGCAGAAAAGCGTACTGCACTGGCCCATACATATATGGAAAAAAAACGCTCCATTACAGTAAGTTCAACAACTACTTTAAGAGTATTTTCCTAGATGATAATCAAATAATCGTTCGTGATGAAGAACTCTTGTTAAACGAACTCATTATAGTTGATGAACAGATTGAAAACAGCCACGGATTTGATCATGTTGTAGATAAAGTTTCAAGTACACTTGAGCTAATATTCAGTGGGGGAAAAGGTACATCCCTAGAAGGTCAAACCAAGGAACAAGTTGATGCTTTCTTGAACAGTTTGAAAGTCAACACAGGTGTATACCAAAACCTTGATGAGGTTGTAAACGCTTTTAAAAAGACTTTCATATTTGAATCAACTGATGATTCAGCTGTTGTACCACCTGTTATTCCTGTTGTTTTGGATGGTGGCGACACTGCGAATCCAGCACCAGAAAGCCCAGGAAGTGACGGTGCTTCTTCTGAATCCGAAAGCACTTTAGACGAACCTCAAAAAGAAGTTGAACTTGAAGGGCTCGAAGTTGTAAATGAAATATTTGACGACGCTAGTGATGAACCAGAAAAGAAAAGAAACGCTGGTCCACTCGCCCTTATTCTAATAGCTCTAGCAATTATTGCTGCATTCTTTGCCTTTGCTAACCCGTTTGGAAACAAAGAACTTAAACTACCAGTAGCATCATTCGTCAGACAAGAAGTTGATGGGACACTTCACTTCAAAAATACAAGCCAAGCCTTTGGCAAAGACAATAGCATTGTCATGTCAGAATGGAATGTTCATGCTGTTACTGATAGCGGTGAAAAGAAACTGAAAACTTCAGACGATGACAATCTTGACTTAATCATTAAAAACTCAGGTACTTATAGAGTTGAACTACGTGTTCAAGATGAGAACAAACAGTGGAGTGAAACAGCAAGTGAAGAATTCACGTATACTGTAAATAACATGACAGACATTAACAATCAAACTGATGGTACAGCGCAACCTCAAGAAAAGCTTGAGAAGTACTTAATTGAATACTCTGGTGATAACATTTCAAAAGATACCGATCTTTATAGAAGTGGCACTGAATCCATCCGTATGGATCTTGCTCAGGACGATGCTGAAATCACAATGAAAGATCTTGAAATGGACAATAACTCAATCATTTCAATGTGGTTGCTGTCCGATGGCACAGAACCTGTTATGATTACGTTTAAAGGGTACAATGGCGATAAACTCGTCTTCTCAAAAGACGTAAAACACGTTCCAAGAGCCGCTAACATTTGGGAAATGGTCGAGACAAAAGTCAACGGCGCAAATGTTGATACCTTAAAAATCATCTTCTCTGGTTCTAATACAATCTGGATTGATGATATCGATATTAGTTCATTTAAGTAAATCTAGAGATTAAATAATTTCAAAAGTAAGAGACCTCCGAAATTCGGAGGTCTCTTTTTTTACGCTTCATTCGATTAATTTTTTTAATCAACCTTACCTAAGATCAAGTAACTTCTTAAGCATTACAATACCATGTGCTCTAGTAGCATAGTCATTAGGTTTGAAGCTTCCGTCCTCATACCCCGATACAACACCATGATAGTTGACCGCTTTGACTGCTTCAACTGCCCAAGTGCTTACACTACCTAAATCCGTAATTGTTACCTCAAGACCAATCATTTCTGACCCTAGCATAATTTGATATGCTTTAGCAATCATCACAGCCATCTGCTCTCTTGTAATCTGAGCGTCAGGGTCGAACATGCCATTGCCCATACCAGATACTAGACCAGCTTCATATGCTAAATTCACAGTTTCATAGTACCATGTACCTTGTTTAACATCCTTAAATGCGGATCCCGCTTGTCCTTCAAGACCAAGAGCGTTTGCCAGTAGTGTTGCGAACTGCGCTCTAGTGATTGAATAATCAGGTCCAAACATTGTTTCAGAGATACCACTTGTCATACCTCTTGAAGCCATGGCTTCAACAAACGATCTAGACCAGTGTTCCTTAACATCATCAAATGATCTTGAATACTCAACTACAGAATAAACACTAAAGTGTGGTGGCTTAAAGCTCACACTTGCACGGGCCTGATCCACATCTGACCTCACAAATTCCCACTCAGTAGAGTCTTCATCGTAGACAAATACATTCACGAACTCTGGAACAAAGATCACAGTATCATCGAAGTCTAAACTTAATATTGGCTTATTTGTAAGTTCAGCATAACCTTCAACTTCAATCTGCTTTGTGCTATCAACCTTGGCTATGTTCGAACGCATAGCTAACGACATATCTTTTAAATAAATAGTCTGCTCTAGCGATCCAACTTGACCAACAGTTAAGTTGATACCTTTGTCCTTTAATTCATCTAGCGTGTCATTACTGAATACAAACTCTGCACCTTTTGCAGTGACCTTAATTTCTGCACCAGTATCCTTGACGCCTGTTACGGCTGCCGAGTCTAGATTCAGTTTCACATCACCCTCTACATCTGGTAATTCTAGACCAAGTCTTGGTGCTAACTGTTCTTGAATATCAGTAGATGTGTTGAGAGCCACAAGAATTCTAAGTTCCTCTGTCTTTTGAATTGCATTGTTTGCGGCTAAGATGAGTGTATTGGCATCAACGCTCACAGCCGTTTCAGTGCCAGCCTGGCTCCTTACAAGTTTGGCTTCGTCAACCATGCCTGCAATTTCAACAATGTCCATAGTTGCTTTAACAATACGGTCCATCAACTGTGCCCTATCAGCCCAACAGTATCAAATCGAAGTGCTGTCTTTGCAACATCTTCAATGAATGCCTCAAAGACTGCTGTTGCAGTGGTTTCGTCTAGGTCTTTTCCAAGAACTTTAACAATCACATTGTCAATTACAGACGTTGCTACAGCTGTTGCTTGTTGTGCAGTTTGACCCGATTTCTGAAGTGTATCAGAACCTATTTGGTCAATAACCTTGTCTGCCCATACAACTGCATCTGCTGCTGAAACGTCCTCACGTGCTACGAAGGCACCAATGACAGTTGCCATATTAGACGCAACACTATTTGCCTGTGACGCAGTGACGTCAGTTTTAGCTAAGACTTTAGTATTAATATCGAAGAATGCATCAGCAATAGCTTTAGCTTCTTCAGGTGCTAAATCAGACCCAGCGAGTGAATTTTTGGCACTATCAGTGATTGCACCAACATCATCAGTCGCTTCTTTAGCAGTAAGATTTTCAACGTCCCCTTCGATTTGAGTGACAACACCTGCTGTTGTTTCTGGATCGAAGATATTTGATGGTGTACCTGATGAGCCCGAAGGTGTTCCGCCACCAGTGCCAGTGCCACCACCTGTACCGCCTCCACCTCCACCGCTGCCAGTGTCAGAGCCACCGCCAGAATCTTGAGATGGAACAATAATAATCTTAGTATACTCTTCGCCTTGGAATGTCGCTGTTATTGTAGCTGAACCAGCTGAAATACCCGTTACAGTACCCGAACTGTTCACTGTTGCGACACTTGTATTTGACGAGGACCAAGTAATACCAGAAGTTACATCTTGATCTACACTGTCAACCGTTGCTACAAGGGTTAAGGCAGTGGTTGATCCTATTGCTACAGATGATGTTCCCGAAAGTGCGTAGGTAATTTCGCCAGCGACTGTTAATGATTCAGTCAAGCTGTTCCCCATGTAATTACCCGATGTCCATTCAACTACAACATCATAGTCGCCACTAGTTTTACCAGCAGCTATTGGGAAGGTGATTGTATCTTCGTCTTCATCGACTGACACACTTCCGACAGACACCATATCGCCATCAAATGTGACTTCAGGTTTTTCGGCATCTGTTACTTCTGCATTTTTTAAGTGTTACGACCATATTAAAAGCATCGTAACCTTCTTCAAGTAGCTGGTTACTCAATACCATACTGCTTTCAGCTACAGTTAGGGTTGCATTATGTGTTTTACTACCAGTTGTTACCACAACAGCATTGTTTCCAGCAGATAATCCTGTTGGAGGAATAAATGTAATTGTTGTGTTATTGTCAATTGGCGTTACAGATTGTCCACCAACTGTCATAGAATTAATCGTTGTACCAGTTTCAATACCATCAATTGTCACAGACCTGTTTCCAAGTTCGAGCGATCTTACGGTTGATGGTGTAAAGTCAATTGATGATACAGTTAAGCTGAGTGTGCCCGTAGTGCCTCCGTACCCTGCACTTATAACAGTTTGACCTGACTCTGCTCCTGTAATTACATTACTGTTTACAGATACGTTGGTATTGCTTGCTGACCAAGACGCTTTATTTGTAAGCGTTTCTGTAGAAGCATCCCCGTACGTGCCTTCAGCTGCAAGTGTCACTTGCTCACCAATACGGATGTTTGAATCAGTACCTGTAATAGCAATCGAGTCTGGTCCATTTACATATAAGGTTATAGAATCGTTATAGTCGTCGTAGGAAACTGTTAATACAGTTTCACCTTGACCTACAACTGTTACAGTACCACTCGAGATAGTTGCTACAGCTGTATCGCTTGATGTCCAAGTTGCAACAGATGTTTTATCTGCACTCCCTGAACCATTAATTATATTGCCAAGTGAAGTAAACACAACAGAACCTGATCCATTCAAATAGACAGTTCTGTCTGATGCAATTGTGCCTGAATAATAGATTTCAATAGCATCGATTTCGTTTTTCACTTGATAATTTGAAAGTGTTAAGCTATTGCCAGAATACGGACCGGCTGCCCATGTGAGTGTTATGTCATAGTATCCAGCTGCCAAGTCATTTGGCAAAGCCATAGTTAACGTGTTGTTCGAATCACTTATTGAACCAAATGTTACAGAACTATTCACACTATTTCTTGTTGCAACTATTGTTGGTTCATAAGTTGCATCAAATGTTAATGTGGTGTTCCCTTGGATGACAATATTATTATCGTCATTTGTTGTGTAGCCATACACCTTGAAAGCTGGTGTATTACTTGCTGCTTGGCTTGTTACAACGGAAACTGCAGTTGTATACTGTGTGCCATTGTTATCTACAACAACCGCTTGCGATCCAGCGGTTACACCACTAGGTAGCGTCACTTGAATCTGTGTGTCAGAATCTCTTGTTACATTAACACTTGTCCCACCCACAGTTGCTGTGATATTGCTTTCGGTTGCATTAAATGTGAAACCTTCAGCGGTAATTGTGATCGTTGCATTACCTTTTTCAAGTGTATAGTAAGTTTCTGGTGAAGCTTCAACACCTTGGTTCGAAGCTACCAGAGCACCTGATAGGCTTGCTGTTTCACTAATTGATGAGGAATTCACCGTAATATCAAGATCAAGTGTCCCATTTGTATCTACAGTACTTGGGATCAAATCAAATGTTAAAGTTGTTGCGTCAATAACATTGATATTACTAATATCCTCACTGGTTGTACCACTAATGTCAATTGAAGGCGTTCCTGCTTCGAAGTGTGTATTGTTACCATATACAGTATATGTCTTCGCGGAACTCTTCGTACGAAGAATATTGGTTGGCGAAACACTTGTAAGTGATGGTGCAGGGCCAACTTCAATTGTTGTTGTTACTGTGTTTGTACCTGCTCCGTCACCATCCAGGTCTATCGTGACAGTATGTGTGCCTTCAGGTAGACCTGTTTCAAGTGTAAACTTCAGATTCTCTTCATCAGTAAACACTTCACTGCTGTCTTTAACATAGTCAGTCGTAGACACAACACTTACAGTCGAAGTTGACTCGAAGAATGTGTCTGTTCCAACGATATCAATTGTAAATTCCTTATAGCCATTTGCTATAACTGAACTTTCAACCGCTGCCGAATTATACGTTAAACTGACAGACGGAGCCACAACACTTACAGTCGCCGTTGCAGTTTCATCACCAGATGTAGCCACAATGCTTATGTCACCTGTTCCAAAATCGCTTGACCATTCGTCAAGAGTAAATAGGATCTCTGTAGCACTATTCACAGAAGGCGTACCTGAAATACCGCCACTAATCTGTGTTGACCCTTTGAACACAGCAAGTGTTGTATTACTATCAAAATTCGTATTTGTACCAATCAGCTTTAAACTCTGATCTCCAAAATACTGACCAATACTCGTTACAGCTGAGTTATCCGACTGCTTTCTAACTTCAGCAGCTGGTGAAAGAATTGTAAATGCCGACGTTGATTCTTCAACACCAGTAGTAACCTTTACAGAGTATGTGCCTGCCGACAGACCCGTTTGAACACTAAAGTTCAAGGTGTCATCATCAATCACTGCTGCACTCCCTGCTTTCCCCGTTGGGTCACTTTGAGCATCGAGAATCTGAACTTGGGAATTCGAATCAAATCCTGTATTCGTACCCGTGACCTCTATAGTTGTTTGTGAGTATCCTTCTGTTAGATCTGAGTCATCTAGGACAATAGAAGGTGTACCTCTAACGACTATACCGCCAGTGACGGTATCTACATCATCACCAGTTGTAAATCGGACATCATATGTACCACTTGAAAGACCAGTATTCACCGCAAATACTAGCGATTGTGCTGTACCAGCACCATCTGTAACAGATGTCACACTTGCAGAATCAATTACTGTGCTGCTTTGAAGCAGTTCCACAGTGGTTTGACCTTGAGCAAAACTTGAATAATCGCCAGTTACAGTTATTGACTGTTGTTCATCATAATCTTTCGCAAAGCTATCAAATGGCGGCGACGTGGTCACACTACTTGCACCTATCATGTAGCTCGTAGTTGCTTCATAGTATTTTGTCGTTGTTCCCTGATCACCTTCTGGATCACTTATTCTAATCTTATACGTTCCATCACTTACACCAGCCGGTACCGTAAATTTTAACTCTGTTGCTGATGAACTGACAATCGATAAAGACTGCGAGTTATCAGACTGATCAATTAGAGTTGGATACACCGATCCGACAGTGAATGCACTTTTATCCGCTGTCACCGTTATAACTGTCGGCAACAGATCACTGTTAATATACTCAGGTGAAATTGTGAAATTCACATTTTCTACAGCATAACTGAGATTGACAGGTTGGTAAGCGGACATCACCATAATAGCGATAAGTGTAAAGATGAGGAAGCGCTTAGTGAAACTACTCTTTTTAGTTTGATTCATGCGTCACCTCTCCTATTATTAGTAGGTGAGGCAGCCGGCTAAGCCGGCTAGCCTCAATTTCACATCCTATTGAAGAAGACTTCCAATATCAAGATCCCAATCAGCTGATGGGCTCGATGCTGAACCTGAGTTAAAATCATAATCCGTGCTGTCTGGAAGAAGTAGATAGCCTTCAATTAAACTAATCTCTACAACTGACCAGTCAGTGTTTTCAGGTAGCTTGAACTTGAACTCACCATCGACATTTGTTTGAGTTTTCTTGGTTACTGTGCTTCCGTCTACTGTACCTTCAATCTTGATCCAAGCTTTCTGACCGATTGATGCACTATTGTTTAGTATTTGGCCTTCTACGACTTGCTTGCCAGTTTCTTCACCAACATTGACTGACTTAGTTGTCGTTCCACTAACAGTCATCGTTTCATCGTCAACTTCAAGACCACCTAAATCAGTACCAAAGAAGCCAATTGTATAGGTACCACTTGTTAAGCTGCCTTCGAAGATAAAGTCATTATTACCATCTTTCTCAACAAACTCAACTGGTTCAAAGTACAAGTTGCCATCTACTGATCTAAATACATCCAACCATGCATATGTTGCTGCTTGCATCTCTGTTGGTACACCCGTTACCGTAATCGTTACATTTGGTCCAGGTTGAGAGATATCAAGAATTGTGGTTTCATTCTCTTCAATATCAAATTCTAGACGTGGTTGATACCATACGCCTTGTCCACCTACACCAATAATTTGATATGAACCAACATCTAGGTTCATTTCATACCCACCGCTGTCAGTGGTTTCTGTCCAGCGTGTGTGCTGCCAGTACATGTTACTCCAATCATCCTTGTACTCAGTACTTGGAATTGTTTCACCTTCCATAGTCACTTGAATACCATCTTCATATCTTGCAATACCAAGCCAGCCATTGCCTATCGGATCATCATCATTACCATCGTTGTCTGTATCACCAAATACAGTACCGATTAAGTTCGGTTGTGGTGGTTCAACAACGAGTTTTCCACTTTCTAAAGCAGTAGATGTGATGCTACCGTTAGTGTTCACTGTAAATCTGATATCTGTATGATAGAAGAAATCATATGAACCTACTTCAGTTACTTTATAGTCACCAGGATCGACGTTGAGTTCGAATCTATACTCATTGTCATCTTGTTGACGGTACTCGGCCCAAAGTGAGTTTTCCCAGTCGTAATCGCTTGCATCTGCCGGCTTAATAGTCAGCCATGCGTTTGCGAAGACTTGATCACCTGACTTATTCTTTACAATACCTTGTAGATTTGGCTCTGGTGGGTAAATACTTACTTCACCATTTGACAAGAAGCCAGATACTGTCGAAGTGACTGTTGAGCCACTTACTGTAAATGGTATATTTACACGTTCCCAGAAGTTGTGGCTGCCCATTTCGACAACTTTCCAATCACCATCGGCAAGTTTCACCTCAAAGCTACCTTCAGAGTCCGTATTAAGCCATACAGTACTTTCCCAATCATGTTCGTCTGCTGACTCAGGACGAACCATGATCCAACCCCAGCTTAAAGGTGTTGTTTTAGCTTCATCCTGATAAGCTGTACCTACAAAGTTTGGTTGTTCTGGTTTGACAATCAACTTACCACTTTCCACTGAATCGCCAGCTTCATCAACAAGATTTCCGCTGGAGTCAATAGAGAAGATGGTTTCAGGTCTGAACCAGGCATTGTTCATAGATGCTTCAGTGACAATGTAATCACCTTCATCTAGCATGAGTGTAAAATCGCCTGTATCTGGATTCGTTTGTGTCCAGATAGACTGTTCCCAATCGTCCCAAGGAATTTCATTCCCAGGTTTTGTTGTGTCATATGGCCAGATTGTGAGCCATGCTTGCTTAATTTGAGCATAATCACCAACTGTTGGTGTATTGAAGAAATCATTTGCGTTATCATGATCTTTAAAGATCTTCTGAACTTCACCGATTACATTCGGTGCTACATTAATCGTAGCCAGTGGAGATCCTGATGAGTCAAGCATTTCGCCTGCATCATTAATCTTGAACTTGAACCCAACAGGTGTCCATTGACCAGGCTTCCACTCATTGCCTACCCATTGTCCTTCTGTGTGGTATCCTTCAAGTTTGTAATCTGCTGTTGCATCATCAGTGTCAAATCCGTCTACTGTAGCATCATCTTCCTCGTCGCTTGGTAGATTCAGAGCAAATGCACCTTGAATATTTGTGTTTGTTCCAAACCATCTCATTGCAGTATAGTCATTCCAGTCAAGGTCCGTACGCATGAAGTTCACCCATGCGCGGTTAACTGGTTGACTGTCTTCAGTGATTTCACCAGTAACGTTCGTGCTAAAAGCAAGGTCTAATGTGTAGTTGTCTGCGCCACTATTGTACTGGGCATTATCAGACTGAGCACCACTTAAAGTAAACTCTTCGTTGATATCTAAGAACAGATTATGACCATTAACATTCATGAGCTCATAGACACCTGTATCTAGATATGTGTAGAACACTACGTTACCACTATCATATTTGCCTTCGACCCAAATATTAAATTCCCAGAACTCAAATGGGTTCAGCAAATATCGTTGATATTCTGAATTTGCAAAGTTAGCATCATTTGGATACTTATCAATAAAATCACTTTGTGTCAGAACGGGTCTTAAGTTAGCGCTATAGAAATTGTTACTTTCTTCTGGTGCAGGAATTAGATCCGATGAAGCTGACAAATCGATCTTGAAGTTTGGAGCAAGAGTTATATCATCAGAGTTTGTTCCAACAGTAATTTCTCTATCAAGTCTCACAGAGTTATGAGACCACTTCGTTGGATCATTATCATCTTTCGTTGGATCTTCTGTTTCATACCAGTACTCTCTTATAATCCATACCGAACCATTATCAAGAGCCATACCGAAGTTTCCTGTATCGTCAATGTCCATGCCAATCCATTCAGTACCTTCAGGATTTTGTAGTTCAACACGTCCATGTCTGATATTATCGATGGTCACATCACCAAAGTTTGCAATTTGACCATTGAAGTTTGGTACCGGTGCAGTAATTATATTTGGCGTTGATTCTGAAAGTGTAACAGCTACAGACGTGCTGAATTCGAACCAACCTCTTGAAGATTCTACTGCATATACTTCCCAATCTTGCTGCCATCAAGTTGTGCATTAAAGCTACCATCTTGATTAACATCAACACGACGTTCATACTTCCATGGTTCAAATTGGAATAGTACTGGATCAATGCCTGTTTCTCTTATAAGCATTGATACATGGTACTCATTCGTTGGAACTGTAGCAAGGTATGGCGTTGTGCCTGTCTTGTACAGGTTACCAAAGAAGTTGTCTGGTTGAGGTCCAATCATCATCGGCATCGTAATTGGTGTTGATGTGCCAGGTTCAACAACAACCAGTTTATTGCTTATTTCCTTAACTTCAATTGCTTTACCAATTTCAAACCACTGCTGGTCTGGGTTTTGACTCGTATGTGCACCAGCTGATTCTATTAAATAGATACCTTCTTCTGGTAGTACAAATGAGAATTCACCGTCTTGATCAATAAAGATCCAGTACCACTCATCATAATCTCCAGCTGTAGATGCTTCTTTTCTAACATCTAGGTGGCCATCGAATATTTGGTTGCTTAAACCTTGGTCAGTATAAACAGAACCAGAGAAGTTTGGTGCTTTGACAGTAATTGTATACGAAACTTTCGCATTTGAACCACCGTCATTCTTGTCTACAAGGAATGTTTCAAACGTCTCTGTATTAGGAATTCTAAGGTCATACCACTTATCCTTGTAAATGTAATTTCTTACTTCGATTGTTGCATCAGTACCGTCATCTGGCACTTCATAGTTGAAGTAAGCTTTACCTTGAGCATTTGTTGTTGCACCTTTCCACCACTTGTTATACAAGTTTTGTGTTTCAACTCGATACCCACTCAATGGTGATGAGTCTTCATCTTGAACAATAATAACTGCATTATAGTACTCGTCAAGTGAGATATTAAATGGTGATGATGTTGCCGGAATATTAAATGTTAATGCAGATTCAGGTTCAATCCATAACTCACCATAGTTAAATTCACTGATTTCATAATCCGCATTTGGTAGATATAGTGAGAATCCACCAGTTTGCGTTGGAATATGGAATTCTGGAGGTTCTTCATCTCCTGTTACCACTTGTTCGATTTGGATACTACTGTATTCACCTTGACCAACATCTTGTCCATCAACTTGGAACTGAATCTCGAAGTTTGGATCTGGAAGTGTTGTTGTTCCCATATTTACAGGATTTTCTGATCCAGCATCAATGTTGTCAATATTGTTTTGAGTGATTGTTACAGTATCAAAACCATCTTTGTTGATGAATAATAGACCTTCACCATCCAAATCCCAATCGGTTCTTACCACACTTAGCTTGTATGTGCCTGGTTCATTAACAGCAATATTGAATACGCCATCTGCACCAGTCATAGCCGCATAGTGGAATCCGTTGTCACTCTTTAGTTCAATAAATACATCTTCAAGACCTTTTGGTGTTGTATTCCAGTCTTCAAGGGTACCTGTTACAGTTGGAGGTGGGAACTCTATGTTTTCAATACCACTTGTTCCTAAACCTGCAACGGTAAATGTATAAGGACTCCCCTCTGATACAGAGCTTCCTGCAACAGATTTCGGATGAATCACAGATTCACCTTCAAACTTACCAATCATAGCGTAAGTTATTGGTGTAGATACATTACTAACTAGTTTCGTCGGTCTTAAATACGTACTAAATGTACCGTCATTTTCTGTATCCACTTCTTTCATGTAGAAGGTTTCTAATACATCAAACAGTTCCCAGTTTTCATGGTCTGTCATAGCGTTCTGAAGCGCTGTCAAATAATCAGAATCAATGAAAATAATGGTTTCCTCGTAAGAAGTACTGCCTGCTCTTATAGAATTACCAAATACATTATGTGCTGGTAGCTGAATACTTTCTGTGTAAGGATCATTGTTACCCTTAACTGGGAAGGATAAATTAATATCAATCGCAGTCTCTTCTCTAACACCATTATCATCCTTTTGCTCTAGCATAAACGCTAAATATGATCCTGGGTAGATAGATCCCATAACTTTGCCATCATCATTAGAATGTAGATGAGCAAATTCATCCCACTTGATTGCAGACCCCGAAATAGGTTCTGGCACATCACTTTCTAGGACGAGCTTCAACTCAGCATTTGGCAAATGGTTCCCAGTTTCATCAATTAAATAACTGTCGACAGGTGTTTCTACTTTTAACTCCGTCTCAACAGTTTCAACCACTGGATTACCATAAGCATCTTCAAATCCTAGGAAGAATGTTGATCCTGTCATTAGTGTATCTGGATCAACGATTGTATCTTCATCTAGTTCAAAGAATAAATCTTTTGATGAGCTTGTTACACTTGCTACTTCAAAAGTCTTTTCAATAAAGTAATCTGTTCCGTTTTCAACAACATGGAACTCGATTGTGCCTTCACCAGCATTGTCACCAAAGACAATTATATTTCCAGTTGTATCGTCATAGTCTAGATCAATATCAGCTGATCCATCAAAACTCGCTGCACCATTAAACACCATTTGTGTATATCGTGGTGGCAATGAATCCAAACCAATAAGTGCGTAGCTATAAGGATCATCCATCGACTTATTATTTTCATACGTTTGACGATACCCTTCAATACTTACAACACTTATACCTGATACATCTTTATCTTTATGGTCGAAGCCGATAAATGAATTAAGTTTTCCTGTAAATTCATCAAGGAAAACTTCTTCCTCAACTTGGGAATCATCATCCCATCCAAATTTCACAAGGAATTTGTACTCTCCACCTTCAAATCCTTCAAACCACTCTACATGCGGATCGGCCTGCTCTTCATCGAACTTAATTTTGTTCATTTCGTTGTCAACTGGAACTTGATATGTTACTTCACCTAATGCTATTCCAGTGTTATTAAACTTAAGTGTTACTGTAAAGTGTCCACCTTGATCATCAATACTTTCAAAACCTTGATAAGGTGTAGTATAAGAGACATCTTCCTCGAACTCGACCAACGTCCTCAACTCAGAACCTGGACCTGGGTCAAAGAACATTTCATAGTCATTTGATCCTGTTGAGCTGTATGGTGCGATTAGTGCAGAACCAGATGTTGTATGGTAAGTCAAATCTAGAGACAGATCTGTTAAACCACCTGTAAATCGTGACATATCCACATCTACATCATTGTAGTTAGGACCAATTTTATGTGTTTTAACGTTTGCCTTACCACCCATATCACCTGAGAAGAAATCATTAATTATATCTGCATCTGGCTCCCACGTGAACGTTGTTGTAAATTCATCTTGGAATACATTTTCACCTGTTAAAGTGATTGAATTTTGCTCAAAAATATTCACTGGAATTACATTATCCGGACCAGTATGGCCAGACATATCATCCATGTAATTTTTAAAACCTAATCCATCAATCTTATATGTTCCATTACCATAATTGTACATACTTAATGTGAATGGAATTGTCTGCTCACCAGAGCCATTATTAAATGTCGTTACTCCGTCAATCATTAAATCGTTTTCTGTATGACCAGTGTAAGTCGCAAACAATGTTGGTGGCGTTTCGTAAAAACCTGTGAAATCGGGTTGAACACCTTCAAACATAAAGTTTCCATCAACATATGGTTGTGAGTCGTTTAAAGTTGTGAAAAGATTATATCCAACAACTTCATCTGAACCGTTATAACCTAGTACGTAAACATTACCAGCGCTTTTATCATCCCTAATATACTTCGTGAATATTGGTTGAAGACCAGCCATGTCTGCTTCATCAAACTCAATAACCAACTCATTGGCTGTTTCGGTTTGTGGTCCCGCTAAATCCACTGTAATTCCATAAACATAAGGATCAGAGTCATTTAGCTCAACAAAGTTACCAGACAAACTATTCGAACCATTCAACTTCGCTAAAATTGCACCTGGCGATGTTGACGTATATTCGTCTTTACCTTCAAATCTTAATTCTAACTTTTGAACATTGTCATAATCCGATAGGTCACCAAGATCCATAGTTACAGTTGGTCCAGAAATTTCGAATTCATTTGATCCATCGAATTCTTTCGTGCCAGCTGTCTCTGATCCTGTTAGACCACCATCATTATAGGAAGCTTCATTTTCAGAAACCAATGTTTGATCTGACTCAACAAGTTTCAAGAAAACATTTGGATCTGGATCAGTTCCACTTATATAAATACTGTCGCTAATGTTGTTTAGCAAGGTCTTTACAGTTGGAGTTAAAAAATCAATGCGATACAGTGTATCATTGTCTAACGGTGTCCCGTTAGATTCAACACAAGTTCAAAGACTTCTAACGCAGCATTATTGAAGAAATCTCCTTTCGCATCGTAGACACCTACTACTTGACTGGTATCTTGGTTGGTCAACTGTACTGCAAAAGTTTCAACTAAACTGTTGTCACCACCTGTGCCATCAATAATGGCATCAGTAAGTGACGATCCTTCAATTCTAAACTTAATTTCTCCAGTTGGGTCTACGTTAATAGATGATCCGGATGTGTTCTTAAACTGTATGTATGGATTCACACCCAAGTCATAAGTGAACGTATCTAACGGTGTTAACGCAAACGCAATGTTCCCGAGCGGCCCGGCAAAGCCATAATGAAAATCAGCATTATACTGACTAGCCGCCATAGACGTTTCTTCAAACGATTTCCTCCTCTCCTATGTAGCCTCTTACAAACTTCTTATGAAACGAGCAGTTAATCTTTATAATTAGACCCTCCCCTCAAGAATCACCATTCAAAGTATGACATGTACTATGCTTACCCTTAGATGTGTATAATTATTCTTCGTTTGTTACCTTTTTGATACTTTTACTTAGACCCCATATAATCCTTTTCTTCAAACGCCTAGCATTTGCAACATTTTTACTTTTTTAGCCATTTTTATACATTGATTTACATATGTATAATTATAACGTTCGTGTATTTTTATACATGAACTTTCACCATTGTATTTAAAGATTCAAAAAAAATGTTTAGCAATATAACACGTATAAATAGCTGATTTCTCCTAAAATCACACAAAAAAAATAACAACCATTTAGGATTGTTATTTTCTAAAGTGAATCTTTAGTTTGGTATATAGGCGTATAGTCTGAAATTTTCTTCCAGTACTTCCGTTTTCAAATTATTATTTCGAATTGGGAACGGTTTAGAATTCTTTAGGAATAGAATTGACAATAGATTTGATTAGTAAACAAATAAAAGTTGGATCCCTAGATCGTAGATTTCGGGTACAGCATTAAAAAGCTGCTATTCGTTAATCTTCGAATAGCAGCTTTTATTCATTCGTAAAATATTCACAATTAAAATAATCCATTTATGTTGCACCTAATTTTAGTATGGTGGCACCAACTCCTTTAACATACATCTTAGAACTTGAATTTCCTTCTTCATTAATTTCGATTCTAGATGTCAACCTGGTGGTCTCACCTCTTCCAAATACTATGTTCTACTGGTTTGTGAATTCACTTTGTTTTGTTTGATACATTTATTATAACAGAATTTTCAGATAATTCAACACTAAATTTCATTACAAGTAGATTACACGAGAAAAGTCCTAAGTTATATTTTTAACCTAGGACTTGTAATGACTTTGTATAATATCTCTAACAACGGATTTTTTTCAGTTATGCAACACTTGTTTCGATTTACTTTTTCTTAAACTCTACACTTATTCCTTGAGCAAAAGCCTTGGCTTTTTTAAGTATATCTTTAATCTCCATGACACTTCCTGGGTCATTTGCAATAGCCGATAAACCGAAGTTAGGAGGAAGCATGTACCCTTTATTAATATTCACCGCACCTAAGAGCTGTGTCATTACTAAGTCGCTTCCAGAGTTTCCTGAAACTATGATCCCAAATAACCGTTTATCATAGAATGTAATCCGTCTGTACAAAACCGTCATACGATTAATAACCGCCATCAATTTTGCTGAAATTGCATCATTGTAATTTGGGCATACCCAAATCACTGCATCTGCCCATTCCATAGCAGGCAATATCTCGTCCACCATCATTCCACCATAATAACAACTTTTCATTTCAGAATAGTGCATACAGGTTTTAAAACTACAGCCTTTACATTCCGCTATTTTATCATCTTCAATTCTGAACTCTCTTATTTCAAAGTCTTTTAAATTGTCCGCAACAAGCTCCCAAAGCTTTAGTGTGTTGGATGTATCATGAGAACTGGAATGCAAAACTAAAATTTTCGGTTCGTCGGTAACTGGAACTTTGAACGTGGTTAATCTTGAACCTAACTCTCTACATTTAGCTTCGAGAAGTTTATCAAGGTCTATACTCACAACCTTTTTCCACGTTTTAAAATTCTGTAGCTTGTCTACCGCCTCAACCATCGGATGCCCTATGAATCTACATCCTAGTCTATTCATATGAAAAATAGTATACTGTGCTAGTCGCTTCGTATAGTATGGTCCATCTGAATTCACTAACAAACAAGCAGTTGACCCCTCAAGCGGATCACTCCCCGTTTCCTTTTTATACTCCATAAGACGTCTTAGCCATCTGTAGAGCTGCTCTTGACCCCCTATTTCGTCTGCATCTATTGCCACAATAATTTTTTTTGTCTTTCAAGCTTACCACTTTATTAGCATCGTAGTACTCAACATTAGGGGTTATATCTATGACTGCTGCATCGATCATAGAATCGATTCTAAGAAGTGATACTTCATCCCTAGCACGATCAGCATATCTTAATACATATGTAGTTGCGCCCAAACTAGACATAAGCCTTCAACACCTTTACGACATGGCCAAGTTTTGAAAGAACGTTTTCATCCATTTCTTGTCTTTCAAGCTCTACACCTTGAGATGTTAGACGGTTTCTACACCCGATATAAACACCGTCCATCATAATCGCGCTATCATGCCAATTGCCTTTCATTGTGTTAATTAAAGACAAAGCACCTGAGGATAACGCTGGAGCTATAAAAGGTTTATACCCCGCTTCACGGACCTCTAGATTCGCTTCTACTGTTAACTTAGTCAGTTGTTCTGATATTGTCTCATCAAACTCTGAAGGGTCATTTACAACAATTAGTTCTTTTCCATGTGGACCATAGGCTCTTCCCTGTTCAAATGGAATATTGTGTTCGTTGGCATAATAGGACGCTCTAGCGAACATAACCCCTAAACCATACCCTCTGACCTGTTCAGCCTGAAGTCCCTTTCCATCAAACTTACCATTTTCATCAATATTCGAACTGTGATAAACGCGGTAACACAGTTGATCAACAGGATCAGATACAACTGCAAATATGCCCTTAAATCCTTTTTCCCTAGCCATTCGTGCATAAGGCTCAATAATCTTCGAATTGCTTTCATACTGAATCATACGAACATCAGTAACATTAGAGCCAACCTCTGGAACAGACCTACTGGCACAGAATACAAACATATCACAATCAAACAGGTCTTCCATTTCAATTTCTTTAATTACTGGATAATTATCAATATTGGGATCAAGTATTTGTCCGAGTTCAAGTGCCCATCTCTACGACGTTTGACATCTAAGTCAAATATACCAATTTCTCCAATAGTCCCGTGGCCCATGAGTCGTAAACCCGTTAACAACGTTCCCCCAACATCCCCTAGTCCAAGGACATTAACGCGCCATTTCTTTGGACGTTTCCATTCAAGCGGTCTTGCCATCCTAGGGCAGCCGTGTTGAGAACTCTAATGCCTTTGTCCTCAATGTATGCGTCTATAAACTCTGGTAACTCCAAGTTTGCATCTTGAGATGCGTCAAGATAAGTAACACTTTCAGCATTTCTCGATAAACAAGAAGCATGGCGAGCACGATAGCTCGCCTTCGCTTCTTTTGAATCATCTTTAGTTAACCACACCATTGGTTGATTGTTTCGAGTTACGTACATATGCAGATCATCTAAACTCAGTTCTGGATAATCGATATCCAGATCTTCAAATGTTAGTCCAAAAGCTTGCTTTAAGTCATATACCTTCATGTCATCCCTCCGAACCAAATCTACTGGAACGTGCTTCTGAGTCGTCTCAGATGCTCCAGTTCATTCTTAAGATAATCTGTCGCTTTATGATTCATGTCGTAGTCTATATTGAAACCTTTGTCAGGAATCCTTGGAGACATTATCACTTCACCCAATTGAGCCACTGTCAGCATACGCTCGTGTTCATTTTGGTAAGCGTCTTCAAGCGCCTCTAGTATTTCAATCGAATTGATCAAACAGATTTCAGATACCTTGTATACTGCTTGCTTTGAAGCATCCCTAATATAAGATGGGAATGTGTATGGCAAAATTAAGTTTATCGACGGTATTAGGCTTCTTTCAGGCGCACGCCCTCTCCAAAGAATATCGCCTCCGATAAACGGATACATTTTACTTTCAGTAAACCAAACTTTCAGTCTTGGAATAAAATATGCTGAATCAACTTCAATATTAGCACGTTCCATAATTGCCTTACCACGTCCAGAAAGGATACCAACAAAGAATTTCTTTATCTCAACTTCCTGCTCCCTAAACAGTGGTTCTAAAGCATTTACTCTGTACCCCTTGTTTAACAGGTCGTCAACCAATATAACCGGTCTATTGAATGACTTTATTGTCTTTACTTGATTCTCAAGGTCCAGATAATATGGTGCTGCCATGATTTCATGACGCCTTAAGTCTGAAGTAAAGTATTTCTCAGTGTGAAGTGACTTGGTTACTGTATTGGGAAGTCTCCACCTATTAAATATTTGACCAAACGGCACACACATCGCGTCTCCACTCGTTTTTGGGACAAGCGGTGTTGTAGGCATATTATTTTCATCACAGATTTTTTTAATTAAATGCTCATAAATCATTGTCCTGTCAAAAGAAAGAACAAGATGACCTGGGTATAGCTTTGTTAGAGCCTTCTGAAGTCTACTTCTACTGCGCTTAACAGCCTTTAGTACCTTTTCCGAGGAACGGAATGGAGCTTTAAGCATCGACTTAGCATCCATATTTAATGTACACGGTGTTGACATGTTAACGACATACACAGATTCACCAGACTCTTTGCCAAGTACATTTAAAAAGCCTTGCATTCTTAAGACATTGGTTAACTTGGTATCAACATGATCCGTAATCATATCCTTATAAATAGCATAGCTGTAATCTCTAGATAAACAGAATGCCAGTGTTTCCGTTAACAGTCTCTGTTCTACATTTGGTGACGTGTCATTTGCATTTCTATAAATGCCGTCAATAACCACTAGACGACCAACAGAGTGGTCTCGTATATAGTCTGAAAGATACTCGTCTTCAAACTCAAGATAAATATCTATAGTCCTTAACCAGTGGAATGCTGAGAATCCTATAATTCTCCTGTTGTCCTCAACACTTCTTAGAACAAGCAGTCTAAAACTCTTTTTTGTTTGATACGTCTTTAAATCTTGTATAGGATTCACTAAAGTCATACTTCACAACTGTAGCCAATTCCTCAAGTAGAGTTGGTGTAGGTTCTTCTACAATCTCTAATGTTAGAGATTTAGTTGTTAGTATTTCCTTATACATTGGTTCACGCTGATACAACCCTCGTTCATATATGAATTTTTGAGCAAGTGGATCAACCAGCTCAGAGATATCTCTATTGTCATCAATATAATTACGGATTTGCGTGGAGCTTATATCCGAAAACTGTTCTGGTAGCTGTAAGCGAATCGACCCCTCCGGAAGCATGTCGAAGGCTTCCATAAATGCCGCATCTCGATCTGGAGCATTAGGGATTTTCCTGTCAAACACAACATGTTTGAAGCTTGTTATACCGTCCTTCGAATTTTGTGATTTATAGGCAGATGCATTTACAATTACGTCTCCACCAACCACAATATGAACATCAGACTCTTTGAATTTCTTACGAAGTTCATTAAGGTCTTCAGCGTTTGCTATATTTGCTGGCAAGTATCTTGGGTAGGTGTATATATCAATTTCATCAGCTACAGACATTTTAATAATATCTCTTCTAATTAAATTCGGCTGTGTTCTCTTTGACCAAGAAAACTCATCTACTGCCAGATACACTTCAAAGCCCAAGTCTCTGATTTCTTTAGCTATTTCTTTATGGCTCAAACTGAATGGATCAAAAGCGCCTGGGAAAAATGCCACCTTGCGATTCCCCGGGAGTTCAAGTACACCTTCCTCAAAGACATAGTCAGATATAAACCTGTATATGTTTTTTAACCCTGCCGCATTATTGAAGAATACAAGCTCAATATTCTCGTCAGTGTCAACCATCAACGCCATGATTTTCTTAATGGACAACTTAAAAATCTCAGTTTTCATTTTTTTACTCATATGCTTTGACTCGAAAATATGTTGTCCAATAACACGGAATGCCACTTGGTTCACAACTGGATTATAATTCACAAACCCATTGAATAGTATCCCAAGCATGACCACCATACGTTTATGGTATCCTTCGTCGTCTTCGTCACACATATCCCTATAGTTTGCATAATGGCTAAGCGCATACCCAACTGTCTGAATCATCAGTGTTGTGATTTGAGCGTTCGCATTCTTAACTTTTTCTTGGAAACTATCAAGTATTTCGTCTAGCTCAACGGGCTTGATATACATAAGTATTTCACCAAGATATTGTGGAATGTATCTAGTAAACTGATACGATTCCATTTCAAGAGCTCTGAGAAGCTCGACAACAATGTCATTTCGCTGTTCAAAGGCCAAATATGGCACAAGCTCTATTAAGCCAACACCTGCTCTATTTCTAACAGTCTCAACCGCACTTACTTTAAGTAGGTTACAGAAGTGCATTGCTGTATAGAATGCATTGTCATACTGGTCTTCCACTGTGTGACGTACAAGCAAGTCCACTTGGAATCTCTTTGCTATAAAATGTGTTGCAGATTTAAGGTTACTAAGGAACAGATTAGAAATTTCCTCTAGGTCTTCCCTACACGGCGCCGCATATTGCTCCCAAATTTCTGGATCAAGCTCCAGGCTCTCAACCAACTTAAGTCGGGCGAAATTTAGTGCAGGACTCGGAGAAACTTCCAGGCCTTCCATAAGCGTTTCACCAACGTGGTACTTCTCCTGAAGTCTTGTCTTGGCATGAGGCATCATTTCATCAAGCGCTCTAAAAGCAGCCAACTTAGTATTAACATGTTCAGTCACAAGCATGCCGTAAACATAGTTTACAACTTCATTATTTTGCACGTCTGAACAATCCTTAAAGGGAAGTCCAGGCAATGTTGCTAAGAGATAAAATCTAATATCATTATTGTCTACAGGTCGTCTTAGATATGTTAAAAACACATCAACGGCATCACACTTTTTCGATTGGTTGTTTTGAGCTTTAAAATACGCTCGAACCATACTCCTAGACGCATAGCTAATCCACCCCCTATGTTTTCCAATAATTTTCTGGTCAGGGTATAGGAAGGCATCAACATATTTCTGAAATAAATCAATCGACATAACTTCCGGTTTATCTACAGCAACATCTTTTGGAAGTTCTTTTCTAAGTTCCTCATCGTAAGTCCCAATAATGACACCTAGAAGCGCTGCACACTGCTTTCTTATGTCTTCTTCAGGCATAATCAGCTGTTCATACAGGAACTTGATAACAATCAATTTCTGCTTTTGTGTCAAGTACGGATGATATTCTTCAAGGACTTCAATGTAGCCACGAAGACCACTCAGATCTCCTAAGTCTCTTGCACTTTCTAACATTTTATTCAAGGAGGTCTCATTACGTAAGTGGTGCATAAGCCTTATATTGTGTGCAATAGATGCATACTTTGCATTTTGAATGATGTCTTTACCTTGAAGAAGAGAGTAGTGATCAAACTCAAGTTTATGCCCGTCAGATAATTCTATCTCAGAGCTAGGGTCAACATCGACACCTAAATGAATCATGTACTCTTCAAAATCTTTTAGTTTTCTATAAACACGTTTATATCTATTTTCTTTAGCTTCGTCTACGTTATCTAGTTTATCTAATATGACCTTGAAAGAATCATCTAGAGAATAATATGTCATTTGACGTTTGTCATTTGATTTCACTCTAAAATCACTATAGATAAGAATGAGGGCTTCGATCGGCAGATTCTCTAACTCTAGATCCCAAGTAGAATGATTAATCGCGACGTTACGAATATAAACAATGTCCCTTTTCTTAAACCATTCACCAGTGTAATAGTAGTGATAATAGGCCACTCTTTTTTGTTCTTCTTTTCTGCAGCCGTATTTTCCAACATCATGACCTGCTGCCGCACCAGAAACGCGGCCCATATCGAGTGGAATCCCCACTCGCTTTAACTGCCTAGCAACCTTCATAGATAAATAATGAACACCACAAACATGATCAAGCGTTGAATATCCAACAACTTCTTGATTCAGTTTCATTAATTCATATGTATACTCTTCATTAAATGCTTGAAGGAGCCTTCGATACTCTGTATCATCCTCTAGTTCTTCAATATCACTTTCCCTTAACAGTTCCATAGGGTATCGGCTTTGCCAAGAGCCGTCCTCAGATGTCTTTTGGAACTCTGAAAGCTTTTTTAAAGCCCTTAAGTAAACATGGCAAACTGCGTCCATGTCTTCACGTACATCGAACTCCATTGCATTTGGAAACGCTAATCTAAGGGTAAACTTGTAAATGTAATCGAGCATATTTTCAGGGCGCTCTGAGGGCATTATTTCTTCTAGAAGCGGAAGCATTGCTTCATATAGGGCTCTAGAATTATAATTTCTGTCCTCAACCATCTTCATCAATGCTTCATGAAAATGATCACTATAAAGAAAACGATGAATCTTCTCTTCATCAAGCTGATACTTATTTAAAAATTTCGAATCTAACAGACGATCCGCAATAGTTCTTCTCATTTCTTCGAATCTTGTCGACACTTAACCAGCCTTCCTTTCTTACAACACTATTTGCTATGAACATTTTACCATATAAAGCACATAATCAATGAATTCTACAGGTCATGACTGATAATTTTTCACAACTTTTCTACGAAATATGTGAATATTATACAATTTGTGCCGATAATTATATAAACAATACGAAATTGCATTGGTGGTGATCTTATGAGAGTAAACAAAACCTCAAAATCTGGTAAAGCTATAAACCATTTACGTCAAACAAAGAACCCCAAAAGTCGCCAAGGCTATGTTGAAAAACTTGAAAAATTGAACTCGACTCAACTACGAGCCGATGATAATGATTCGAGCAGGCTTATCTCTATTGACATTGTTTATGATAAACTGCAAAACATGAGAGAGGAATACAAACACTTTTACAGCGAAGAACAAAACTTTGAAGAAGCATGGAGCTTATTGCAAGATGATCCAGAGCATTTCATTGAGCATTTGATTGAAATTTTCGAGGCACACAACCATGTTGTTGAGGCTCTTAACGAGTTTGATAAAATTTTCGAAACCAATCACCTCGATGCCCTCATTGAGTTTATTAAACACTATGAGTCCGATTTTCATGTTTTGTCCATACTAATTCAACCAGATTCTAGTCTTCGAGTTAGGAATCGTAAGCTAAAAGAGCATTTTAATAAAAGACCTGAAGCTTTCACATTCCTTTCAAAACCTGGAGGATTCTTGCGAAAGCTTTTTGATTTTTATCACAAATTAAAAGCCATTAAACCTCCGACAACACAAGACGAAGATCAATTGGCCTGGTACCAAGGCTTATTCATGGATCAGAAGGCATAACTTAAAATTACGAAATTATAGGGAGCTGTCACCAGCTCCCTTATTTTATGTTTCTTTTAGAGTGTTCTTCATAGCTTAGACTGTATCCTCGTGGCTTGTTTCAAGATTCTCCAGCCACTCGCTAAATGCAGTACGGAGATAATAGTTGATTGTATTTTCGTCAAATGTACTGCCAGCATGAATTTTACCGACTTTCTTCATGATAGCTCTTTTGTCACCTGGAACCACATAACCTAGAATAGCTGTTTCAACCATATCATTTTCACTAACATAGTAACCAACTTTTACTTGAATAGCTCTTTCCTGTCTAGTAAACCTTACAAAGTTCTGCTGAATTTTAAATTCCATAACATTGTCGTTTTCATTTAGCATAATCTCGCTATTGGAAGCTTCAATTACATCTTCAAGTTCACTAACTAGTGAGTTAAAATATTTTCGGAGCATACCCTCCGCCTCATCTAGTTGATTGTTTTCTGCAACTTGCTTCTTCCACTGCTTAAGATCATCTGCATAATGCTCCTTCAGCTTTTTAACCAACTCATCACGATAATTATAGAAAAAATGTACTGACATTGTTCTTCCCCCTTTCGGTTATAGGTTTGTTGTTTTTTTTATACCCACAGCGATTGGCAGATAACGTCAGTTTATCAATTAAACCTCTATTCGCTTGTAAATGCATAAATAGTGCAGTTATAATAAAATGGAGTGCAATCAGGAGGTATTCATGATCATACATTTCGAAGATGAACATTTCATAATCGTGCAAAAACAACCAAAAGAACCTTGTCAAAGCGATGAAACAGGGGACATGGATCTTTGTACTGCTCTTGAGAATTTTATCAATAGAAGAGATAATAACAAAGGTAAGAGCAAATTAAATTTATATGTTGTACATAGACTGGACAGACCAGTTGGCGGAATTATTGCGTATGCTAAAAGTAAATTAGCGGCAGATCGACTAACCAAATTAGTAAAGGATCGCTCCTTTAAAAAAACGTATCTTTGTGTAACGTGTGGTGAACCTGTTGAAAAATCAGCTATTCTTGTGCATCATTTAAAGAAAAAAGCTGGACAAAATTTCAGCGTCTCCGTTCATAAAAATAACGAAGGCGCTAAAGAGGCCCGATTAAGTTACTTCACACTTGAAACAGTTCAGATAAAACGCGAAGTGTTCTCACTTCTAAAAGTTAATTTGGAAACAGGAAGACATCATCAAATCCGTGTTCAAATGTCTGAAGCCCACCTACCATTATGGGGGGATGCTAAATATCATCCAAATGCTAGACGAAAACGGAACTGGACACAAATTGCACTTTGGTCACACAAACTAGAGTTCATTCACCCCTTTACAATGAAACCAGTAACTATAGTTGATATGCCACCACAAGTTGATCCGTGGACATGTTTTGCTGATACGTTAAATGAACAATCTTGCAAAACTGTCTAATCATAGTTTAGGAATAATAAAGTAATTATCTCAGGAGGATACTATGAAACAAATTGATAAAGTGAAATTTGATAGTAAAGACAAACTTTATAAGTATATGAATATTAAAATGACTGGTCTAATTGGAGATGAAGACGATTGGTTGGCAAACTTATCAAACGCTTCAGCTCTACTAAATCTTCTAATTGACGAGATTAATTGGGTTGGTTTTTATCTCATGAAAAACGACAAACTCGTCCTTGGCCCATTTCAAGGCAAGCCAGCTTGCATTAATATAGAAGTTGGCAAAGGCGTTTGTGGAACAGCTGCTGAAAGCAAAGAAGTCCAGCTTGTTAAAAACGTTCATGATTTCCCTGGTCACATTGCATGTGACTGTGCATCAAACTCAGAAATTGTTCTTCCTATAGTCGTTAACGACAAAGTTGTAGCAGTTTTAGACATTGACAGTCCAAAACTTGAACGATTCGATGAAGAAGATCAAAAAGGCCTCGAACGTATTGTACAAACACTGATTAAATTTGTGGATTGGGCATCTATTTAATTAGACACAATAAAAGGCTTAAATATAAAAAAGCTATGAGATTGGTCTTCATCTGTCTCATAGCTTTTTTCTTTGCCGTTTATTTTTTTTGTAATATTTACGAGATTTGCTTGCCTGAAATACCCATTATTTTATCTAAAACCACATCAATTGGATAAGGTTTCGAGTAATAATACCCTTGTCCGAACTGGCATCCCATCCGCATCAGCACACGACTCTGTTCTGCACTTTCAATCCCTTCTACTATAGTTACAAGATTCAAGTCATTAGACAACTTTATCAAATGATTAACAATAGCCTGATCCTTATAGTCCGTTAATATGTGGTCAATATAAGACTTATCGATTTTTTTTAAAACATCAAAAGACAACTTACTCAAATAGTTTAAAGATGAATACTTCGTTCCAAAATCATCTAAAGCGATTTTAACACCCAGTCTCTTAATAGCATTAATTATTTCTGCGGATTTGTTGAGGTCCTCTACTATGGAATATTCAGTAATTTCAAGTTCAATATTACACGGGTCAATTCTGTACGCCTCGATTTGTTCTTCAATAAATTTAATGAAATTCTTCGCGTGAAATGATTGGACAGAAATATTAATCGAAATCTTTAACTTGCCAAGTGTGTCTGGATTGTCTCTTATTGCTTTAAAAGCATGTCGTAGTACCCATTTATCAACCATGATTATTTGGCCTGTTTTCTCAGCTAAGCTTATTACTTTGCCTATATTATTTTCGTTAAGTGGATTATTGGGCCACCGCAATAATGCCTCCAGAGACACAACCTGATCCGTTGACATGTCATAGATTGGTTGATAGTTTAATTCCAGCTCGTCGTTACTTATAGCGTGTTTAAGGGCCAATTCCATATCTGCTTCATAACGTATTGATTCCATAAAAGATTCAGAAAAGAATTGGTGTTGACCTTTCCCATTCCTTTTTGCGTGATTTAGAGCTATATCTAGATTCGAAGCAAGGTTTGATAGTGTCAACCCATTATGCGGATATCTCACAATTCCAACACTTGCAGATGAACTATACTCGATATCTTTTATGTTCCATTTATTCACAACAAGCCCCATAATAGAGCGGATCATTCTATCAACATCTTCAACGCTTGATCTTTCATCAACCAGTAAAAACTCGTCACCATTCCATCTATATATAGAACACTTTTCAAAGGCACGAACTAGAACATTCCCTAATTTTTCAAGTAGAATGTCTCCATATAGATGACCATATAAGTCATTTAGGTACTTAAAATTATCAAGCCCGATAAGATATAGGGTAAATTGATGTTTATTTTCTATTCGTTCACTAATTTCACTTTCAAATGCAACGCGGTTTTTAAGATTTGTCAAAGCATCAGTTGTGGCAACTTCTAGTAGTCTTCTTTCTTTTTGTCGTTCTCCAGTAATATTCGCGCCATAAGAAGCAATAACTTCTTCTTTTGTTACTGGATCAATTATGTATGACATATTCCAAATCATGTTCACTACATTTCCAGATTTTGTAACAACTTCTGTTTCAATATCCGACACTTTTCCATCTCGCATGATCTCACGTGCTAAATTAGTTAGATTCAAATCATCTTCATTGAGATTAAGTGTATTCACCCAGTTGGAGCCTAGTGGGCTTACATCAAATTCCAAAAGTTCATTAAAATATGCGTTGCAGTTAATGAGTTTGCCATTTGGCTTCCAAACCATGATCACCATATTGCTTGAATCAAAAATCTCATTTATGAAATCCTTCTGATGTTTTATATCCTTGGTTAAGGTGTTTAGGTCTACCAGCTTCTTTTCTAAGTCTTCTTCCATGGCAACCAGTTCTTCTGAAAAAGTCACCAACTCCTCGTTTTTTCTTGCTAGCAATTTTGTTGTTTCAAATGTTTTTGAATGGTCTACTTTTATCATGTAATAAAGTGCAATACTTGTTATTGCTATAAAAGACCACCCTTTATACATTTGAAACGTTTCATAAGTCTGTATGTCACTAACAAACCAAGAAAGTACTTTGTCAGAGAACAAAATCCATAAGAATCCAAATATCATATATCCCAATGTCGGTTTCCATGGTTTGTTTATCAAATCGATATCATCATATCTGATATCGAGGTTCAATATGCGAAAATTTTTGTCCATGTCACTGCCCACTCCAAACTTGTCAATATCGCTTATTCTAAAATTATATATATTTTCTCTCAATACAATTGAAACCAGAATAACACGCCTGACAGGCGTGTAATTCTGGTTCATTTCAAGTTAATCTAAAGACCTCAATCCATTTCATGACTGATTCATCAGTTTTCATGTACTAAACTCCGTTGTCCATTTATATTATACAAATTGGAACATGTATACAAAATATTATACGGGAAAAGCATAAATATTACAAAAAAATTATTTTTAATCAGAGCTACTTATTTTTACCATACACCAACTTCCAGAAAGTTAGACCACTTGCTGCTGCATCATCCAGTGGATGGTGCTTTCGTCCAGGACAGTTGCTAAAAGCCCTTCTATTCAAATGATTCTCATACCCATTCATTAACAACACTGTCGCCAAATCAATTAGTGGGAAAGGCGCTTTGAATTTTCTATTTCTATGGTCTTCCATAACACAATCTCGCAGGAACCGTGCTTCAACAGGTGCACAATTATCTGCTAAAAATACCAACTCGCGACTCTGTCTTTCTTCATCTGTTCGATACTTGATATAAAATTGCCAAAATGCCTCCCTAAGAGCATGGACACTTGGATACTTGGGCATTTCCTTTAAGTGTCTAACAATGTTCTCTTTTGTAAATTGATCCGTAACTTTATAGTTATTCACTATACCAGAGAACTCATTGATAATTCGACCCGTTTCAACATCAATAATTACAACACCAACAGCAAAACCTTCACCATATAATCCATCAGATTCTATATCAAATGAGAATATCAGTTTTTTTTGACTCAAGAGCCATACTTTCCTCCTATGTGAACTACTTAATAATCCTGACAATTTTACCGCCACCAAGTATCTGCTCACCATCGTATATAACTGCATGCTGCCCACACGCAGGTGCCCGTTCGGGCTTGTCAAACATAATCTCAACTTGACCATTTTCAAGCTGTTTTGTTCGTGCACTAAGCATTAATCCCCAATTGAACATTTTCAATTGAACCTTCTCAGGGATTTTATTTGAACGTGAATCAATCATATGAAACCCTTCAGTTATGATTCCCATTGCATATGTTTCTGAATCTGTACCTAGAACAATTACATTTCTCATAACATCTATATCAATGACAAACATAGGTTTTTCTAACTCAATACCCAGTCCGCGTTTTTGACCAATCGTATAATAGACAATTCCCTTATGTTGTCCAAGTACTTTACCCCTTGTATCAACAAATTTACCTTCTTTAATCGAACCTGGAAGAATCTTTTCTATGACAGCCCCATAATCACCCTCTGGAACAAAACAAATACCCATTGAGTCCTTTTTTTTGTGCTGTGAATATATTTCTTTCGGAAACTATTTTTCGTAGTTCATCTTTTGAGTAAAATGTCCCATTAGGAAAAATAATCTTTGATAGCTGTTCTTGAGTTAGGACATGCATAACATAGGCTTGGTCTTTACGATCTGCAAGCCCCTTATAAAGTTCATACTGCTTTGTTTGTTCATTAAAAACGACTCTAGCATAATGTCCAGTTGCCATATAATCTGCGCCAAGTTTCAGTGCTTCTTTTAGTAGTAGGCCATATTTCACACTACCATTGCATAGGACACATGGGTTAGGGGTTTGGCCTGAAAGATAAGACTTTGCAAATGGAAGCATGATCTTCTCTTTGAATACGTCTCGCATATCAATAATATGATGTTCTATACCAAGAATGTCAGCAACCCTCTTAGCATCTTGTAGAAAGGCTGGTGGCGCAAGGTCTCCATGCTCATTTGGTAGGTCAAACAAATACATAGTTATACCAAAACAATCATAGCCTTCATCCATTAATCGAATTGCAGCAGCAGTACTGTCAACACCACCACTTAATGCAACTGCTACAGTTCCTTTTTTTATATCTTGATTCATTGAAAACTCCTAATTACTACGTACTTCATAACACCGAAACCTATTATATATCAATTCAGTTTGATATCAAAGATCATACTGCCATCATACATCTATCATTTTTTTAACTCGTCATCAAACAATGTAATATCACATGTTGGCATTAAGTTCCAATCAAAAACATCTATCAATTCTTGAGACGTCACCGATTCACTTTTTTCAATCAAACCTGCTTTATATGCTAATAGCCCAATAATTTCTTCCGCTTTCCAGCCCGTCTCACGGAGGTACCCTAGATCAAGCGACTTATGCCTTTTAGATAATCGATCAGAGTTCTCCCCTCTTAATAGAGGAACATGCCCAAACTCAGGCATATCAAATCCAAACACTTCATGTAGATACATTTGCCTTGGTGACGAGTCTATCAAATCTGCACCGCGAACAATATTATTAACACCCATTAGAGCATCATCAATAACAACTGCCAATTGATAGGCATGAACACCATCGCCTCTTGCTAATACGAAGTCTCCACAATCATCTGCTAGGTTGTGCTTGTAAATTCCATAGTTGAGATCATTAAAATCATAATTCCTTTTTGGGACTTCGATACGCCACGAATGCCTTGTCGAATCTAGTTTTCCTTCAAGAACCTCACCCGATAGGTTTTTACATTTTCCATTATAAATGAAAACCCCGTCTTCCTTATGAGGCGCACTGGCCGCCCTTAACTCTTTCCTTGTGCAAAAACAAGGGTATACCAGTTTTCTATCTTTTAAATCATTCAGCGCTGACTCGTAAATTTCTCGTCTCTCATTCTGAATATAAGATCCGAATTCGCCACCCTTGTCTGGGCCTTCATCCCAGTCAAGTCCAAGCCAGTTCATGTCAGAAATAATCCTCTCACTAAAGTGAGCTTTAGATCTGTCAGGATCAAGGTCTTCTATTCTTAGAATCATTTTGCCATCGTTTTTTCCTTACAGACAGCCATGCGAATAATGCTGCCCAAACATTTCCCAGGTGCATATATCCCGTTGGACTAGGTGCAAACCGCCCAACAGGCTTCTCAAAATCTTCTCTACGTCTATATTTGTCTTTCCAATATGAAAAGTCATGTATCATACCTGATTCACCGCCTTTGTTCTACATTTTATAATAGAAAAACTCTGAAATCCAGCGTGATCATTGATATGACCACACTAAGTCTCAGAGTTGCTTAACATAATATTTAATTGATTTCTTTTCCTGTTACTTTTTTTTGTGTTCTCCACAACTGGAATCCAAATTTCAAAACGCATTCCTTCTGATGTTTCACAGTCAGACGGGTAAATTTCTAAATCTGCAGTGCCTGCATGTTCGTAGTTGGTTGCAGGGAACCATTCATGATATATTTGCTTCCAAGTTTTTTGAATAGCATCAGGCAGATGACCTTGGCCAGTGAATACCGCCCATGTACTTTCTGGAACTAAGGCTGTCTCAATTTTACCATCAAGCCCCTCTAGCTTTTCACCACGAATTGCGACAAAGTAATCAAACTCTTCATCACCTTTAACGTAGTTAACACATGCACCTAATACATCCCCATCTGTGGTTTGCTTGTATAGCGCGTCTACTTTACCTGATGCATGAAGGTCTTGCCAAAACTTAGGTATTGTTACAAAGTTTTGATTGTCTTTAGAAGACACTTTTTTTCTTGAATCCTGTAATTTTAAAAGCTTCCTTTTCGACGATCTTATAATTCATACGTTTTTTCTCCCTTCACAGTCAATTGAAATGCCAACGGAGGAATAGCTTGAAAGTTTTTATCACCTTTTCGAACTGTTGACGGAGACACTCCGTGTAGCTTTTTAAAGGCTTTAGAAAAGGCTTCTGGTGTTTCATAACCATACTTTAACGCAACATCAATCACTTTAGTATTGGGCTGCATTAGATCTGAAACAGCAACAGATAATCTACGAAGTCGTATGTACTCCCCCAGCCTTTTCCCCGAAACCATAAAGAAAATTCTTTGAAAGTGAAAACGTGAAGTATAAGCAACTTTCGCCACCTCTTCAGGTTCAATCTCTTTGTCCAAGTTTTCTTCAATATAGTCGAGTGCGTTGTTTAAACTTTCAATCCAATTCATTTTGCCATCCCCTTCTGTATATAAGGTATCAGCTTTTTAGGGTTTCATCCTGTCATAATTTGCTCTCTAATGACAGATTAGAGTTTATTAAAGTAAGGGTTAAGACCAAAGAACCCTTGAAGAAGCATGGCTGTACGAATTGACACTTCTTCATTTTCTAAAATCTCTTTAGCCTGATTACGGTCGATAATAAGGATATCTGCATGTTCGTTATCTTCCTGATTCATTTTTTGACGGTTCACCATCATATGCCCCATACACAATATTGACTCGTTCATTCACTATACCGACCGAAACATAACGCTCTTTTTCAATATAATGAGGCGTAAAGCCCATACCGGTTTCTTCCTTAAATTCTCGTATACTAGCAGATTCTATTGACTCTCCCGCTTCTATAAGTCCCGCAGGAAACATATAAACAAATTGACCTGCGCTCACCCTATACTCTCTTAGTACAACAACTTTCTTTTTACTTTCATCTGTTGCAAACATCATAGCACCATCTGTATATGACTCTGCATGAAAGATCTCTTTTTCAAGTCTGTCTTTATTCTGCCTCGAAACAAGCTCCCACTGCTTTTGTTTACCAGATTTCGTCCTATAGTCTATAACAAATGAGTTCAAATACGATAGCTGATCAACTTCTCTTACCATTTCCACCTTAAGTGGAGACTTCTTAGATTTCATAATTTTCACTCCAACCACTAATATATAAAATTAATCCTCATAATATTTAATATATGCTTTCCACTCCATAGTATCATCGTTATAATAAGATATCCACATTAAGAATTCTAATCAAAATCAAATAGGAATATAAGTAAAGTTTACATAAGAAACGGAAAGGATATATTATGTTTTTTGAAGAACATCTAGAAACACTATTTGACGAGGAATATGAAAAAAGTATATTACTCAACTAAACAAAAAACTTGAAAATGACCCTAAATACACCTTTAAACACCTTAAGGTCTTTCTTGAGTCTTTATACAATAACGAAGGCAATGATTGGTATGGGCGAGGAGAACTTTTCCAAGTAAAAATTAATGCACAAATCGCAGCAACTGAATGTCTTCGTGACGAATTCTCTCATATGGAAAGTTCTACGAAATAAGAATTTTGTAAAGATTCGCTTAGAAATCTATACACCTCCATCAATTGGGTAATTACATACCAGTTGATAGGAGGTGTTTTTTATGTTTGAATGGAAAGAGGACTATGCTTGTGGAATAGAGACAATTGATGAGCAACATAAAGTTCTGTTTAAAATGGGCTCTGAACTCTATGAGATTTATCAAAACTCAGATAAAGAAGTCTATCCACCACAATTCGGACAGCTTTTTAAAGGTCTTCAGGACTACACTGTATTTCATTTCACGTCTGAGCAAAAATTTATGCTTCTTCACAACTATCCGAATAGAGAAGAACATGAAAAAGAACACGAGGCGTTCCTTGAATACTTGAATAAAATTAGTATGGACTTAAATACCAAAGAATACTACCAAGTTGTCACTGATGTATTAAAATTCGTGTCTAAATGGATTTTCCACCATATCCAAGAACGAGACTTCGAATTGACTGAGTATGTTAAAAAAACACGAAAACGCAGTATAGCAAAATACTCTGACTCGATTTTATAAGATTTCTAAAATGAGTCAGAGTTTTCAATGTATCTGTTTTAATTCTGTATCAAAATTTATCTTGAACAATTTTGATCAAGACTTCATGAAATGCGTTAGGCTGCTCAACCATAATGAAGTGACCAGAATTTTTGATTTTATGACAAATCTGATCATTTAACTGATTAAGGATATCCAATTCTCCTGTTTTTTCACCATAAACATATGCTTTTCTAGCACTAATTTCATTAAAGATATTTAGGAGTTCACCGCTATCAGACCATTTTACCAAGCTAAATGCTGACCTATAAAAGCCTATCGCGCTTGCCGATTCTAACTGAGTTGACCACTCTCTCACGCCTTTATCTTTTGAGTTTCTTGAACTCTTTTTTAAGTACTCCAAATGCCGATTTTTAAAATACTCAAACTCCATACCCACCATTTTTCGGCTGATAAGACCACAATCACTTGCAATAAAATTCCCTTCAATACTAGTGAATGAAACGAGATCTAGTTTTGAACTTTCGATCATTTTTGATAAATGTATGCCTACAGCGCCCCCCATACTATGTGCAACCACATGGACTTTCTCATAGTTTAAAGATTGAATAAGCTCAAAACATGCGGTCGCTTGATCTTCCATGTCATATGAAAAATCGTCTGGAGCCTGAGACGAACCATACCCCATCAAATCCACTGCTAGTAAAGTATAATCTCTAACCTCATTTGCTTCCCATATGTATTTGAATGACGCCTTATTGCAGCCTATACCATGTATAAAAAACACCAGCTCGTCATTGCCGGCACAAAATTGATAACACATGTCGCCATGTGCTATCTCAATCGGTTTATATAACGTTTCAATACTCATTACGCGCTCCCTTTGTCCATAATTTCCTTCATTCACATAAGAATAAGATTCAACAAAATAGTCCGCCCCTTCACTATAATACTGAAAATCTTACATATGAAATTCTACATATTTCATAAAAAAATTAGAACCGTTTGACTCACTTGTTACACAAGTATATGATTATTGTATCAGATCCCCAAGTAAAATTTACTAATTTTACTTAACTGTCCTAAACCAATGAACATCGGAGGAAATATATGCGTATTTTTGATCAAGACAGTGGTTTCAGTAAGTATGGGGCAATCGTATTTGATTTGATACAATTGAACTTTTTAGTTTTAACAATTACAATTCTAACAGCAGGTCTAGGCTTTGGTGCCGCAGTTACAGCAATGATATTTTCCATAGATCGAACAATTTTCGAAGGCAATGGATATGCTCTCAGAAACTTCGTTAAAAGCCTTAAACTCAATTGGAAACAAGCATCAATTCTTTGGATATGCTCTATGGCGATTATGACTCTTAGCAGAATTGCCATTGATATTCTCAGTAAAATGGATGGGTTCATATCTTCTTTCTCGATAGTACATATGGCTATCATCCTAGAAGTGATATTTATTCTGATATACGCTATTCCAACAATGGCTCTTGTCGATGTGAAGTTAAAGGAACTCGTTCAGAACGCCTTTGCCTTAGCTCATAGACATTTACTAACAACTATCACTTGTGTTCTACTTATTGCACTCGGAATTTACTTAACATTTGAGCTTCATGGGATTTTCCTTCTTTTCCTTGCAAGCGGTGTCGGTGTTATGATAAACCAACTTGTTGTTAGGACCGTATTGATAAAATACTTTACTGACGAGCAAAAGCAGAGTTTGTTTGCCAATACGATATGTGTGCCAAAAGACTATAATGATCTATAAACTCTATTTTCCTTAAACTAGAAAAGGTGTGATTCCACTGGAATCACACCTTTTTATTGTTTTCTTATCTCGAAGCATTTCTATAGTGACGCTTTCATCTCTTCAAGTGTAAGCACCTCGCTACGAATCATTGAATAAAGGCGGTTACTTATAATCTGACCTTTATGCTGTGCAACATCACGCATGATACCTTCAAATTTGTATCCAGCCTTTTCAGCCACCCTTGCAGATCCAATATGACCTTCTATCATACATACTTGAAGTCTTGAGATCGGACGGTATTCAAACATAAAGGCTGAAAAAAGCTTAACAGCTTCGGTCATGTACCCCTTTCCATGATAACTAGGATCGAATAACTTATACCCCAGTTCATAACCATTCAGATAAGGACTTCCTGGGAAATATGAAACAAAACCTATGAGTTCATCCTCTTTGGTTGTAATCATAAGTCGTCCTGTTTTTTCAGAAAAATATCCGTGCTCGTTGTATAACTTTTCCGATTCAGATATTGTCAAAACCACTAAAGGATAATACGCCCCAGGAGAGGACGTGTTATTCGTCAGATTTACATATGTTGCAATTTCATCTTTTCTCATAAGCCTTAAGTTTATGTTCTTACCTTCTATCATGTTCAGTCCCCCCATTTCATTTCTAATTGTCTCAATTATAACATTTCAAAATATTTGACGGAACATTCATTTTTAACTAGAAAAAAAAGCAAACACCTCACGGCGTTTGCTCTAATACGTACTAGTAATTCAAATACGGCATTGGGTCTATAGGTTCACCATTTCTTCTAACTTCAAAATGAAGACAAGATCCTGTTGTCGAACCAGATGTTCCAACACGAGCGATCAGCTCATCTTTATTTACAGTTTGACCTACAACCACAAGGAGTTCACTTGCATGTCCATATAATGTGTTTATACCGTTGCCATGATCAAGAATAACTGTGTAGCCATAACCAGAAATGTACTTTGACGAAGTCACCACACCTGCGTCTGCCGCTCGAATTGCAGTTCCAATTGGTGCGCCAATGTCTATTCCCTCATGCATTCGTCCCCATCTTGTACCAAAACGAGATGTTACAACACCATTTGCTGGGTTGTTAAACTCACCTGAAGCAGCCACTTCCTTCCACTTCGTTCCCGTTAACATAATTGTACTTGTAGGTTCTTTTATAACAACTTCTGACAATACCTGTTCGTTTTCAAGAATTCCATTTATGTAAGTCGCTTTGACTTCCACTTTCTTGACACCATCTTCACCTTGCTCTTTAAGCTTGTAATCACCAACATACATAGAATCAATTTTTTCGTAGAAGGTGTTCGCAATTACTGGGTGCTCCTCAATAGAATTAACTGTTGCACGAACATTAATCCATGCCTGAGGAAGATTTAAATTGATCTCTTGGCCTATTTGCAGACGAGTCAAATCCTTATCTGAATTTGCTCCAGCAATCTCTTCTATTGATAGGTCGAATCGACTAGCAATGTCCCAAGTTGTGTCACCTTTTTTCAACCTTATATGTTAAAAGTTCTTCTTTGCCTGTTTCATATGCAGTCCAGACCGTGTCAAAGTTGGATATGTTTGATTTGTCCACTTCAGTTTGCTTAATTTCGATTTTTTCAATAAAAGCCACGTCTTGAAGTTTAACTCTTTCATTTACGTATTGATCTTTTATCTTTGTAAGGATTGCTTCTGCTTCAGCTTTAGATTTCATTGTGAAAAACGGTGTATTATCTATTGATATCATATAACCGTATGTTTTGAATTTCACACTTTGATTAAGAATTTCTATTATCTTTTCACTTTCTAGAATCTCATCTTCAGACACTAATCCAGTTTCATAAGTAATATTGGTCATTTTTTCTGCTTGATAGAATCCTGATTCGGAATACTCATTCAGCAGAGCTTCAATGTGTGCGTCTACCAGTGTTTTGTCGGCAACATGACCAACTTCAACACCATTCACCAGTAGTTTATAGGCTTCTACTGGCGTTGTTTCAATTGTGTATATAACAACCAGAACCAACGTAAAGGCTGAAATCCACCATTTATACTTTTTCAGTTGTTCCATATATTAACCTCATTTGTATACTCGATTTATGTACTCATGACAACTTATTCTATTTAATAAATGTGATGACTTTGTGACCAAATTATTTCATTTTAGCTCAACCGTTTACTATTGTATCATATTTCGGTACATATGAAAAACCACTCATGTGTTATGAGTGGTTTCGTTAATAACAAAATTAAACTGCATTTCATTCTACTAGCTATTATAAATGACTGCCCGCTTTAACAATTGTCTCCAAGTTGTTTATAAAAACATCCACCAAATTGGGATCAAAGTGTACTCCCTTTTGGCTATTTATATAAGCCAACGTTTCTTCTTGTGACACAGCTTCTTTATAAATACGTCTGTGTGTCATAGCATCAAAAACATCTATAATTGACAACATTCTAGCATTCAGTGGTATCTCTCTGCCTTTTTTGCCTGCTGGATATCCAGAACCATCAAATTTTTTTTCATGATGATTAAGTGCAATATCTGCAGCTATTTTCAACACTTCTAAGTCGGAGTTGTTGAGTATCTTGTAACCATGAGTCGTATGAGATTTAATAACTTCAAACTCATCCGTATCTAATCGCCCAGGTTTCTTTAGTATTTTATCTGGAATCGCAATTTTCCCTAAATCATGCATGGTGCTTGCTACTTTTACAACCTCACTTTCAGAATAAGAATAGTGATTACAAAGACAAAACTGATACATCATTTCCGATATGCGTTTAACATGGCTTCCTGTTTCTTCATGATGGCTGTCTACAATTTCACCCAAGGCAAATACAATTTCTTTTTGAGTGGTATTAACCATATTGTTCAAAATATAGTTATCAAGTGCAATGGAATAATTCGCTAAGAACAACTGGATCAGTTCCATATCGAATCCACCCTTATCGCCTTCGATGTAAATGTAATTACTCAAATGACTTTTACCACTACTTTGAATCATTACACCATTGTCTACTGGATGAATAATTGAATTAACATCTCTGTCCGTGTGCATCCATTTATTGATAAAGTTTAAGTCTGGTATGGCTTCGATTTCCTTTCCAACAAAATCTTCATATTTTCCAGTGGCTGCAACAATGGTATTCTTATTACTCTTCTCCATTGTAACAAAACCATTTGAAGCTTTCCCTGAATCCTCACGGATATAGAGCATATCAGCATGGTCTGTGTTGAAATTAGATAACTCCTCTAGAATACTCATGAGAAATTCTTTCAAAGTATTGTGTTCAAATAGTCTAGCGCTGGTTTGTATAATTTTTTCTAGTCCGTTCCTATGTCTTTCAAGCCGCTTCAAATCTCTAAAATTTCTGAGGGCTGAGTATAATGTTGTATTAAGCCTTTTCACTGTCAACTCAGTTTTAAGTCTATAATCATTAATATCAAAATCTCTTATGATTTTTTCTTCTGGCGCTTCACCAGGTTGGCCTGTACGCAAAACAATACGAGTTAGTCCATTTTTGAGTACATGACGCAAATGTTCAACGACTTCAAGCCCAGCATGACTTCTTTCCATGACAACATCAAGTAGAATTATGGCTGTATCGGGGTGATCGGCTAATACTTTCATAGTTTCATCACCTGAGTACGTGTCTATAAATTCGAGTGCTTTTCCTTCAAACTCAAAATCACGAAGGATCATCTTAGTAACCCTATGAATTTCATCGTCATCATCGGCAATAATCACTTTATAAGTATCTTTTTCTTCCATTTCTTCTTCTTCTGTATCATCTTGTAAGAAATCTAATTCAAGATCATCAATATCCCATTTTTTCATATTCTCACCTCTACTTTTATGTCCGCTCTAGATTAAGATTTCTTAGATTGGTTCAGCGGAATTCTGATGACGAATTTTGTTGTTTTTCCCAACTCGCTCTCACAAGTAATTTTTCCGTTCAGTTTACCCGTTACAATGTTATACACAATATTCAAACCAAGTCCACTTCCGCCTTTTTTCCGATTTGTCGTGAAAAACGGATCAAATATTCTTGCTACATTCTCTTTCGAAATACCCACACCATCGTCTTCGAATTCAAGTATTAAGTCATTCTGATTTAGACTAGCAATAATTTTAATATGACCTTTTTCTATGCCATCAAATCCATGAATTAATGAATTCATTATTAAGTTTGTGAGAATCTGAGAAAACGCACCAGGGTAACTCCTTATTTCAAGAGCTCTATCACAAATAATTTCAAACTCATGTTCGGTGTTTTTATATTCGTGTTTCAGGGCTAACATTACGTCTTGAATATAGTCTGCCACCATGAAATCTGAAATGGTCTCGATGCTTTGATTAACCGATATTTCTTTGAAACTCCGAATGAGCTCTGAAGCACGAAGTAAGTTTGTATTTATTATTTCGCTGCTTTCTTCCATGTTATTAATATAATCTACTAATGTTTGCTTCGACATTTTTCCTTCTTTGAGTTTGTCGAAAGTACTATTATTGATTTTCTCCATATACGAACCAGCTGTTACAGCAACTCCAAGTGGAGTATTAATTTCATGCGCAATACCCGCAACAAGACTACCTAAAGATGCTAGACGCTCTCTATCTATTAGTTCCTGCATTGTTGTTTCAAGTTCGGAAGTCCTCTGCTTCACCAAAGATTCCAGTTCTTCTTTTTCCGCCTGTAATAAACGTTCAATTTCCTCCTGAGCTAAAATCAACTCAGTAATATCTGTATTTGTTCCTAAAACAGAAACAACTTCACCTTCATTATTCAATTGAGGAATAAGCTTTACACTCAGTACCTTTCTAACATCATGTTTGTCGTGGAAGCTAAACTGGAACTGGCATTTCTCTCCGTTCTCAACAACTTCATCAAATTTTTTCTTCCATAACTTTAGTGACTCATCGCCCGTGAATATCACGGTAAATTGTTTTCCTATGAGTGATCCAGACTCGACTTCAAGCGCTTTATCAAAGCTGTTGTTCATCGAAATAAATATACCGTCTCTAGACACGCTGTAAATCATATCGTCAACGTTTTCTATAAGGGAACGATACTTTTCTTCACTCATTTTTATTTTGTTAAAAGAGTCTTTAAGATTTTTAGACATATTATTAAAAGCTAGAACCAGTTCTCTTGTTTCATATAACTGAAGACCTTCTATATCGAGTCTAGATTCAAAATCCCCTTCTGAAAGTTTTAAAGCAGCTTCAGAACTTAGGAGTATTGGTTTTGTAATTCTCGATAATAAGTACATTGCAATTAACATGCTAAGAAATAACATAATTGAAGTGATTCTAAGTGTAGTACTCTGGCGTTCCTCAACTGCACCCATCAGGTCCGTTTCAGGAATAACCACAACAATGTTCCAATTGAGTCCTACAGGGTCATGTAGTGGAGAATACATTGAATAATGTCTTTCGTTACCAATCATTATTTGCTCGACTTGACCATAAGCCACTCCTGAAGAAATGATATGATCAGCACTTAGTTTAACCATATCGTTTTCAGCTTCAGTGGCTGTGAGCATATCTGCAGAAGGTGGATCTCCCTCAGTAACTTTAACAAAATCCTCTTCCAATGAATGGGCTAATATATTCCACTTATCATCTACAATGTATATGACTCCATTCCCCTTCATTTTTTCAGACACTAAAAACTCATTTATCATGTTAAGCTTTACATCAGCGCCTGCCACTCCCCGAATCTCGTTTTCATCGTCAAAAATCGGTAACAATGACGAAATAGTTAACTCCATTTTTTCGTCATAGTTCACATATACTTCAGACCATTGAATCACTTGATTCTCTTTAACGGGCATATACCACTGACGCGTTCGCGGGTCATATTCCTTGAAATTAGCAAGAACATCCGAATTCATTCCATCTGATGCATATATGTTTAGATCAAAATCAGTTCTTCGATCCTTTAACATTAGACTATAGGTATTATCATCATTTGCCCTATATCCTATATAGTTTCCATTTTCGTCACCATTTCCAATAACACTAATCTGAGGTAAATTAACTCTGGTTTCTGTTATAAAGTCCAACGTATATTTTTCAAGTTCAGTCAAATCATCATAACCGTAAAGTTTTGCACGAGAAATGTAATCCTCATAAAAAAACCAAAGCCCTTTGCGGTTCTATAAGTAAAGCATGTAACCTCTGTTCAGTGTTCTGATATAGCGCTTCAAGAACTTTTGAACCTTGCTCTTTAGCTAGGAAATCATAGTCACGTGAGTTGAAGACTACAAACATTGTCAATATTGCCAACATTATGACCACAATCGGTAAAATCACTGCTGTTCTCAATGATACATTCTTTAACTTCATATTTCCCACTCCCGCTATACGATCTTATTTGGTACTGGTCCACCCACTATACCATCTCTATATTCCATTATACTGGTAAAATTATTGAATATTCAACGTATTGTTTATAATACTAAACACTCTTTTCATTTAAATTATATATACCCAAAACTTGACCTAAACTCAGATTTTCTAATATTATGCTTCTACATTTTTAGGGAGTGTCACAACAAATTTCGTACCTTTGTCCACCTTACTTTCTACAGTTATAGAACCCTTCAAGCTTTGTTTAATAGAGTTATATGTAATGTTGAGTCCTAAACCTGTTCCCCCTGTACCACGGGTTGTTGTGAAGAACGGTTCAAAAACATGTTTTAAGTTGTCTTCAGTAATTCCCATCCCGTAATCTCTAACAGTAATATTTACAAACTCATTCATTTCTTCAACAATAATATCGACTGTTCCGCCACTTGCATTATATCCATGAAGGGCTGCATTCATGATAAGGTTCACCATTACTTGGTAGATTGCCCCTGGAATTGTGTTGACTTCTAATGAATCCACAGACTCCAAATTCATAGTTATATTTGACTTTTTTAGGTTTGGTTCAAGTCCTCTAACGATGTTTTCTATATAGTCTATTAAGTCTATTACCCTAGGCTCGTGATTCATTTGGTCTGAAGATATCAGCTTAAAACTTCCAATCAGTTCAGTCGTTCGAGTAACATTATCAAAAATCAACACTTCACTTTCAAGCATGGATTCTGTGTATTTCACCAAATCATCTTTTCTAAGCGAATTATTACTAAACTTCTCAGATAACTTGCTTGTAGCTTCTTGCATATACGTTATAACCGTTAAAATGATCCCAAGTGGTGTGTTAATTTCATGTGCAAGGCCAGTGACCAAATTACTCAATGAAGCTAGCTTCTCTGATTCTATTAATTGCTCACGTGTATCATTAAGATTCATTAGGGTATTTTCTAATTTTTCATTCGTTTGACTCAGTTCAAGCGTTCTTTCATCTACTCTCTTTTCAAGATCTTTATTCATACTTTCGATTTCTCTATTTTGTGAGATAATCTTGGTTTCACGTTTTTGGATTTTATCTGCCATTTGAGTAAAATTGCTAGCAATTTCATTAAACTCGATAAACCGACTAGGTTCAACAGCCTCTTCGTAATCGCCGTCTGCAATATTCCTAGTCCGATTCACAAACACAGCAAGATTAACAATGATCATATTATTCAGCCTACTGCCAAGAATAATGACTATAAGTGTTGATAATACAATGATCACTGATAGAATAATAGAAAACTGTACAACTTTGTCTCTTTGCTTAGAAACATGTTCATATAGAACAATATTCCATCCTTTATAATTTGATTCTACGTTTGTACCATAATACTGTTCATTGCTTATTCTAACCTCATCATAGTCCAGCTTTACTCGATTAACATATGGATCTGTAATTCTTTGTTCTACGTTTTCATAAATTGAATGAAGAATATATACACCAGTATCATCTGTAATACCAATAATAATTCCTTCATCCTCCAAAATTGAACTGAGTACATTTTCTAATCGTTCAAGTTGAATAGTACCAACGAGGATAGCATCATCCATAGGAAGGGCAAAATCAATTGAAACTTGCCCAAATCTTCTATCTACATACGTATGAGACCAATGTTTTTTCTCACCACTACGTATTGCTTTGAAATACTCTGCACTTGAAAAATCAAATCCAACATTGCCAGAGTTTCTCGGATAATTGAAAACGGATAACCCTTCGCTATTAACAATATGATAGTGATTGAATTTATTTTGATTTTGGTGATATAAATCAAAAACAGTGCTCAACTCGTCAGCACTAGCAATATTACTTATTTGCTGATCATTCAATAACAAGTCTCTGAGCATTCTTAGATTGCTTTCAGGTTCTTCAAAAAAAACGCTCAACACTGACCTTCAAATTTTCTACAATCTGAAGGTTATTACTTTTGGAAAGCTCACTTAAAAACGATGTAGAATAGTACATCGCAAAAGAGCTAATAAGTACCAATGGCAAAATTATTGATGTAGCAAAAAATAAGTTGAGTGTTCTTCCAAGACTGACGTGTCTCATACTATCACCATCTACTCCAGTGTGATTAACTCACCATCTATCACCACTGCTAAGAACAGTTGGCGTTTAACATCTCCATATTCATCAAGCTTTAATGGTGAAACCAAACCTTCCATTTCCCCAATTGACAATAGGGTTTTCTTAATTTCGTTATACTCTAAATTGTCACTTTTAACGAGTGATTCAAACAAAAGTGTAGAAGCTTCATATGAATAAACAGCAGCAAATTCAGGTTCTTTCTTATATTTTTCATAATACGCATCTCTAAACATTAAATAGTTGGAGCCATCGAGGTTTCCCATGAAAGAAACAAAAGCTGCACCTTCCACAGCACGTCCCCCCCCTTCATCAAGTTCATTTACTGCCATCCCCAGTTAGATGAGTATATACGTACATCAATATCATCCTTAAAGAAGACTTGACTCATAAACATAACATCATTAGGATTCATTACATACATAACACTGTCAAAACCCCCAGCCTTGTAAGCATCAATTATAAACTCGGATTCATCAACCAATCCATTAACGACTGGATACTCTTCAGTTTGACCCTTAAACGATTCAATAAAGCCCTCGTTTACACCATCTGCAAACTTTTTATTATCGTTATCATATATTAATAGTGTCCTGTTACTCTTATCAGTTGCATAGTCTCCCAAGGCAATTCCCTGGTCATAATTAGACGGAATAGTTCTAAAAAAAATTATCATCTTTTCCAGACACTTCATAGGTAGAAAGCGTTGGACTCATAACGATAATTTCTTTATCTTGAACAGTTTCAAACAAAGGTTTTGCTTTTGATGATAACTCATGTCCAAAAACAATCCCAATTTCGTTATTTAAAAAAAACTCTTCATTTATAGATTTGATAAGTTCACTGTCATTTTTATCATCCTTTATGATCAAAACAATTGGACGTCCATTAACGCCACCTTGGTCGTTAATTTCTTCAACTTTTAACAATATACCATCTCGCATAGCAATACCTATACTTGAGTTAGGGCCCGATAATGTTCCTACAAATCCAATCTGAATAGGCTCTTTATTGCCACATGCCACTAATACAATCAAGAGAATTAAAATCAGTATAAAAAACATTCTAGAACGCATTGATATCCCTCCTTAGACCTGTACTTCATTTGTACCCTTAAGTCTCTATTTATAGCAGATTAAAATAGTCCAGTTCATTCTAACAATATAATTCGAACAAAAACGAATAAGACCGATATCTAAGATATCGGTCCAAAAAATTTTATTCAATTAATCGCTGAAATCGGGTTGCTACGTATATTGCTACAAATGAGTGTATATGCTAGTTTAACTACTATAATATCTAAAAAAGTTTAATAGCGTAATGCGAACTGGTTAGAGAGTAAACATTTTTATATACCCAACCTCAACAATTTGTAACATCATTATATGCGAAAAATGTCGAAAATACAAGAATTGATTAATTTTTATCATATGTTAGTACTAACTACCTATACACACCCCGATTTAATTTAAAGAATCTTGCTAAAGAAAGATCTTGTTCTTTCCTCTTTTGGATTGTCAATAACCTGACTCGGTGTTCCTTCTTCACAAATAACACCACTATCCATAAAAACAACTCGATCTCCTACTTCTCTAGCAAAACCAACCTCATGTGTTACAACGATCATTGTCATACCATCGCTTGCTAGTTTTTTCATAACTTCAAGAACTTCACCAACAAGCTCTGGATCAAGCGCTGAAGTCGGTTCATCAAACAACATAATTTTTTGGTTTCATCGCTAACGCTCTTGCGATAGCAACTCTTTGTTGCTGGCCACCCGAAAGCCTAGATGGATACTCATTGGCCTTATCTGCTAATCCTACAGTTTCTAATAGCTTAGCGGCTTCACTTTTTGCGTCTTTCTCACTAATATTTTTTACGAGCATTGGAGCTTTCATAACATTTTCTATTGCCGTTAAGTGCGGAAATAAATTAAACCTTTGAAAAACCATTCCAAGCTCCATACAAAGCTCTTGTGCATGTTCAGGACGAATATTGATTAAATCCTTATCATCCATTCTTTTGTCTGCGAGTTCACCATCAATGTAAACCTCACCAGATGTTATTCTTTCCAAATGGTTCAAACATCTTAATAGTGTCGATTTTCCTGAACCACTGGCTCCTAATACACATACAACTTCATTTTCCGAAACTGAAAAATCAATGCCTTTTAATACTTCAAGATCTCCAAAGTATTTATGAACATCAACAACCTTAATCATTTCCTTTTTACTGCTTTTACTATTCATAAACACCCACCTTCTTTTCTAGCTTCTCAAACCCAAATTGAATAATGGATGTCAGAATTAGATAAATAACAGCTGCATATAAGTAATAAATCCACTTTCCAGAGGAACTACTCATTGTCTTGGTTGTTCTTAACAAGTCGGAAATAGCAACTGTGGATGCAAGTGAAGTGTCTTTAATAAGCATAATAAACTCATTTCCGACTGATGGTAAAAGACGCTTAAATGACTGTGGAATAATGATTTGAAACATAGCTTGATTGTAACTCATCCCAAGTGCTTTAGCGGCTTCCATTTGGCCTTTGTCGATTGACTCTATACCCGCTCTAAAAAACTCAGCAAGATAAGCTGTTGAATTTAAGGAAAAAGCTATAAAACACGCCATTAGCGGATTAATAGGAAATGGTCTTCCAAACACATCTTTCATAATGAGCGGCATAGCATAAAAAATCATAAATAGTTGCAGTAAGAGCGGTGTGCCCCTAAAGAACCAGACATAGATCCATGTAATTTTATTGACCAATTTATTTTTGGATATTCTACCGATTGCTACCAGCATGCCAAAGACAATACCAAGAAGAACCGCAACTGTTGCAATAATTAGGGTATAGCCTGTCCCTTTAATGATTGCTTGAATTTGTACTGGATTTAGCATATACACAACCTTACTCGATTACTTTAATCTCGGCATCTATTTCAGTGGCAAAATCGGCAGAGAACCATTTTTGTGAGATTTCCGACATTTTACCGTTTTCTTGTAATGAAGCAATAGCGTTATTTACATCGAGTGCCAATTCACTATTCTCTTTTGCTATACAAACACCAATTGGCTCATTTGATAAAAGCCCAGAAGTGATCTTAAACGACTCTGGATCATTTGAAATATAAAATCCACCCACGGAACTGTCTACCATAATGTAGTCAATCGAACCGCCTTTAAGTGCTGCAAATGCTTCCATTACTGAATCAAACTGTGAAAGAGACAAATCATACCCTTCTTCAATAAACTTCTTTGCTGCAATATCTGCAGTGGTTTCCAGTTGAACACCAACCTTCTTTCCTGCAAGAGCATCAATCGAGTCAGCTGCTTCGCTTTCTGCAGCAGTAACTATTACAATACCATTTGCAAGGTATGGCTTAGTCATTTCAAATGCATCCATACGATCTGGTGTAATGCTGACACAGGAAATAATCATATCGTATTGTCCTGTGTTGACACCATTGAAAATACCATCCCATGCAGTTGGTACAAACTCTATTTGCGCACCCATTTCTGAAGCTAATGCATTAGCAAAGTCGATATCAAATCCAATTAAGTCATTCGTCGCTTCATCGTGATACTCGAATGGTGGGTAAGCATCGTCTAGCCCGACTTTAATGACCTTCACCTCTTCTGTATCTGCAGACGTACTTTCTTCTGCTGGTGCTGAACATCCAACTAATGCTGCAACAGCTAACATAATTACTAGTAGTACCGAGAACCATTTTTTCATTTTGAACCCCTCCGTTTTTTTTATAAATGTTTATGCATTTTTATTCATAATTTTCATTAACTATACTATACGTTTTTTCATAACACAATAGTTTTCTTCAATTTTTCTAAAGTTTTTTGTTCATTTGAGTGGTATTTGTACAGAAAAACGATTTCCAGATACGAATCAGGAAATAAGCTGTTCCCATTCAAACTTTGTATATTTATTCTCACCCTGAATGTTTAAGTGATATAAAAAGAACGTGTCTTCATAGACAGAAGACACGTTCTTTTACAATTTCATAAACATTATTCACTTGTTCCATTTAATTGCCTTAGGTTCTCATAGGTATTAACATTCATAAACATATTCTGATTAAAACCTTGTTTCACCCATTTTTTCTCATCCACTTCTTTCACTTGAAGTTCTTCAAGTAACCGAATTATTTTAAGGTGACCTTTTTCTAATGCAGTACTAAATACACTTTCTATCGATTTAGAATAAACAGCACAAAGCGGTTGTAACATACCTTCACTAACAGGTACAACAGCGTCATAGTCAGTCTGTTCACCTAAAAGGTACTCAAAAAAAATTTCATCTATTAAAGGGGTGTCAACTGATATTACGACAACATTCTTATGTACTGCATTATAAATACCAGTGTAGATACCGCCCACAGGACCTTTACCGCCTTCATGATCTACTATAACCCTCACATTGTTATACCCAGACGTATACAACCACGCCCTATGAGATTCATAATTATTCTTGGAGGCTGTTATAATCACATCACTAAATTTTTTTACAGCCTTAAGCGCATGCTCGATTAACGGTTTCCCACTATACATAGCATACGACTTGTCTTGTCCATTCATTCTCTTACTAGCGCCACCAGCCAAGATCACAGCGGTTGCTTCTATCATAATAGAACCTTTCGTCTTTCTCACTTCAACTCAAAATTACTTCTACTACAACTATTAATTAAGTGGGTCAAATCCATACTTCTCAAAAATCACACTTCCATCTTGACCCAATATATAATCGTATACCTTCTTTGAGATTGGAGATGCACCCTTCAATAATCCAATATAATACGTACCAGTAACATTGTACTCACTTGGTATTTCAAGGACACTAACTTTGTCTCGAACCGATTGGGTAACATCAGTCTTATAAACTATTCCAGCGTCAGCCTCTCCCATAGCAACCTTCATGAGTACTTGGCGCACATTGGTTTCCTCAGAGACAAGATTTGATAGTACTTCTTCAACATATTTTTCACTAGACACTTTTGAATATTTCTTTAAAACCTTCCGGGCATAGTCACCTGCTGGCACATTTTCCTGTGCTAACACAAGTTTGAATTCTTCGGTTAAGTCATTCAACGATTCAACTTTAACCTTACTATCTAAAGTGAGAACTATAACCATTTCATTTGTCAGAAATGCTTCTCCAGACTCGAACACATTCTGGTGACTTAGAGCCTCAAAATGCTCTTCATTCGCTGAGAGGAATATATCTGTTTGGGCTCCGTTTTCTATTTGACTTCGCAAGGTTTTAGAACCAGCTAAGTTGAGTTTTATATCGACTCTTTCATGACTCTGTTCATAGGAGTGCTTTATATCTCCTACTGCATTTGTCAAAGACGATGCTGCGAATATTGTAACAACGTCATCATTATCATCTATATTGTTTTTCGTACATCCAGATACTCCTATAAGCAAGACTACCAATATCAGAGTAACAGCGAGTTTAGGATACAACATGTATCTCATCTCCTTGTTGAAGTCTCCCCTCTGAAAGAACCTTTGCAAAAATACCTTCCCTTGGCATGATACAGTCACCCACTTTATGATAAATTGCACAGTGGTGGTGACACTCTTTACCAATCTGAGTGACTTCTAAAACTACATTCCCAGATTTTAGTTTTGTACCTATTTCAAGTCCAGATAAATTAATACCTGAAACTATTATGTTCTCACCAAAAGCACCGTTCAGTAAGTCTACACCTTTTGCTTTAAAGTCTTCAATTTTCTCATAGGACAATAAGCTAACCTGCCTATGCCAGTCGCCAGCATGGGCGTCTCCCCTAATACCATGATTTAAAACTAGATCTATATACTGCTGTTGAGTCTTTTGTATACCTTTAATGTCACTGGTACAAACAGCTATGATTTTAGCCATATTATCCTCCTATTTGATTCATACTTCTATCATCTTTTTCATTAGTGACTTCTCCAAAGTTGTGTGCAGTCGGCTTACATTCAACAGCTATTCGTAATGCTTTAGTAAGCTCTTTGTCACTCATACCTGCCCTAAGCTTTTCTCTTAAATCAATTCCATGACCTGAATGCAGGCATAACTTTAAAAAACCTTCCGACGTAAGTCTAATACGATTACACGTTTCACAAAACTGGTGACTCATTGGACTAATAAAGCCTAAATCTCCATGTGCACCTTGTAACTCAAAATATCTAGCAGGCCCTTGTCCAGCTTTGTACTTAATTTCCTTCAACTCATAACCAGATGTACGAATTTTTACTATAAGGTCTTCATTACTTATCCCTATAAATTCGGTGCCTCTTCCAATGGGCATAAGCTCAATAAATCGAACATCAACTGGGTACTTTTTTATAAGATCAACAAAGTCTAAAACTTCATCATCATTAATACCTTTCATAAGAACAACATTAATACGAACCTTTAAGTTTCTTTCAATGGCATGTTTCATTCCACGAAGTACTTCGTTCAGATCAGCATATCTTGTAATAGCCTTAAACTTGTCTGCTTTCAAGCTGTCTAGGCTAAGATTCACCCTATTCAGGCCAGAGTCAGCAAGTTCCTCAACCATTTTCTCTAAAAGAACTCCATTCGTTGTAATAGAGACTTCTTCAATGCCCTCAATAGTTTTTAAAGACTTAACAAGTCCAGTTATCCCCTTTCGAATAAGGGGTTCGCCACCTGTTAATCGAACCTTTTTGACACCTAACGATGCAGACGCCTTAGCAATGCGCAGAATCTCCTCATATCTTAGTATTTCATTATGTGAAGTGTGTTCAACACCTTCTTCTGGCATGCAATAAATACATCTGAGATTACACCGATCTGTTAAGGATATTCTTAGATAATCTATAATACGCCCTTCATTATCTTTCACGAGTATGCTCCTTAATCTGATTAACAACCAATTGTAAAACTTTTTCTTGGTCATTCAACCCAAATACTGATATGTCCTTGTTCTCAAGATTTAGCTCAACATCTGTAACAACCCCCAGTAGGTGTTTGTATCACAGACAAGACTTTCTGATATTTCTTTTCTCAATACTTCTATTTTTTTTATATTTTGAGTTTTTGTACCCCTCAAACAATATGACGTCCATATCAAACAGCTCTTTAATTAAGTCATCTAGAGCAATATTTTCAGATTTTCTTACTGATACAACTGCGTATTTTTTTCTTTGATGCTAATATGACACGATTGGCACCTGCAACCCTATGTCGGTAGGAGTCTTTTCCCTGTTCATCAATTTCAAAGTCACCGCTATGATGTTTTATTGTCCCAACCCTATACCCATCATTACGAAGCTTGTTGATTAGAAACTCCAGTAGTGTTGTTTTTCCAGAGTTCGATAGACCAGATACACCCAGTATAAAAGGTTTTTTTCTTATGCCCTGATCCGATTACCGTTTCCACCTCTTTTGACTTAGGATTGTATAACACGTCAACTTTTTCTCCATGCTGTAAAATTTGTCCATTTAGCATAACCGCCAAATCATCTGCTAAATGAAAGGCTTCGTCAAGATCATGTGTAACAAATATCATGGGGATTCCAAGTTCGTGTTTCACTTTAATGACAAGTTCGCGCATTTCTCCTCTGTTCATATGATCAAGAGCGCTAAAAGGTTCGTCCCAAAGCATTAGCTTAGGCTCCATCATAAGGGCACGCCCAATAGCGACCCGCTGTTTTTGTCCACCCGATAGAACATGTGGATAGTCATTCTCATGACCTTCAAGTTCAAAAAGTTTAAGAAGTTCCTTATATTTGTCGTCGTAACTTCCCCGATTTTTTTTAGATATACTATAGAGAATATTCTCTTTAACCGACAAGTGTGGAAACAGGTGTCCACTTTGCTGTATATAACCAATGTGTCGATGTGAGATTGGTATATCTAAATTCCGCACACTATCATACATTTTCAAACCATTACTCGAAATCACCCTTTATCGGGAGAATAAATACCTGTAATTAGGTTCAGAAGCGTGGTTTTACCACAACCAGAAGGTCCTAGTATAACAAGTAATCTATTACTTGCAACTTCAAGATCGCAAGATACCTTAAGTGGTCCAATGCTCTTTTCTAAACTGCACTTAAACATGATTTCGACCACCTTTAGATATAAAATGAACAGCAATTAAAAGTACCATGGAAACCACAACCATGACTTGTGCAATTCCAAGTGCGGCAGCAGTATCTGTTTCCATAGCAGAATATATTGCTAGGGGGAGTGTCTGTGTAACACCTTGCAGATTTCCAGCAAACATGATTGTCGCACCAAATTCTGCTAGTCCTCTAGCCCATGCCATTATTGCCCCAGTCATAATACTCCCAGCTGCCAGTGGGAGTGTCACTCTAGCAAAAGCCTGCGCTCTCGAGTCTCCAAGTGTCATGGCTGTTAACTCTAGTCTTTCATCAACACTTCTAAACCCCTCAGAAACCGTCTTTATGTAAATCGGTAGTCCTACAAACAGCTGCGCCATAACAACAGCTATTAGCGTAAATGGAATCTGTATACCGAACGGTTCTAAAACTATGCCCATCCACCCTCGTCTTCCAAACGTCATGAGCAGGAGTAGACCTGCTACAGCAGGGGGAAGTACAAGAGGCAAATCGAGTAAAACATTAAAGAAACTCTTCCCTTTAAATACAACCCTAGCATAAGCATATGCCGCAGGCGTTCCGATTAATATGGTAATGAGCATCATAATGAGCGTTGATTTAAGACTTACGCTCACAGCACTTAAAAGCACAGTATTTCCTATGAGCTGATTTCCAGACGTGTCTGTAAGAACCAAACTAAGAAGTGGCATTGCTATAAATGTAATACATGCTATATAAAAAACCAGTGTTGTGCGCTTAACGTTCATGAATGAAATCGCCACTCTTTCCACCAGTTTTTTTTGCTAAATGTATATCTCCAATAACCATTCTCTTGTCTGTAGCCTTGCACATATCGTATATAGTTAAGGCCGCTGTTGAAGCAGCTGTCAATGCTTCCATTTCAACACCTGTCTTACCTGTCGTTTTCACTAGTGCTATAATTTGAACTTGGTTTTTTATCAGTTCAAAATCTATTGTACATTTTGACAACATCAAAGGATGACACATGGGGATTAAATCCCAAGTTTTCTTAGCTGCCATTATACCAGCTACGCGTGCAACGCCAAGTACATCCCCCCTTACCTATTTCACCTTGTTTAATTGCATTAAATGTGCTTTCTGACATAGTTATAGACGCCTTTGCAATAGCGGTTCTAACTGTATTTTTCTTGTCTGAAACATCTACCATTACAGCATTTCCAGCGTCATCAAAGTGTGTAAATTGACCAGACATCTATGACCTCCTATAAATTATGACATTAACTCTGTCGCCGTCTTCAAGTCCATTGTTTCCAGCTTCTATGTCTATAAGACAATTGGCTCCTAATGTTGATTTTACTGTGCCAGAAGCAATTTTTTCATTACTTAAAATCACGTTTCTATGACTGTACTTTGCCTTTATAAATCTTCTAGTAGGACTTTTTTTTACTATAACCACCTACAACGACTGCCGTTCTTCTTTCAAACTCCAGTTCTTGACAGTCTAACAGGGTCGACAGCATGTCTGCGAACAATAATTCAAAGGTTACAGCTGCAGCCGTTGGATTACCAGACAAACTAAGAAGCAGTTTCCCTTTGTAAAGACTTGCCAAAACTGGTGTTCCCGGCTTCAAATTAACTTTCCAAAAAAGTACTTCTGCATTAAGCAGATCAACGACTTCGTGCATAATATCTTTTATTCCGACTGACACCGCACCAGTTGTAACTAGAACATCAATTTCGTCAATGTTTTGTTTTATTTCATTAACTGTCAAAGGGGTGTTATCTCCATGATCTTGTAGAATGATTGGTTCACACCCTAATTCTTGAAGACGAGCTACCAACATAAAAAGATTGCTATTGTATATTTTCCCTGGTTTAAGTGTTTCTCCAGGAGACATTAGCTCATCACCTGTTGAAAGCACTCCGACCCTTAGCCTTTTTTTTAACTTGAATCGTACCTCTTCCTGTACTTGATATTATACCAATATGTTCAGGAGAAAGTATTGAGCCTTTTTCTACAAGAAGTTGACCAGATGTATAGTCCTCTCCAATGTAACAATAATTTTGATATGACTTTAATGGCTTTCTAACTTCTACAATAGTCTCTCCATAATCTGTATCCTCTTGACGAATAACCGCATCACAATCCGCAGGGATTGGTGCACCCGTCATTATTCTAACAGCTTGACCCGCGCTGACTTTGATCCTTCCTGCATCGCCAGCAAAAACCTTACCAATAACATTTAGACACACTGGTGACGACTCACTTGCCCCTGTTGTGTCTTTTGAATGTAATGCGTATCCATCCAGAGGAGACCTTGGAAACGGTGGTTGATCTATTTCGGAGTATATATTCTCAGAAAGGATACGCCCTGCTGCGTCTAGAAGATGGACACCCTCACATTTACAATCAGTTTTGATCTTTTTCATTATTTCTTTTTTAGCGTCTTCAAGAGAAAGCATTGTACGATATGATTTCTTGTGCATCAATAAGTCAAACCCTTCTATACAAATTTAGCCCCCTACAATAGCAGTAGGAGGCAAGTTTTCATAATGTTATCTCTATCATACCATTACAGCTCATACCATAAAGTATTTATAACATTGATTTAAGTTTTTTAAAGGTGTTCAAATTTCGTGTTGTTGCAATGACTTTGCCTTTCTTTTCAATGAAGTTATTGTTTAACTTAGACTTGCCATACCCTGAAGGGACAAAGAGGTAAAGTATATTCTCACTTAACTCAATTCGATCATCAGGAGTTTTGACGAACTCCATCGATTCTAACAGTGTACTGACAGGCTCTGACTTCATTATTGTTATATACAGATTCTTTCCATTTTCAGATTCGAATGGAAAGCCATCCAGAGTTTCAAAAAGTTCCTTTGAGGTCATAACAAGCACATGAATATCTAGGTCAAAATTAGATTTTACAAGTTTTTCTATATTTTCAGAAATTGCAGTAATAGAATCTCCCACTTCATTTATGGAGTCAAATATTATATTTCCAGTGTTTAAGTAATGTTTAACATTTGTGTACCCTGAATTTTCAAAAAAAACACTTACTAAGTCTTTCATACTTATTTTGTTTTTCCCACTGACATTTATACCTCTTAAAAATGCTATATACATAGGTTTCCTCCTAGCTCCAGTGATTTATACCCATTTTTAGGGCAAAATCAATCATTTTCGATAATCACATCCATAATTGGGTAAAAGAGTCATTAAATCGAATTGACTATATTAATTGAAGGAGACGAATATGAGCAGAACCCATCCATTAAGCAAAACAAGAAACATCGGCATCATGGCTCATATAGATGCAGGCAAAACAACAACTACAGAACGTATTCTTTACTACACTGGCCTTACCCATAAAATAGGAGAAGTCCATGAAGGGTCGACCGTCATGGATTGGATGGAGCAGGAGCAGGAACGGGGCATTACAATTACATCTGCTGCAACAACTTGCCATTGGCATGATAATCGTATCAATATAATAGATACGCCCGGTCATGTCGATTTTACAGTTGAAGTAGAACGATCCCTTAGGATTCTAGACGGTGCAGTGGTTCTACTTGATGCAAAGGGTGGCGTTGAACCACAAACTGAAGCTGTATGGAGACAAGCGAATCACTACCATGTTCCAAGGATCACTTTTGTTAATAAAATGGATATTGTAGGCGCTGATTTTGAAAGATCTGTGTCCATGATAAAAACCAGATTAAAAGCCACACCACTTCCAATTCAGATCCCTATGGGAGCAGAAAATGATTTTGAAGGCGTACTCTCCCTTATTGATATGAAAGCCATTTATAACACTGGAAAATCTGGAGAGACTATTGAAATAAAAGATATTCCTGAGGCTTGGAAAATCACAGCATTAGATGGTAAAAATCATTTAATAGAAACTTTGGTTGAGTTTGATGATGACCTCATGATGAAGTACCTAGAAGGTGAGGAAATAACAGAGCAAGAACTTATTTCTGTGATTCGAGATAAAACGCTTTCAAACGATATTGTCCCTGTTTTATGTGGTGCTGCCTACAAAAAACAAAGGGGTACAATCACTTCTTGACGCAATAATATCTTTTTTACCTTCACCCTTAGACGTTCCTCCAATTATAGGTCATAAACCTTCTGGTGATGAAACGGAACGTCACGCCGACGATAAAGAACCTTTCTCAGCACTGGTTTTTAAGATCATGACAGATCCCTACGTTGGAAAACTTTCATATTTTAGAGTTTACTCTGGCACACTGCATTCAGGTGGAAATGTTCTTAATGCTACGAAAGACAAAAAAGAACGCATCAGTCGAATTCTTCAAATGCACGCAGATAAACGACATGAAATTGATGCTGTCCACTCTGGTGATATTGTTGCTGTTATTGGCTTAAAACACACAACAACAGGTGACACCTTGAGCGCACAGAATGCTCCCATAATACTTGAGTCTATGGAATTTCCTATTCCTGTTATCTCTGTGGCTGTTGAACCTAAAACACCAGGAGACCAAGATAAACTTTTAAGTTCCCTTGAAAAAACTTGCTGAAGAAGATCCCACATTTAAAACTTTCACACACCCTGAAACAGGTCAAACTATTATTTCTGGTATGGGTGAACTCCACTTAGAAATAATACTTGATAGAATGATGAAAGAGCATCATGTGAAAGCCAACGTGGGTAAACCCCAAGTTTCTTATAAGGAAACACTATCTAAAGCTGTTGATATTGAGTACAAGGTTTCTAAAGAGAATATCGGAATAGATATGTTTGCCCATGTTAAAGTTAAGGTTAGTCCAAATAAACGTGGAGAAGGTCATACTTTTACAAACACTTTAAAACGTAATCTTATTCCAAAACAATTTGTTGATTCTGCCATGGACGGTTTCAAACAAGCTCTTGAGTCAGGTATTATTGGCGGATATGAAGTCGTTGATGTAAACGTAGAGTTTTATGGTGGGTCTTATAGTGACGAGGACTCAACTGAGGTAGCTTTTTTAACAGCAGCTTCCATGGCAGTTAAAGAAGCTCTTGACCAGGGGCAATCCATTTTACTTGAACCAATATTCAAAGTTGAGGTCACCGTTCCAGAAACATATGTTGGTGATATTGTCAGTGATATCAATGCTCGAAAAGGCGTCTTAGAAGGTATGGAACTCATATCTGATGGACAGCTTATAAGAGCCATGATTCCTTTATCGAGGCTTTTCGGATACGCTACTGACTTAAGATCTAAATCGCAAGGGCGAGCCCATTACTCTATGATCTTTAATCATTTCAAAAAAGTACAAGATTAATTAAAAAGTAGGTAAGTCAGACTATATGTTCTAACTTACCTACTTTAAACTTAGTCCTATTTGCTACTTTTAATTCGTAAGCGCATCGAATATTAGCGGATATAGCAAGTTGTACATTCTCTCATGCTGAGAAGATAAAACATCGTCTTTTGAAAAGATTATATCTGCTATAAGTAGTCCATTTATAACTCTGCTGAAAAAAAGATTTTGCTTTCTATTCTCATCAGTTAGCTCCCAGCCAACACGTTTAGAGATCATCTTTAGTGTTTCATTTTCAAACCTATAAAACACTTCTTCCAAACTTGGATCATTAAGCATTTCCATCAAAAACATAAGATACAATGGTTTTTCTCGTCGTTTACCCAGTACTTTCATTACAGAACTTCTTGTTAATATTTCTGCAAGTTCCTCAAGAGTTTCTTCTCCTGTAATTGGTAAACTTCCATCAATAAAATGAACATTTTTTTTTAGCCATAACATCTAATAGAATTTCTCTAGTACTTTTATAGTAATAGTAAAACCCACCTTTAGACAGTGACGTTCTTCTAATGATGTCTTCCATTGTGGTTTGCTTAAATCCTTTTTTCTAAAAAAAACACATCTGTTGCTGCATCGAGAATTTCTTGTGTACGTTCCTCTCGTGTTTTCTTAACTCGCTGACCCATGGTGCCTCCTGATGACTTTTCTTATGAAGCTTTACTCTCTTCTAGTATCTCACGCTTAAAGGTCCTTAGCAAATTGAACTCCTTTCTCATAACAATTATCATCCAAATTGCAACAACTATATCAATTATTGTTGCTCCATAATAAACCCACTGCACACCCAAAAGTCTAGGTAAAATTAACATAACTGGCACATAAAATATAAGTTGTCTGCCAATACCCATCATAGCAGCGACTTTGCCTTTGTTGATTGCAGGGAAGAAAGTCATAGACATAAACACTGTTGGTAAGACAGGAAGAAGAACCATAAAAATTCTGAAATTCATTATATCTGTGGCCCGTAGTGCATCTACGTTTAGAATTAATCCCAGTACCGATGTTGGAGAAATCATTAGTATAAGCCAAAATGGAATAATCGTAATCATGGCTAAAAGTGCAAAAAACTTTAAAACTTTCAATAACACGTTGGTACTGCTTTGCACCATAATTTATCCCGACAACTGGCTGAAGAGCACGCATAAAGCCAAAGATAGGCGTCAATAGGAAAGTAAATAGCCTATAGGCCGCTCCATAGAATGCGATATCCATTGTTGAACCATATCTAGACAATGCATTCAACACAACCAGTCCCTGTACTAAACTCATAAAAGCCATTATGAAAGATGACATACCCATAGATAAAATAGATTTTTGGATGTCTTTGTCCACTGACAATTGGAAGGGATTTGCTTCAAATGTGACACGACTACCTTTGAAATAAAGTAAACCGCTAATCGTATAAATTATCATTCCAATATTTGTTCCCCATGCAGCCCCTTTAACACCAAAACCTAAAATGGCAATAAACACGTAGTTTGCTACTATATTAATAATAAGTCCGCCAGCCATCATACTTGCTGCGGATTTCATTTTTCCTTCAGCACGTACTATCATGTTATAGGCGAGCCCAATAATCCAGAAGAACGATCCTATTACTGTCACCCTAAAGTATTCTAGACCATAAGGAGACGTGTTTACGTCACCACCCATCATTTTTACGAGAAATGGTGCAAGCATCCATGCAATACCTGTAAAAAGCAAAGCCGATGCAATTGACATATAATTCACATTTCCGAGCAGTTTCCGCTGTGTGTCCTTGTCCCCTGCTCCAATTGCAATACTAAGTGCTGAACCAGCACCAACACCTATAAGTGAACCAATTCCAAGTGTTACTTGTGATAGAGGGTATACAATTGAAACACCTGCTAGCGCTGTCTCTCCAATAAACTTCCCAACAAATATTGCATCAAAAACTGTATTTAGTCCGTATAACACCATGGCAATGACAGCAGGCCAAGACAGTTTAACTGCCACCTTCCATAAGTTTTCGTTCAGTATTTCATGTTTCTGTGTCTGTTGATTTGATGAATGCTCTGACATTCTTTCCATCCTCTCTAATGCATCTCTTCGTGTAGATTACCGACGCAAACGTCGGTTATGTTCGAAAAAGAACAAGTGAGAAAGATTCTCACTTGTTTCGTATGGCATTAGTATAACCACTGTTCCAATAAAAATCAATGGTCTTTTTTAATTTTTAGCATTTAGTTAAGAGGTTCTGGCTTTGAAAAGTAGTACCCTTGAATTTCATGACAGCCCATTTCTAGAAGTTTTTCGTATTGACCAAGTGTCTCTACCCCTTCTGCTACCACATTTAAGTTGTAGTCATGGGCAAGTTTCATAATCATTTCAAACATTATATCGATCTTATTGTTCGTTTCAATCTGTTCAACAAATGACTTGTCAATTTTCAATTCATCAATATCCAGTTTCACTAAATAATTCAACGAAGAATACCCTGAACCAAAGTCATCTAATGAAATCTTTAAACCAATGCGCCGAATTCTTTCGAATATGGCACGTACTTGGTCAAAATTTTCAATCATAACTTCTTCGGTGATTTCAAGAATAATATGGGTTGGGTCAATGTCACTTTCCTCAACCAGTCCATCTATAAACTCCACAAATCCCTTTGAAATGAGGTGTGACGGAGAAATATTCACAGAAACCTTAACATCCTCTCCGTACTTGTCACAAACGGATGAATAGTCTTTTATAACTCTTTCTATAATTATCCTTCCGAAGTCCACAGAATGATTCATATGTTCTAAAGTAGGGACAAAGATCAATGGACTCACCCGCCCCAAAGTTTCATCGTTCCACCTAGCAAGGGCTTCAACACTAACAACCGCTTTACTAAAAGCATTAACCTTTGCTTGATAAAACACTTCAAATTTTGACTCAAGAAGAGCATGCTCCAGCCTGTCACGTAAGAAACTATCTTCCTTTAGAATTTGTTCCAGTCTTTCGTCATAAGGAACAATAGAATGGGATTCTCTAGTCTTTGCATATGTAAGAGCAAGTTTAGCTTGATGAAAAGTCTCTTCTATGTTGTTAAAGGAATGATGTTTTTTATAGCTAATATTAAATTCAATTCTCTTAGTCACTTTAGGAACTGCAAAATGAGCGTTGAAGTAATCCTGATATTCATTTATTCTTTCCAGAAATTCTGTATCCGTCCAGCCATGTACCCATAGACCAAACTCATTCCCGCTTATCCGTGACAGAATCTCATCTTCCGCCTTCATTTGATTAAATCTATTGGCAATTTGTATAAGAACTTGATCTCCAATCTCGTCGTCATAAATTGAATTAATCACACCGAGATTACGCACATTGAATATTGCCAAATACCCTGTTTCTTTTCTTGTTACTTTTTCTTCAAGAGATTTTCTAAAAAGATACTGATTTGGAAGTCCTGTCAGTTGGTCATAATACGCAAGTGTATACGTTCTGTCGATACTATCCTGTAAGTCCTCAATATTCTCAAGCAAATACCCCCGAACTGAATACACCACTGTATGTAGAATAAACAAGTATAAAATGAACACAATAAACTGAATAAACCAAAGAATTACCCCATCCTTAACAGGTATATCTACTGGATTAAAATGAGAATAGTAATACAGCCACATAAAAACGACAATAGATACGCCTGCAACAAAAATGCTCTTTCGCCTAGAAAGAAAAAGAACAGCTACAACATTACTGATCATAATGAGTTGCAGAGCTGCACTGTCAAAGCCACCGTCCATAAAAGACAATATACCAATTATAATTGGTACAAGAATGGTTATGAGTATCTTCACTTCAACATTTAACTCTTTCTTAAATAGAAATAGGAACATGAAAAGAAATCCTATAACAGCGTCATAAACTACAAAGCTTTTCGGTATAGGACTATAATATATAGCTATAGCTGATACCCAAGAAACAACAGCTGCAAATGGCAATATTCTGTCGAAGTTCTTCTCAATACGTTTTAAAATCATTGTGTTGTAGTCTTTTCTAATCATTTACATCCCTCATTTATGGATGCTGCCTATTATAAACTTTGTAATGAACCACTCTTATAAATATACCTTTTGTGAAATAGAATACTCTCAAATTCCATATTTTTATAAGTCTTATCATTAAATCCAATAAAGCCCGATCAATCCTATTGATTGATCGGGCTTCCATGAATACTGTGATTCTGCCTCATTAGGACTTATTTTTTTTGTATATACAGTAAAAACATGCGGGTGCATATGTTCAATATTCTCTCTGCCTGCAAAAACTGATTCTACTTGCCATTCTTGTGAGATCTTTGGGAAGTAGACATTCGCCTCAAAGTCTTGAAAAATATGAGTTACATACAACTTATTAGCAAGTGGCATAAACTGTTCGTATATTGATCCACCTCCAATGACGAAAACTTCCTTGTCGTCTTCTGGATTCAGTTTACGTGCAAGCTCTATACTCTCTTCAATACTTCTAGCTATATAAGCCCCTTCGTGCTCAAACCCATTTTGTCTTGTGACAATAATATTATCCCTGTTTTTTAAAGGGCCACTGGGCAACGATAGAAACGTCTTTCTGCCCATGATCATAATATGACCTTTTGTTGTCTTCTTAAAGTACTCTAGGTCGGGTTTAATATGACACAAGAGCGCATTTGACAGACCAATTTCATTATGTAGGCCAATTGCAACAATAATATTAATATTCGTCATGTAGCCTCCTAGATTCCAAGGTCAAATTTCAACTGTGGTTTAAGTGGTTCGTAGTTTTCCATTTTGAAATCTTCGATTGTAAATTCAAAGAAATTCTTTTTATCCGTATTAAGAATCAGTTTTGGCTGAGGCAAGTTCGGATTTTCTTCAAATCGTTTAATAAGCTCATTTGCCTGATCAAAATGTCTGTCGTAGATATGTAGGTTGTGTGTGTAATGCGCAAATACACCACACTCTAGGTCACAATGTTTTGCAACCATCATCATGAGTCCCACATACTGAATTTTATTTATATGACCCGCAACAAGATAATCGTTAGACCTCTGTACCAGAGTCATGTCCAAATATCTTTTTACAGTGCCGTCTGACTCTGTTTTCTTTCTAACACTCCACATCGTCATAAAAGCACAAGGGTTAAGTCCCTCTGTTTGAGCAAAGTCATTTTCCTGCCATAAACTAATAACATGTCTACGACCATATGGCTGATTTATTATGCCTTCTAGTAGAGAATTCATTAAATCGTATTTTTTTTACGGTTGCACCATAACGCATACCAATTGTTTTTCCTTCACCAACAGCCCACTCATCCCACCAGTGGATATTGTACTTTTCTTTTAACATATCAAGTTCATTTGACTGATCTTGATAAATCCAGAAAATCTCTTTAATACCTGACTTCCAACCAATTCGTCTTAAATTAACGATTGGAAACTCACCCTTAGAAACATCGTACTTTTCAAAGTTTTGCGTAACAAACTTTGTATGAGACGGTGTACCATCCTTGTAAACTGGTCTTACACTCCCATCATAATCATCACTGCCATTTTCCATAATATCAATAATGTTATCTATATACATTTTGTCTACTTTATTCATCATCTATTTCCCCCTTGAGGAAGTGGTATACTAACTATTGCCTTTTTCCTCTTACTATTCTAAAGCATAACGCCCATAATTGGAATCGTACTATAAGATCAAAAGTCCGATGAACTGTTGAATTCATCGGACTTTACTTGACCATAAAATTTTTATGTTTGAATCCCTTCATACTCTTCCCACATTTGGTTAAGAATATTCTCTTTTTCAAGTTTATCTGCAAACAAAGTTTCAAGTTTTGTATGATCATTGGAATATATAGTCATTTCCGCATCAATTTGTTCCACCTCTACTTCAACTTCCATGATTTTCTTCTCAAGTTTTTCAAGAGTCTTTTCTATTTTATCTTGACCTGACTTCCAACATTTAGTTGCAATAAACTCCGATGTTTTAAGTGGGTTAGGATCATTTTTTCTTCTTTTGTTCCATTCCCTTTTCTAACTCAGGCTTATGTTCACGCTGTTTCTCATGTAGCTCTTGCCTGTATGATTTAAAATCACCATCATATGCAACAAGTTTGCCACTTTCAATGGCGAGGATTTTACTACACACCTTGTCAACAAATCGCCTGTCATGGGATATAAAGAAAATAGTCCCGTCAAACTCTTCAAGTGCTTCTTCTATGGTTTCAATTGATTCGAGGTCTAAATGATTGGTTGGTTCATCAAGAATAAGCAAGTTCACATCCTCGAATAAGAGCTTCGCCAACTTCAGTCTGATTCTCTCACCACCAGATAAACCACTCACTTTCGTATAAACTCTTTTGCCATAAAACATGAACTTTGCAAGATACTCTCGCCCTTTACCCTCTTCTATAACAACATCGTCTCTAAAACATTCAAGCGTTGTCATGTTCTCATCTTTAAAAGCAATTTCTTGAGGCAAGTAGGCGACTTTTGTACTGTCTCCAAGTTTAACAGTCCCATTGTCAGGAACCGATTCACCTAAAATCATCTTAACGAAGGTACTCTTTCCACAGCCATTTGACCCAAGTAGAGCAACACGTTCTCCATATCGAACAAGTAAATTGGCATTATTTAGAATGGTCTTCTCTTCAAATGACTTACTTAAATTATCAACCTTAATAACCTCATTGCCTGAACGTTCTTTCACACTTAAGTTTAATCTCATGTTTTGTCTTTTAAAGATTGGCTTCTTAATTCTAACCATTTTATCAAGTTTAATCTGTATGCTTGCAGCCCTTTGATAAAACTTATTGTTATCTGATTTCATAGCCCATTCTCGAAGCTCCCTGACTTGCTTCTCCATGGAATCTATTTGCTTTTGCTGTTCATTGTAATGATCTAGCTGTACTCTTAGTTTCTCATCCTTCAATATTTTGTATTTCGAATAATTCCCATTGTATACATACGTCGTCATATCTTCTATTTCGATTATTTTAGTTGTTACATTGTCTAGAAAAGCCCTATCATGAGATACAACCATGACGATCCCTTTGTATTTATTCAAGTAGCTTTCAAGCCATTCAATTGATTCTGTGTCCAAGTGGTTTGTTGGCTCATCAAGAAGCAATATGTCAGGTTGTTCTATCAACAGTTTTCCAAGTTCAACTGTAGTTTTTTCTCCACCACTTAGCTGATTATAAGACTGCATTAGAAATGCATTCGACAAACCAAGACCTGTACAAACCCTGCCAATTTTCTCCTTTACTTCATAGCCGCCAAGGCTTTCAAATCGCTCGCTGACCTTACTGTATCTGCTAAGCAGTTTTTCAAGCAAATCACTATTTACAGATGCCATTTCAACTTCAAGGTCTCTCATTTGTGATTCAAGTTCAAACACCTCTTCAAAAGCGCGATCAATAACATCTTTTACAGTCAACTTGTCCTCATAGCTTGGCAACTGATCTAAATAGGCAACAGAAGCCCCTCTTGGAGTGGAGATCCATCCATAGTCATACCCAGGACTCCATGATCCTGGAAATAACTTTAAAGGCTCTATTCCTGCAATCATTTTTAATATTGTACTTTTCCCACAGCCATTATTTCCAATAACGCCTACTCTGTCATTTTCATAAACAGCAAAATTTATATCTTTCAAAATGAGCGTTGTACCCATATGTTTCATAATTTGATTAAGTGATATTTCTAGCATTTTTTTCCTCTTTCCTGTTTGTTCTCAGGATTAAGGTAGCATGACGGCATATTCACATAAGAGTAGCACACTCAGCAGAACACCCAACAATCTGTGATTACTTAAACTGTGCTATTCTTTGCTTTCACGAAAAAAAACCATAGGAAAATCCAATTTCCCTACGGTCGGTATCTGTGAATTGCGTTGTACAAGTACAATATATTCACGAATATACAAGTAAGTTAATCGCTTCGCCTTCTATCTGCTAACCTTTATCATGAGAACGACAAACAAACCTATTTGAAATAGGGTGCTTTCTCTCGTCGTTAGTTAATAAAGTTATTGAGTTCTCGTCAATTATTAGCAGTTAGATGGTGTCATAAGAGCGATTCATCCTTTCTTGATCTAAGTTCTATTTATAGTAATTCACTAATAGTATAATGATTTAAAATCGTTTTGTAAATAGTAACGTTAAACTTTTTTCTATTGTTTGTACTTCTTTATTTTTGGATCTGTCATTTCATCAAGCAAATCCCATAATTCTCGATTTCTACTTTCAAGCTCTTTGTTCTCTTTTTCAAGTTCGAAAAGCTTGTTTACATCTCTTCTTTCACGTTCTACTTTCATTGCCAAATTAACTCTCTCATCAATATTTACAAGTGGACCTCTATACTTCTTTGATACAAACCAAATAATATGAAACACCTGGTCAATAAAGACTCCAAAGATGGAGCATTCTCGATCTCTAATAACCACTTCTTCTATTATGTACTGCTCCTTATGGCTTTTGTTAAACTGAAAGCCATATTGCTCTAATAGTTTCACTTTTTGGCTACTATTTCTTAAATAGCCTTCCCGAATCAACTCATTTTTTGTTTTACCAGTGACCTCAGCCATTGCAATCATTATTTCTTGAAACCAATCCCCACGACTAATTGCATCTTCATTACTTTCTAGGTTAAAATCCCACAATTTGAATCCAAAACTAATTGGTGGTGTTGGTCTTCTAGCCATAAGCTTATCTATACTCTCAACATCTACCATTTGCATGAGGTCATCTGAAATATTAGCACGGGAGGTTTCCCAGTTTGAAATGCCTCTTCTAGATTCTATCCAGGCAATTTCATTTTTTGACAACCACTCAAGTTCGTCAGAAGAATAATGGGAATAATGTTTATGCACAAACTCAAGCACGTTTTCTTCATCCACGCTGAAACCACTATAAGGAATCATCATTGGAATTTTGTTGAGTTCATATGCCCTAAAATGATGATGTAATTCAGGTATTGAAGGCCCATTAACCCATGCCTCTACCTCTTCAAAAAACAGTCTCCTATTTAACATAATCAGGGCCCAGGCTTGAGAATAATAACATAGCTTTTGAAGTTTTTTGGAGTGGCATTGATTCTTTGCCTAGATAATAAGAAGCTACATTCATACTGTCAATCATAATATCCCCTCCATTCATAGCTTGAAATAACTATAATCTATTTATCCCCTAGATTAAACCTAATAAACTCAGCTGCGCTTACCTTAGGATGGGTGTACGGGCTGATGCCAATCATATTCCCACCAAACGATACAGCATGCTCAGGACACCAATTCACGCAGGCAAAACATGTTAAACAGTTATCTCCCCAGCTAGGTCTTTTATTATTCATTTCTATATTTTGTGTAGGGCAAACTTTTGCACAGGTTTGACACCCGATACAGGCATCAGATGCTTCAAACTTCATAGAATCAGCACCACTAACCACGAGCTCTTTGATAAATCCTAGAATCGGTGGCAGCATTTTTCGAAAATATTCGTTTCTAAGAAATTCTACTTTCGTTGTCGTCATAAGATCAAGTTTCACACGGTTATGAATCGCTTCAATCACCTGCTCTAACATATTAAGTGCCTCCGCGTTAATCCTTATAAGGTCTCGAACTGTTAACCGCGCTGAACCAACTCCATTATGTGGCATAAGTATCGAATATGAAGCATTGATTTTAAGACTAGACTTTAAATCAGTTTTTATGTTGTCCAGAAGGCCCAAGGTACCCACCCCGTAAGTAGATACAAGAAAAACATATGC